>OLSM01000106.1_pt1 | contig 85308 bp, 76 predicted proteins | sample 1672721 | NCBI WGS metagenome assembly OLSM01 (sample SAMEA3136717, study PRJEB25190) | human gut metagenome
GTCAAAAAACCCGGTGTGATCACCACCATCCAGGACGTGGGGCGCTTCGGCTATCAGGGCAGCGGCTTCTCCACGAACGGCGTGATGGATCATCGCGCGTTCGCCATCGCGAACCTCCTGGTGGAGAACGACCCCGGCGCTCCCGTGCTGGAATTCGCGCTGGCGGGGCCCACGGTGCGCTTCACCACGAACACCTGCTTCGCCATCACGGGCGGCGACTTCGCGCCGACGCTGGACGGCGAACCTGTGCCCATGTACGCGGCCGTCATGGTGCGGCGCGGCTCCATCCTGCGCTTCAAGGCGTCGCGCACCGGCTGCTACGGTTACTTGGCCATCGCGGGCAACAGCGTGCGCGTGCCCGAAGTGATGGGCAGTCGCTCGACGAACCTCAAGTGCGAGTTCGGCGGATGGAAGGGTCGCACGCTCATCGTCGGCGACTACCTGCCGTTTTCCACGAAGAGCGTGGACTTTCTGCCCAACCTAGGGTCGCACCGCATCGACGGCGACAACGAGTTCTACGGCTTCGACCGCGACGAAATCACCGTGCGCGTGGTGCCCGGGCCTCAGCAGGACATGTTCACCGACAAAGGCCTGGCCACGTTCTACGGGCAGGCATACACCACCACCACGAAATGCGACCGCATGGGGTACCGCCTGGACGGACCGGAAATCGAGACGAAGCACGGGTCCGACATCATCTCCGACGGCGTGGCGTTCGGCGCCGTGCAGGTGCCGTCGCACGGACGGCCCATCATCATGCTGGCCGACCGGCAAACCACCGGCGGTTACGCGAAAATCGGCACCATCGCCAGCGTGGACATCCCGAAGCTGGTGCAACGCCCGCCGGGCGGCAAGATCCGCTTCGAGTCCATCGGCGTGCAGGAGGCCCAAGCGCTGCTGCGCGAAGAGGCGCACCTGTTCGAAATGCTGGCGTTGAAAGTGAGGCGGCCCAGCGCCGACGGCATATCGCCCCGGCGCACGGCGCGGCGCCTGACCCCCATCCTGGAGGAACAGGCACGCAAGTCGCAGGCCGACATGTTGTGGATCGACCGAGCCGATCGCTCCCAGCGCGTCGGCAACCGCAACGCCCTGGGAACCGTCCCGCCAAAGAAACAACCGCCCGACGCAACCGACACCACCGAACGAGCAACGACGTAGACGAAGAAGAAGTAGGTAGGGGTTCTGCGGCGAGTCAGATTGGCTTGAAGGTTCTGGGGATTTGAGCAGAGCGGCCTTACGGGCCGTGTGCGAAAGTCCCCAGGTTCTGAAAGCCAAGCCGGCCGTCACAGAACCCCGTCACAAACGTAGGAGAACCGCCATGGATACGAAAGCCATCGAAGAACTGATCGCCATCATGGACAAGGCCGAGCTCACGGCCTTGCGCGTGGATGACGGCGAAACGAAAATCGAATTGGAGCGCAACCACGGCCCGCTCTCGTCTACCGCGCTGCCGCTCATGGCCGATCGCGTGAGCGCGCTGTTGGCCGGCAAGACCGAAAGCCACGAAGCGGCTGCCGTCGAGGACGCCGACGAAAGCTCCATCCTCGTGCGCAGCCCCATGGTGGGCATGTTCTACATCTCGCCCAGCCCCGACGAAGACCCCTTCGTGAAGGTGGGCCAGGAAGTGCTGTCCGGCCAGACGCTGGCCATCGTCGAGGCCATGAAGATGATGAACGAGATCACGGCGCCCACCCCCGGCGTAGTGGTGGAGGTGCTGGCCGCCAACGGGACGCAGGTGGAATACGACCAGCCGCTGTTCCGCATCGCCACCGCCGAAGCGCGCTAGGGCGCGGGGGCTGCCATGTTCGAGAAGATCCTCATCGCCAACCGCGGCGAGATAGCGGTGCGCATCATCCGCGCGTGCCGCGCCATGAACATCAAGACCGTGGCCGTGTACTCCACGGCCGACAAGCACGCGCTGCACGTGTACCTGGCCGACGAGAGCGTGTGCATCGGTCCGCCCGCCGCGCGCGACTCGTACCTGAACATCGCGGCCATCCTGTCCGCCGCGAAGGGCACCGGCGCGCAGGCCATCCACCCCGGCTACGGCTTCCTGTCCGAGAACTCCACGTTCGCGAAGCTCTGCCGCGAGAACGACATCGTGTTCATAGGCCCCGCGCCCGAGGTCATCGACCGCATGGGCAACAAGAGCCAAGCGCGCAAGACCATGATGGAGGCCGGCGTGCCCGTGGTGCCCGGCACGAAGGAGCCGGTGCATGCCCCGGAGGAGGCGCTTGCGAAGGCGCGCGACGTAGGCTGGCCCATCATGATCAAGGCGTCGTCGGGCGGCGGCGGCAAGGGCATGCGCGTGAGCCTGTCCGAGGACGACTTCTGCGAGCAGTTCAGCATCGCGCAGCGCGAGAGCGTGGGCGCGTTCGGCGACAACACCATGTACCTGGAGCGCTGCGTGCTGAGCCCGCGCCACGTGGAGGTGCAGGTGCTCGCCGACGACCATGGCAACGCCGTGGCGCTCTGCGAGCGCGACTGCTCCATCCAGCGCCGCCACCAGAAGCTTCTGGAAGAGGCCCCCTCGCCAGCGCTTTCCGAGAACCTGCGCCGCGACATGATGAAGGCGGCCCTGAAGGCCGTGCGCGCCGTGGACTATCGCAACGCCGGCACCATCGAGTTTCTGCTGGACGAGCGCGGCCAGTTCTACTTCATGGAGATGAACACCCGCGTGCAGGTGGAGCACCCGGTCACCGAGGAGATCACCGGCACCGACATCATCAAGGAGCAGCTGCGCATCGCCTCCGGCGAGCCCATCAGCTGCGCCTCCCGCGCTCCGTTCGTCCCGTTCGGCCATGCGATGGAGTTCCGCATCAACGCGGAGGACCCCGCGCACGGCTTCCGCCCGTGCCCGGGCACCATCACCAAGTTCGAGCCTCCGGCGGGCCCCGGCGTTCGGGTGGAGAGCTACGTGCGCACGGGCTCGCGCATCTCGCCCTACTACGACTCGCTCGTGGCGAAGCTCGTGGTGTACGGACAGGATCGCGAGGAGGCCCTTGCGCGTGGCCGCCGCGCCCTCGACGAGTTCGTCATCGAGGGCATCGAGACCACCATCTCGTTCCACCGCCGTGTGCTGGACAACGCCGTGTTCTGCGCGGGCGATGCGACGACCGACTTTATTGAAACCCAGATGGGAGACGTGTTATGAACGAGCTGAACCTTGACGGCATGGCGCTTGCGCCGGGTGTCGTCGAGACGATCGTGTCCATTGCGGCCAACGAGGTAGAGGGCGTGGCCTCCGTGGGCTCCGCCGCCGCAGGCGGCCTGCGCTCCGTGTTCGGCGCCAAGCCGTCCACGCAGGGCATCGACATCGCCGTGGACGAGGACGACAAGCTGGTCATCTCGGTGCGCGTGGACGTGTACTACGGCTACGTGCTGCCCGACCTGGCCGCCAACCTGCGCCAGGCCGTGGCCGATGCCGTGGCGAGCCAGGTGGGGGCGCAGGTCTCCTCGGTCGACGTGTACATCGACGGCATCCAGTTTGCCGGTTAGCCGGAGGTTTGCTGAGCTTCTATGGCTGCTAAACGACATGAACGAACGCGTGCGCGCCGCTCGGCGCTCGCGCTGCTCTACACGAGCGAGATCACGGACGAGGGCGCTACCAAGATCGCCGAGGAAGGCCGCTACCTGGCCGAGGACGGCCCGCTGCCCGACTACGCCACGGCGCTCGTGCGCGGCGTGGAGGCGCACCGCGTGGCCATCGACAAGCATCTGGCGGCCACGTCGGAGAACTGGGCGCTTGCGCGCATGCCCATCGTCGACCGCTCCATCCTGCGCTTGGCCACCTACGAGATGATGTACGTGGACGACGTGCCCACCTCGGTCACGATCAACGAGGCCGTGGAGCTGGCGAAGGACTTCGGCGGCGAGGACGAGTCGCCGCGCTTCGTGAACGGCGTGCTGGGCCGCATCGCCAAGATCCTGGACGAGGAGAAGCCGGAATATCTGACCGTGACATTTGATGTGCATGCGCCTACATTCCGGCATGAGATGTATGCAGATTATAAGGGAACCAGAAAGCCAATGGCAGAAGAACTAAGGCAGCAGGTCCCGGTAATCAAGGAAGTTCTGCAGGCCATGAACATCGAGATTATCGAGCAGGCAGGCCTGGAAGCGGACGATCTGCTGGGAACGATTTCACGCATCTGCGAGGAAAAGGGGATGGATGTCGCCATCATATCCGGGGACAGAGATACGCTGCAGCTCGCGACGGAGCATGTAAAGATCCGGATTCCAAAGACAAAACAAGGCAGGACAGAAGTAGAGGACTATTACGCAGAAGACGTAAAGGAAAAGTATGGAGTTACCCCGACGGAATTTATCGACGTGAAAGCGCTGATGGGTGATGCATCGGATAACATACCGGGCGTTCCGGGAGTCGGAGAGAAGACGGCAACCAAGATAATCGTGGAATATGGCACCATAGAAAATGCCTATGCCCACGCAGCAGAGATCAAGCCTCCGAGAGCCAGCAAGAACCTGCAGGAGTACTGGGATCAGGCGTGCATGAGCAAGACGCTCGCCACCATCAATACTCATGCAGAGATCGCGTTTAACCTGGAAGCGGCTGAGCATGGGAATCCGTTTACGAAGGAAGCACATGACTATTTTCAGAAACTGCAGTTCAAAAATCTGCTGAGCCGTTTTGATGTAGAAAGCTCATCCAATAAAGTGGAATCTCATTTCAAGGAGGTCACGGATAAAGAGGAAGCGGAAAAGATATTCATAGAGGCAGCCCAGGCGGAGTGTGTAGGCGCTGCAATTACGGAGGATGCCGGAAATGTGCTGCCCCTGTTTGCACATCCGTCCGGTTACGGAAGAGTGAGTATTGCCTATGGGCCGGAGCGCATCTATTCCATTCCCTGTGATACCAATATGGATATAGAGTATCTGTTTGGAAAATTAACGGAAATAGCAGGCAGCGTACAGACATTTGCCATGTTTGACCTGAAGAAATACCTTCCTCTGGTGAAAGCGGCAGAGCAGGAGAAATGTTTCGATGCCACTGTGGCAGCTTATCTTCTGAATCCTCTGAAGAATAATTATGATTACGAAGATGTGGCAAGGGAACAGCTGGGAATTATGATCGATGAGAAGGCAGATATCATGACAAAGGCATGTTATGAAGCGTACACTGCATTTGCATCCGTAAAACCTTTGAGAGACAAGATGCAGGCGGAGGGGATGTACCACCTGTTTACAGACATAGAGATGCCGCTTGTTTTCACCCTGTTCGATATGGAGCAGGCAGGTATACAGGTGGAGGCAGAGGCTCTGAAGTTTTATGGAGAACAGCTGGGCGGCCGGATCGTGGAGCTGGAGAAGGAAATCTATGAGATGGCAGGGGAGACCTTTAACATCAACTCTCCGAAACAGCTGGGAACTGTCCTTTTTGACCACATGCAGCTGCCCAACGGTAAAAAGACAAAGACCGGATACTCAACAGCCGCCGATGTACTGGAGAAGCTGGCGCCGGATTATCCGATCGTTTCCAAGATTCTGGAATACCGTCAGATTGCAAAGTTAAAATCTACCTACGCGGACGGGCTGGCGCATTTTATTCAGGATGACAATCGGATTTACGGCACCTTTCATCAGACTGTGACAGCTACGGGGCGAATCAGCAGTACCGAGCCGAACCTCCAGAATATCCCGATCCGGATGGAGCTGGGACGGCAGATCCGGAAAGTATTTGTGCCTAAGGAGGGTTTTCAATTTGTGGATGCGGATTATTCTCAGATTGAACTTCGGATTCTGGCACACTGTTCAGACGACGAGGCGCTGATCCAGGCATACCGGGAGGCAAAAGATATTCACCGCACGACCGCGTCCCAGGTGTTCCACACCCCTTTCGAGGAGGTGACGGATCTTCAGAGGAGAAACGCCAAGGCAGTCAACTTCGGCATTGTCTACGGAATCAGTTCCTTTGGACTTAGCCAGGATTTAAGTATTACGAGAAAAGAGGCGGCAGAGTATATCGACCGTTATTTTGAGACTTATCCGGGTGTGAAAAAATATCTGGACGGCGAGGTGGCATTTGCCAAAGAACACGGCTATGTGACGACGATGTTCGGGCGCAGACGTCCAGTTCCTGAGCTTTCTTCCAGCAATTTCATGCAGAGAAGTTTCGGAGAACGGGTGGCGATGAATTCCCCGATCCAGGGAGCGGCGGCAGATATTATGAAGATCGCCATGATTCGGGTCAACAGACGTCTCAAGGAGGAAAATCTGGAATCGAGAATCGTTATCCAGGTACACGATGAGCTTTTAGTGGAGGCGAAGAACGAGGAAGTTGAGCAGGTCAAAGCGATTCTCAAAGAAGAGATGGAGCATGCCGCCAGTCTGAAAGTCCCGCTGATTGCTGACATGAGCGTGGGTGCCAACTGGTATGAGGCAAAATAGGTTATAGATGGGTGTCAGATGAAAACGATAGGAATTACAGGAGGAGTCGGGGCCGGTAAGAGTACGGTCCTAGACTTCTTACGAGAAACATATCAGGCCTCCGTCTGTGAGGCGGACAAGGTAGCCCACGAACTGCAAAGGCCGGGGGAGGGCTGCTATCAGGAGATTCTGAAAGTATTCGGACCGGAGATCTTGTGTGACGATCAGACCATCGACCGGAAACGGCTTGGCAGCATCGTCTTTGCCGATGTGGAGAAATTAAAACGGCTGAATGGGATCGTACATCCTAAAGTCAAGGAATGGATCCGCAAAAAACAGGAAGAAGAGCAACGGGCCGGGACGAAGCTTTTTATTATAGAAGCGGCGCTTCTGCTTGAAGATCATTATGAGGAAATCTGTGATGAGCTCTGGTACATCCGTACCCCGGAGGCAGTGCGGAGAAGCCGTCTCAGGGAAAGCCGGGGATATTCGGATGAGCGGATCAAAGGAATTATGCAGAATCAGAAGTCAGAAACACAGTTTCTGAAAGCGTGTGACAGGGTCATAGAAAATGGAGAGGATTTCAAAGAGACTTGTATCCAGATCCAAAAAGCGTTAGAATCGTACTAGAAACCGTGAAGGAGAAGAAGAACATGAGAATTTGCAGTATAGCCAGCGGAAGCAGCGGAAACTGTATTTATGTGGGAGATGAGCATACCCATGTGCTGGTGGATACCGGGATCAGCAAGAAGCGGATCGAAGAGGGATTAAAAGATCTGGACGTCAAAGGGGATGAGCTGGATGGTATTTTTATTACCCACGAGCATGCGGATCATATTCAAGGGCTGGGTGTATTCAGCAGAAAATATGGGATCCCCATCTATGCTACAAAGGGCACCATCGAGGGAATCAAAGATTACCGGAGTCTTGGAAAGATGCCGGAGGGACTTCTGCACGAGATCCGTGCAGACGAGCCTTTTACTTTAAAGGAGCTGACAGTATGTCCGTTTCGGATTTCCCACGACGCAAATGAACCGACCGGATATCGGTTTGAAAATGGTGAAAAATCAGCGGCCGTAGCTACGGATCTTGGAATCTACGATGATTATACTGTGGAGAATCTGAAAGGTCTGGACGCTATCCTTTTAGAGGCAAACCATGATATACATATGCTGGAGGTAGGAGTTTATCCATACTATTTAAAACAGCGGGTAATGGGAAAGCAGGGCCATCTTTCCAATGAGTTATCAGGCAGACTTCTGTGCGATATTCTGCACGACGATCTAAAATGCGTGATGCTTGGGCATTTGAGCAAAGAGAATAATTACGCAGAGCTGGCTTATGAGACTGTGAAGCTGGAAGTCACTCTTGGTAACAATCCGTATAAAGGAGAGGATATCCCGATCATGGTAGCCAAACGGGATACCAGGTCGGAAATTATCACTGTTTAGGAAGAAAAGGAGAGGATGATATGAGTCGTGTTGCCGTTTTAACTGACAGCAACAGTGGAATCACACAAGCAGCAGGGAAGGAACTGGGAGTAGGAATCCTTCCAATGCCGTTTTTTATTGACGGAGAAGAATATTTTGAAGAGATCACCTTATCCCAGAAGGAGTTTTATGAGCGTTTGAAAGCAAACCATGACGTTAAGACATCCCAGCCAGCGCCCGGAGACGTGATGGGAATGTGGGACAAGTATTTGGAAGAGTATGATGAGGTTGTCTACATTCCGATGTCAAGTGGTCTGAGCAGTTCCTGTGAGACGGCCATCATGCTGTCTACAGACTATGACGGTAAAGTACAGGTTGTCAACAACCAGAGAATTTCCGTGACACAGAGGCAGTCGGTGCTGGACGCGCTGAAGCTTCGGGACGCGGGAAAGAATGCGGCCGAGATCAAAGAGATTCTGGAAAAGGTCAAACTGGAATCCAGTATTTATATTACTGTGGATACGCTCAAGTATTTAAAGAAAGGCGGACGCATTACGCCGGCGGCAGCGGCGATTGGTACAGTTCTGAATTTAAAGCCGGTGCTTCAGATTCAGGGCGAGAAGCTAGACGCTTACGCTAAAGTTCGCGGATGGAAGCAGGCGAAGAAGACGATGCTGGACGCCATTGAGAAGGATATGCTGCACCGTTTCGGAAAGCAGCCGGTTCATTTGGAAGCAGCTTATACCTGCTCTGAGGAAGAGGCACGGAAGTGGAAAGAGGAGATCGAGGATCGTTTCCCGGAATATGAGGTGGATATGGATCCGCTTTCTCTTAGCGTTGCCTGTCATATTGGGCCGGGAGCAATGGCAGTAGCGTGCTCCAAAGTGCTGACAGTGTAAAAGGAAAACAGACTGACAGGAAAATGTATCAGTTGTAAAAAAGAGCTCTTTACCGGACAGGAGGATCTGACGGGCCTCATGTTCGTTCGGTAAAGAGCTCTTTTATCTTTTTCAAGAGAAGGGGAATCCGGTATTTATACGATGACGAGAGGGTGGCTGTACTCGTTGCAAAACGGAGTCTTAAACTTATTGCTAATGACCGACTCGTACAGATTTGACGCAAAAATATCCAGATGAAGCATCTGCTGTCCATGTTCGGAAAGGGAGTCCATATCACTGAGCTTTGGAAGCAGCGGAATCCGGGAATTCTTCTTGATAAAGGAAAGAATTTCCTTTTCCTTCTGGACGAAACCAAGCATCCGGGCATAATGGATAAAGCCGTCGGCGGCTACACGATCCAGAAAAGAAGCCTGGATGCCGAGCATGATATGAAGCAGACAACGGCTGATCCGGGAGTAGGTCACCTCTTTTGTCTTTATCAGGTCACAGAACTGGTCAAAGTTCTGATAGCTGTTGAGATGCTTCATAATACGATTGGCAAGCTCCTCGGAGACATCCGCATATCGGGTAAGCGTTCCGCGGCTTTCCCGCATAAGCTGATATTTGATAAGCAGGGAAAAATCATTGCTGTATATCGGGTAGCGGGTTAGATGAGTCCTTTCCAGCAGGTTGACACATTCCCGCGGCACATGATCTTCCAGCCGTGCCAAAATGGAGGAGAGCTTTGGCTCGTCGTAAGGTGTGTCTTCCACTGTGCGTAGAGAACTTCCTGAAAAAAGGAGAAGTCTGCGGATGGCGGTAGCGGAGCTGAAATTCCCGGCCGGTTCTAGGGTATCAGCATGATACCGGGAGTCTTTCCGGAGAATGGTATAAGGCCGGATTGTGCTTTCCTGCCGGATCAGTGCTTTGATGTATTCCACTCCCAGTGTATTGTTCGGGCTTGCCAAAATCCGGGACAGGGCAGGATCGTGAAGATAATCCTGCAGAGCCCGTTCTCTGGCAGATGGAAAGGGAAGCCCCTCTTTGAGCGAAGCACGAAGGAGAGCCCGGTATTCTTCAGGCTCATCGGAGAGCACTTCAGCGATCCGGGTGAGTGGCTGAATATCTCCACATTCGCTTCCGAAACACAGGGCGTCCACGCAGCCCAGACTGTCCAGAAGGGCCACGGCACCCTGGGCAAAATATTCCGCGCTTCCCGTGGCAAAGCATACCGGAAGTTCCAGGACGAGAGAAGCCCCGGATTTTAAAGCTACTTTGGCTCTTAGGTGTTTTGGCATGATGGCAGGAGCGCCACGCTGTACAAAATTACCGCTCATCACAACAATGACAGTATCCGCTCCTGTCACTTCTTTTGCCTTTTGTATATGATATTCGTGCCCATTGTGGAAAGGATTGTATTCTGCAATTAAACCAACTATTTTCATAATGTCCTTGTAATATCCTCCTTATTGTGATTATACTATAAAAGGAATCCGCTTGCAAAAAAATCTGGTGGAACGAAAGGGGGATACACATGGACCAGAAAGCGCTGTTGGCACTTTTGGAAGAACGAAAGTTTAAAGAATTAAAAGAAGAACTGGGAAATATGTACCCCGTTGACATCGCGGAATTGCTGGAGGAGGTAGACGAAAGACAGATGATACTGATTTTCCGTCTGCTCGGCAAGGAAGAGGCGGCGGAGACTTTTACGGATATGAGCAGTGAAACAAGAGAATTCCTGATTAATGCCTTGACAGATTCCGAGCTGGAAGAGGTCATGGACGAGATGTACGTGGATGACACGGTGGACGTCCTGGAAGAGATGCCTGCTAATGTGGTAGACAGACTTCTGATGGCAACAGATGAGGAGACAAGGGTGCAGATTAACGCCCTGTTACAGTATCCGGAAGACAGCGCCGGAAGCGTGATGAATATTGATTATGTCAGTTTCCGAAAAGAGATGACGGTAGAGGAGGCGATTCTCAAAATTCGTCAGGTTGGCATCAACCGGGAAACCATTTATACCTGTTATGTGACGGAGAAGAAGAAGCTCATCGGATGGGTGGATATCAAGGACCTCCTGACTTCCAGCGAGAGCAGAACGATTGAGGAGATCATGGATACCAACATTCTTTATGCACATACCCACGATGACCAGGAAGAAGTGGCTACCATGATCCGCAAATACGGACTTGTAGCAATTCCGATTGTCGACTATGAGATGTGTATGGTCGGTATCGTTACCGTTGACGACGCTATGATCGTTTTACAGGAAGAGGCAACGGAGGATATCAGCATGATGGCCGGTGTCAGCCCGAACGATGATTCCTACTTCGGAACGAGCGTCTGGCGACATGCCCTTTCCAGAATCCCATGGCTTTTGTTTCTGATGCTGTCAGCTACGGTAAGCGGCCTTCTGCTTGCCTATTATGAAAACGCAATGTCGGCCATGCCGATTTTAATTACCCTGATCCCAATGCTGATGGGTACCGGCGGGAATTGTGGTTCCCAGAGCTCTACCCTGATGATCCGGGGACTGGCCGTTGGTGAGATCCGGTTCAAGGATCTTTTTCGGGTGATTTTTAAGGAGATCCGGATTGCGCTCATTGTCGGTGTGGTACTGTCTGTTGCCAATGGGATCAGAATTTATGTTATGTATCAGGATATGAAGCTTGCGTTTGTGATCGGTATCACGATTATTGCGATTGTCTGTATGGCAAAGGTGGTGGGATGCGTCCTTCCGCTTGTTGCAAAGAGGATCGGGCTTGACCCGGCACTGATGGCGACGCCTTTGATCTCCACGCTTCTGGATACGGGTACGATACTTGTTTATTTTGCGATTGTAACGCTGATGTTTCGATTGTGAGTTATAGAAAAGGGGAATTGTATCAAAAAAGAGACAGATTATCTCTTGTATACAATTTCCCTTTACGTTATAATAATAGCATCTGAGAAAAAATGGAAAGGAGTCATTAAATCATGGGATTTATTGATGAAATCAAGACAAAAGCCAAAGCCGATCTCAAGACCATCGTACTTCCGGAGACAGAAGACGTCCGGACTTACGAGGCGGCTGAGGCCATTTTAAAAGAGGGGACAGCAAAGCTTGTTCTGATCGGAAGCGAAGAGGAAGTCGCAAAAAATAAGGGGAATTTCGATATCAGCGGAGCACAGATTGTGGATCCCGCAAAGAGCGAGAAGACGGAGAGCTATATCGCGAAGCTGGTAGAATTAAGACAGAAGAAGGGTATGACAGAGGAGCAGGCAAGAGAGCTTCTTCTGACGAACTACCCGTACTACGGCGTGATGATGGTGAAGATGGGGGACGCGGATGGAATGGTTTCCGGTGCCTGCCACTCTACAGCCGATACCTTGCGTCCGTGTTTACAGATCCTGAAGACGAAACCGGGCACCAAGCTCGTATCCGCATTTTTTATCATGGTAGTGCCGGATTGCGAGATGGGGGAGAATGGTACATTCGTATTCGGCGACTGCGGTCTAAACCAGAATCCGAGCCCGGAAGAGCTGGCAGCAATCGCAATCTCTTCCGCAGAGAGTTTTAAGCAGCTTGTAGGGGCAGAGCCGAGAGTTGCAATGCTTTCTCATTCTTCCATGGGGAGCGCAAAGCACGACGATGTGACAAAAGTTGTAGAGGCAGTCAAGATCGCAAAGGCGGAAGCGCCGGATCTGATGCTGGACGGAGAGCTCCAGTTAGACGCTGCGATTGTTCCTTCCGTAGGGGCATCCAAGGCTCCGCAAAGTCCGGTAGCAGGAAAGGCCAATGTTTTGATTTTCCCTGACCTGGATGCGGGAAACATCGGCTACAAATTAGTGCAGAGGCTGGCAAAGGCAGAAGCTTATGGTCCGATGACACAGGGAATCGCAGCCCCGGTCAACGACCTCTCCAGGGGATGCAGCGCAAAAGATATTGAAGGTGTTGTTGCCATCACGGCAGTACAGTGCCAGTCAAAGTAGAAAGGAAGAAAGAAAATGAAAATTTTAGTAATTAACTGTGGAAGCTCTTCATTAAAATATCAGCTCATCGACATGGAAAATGAGAGCGTTCTCGCAAAAGGACTTTGTGAAAGAATCGGAATTGAAGGGTCCAAACTCACTCACAAACCAACAGGAAAAGAGAATTACGCGATCGAGACACCAATGGGCGATCATAAGGTTGCCGTGCAGCTTGTACTGGACGCTCTGATGGATAAAGAACACGGCGTAATTGAAAGCACAGAGGAGATTACGGCAATCGGACATCGAGTTCTTCATGCAGGAACGGTTTACAGCGATGCGACGTTAATCAATGAAGACGTTAAGAAAGTCATTCGTGACTGCTTTGACCTTGGCCCTCTTCACAACCCGGCGAACCTGATCGGAATTGAGGCATGTGAAGCGGCAATGCCAGGAAAGCCGAATGTAGCGGTATTTGACACTGCGTTTGGTATGAAGATTCCGGAGAAAGCAGCAATGTATGCGATCCCATATGAGTATTATGAGAAATACAGCATCAGAAGGTACGGCTTCCATGGTACAAGCCATATGTTCGTATCCGGTGAGACATTAAAGAAAATCGGAAAAGACGATGCGAAAGTCATCGTATGCCATCTTGGAAACGGTGCCAGCATCTCCGCATCCATTGGAGGAAAATGTGTCGATACCAGCATGGGACTGACACCTCTGGAAGGTCTGATTATGGGGACAAGAAGCGGTGACCTGGATCCGGCTGTTCTGCAGTTCATCTGCAACCATGAGAATATCGATGTAAATGAGATGCTTAACATCCTGAACAAGAAGTCCGGTGTCCTTGGAATGAGTGGGGTATCTTCCGACTTCCGCGATGTAAGAGAGGCGGCTGACGCGGGAAATGAACGGGCGATTATGGCACTGGATGCTTACAGATACCGTGTGGCGAAATATATCGGTTCCTACACAGCGGCAATGAACGGCGTGGATGCGATCACATTTACGGCTGGCGTAGGCGAAAATGATACTCAGATGAGAGAGGAAATCTGCGAATATCTCGGCTACCTGGGTGTGAAGATCGACAGTGAGAAGAATGCGCAGGCTCGTGGAAAAGAAGAAGAAATCTCCACACCGGATTCCAAAGTCAAAGTATATGTCATTCCGACAAATGAAGAGCTTGCGATCGCACGCGAGACAAAGGCTTTGGTATAATCTCTTTCCTTATAAAAAACTGTTGACAAAAAAATGTGACATGATATAATAGTCAAGGTATGAATAGGAGCAATGAATATGCTGTTAAACCTATCCGACGTACTGTCCGACCAGCACAGTCCGATTGATGCGGCTGTTCCACTGGAAATTAACACGATGAAGCTGCCGGGAGGTCCATATCCCTTGGAGGAGAGGAGCAACGTACAGATTCATGTGGAGCATGTAAAAGGGAAAGAGATCGCTGTCTCGGGAAATTGCAGTCTGACTGCGGTGATTCCGTGTGACCGTTGTCTCAGTCCGGTGAGAGTTCCGATGGAGATTTCATTTGAGAAGCGTGCCATTGTCGGTGGAGAGGCTGAGGAGACAGACGAAGCATCAGATTATATTGACGGATATCATCTTGACGTCGACAAATTACTCTATTATGAGATTTTGATAGGATGGCCGACGAAAACCCTGTGCAGGGAAGACTGCAAAGGACTTTGCAGTGTATGTGGTCAGAACCTAAACGAGGGTACCTGTGACTGTGAAGACACGGGTCTTGATCCAAGAATGTCAGTTATCCGCGATCTGTTTAAGAATTTTAAGGAGGTGTAACCGATGTCAATTTGTCCAAAGAATAAAACTTCCAAAGCAAGACGCGACAAGAGAAGAGCAAACTGGAAAATGAGCGCTCCGAATCTTGTAAAATGCAGCAAATGCGGCGCACTTATGATGCCTCACAGAGTTTGCAAAGCTTGCGGAAGCTACAACAAGAAAGAAATCATTACTGTAGAAGACTAATGAGAACAATGAAAAAGGGAGTTTGCAAATGCAAGCTCCTTTTTTCGTGGGGATTTACCACACTTCATCTTCGCAATAACAATAACAGTATCAGTATCCTTATAATTTCCCAATACTGCGTCTTCCCGTGATTTTTCCAGTTTCTGTAATAACATTTCTTCGTCCATAAATGCATATGGATTACATTCTGGTCTCTTGATTTCAAATGGGAATCCGTTATTGGCAACTGCTTGTGTTAAAAACAATCTGATTGCAGATGTAGTAATAGTAATCCGAGAGTTCAGCTATTACACCTCCTTGCCGGGAAACTGAGCATAATATGAGTTCCATATCCCGGTTCGCTGATAATCTCAAAGCCATTTTCTTCCGGATAGAGGATCGCCAGTCGGTCACGGACATTGGAAATGCCGATCCGGTTGCCGGTTCCGGACGTAGAAGAAGCATGTAGAAGCATCGCCACCTGCTCTTTTGACATCCCGTCGCCGGTATCTGTAATATCACAGTAAAGCTTCCCCTTGTTCTGATAGATAAAAATATGAATGCTCCCGCTCTTCGTCTGTTGAAACGCATGGAAAAACGCATTTTCTACAAGTGGCTGTAAAAGAAGATTCGGAATCTCCAGATTGGCACAGTCCGGCATAGCGTCTGCATCGGCCTGGATCAGTCCACCGTATCGGGGTGAGATAATAGAAATATAGTTCCGGATATTCTGCAATTCATCAGAGACCGATACTTTTTTGTTTGTTTTATTCAATGTACTTCGGAATAGGGAGATCAGAGAATCGATCGTCCTGCAAGCTTCTGAAGTATTTTTCATTTCTACCATATGTTTGACACTGTCAAGTGTATTATAGAGAAAGTGTGGGTTGATCTGCATCTGCAGGATACTCAGTTCGTCCTGTCGCCGCCGTTCGTGTGCCTCATCTATCTCTTTGACATAAGAGTTCAGCGAAGTAATCATCTGATTATAGGCCGAAGCGATTCCCTGGATCTCTGTGGTATCTGAGGTGTCAGACAGAATAATAGGATCCGGAATCCCCTTTGCGTCTTTCATATGATTTGCCAGAGTGCGCAGAGGCAGCAGATTTTTCCGGATGATGAAAAAGGAAAGCAGCATGAGCAGCAGAAGGGCCGTACAGATCACCAGAATGGACTGGATCCTTGGCCAGAACTCGTTGAGCAGGAGGGAGGAAGTAATCTGGCTGACAATGTATGCATCGTAATATGGAAGATAACGGGATAAAACAATCCAACTACCAGAAAGCTCAGAGTACTCACGGCCCCGCTTCTGATTTTCCCTGGCAGACAATAATAGGCTTTGGTTTTTTTCTCCGATATCGTCAGTCAGATTACTTGATAAAATCGTACCATCTGAGGAGAGAAGAAGAATACTGGTGCTCTGACTGCTGAAGCTCTGATAGAACTGTCTCAGACTCTGTTCCGGTATAAGGATAAACAGTGCGCCGTACAACGAGCCGTCAGAGCCGGTCAGTGGCCTGCATCCGTAGATAACAGGGATATGCTGTGTCAAAAAGGTAAAACCTTCTTTTCTTCCTTCATATGCGATGCGGTCTGTGTGGATTGCGGTCTGCAGCGCAGGAAGGGTGAGCAGTTCCGAAGACGGGCAGGTGACGCCGCCGTTTCCGGAACCGACGACAATTCCATTTGCTCCCACTAGAACCAGCTCATAATCGACCATGGCGGCTGGCATTCCGGAGAAGATCCGGCTCAGATTCTGGCGAGCCTCCCACTCGGCTGTGATATCATTAAGATCCGAGGAAAGAGCCCTCCCAAGCAAGGGGGTGTTCTGGATTTCCACAGCAATGCCGGAAATATGGTCATTGACAAGACTAAGGCTGGTGGCAGTCTGGCTTAAAATTTCCAGATTGGAGGAAACAGCGGCCCGCTTGGTCTGGTGGATGTAAATCCTGGATGAAGTGAAGGAGGCTGACAGCAATAGCAGGATGGTGACCGCAAAGATCGGCAGCATTAAATTTAGGAAAATGGTTTTTGTACGGTGCATAAATGTCAGTCCTTTCTCTGGTATTGATTGCGAAACTGCAGGGGGGTCATACCCACTTGTTTTTTAAATACTTTTCCAAAATAACTCTGGTCAGCATATCCGATCGTTTCACTGATATAGCTAATGCTGAAATTTGTGACACTTAAAAGCTCTTTCGCATGGCGGATACGTGTATCGTTCAGATGTTCGCTGAAATGTTTCCCTGTTTTTCTGCTGATGTAGGCAGAGAGATAGGAATAGTTCATATGGAGATTGTCAGCAAGATCATATAGGCTGACCTGCTCCATATAATGCTGTTCAAGGTAGTCATCCAGTTCTGTATAGATCAGATCCGGTGTCTGGGAACCGGAACACAGTACAGTCAGTTCCCCATAAGCAGATGTGACAGCTTCGCAGAACTGTGAAAAGGTGAAAATGTAGTCTAGCTGTTTAAAAAGCTTCAATTCGACCCGGGAGATTTCCGAAAAATTCTGTGCCTGGTTTCTTGCGTATCTCAGGGAGCTGTAAAAGGTATGCTCCACAAACTTTTTAAACCGGAATGGATTCATTTTCGTGCTGTTTTTCAGATCCATCATATAAGCAAGAAGCAAATCGCAGGCGTCCTGCCAGCATCCATGCTCGGCATAGCAGGTGTAGCGCTCCTGCTGAAATGGAGGGGCGGATTCTTCAGAAGAAAGCAGATCATTTTCAAAAAAGCAAAGCTGATTCTCATATAAAATAGAATAACCGCAGAGATCCAGAAGCTTTTCTGCCCTTTCACGAAACAAGGACAGATCTTGAAACGGGGCACTGATTACACAGCTTGTATGACGCAGCCTGAAAGCCATCAAGTTAAGAAGAGGCCGGATGTTCGCATCGGAAGAAGAGAAGGCCCAGAGCACGACGGCATGATTCTGAGTAGTAAAGCATGAGAGAGCCGGTACGTCGGTACTGCTACGGTCCAGCATCTGTTGCAGATCTTCTTCACTTTCAAAATCCGGTTTGGGAGAAGCGAGAAGAGCGAGACAGTAATACTGCCCTATAAGTCGTTTCTTAACATAAGATGAGAAAGAGTCCGAATCCCCATTTGCATACCCGTCCAGTACTTTTCTTGCCAGAAGTCCGAAGGTTTTTTCTGTTTGACCGGATAGGAGCGACTCCTTTGCTGGGCCTAATCGGTTCAGACATTCAAGCAGAGAATCTTTTGTCACCCGGTTTTTTAAAAGATAGTCAGAAGCCCCGTATTGAAAAGCTTCCCTCACTTTGTCAAATTCATTGAAATTACTGAGCATTACAATCGGGGCTTTGGAATAGCGGCGGAGCATTGCGACAAACTGGATGCCGCTGATTCCCGGCATGACAACGTCGCAGAGTACGATATCGGGCTGGAGTTTCAGAAAAAGTTCCAGACCTTCTTTTCCGTTCGAAGCCTCTCCGGCGATCGTATAATTGTTTGCTTCCCAGTCCATCATATATTTCAGACCCTGGCGGAAGATAAATTCATCGTCTATAATCATCAAACGTCTCATCTGGCACGCTCCTTTTCGCTTTTGTTTTTTTGATTATACCATACGAAAAAGATTCCAACATCGAATCGCTTTGAAAAAGTGCCGACTGCCAAAATATAACAAAATAATTCAGAAAAAGATCAAAAAATAATCAGAAAATGACAGATACCAAACAAAAAGCAAAAATAAATCCGAAAAACAAAGAAAAAGATTCTATAATTTTGTGCAGAAAGACGATAATATTTTATCTAAATACATGGCCATGGGAAACAATGAAACCGACAGAAGATACAGGAGGAGAGAAGATGAGAAAGAAAGTAATATCTGCTTTATTGATTTCGGCAATGATAGCCGGTCTTTGTATGGGATGTGGAACTTCTTCATCCGGAGATGGAGCGAAGGATTCCTCAGATGGCAAGAAAAAGGTTGTCGTCTGGGCGTGGGATGTGGAATACAATATCCCGGTGATGGAAGAAGCTGCAAAACGTTATGAAGAAAAGCACAGTGATGTCGACATCGAAATAATGGAATATGCATATGACGATATTACTCAGAAACTCAACACGAATCTGAGTTCCGGTATCACAGACGGACTTCCGAATATCATTTTAAGTGAGGATGCAAATGTCCAGAAGTACATCCAGTCCTATCCGGGAGAATTCAAGGATATGTCAGATATCGTGGATTTTTCCAACTTTGCGGAATACAAAGTGGAAGTTCTGACCATGGATGATGGCGTATACGGAGTACCGTTTGATATCGGGACAGAAGGACTGTTTTACAGGAAAGATTATCTGGAACAGGCCGGTTACACGAAAGAGGATCTGACGGATATCACCTGGGATGAGCTGATTGAGATCGGAAAGAAAGTCAAAGAAGTGACCGGAAAAGACCTGATGACAATGGATCCGAACAGTATGACGATTATGCGTGATTTTATGCAGTCCTCGGGAACCTGGTACTTTAAAGAAGACGGAGATCTGAATATCGCCGAAAATCCGGTGATTGAGGAAGGATGCCGTATTTACAAAGAACTGATGAACAGTGGAGTGATCAAACTTACAACCGGATGGGGAGATATGGCGGCTGCCCTGAATAATGGGGATGTCGCTTCTATCGTGAGCGGATGCTGGATTGTACCGACCATCACCGCACAGGAAGATCAGTCCGGACTCTGGGAAGTGACAAGGATGCCACGCTTAAATATTGAGCAGGGTACGAATTATGGGAATCGTGGAGGTTCCAACTGGCTTGTCTTGGAACATGCAAAGAACAGTGATATCGCGGCGGACTTTTTAAATGAAATCTATGCAAACGATACAGAATTCTATGAGACGATTCTGACTGAAATCGGGGCGATTGGCGCTTATATTCCGGCGCAGTCCAGCGAAGCGTATAAGGAACCGGTAGAATACTTCAGTGGAGAACCGATCTGGGCTAACTTTGCGGAATGGGCAAAGCACGTTCCACCGATTTCGGTCGGAGTCTATTCTGACGAGGTGGATTCCACGCTTGTGACGCAGATGGCAAATGTCCTGAACGATTCCACGAGTATTCCGGATATGCTGAAAACAGTAGAAGACCTTGTGAAATCACAGATACAGTAAACTATGATTTGGAGTTGGAGTATAAGTTATGAACAAAAGATCATCAAAACAATGGTTCCGGCTTGCAAACAATGGGTGGGCGTTTGTGCTCCCATCCATTGTCCTCTTCCTTTGGCTTGTCTTATGGCCGATGATCAGCGCCTTTTTGATGTCGCTGCAGAAAGGAAAAGGAACAGTCGTAGAATTTGCGGGACTGGATAATTACATCCGCCTGTTTCAGGACCCGGTATTTATCAGCAGTACGATCAATACGATTACATATTTTATTATCCAGGTTCCGGTCATGCTTGTGTTGGCGTTGATTATTTCTTCGATCCTGAATAATCCAAGGCTGAAATTCCGCGGATTTTTCCGTACAGCTATTTTCGTGCCGTGCGTGACAAGCCTGGTGGCTTATTCTTTGCTGTTCAAAAGCATGTTCGCGACAGACGGTATTATCAATCAGGTGTTGGTGTCACTACATATCGTAAGTGAACCGATTCCTTGGCTTTTGGAGACATTCTGGGCCAAGGTGGTGATTATTTTTGCCATCACCTGGAGATGGACCGGATACAATATGATTTTCTATCTGTCCAGTATGCAGAATATTGACCGCGGGGTTTATGAAGCGGCAGAGATCGATGGTGCAGGGGCATGGCAGAAATTCTGGTATATTACCGTTCCGTTGCTAAAGCCAGTCATCCTTCTGACTGCGATTATGTCTACAACAGGGACGCTACAGTTATTTGACGAGGTCGTGAACATTACTTCCGGCGGACCGGCAAACAGTACGATGTCGATTTCCCAGTATATTTACAACCTGTCCTTTAAATACGCCCCGGATTTTGGATACGCGGCGACTGTTTCCTATGCAATCTTTATTATGGTTGCGGTGCTGTCTTTGATTCAGATGAAAGTGAGTGGTGACCGAAATGACAATTAGACATACAGAAATCTATAGTGGAAAAGCAAAAAGAAGAGTAATTTACGGCGTCCAATACCTTTTTTTGATCGTTGTCTCCATTGTCTGTGTGTTCCCGTTTCTATGGATGCTGATCGGGGCGACAAACAAAAGCATGGATATTACCCTTGGAAAGATGTCTTTGGGGAATCAGTTTTTTAACAATCTGAAAAATCTTCTGGAGGCGGGAGATCTGCTGACATGCCTGAAAAACTCTGCGGTTCTCAGTGTATTCATTACGGTTTTGAGTATGTTGATTTGCTCTTTTGCGGGTTACGGCTTTGTGATCTTCCAGAGCAAAAAGAAGGAGTTCTTTTTCTCATTGATTTTGCTGTCCATGATGATACCGACATCTTCTCTTGTCATTCCGATGTTTAAGATGTTCAACAGTATGCATCTGCTCAACACAAAACTAGGAGTGGTGCTTCCTGCTCTTAGTACGGCATTTTTAATTTTCTTTTTCAGGCAGAACACAAAAAACTTTCCGCTGGAGACTATCCAGTCGGCCCGGATTGACGGTCTGGGAGAATTCGGGATCTTTTTTAAGATTTATATGCCAATGATGAAATCCACTTATGCGGCAGCGGCCATTATCACCTTTATGTCAAGCTGGAACAACTATATGTGGCCATTAATTTCGTTACAGACCAAAGATCAGAGAACGCTTCCGCTTCTGATCAGTTCCCTAGGAACTGCGTACACTCCGGATTACGGAATGATTATGGTTGGAATCATCATCACGACCATCCCATCAGCGGCTATTTTTTTCCTGATGCAGAAAAGTTTTGTCAACAGTATGATGGGATCTGTCAAGTAGGATCAGAAAGAGGAATGTGTATGGAACGATCACAAATAAAACAGCATCTGGCGGATCCGGAATTTTTTGCAGAGAACCGGTTACGGCCGGTATCAGATCATATGTGGTATGAGACGGAAAAGGAGGCGCTGAAAAAAGAAAAAATGCGTCTTCGGATGAGTTTGGGCGGAGCATGGAAATTTTTCTATGCTCCGAATCCGGATAGTGTACCGGATGGATTTGAAAGAAACGACTATTCCTGCGATGGATGGAATACCATTTCTGTCCCAGCCCATATGGAATTACAAGGCTATGGACGTCCCCATTATACGGATACGGACTATCCGTGGGACGGGATCGAGGAGGTCACGCCTCACGGCATCCCGCAGATCTACAATCCAACAGGATGCTATGTACGATATTTTTCTATCCCGGAGCAGATGAAAAAGAAAAAGCTACTGCTTACCTTTGAGGGAGTGGAGACGGCCTTTCACTGCTGGATTAACGGTCACTATGTAGGATATGGGGAGGATAGCTATACGCCATCGGTGTTTGAGATTACCCCGTTTGTAGAAAACGGGGAAAATAAAATTGCAGTGGAAGTGTCGCGTTTTTCCTCTGGGAGCTGGCTGGAAGATCAGGATTTCTGGAGGATGGGAGGGATCATGCGGGATGTATCTGTCACTGCGGTTCCGGGGCTTCACATTCGGGATCTGGAGGTAACGGCCTGTCTGGATGAGAAGATGACAGAGGGAAAACTTAAGGTCCGGTTTGATTTGGAAGGAGATCCGGCGGTATTGAAAAGCAGAAAAGGGAAGATTATCTGGAAACTTTTGAATGGAAAGATCCGCATGGAACACACCGGATCTGAAGAAACAGAGAAAATCATGTCCGGAGAATTGCTGATAGACCGGGAGGATATCCAGATGACAGTATGTGTGTCGGATGTAAAGTTATGGAGTGCGGAGAGACCTTATCTGTATCGGCTTGTTTTTACGGTGTATGGCGAAGAGGGAGAAATCTATGAGAGTGTTCCGCAGGACGTTGGATTTCGGAAAGTGGAGATCCGGGATTCGGTGTTGCTTTTTAACGGCAGGCGTCTGCGTCTATATGGAGTGAACCGGCATGAGTTTTCTGCCCGAAAAGGACGGGCAATCGGGAAAGGGGAAATGGAGTGGGATATCCGGTTTTTGAAGAGGAACCATTTCAATGCGGTGCGGACGAGCCACTATCCAAATCAGAGTTACTGGTATGAACTATGCGACCGCTTTGGCATCTATGTGATGGATGAGACGAACTTGGAAACTCATGGTACCTGGCATCTGAAACAATTTAAACACACGCTGCCAGGGGACAATCCCCGGTGGCATGAAGCAGTGATGAGCCGAGCCCGTGCGATGCTGGAACGGGACAAAAATCATCCTTGTATCTTCTCCTGGAGTGTAGGGAATGAATCCTGGAGCGGAAAAAACCTGTATGAGATGAGTATGTATTTCAGGAAAAGAGATGACAGCCGGCCGGTTCATTACGAAAATGTATGCCATGACCGCAGATGGGGTAGGACAACAGATTTTGAGAGCAGGATGTACGCCTCGCCTGAGGAAGCAGAAGCGTATCTGAAAGATCATCCAGAAAAGCCGTACCTTTTGTGCGAGTATTCTCATGCCATGGGAAACTCCTGCGGAAATCTGCGGGAGTACATGGAACTATTTGACAAATATCCGCAGTACAGCGGAGGATTTCTATGGGATTACATTGACCAAGCACTGTACCAGACAGGACCAAACGGCAAGGAATATCTGGCCTACGGAGGCGATTTTGGAGATCGCCCGACCAATTATAATTTCTGCGGGAATGGTGTAATCTTCGCGGATCGGACCATCTCTCCGAAGATGCAGGAGGTGTCGTATCTGTATCAGCCTTATAAACTTACGCCTTCAGAGACAGGAGTTACCATCCGAAGTTTACAGCTTTTTGAGAACGGAGAGTATTACCGAATCGTCTGGCGGCTGGAAAAAGAAGGAAGGGTATTAAAATCCGGAGAAGCGCCGCTTGTGATCGAACCGGAGAGTACGGTTTTCGTAGAGGCGGACCTTTCGATTCCAGAAAAGGCAGAGGCAGGAGAATATGTCAGAACAGCAGCTCTTGTCATGGAGAGAGACACTCCTTATGTGAAACGTGGGGAGGAAATCTGCTTCGGTCAGACCACAGAACAAAAAGAAGAGAAAGGCAAAAGAGAAGAAAACAAGCATCCTCTGCTTCGAACAGTGGATGGCGATAGTTCTTTTTCCGTAGTGGGAGCGGATTTTCGGATTACTTTCCAGAAAGCGACTGGAAAACTGGTCTCCTGGAAAATCGGGGAGAAAGAGCTGGTGTACGATCCGGTACATACGCTGTCGCTGGAATTTTGGAGAGCGCCGACAGATAACGATGAAGGATACCACATGACGGAGAAATGTTATTTCTGGAAGATGGCGTCTTTGTATCCGAAAGTAAAAGAGGTCACGTGCGGTACGATAGACCATCATGCGGTGATCGATACCATCTATACGCTGGGAGAAACTGCTCAGTGCAGATTACGGATACAGATTGACGGAGACGGGAATATGGATGTGACAGAGTCGTATACTGGTATGGAAAATCTTCCTGATCTGCCATGTTTTGGCGTTTCCTGGAAGTTGCCGAAAGCGTTTTCCCACATCACATGGTATGGAAAAGGACCTCAGGAAACCTATCGGGATCGTCAGGCTGGAGGAAGACTGGGGCGGTTTGAAACAACTTCTGCTTTAAGCTGTACGCCGTATCTGATTCCGCAGGAATGTGGGAATCATGTGGAGACGAGGTGGGTAGCCCTGACAGACTCTTCCGACACAGGGATCCGGGTGGAGAGTGCGGTGCCTTTTGAATTTTCCGTTCTTCCTTATACTTGTCACGAGCTGGAGGGAGCCAGACACTGGTTTGAGCTTCCGAAACCGTATGCATCTGTTCTGAGGATTCTGGAGCAGCAGACCGGGGTAGGAGGAGACAATAGTTGGGGAGCGTGGGCACATAAACCTTATAGGTTAAGCGGGGAAGAAACCAGGACGTTCTCCTTTTCCATACGGATGCTCCAAAATGGCAGAACTGCATAAAGAAGTCCTTGTCCATCCCTCTTTTCTATGTTAAGATGAAATGAAACCAACGAAAAGAGGCGCATGACAATGTGGAATATGGAAAAAGTGATTCTGGTGACAAATAATGACAGAGTCTATGAAAAATATAGAGAGGATATGGAAGTGCTGCTTCTGGACTCCTACAGGGACGTTCTTTTGAAAGTCCGGGATCTGGTCTATGACCGTCATATCCTACTGACTCATCCGCAGGCATCCAGCCTAAAGCCGAATCAGACGCCATATCGGTCCATCATGGTATATCCGAAAGGGGAAGAGGACAATATGAAAGATATCATGCTGATCGAAAAATGCATTGAGACATATGACCAGTGGCAGGAGATCGCGGCCACACCGCACAACTATCAGAAATCAGTAGCGGAAGATTTCAAGACGATCGACCTGTCTGTGATTGAGAATATCGTGCCAAGGCTGATGTAAAGGCAGGCGACAGGTATGGAGGAAAGGAAAAAATATTTTAAGGGACTGACGAGAAGGGATTATATTGCCAAGGCAAATGAGATTATCCACCGGGAGGGAATCGAGGCAGTGACTATTCGGCGGATCGCAAAGGAGATGGGATGCTCAACAGCGAGCCTGTACCGGTATTTTGACAGCCGGGATGAACTACTGTATTATGCAGAATTAGGTGAGATGAATGACTATATCCGACGGCTCAATGCAGCAGAAAAGCATTGGAGGAATGTGTGGGATATCTATGTTGGGGTGTGGTATTGCTACTCTATGGAGGCATTCCGGAAACCGGAAGCATATAATCTGTTATTTTTTGCCAACAATAACACGAAGCTGAGGGTTTCTATCCGGGAGTACTATCAGATGTTTCCTGAAAATCTGGAGCTGTCCAACCGGGTTTTTCATGAGATGCTCCAGACAGCGGACTTCATGGGGCGTGATTTTGAAATGTGCAGAAAATGTATCCGTTCCAATGCCATTGGGTATGAAAATGCGGTATCTCTCAATCGGATGGTCTGCCTTTTGTTCAAAGGATATTTTAAAACAGTCTGCGATGATGGAATCAAAGAAGAGGAAGTAAATGCAAGAGTACGTCAGTTTATCCGTGATATTGAGGATCTGGTTCGAATGCTGGCAAAGGATCTGAAAGGGTATAAAGCGTATCAAATTTAACGAAGAGCAGGTTTCGGGAAAGCAATAACAGGCCGGAATCTGCTCTTTTTTGGCGGAATTGCTGTACTTATAGAAGTTATCGAAAAAATGTATAGATAAAATGTATAAAAAAGCTTGATAATTGTAAGACAACAGCATATAATGGATATAAAGAACATGAAAAAAGATAACAAAGTTTTTTTTTGACTTAATGTTATCGCGATTACAAAGAAGGAGGGATTTACCTATGAAATTGGAATTAGGTAAGATTAAGATCGACGATATCCAATTTGCAGAAAAGACATATGTGAAAGATCATGTGCTCTATGTCAATAAGGAAGAAGTGGAAGAGCTTGTTCTGGAAGACGACAAATTAATTGGATGTAGCCTCGACATCGCGCGTCCGGGAGACAGCACCCGCATCACCCCTGTGAAGGATGTCATTGAACCAAGAGTAAAAGTATCGGGCGGAGAGATATTCCCAGGAGTTGTTGGAAAAGTAACGCCGTCAGTCGGAGAAGGAAGAACGCATGCGCTGGACGGATGCTGCGTTGTTACCGTTGGACGGATTGTCGGATTCCAGGAAGGTGTCATTGACATGAGCGGGCCTGCAGCGGATTATTGCCCGTTTTCCAAGACCGTAAATCTCTGTGTAGTAATCGAACCTCAGGAAGGACTTGAGACACACGTATATGAGAAAGCCGGAAGAATGGCAGGACTGAAAGTTGCGGCATACCTCGGAGAGGCCGGAAGAAATGTAGAGCCGGATACTTTGGAGACATTCGAGACAAAGCCGATTTTCGAGCAGGCAGCAATGTACCCGGATCTCCCGAAGGTTGGATATATCCACATGCTTCAGTCTCAGGGACTTCTCCACGATACATATTATTATGGTGTTGACGCAAAACAGTTTGTTCCTACATTTATGTACCCGACCGAAATTATGGACGGTGCGATCGTTTCCGGTAACTGTGTAGCCCCATGTGATAAGGTTACGACATACCACCACTTCCACAATCCGGTGATTGAGGACTGCTACAAACACCATGGAAAAGATATCAACTTTATGGGCGTAATCCTTACCAATGAGAACGTATTCCTTGCCGACAAAGAGAGACACTCCGACATGGTAGCAAAGCTGGCAGAGTGGATGGGACTGGACGGCGTGCTGATCACAGAAGAAGGCTATGGAAATCCGGATACTGACCTGATGATGAACTGTCGGAAAGTTGAGAAGAAGGGCGTCAAAGTCGTTCTGATTACAGACGAGTTCCCAGGCAAAGACGGAAAATCCCAGTCACTTGCAGATACCTGCGATGAAGCAGACGCACTTGCTTCCTGCGGACAGGGAAACGCAACATTACAGTTCCCGGTAATGGATAAGGTCATCGGTACGATGGATTATATCGAAAGCCAGATCGGCGGATGGGCAGGATGTGTCAATGAGGATGGTTCCTTTGAAGCAGAGCTTCAGATTATCATCGCTTCTACGATTGCAAATGGCTTCAACCACCTTGCGGCAAAAGGATATTAATATTTGGAAGGAGGAACCAACATGGCAAAATATAAAATTGTTCATTATATTAACCAGTTCTTTGCCGGCATTGGCGGTGAGGAAAAGGCAGATTACAAACCGGAAGTAAGAGAAGAAGCACTCGGACCAGGCGCGGCTCTTGCACAGGCTCTTGGTGAGGATTACGAGATCGTAGCTACCGTGATCTGCGGTGACAACTATTTCGGTGAAAACCTGGATGAAGCGACAGATACGATTATCGATATGGTAAAGAAATATGAACCGGATGTATTTTTTGCAGGACCTGCATTCAATGCCGGACGTTACGGTGTTGCCTGCGGTACGATCTGTAAAGCTGTGGAAGAGAGACTTGGTATTCCGGTGCTGACAGCAGCATATGAGGAGAACCCTGGTGTTGATATGTTCCGTAAGGACGTGATCACAGTGAAGACAGGAAATTCTGCCGCTACGATGAGAAAAGTCCTACCTTCCATCGTCAATCTGATTCAAAAGATGGCTACAGGAGCAGAGATCCTTGGACCTGCGGAGGAGAACTATCACGAAAGAGGAATCCGTGTCAACTACTTTGCGGAAGAGAGAGGATCCGCTCGTGCGATTAAGATGCTCGTTAAGAAGATGAAAGGTGAACCGTTTGAGACAGACCTTCCGATGCCGAAGTTCGACAGGGTACCGCCTGCACCGGCGATCAAAGATATCAAACACGCAAAGATCGCTGTTGTTACATCCGGTGGAGTTGTTCCGGTAGGAAACCCGGATCATATTGAGTCTTCCAACGCGACGAAGTACGGTGTGTACTCTATCGAAGGAATGGACGCCCTGTCTCCGGACGATTTCACAACAATCCACGGTGGATACGACCGTCAGTTCGTCATGGCGAATCCGAACCTGGTTGTTCCGCTTGATGTACTGCGCGAAATGGAAAAAGACGGAGAGTTCGGTGAACTTGTAAACTTCTTCTGTACAACAACCGGAACCGGAACAGCTACCGGATCCGCTGCAAAATTTGGAGATGAGATTGGTAAGATCCTCACAGAACAGGAGCATGTTGACGGCGTTATCCTTGTCAGCACATGAGGTACCTGTACTCGTTGCGGCGCAACGATGGTAAAAGGAATCGAAAAATATGGGGTTCCTGTCGTACATATGGCGACGGTTGTTCCGATTTCCCTTACAATTGGAGCAAACAGAATTATTCCGGGCGTTGGTATTCCGTATCCGCTGGGTGATCCTACTCAGGGGGAAGTGGATTCCAAGAAGATCCGTAAGAGAATGGTTCGTCGTGCATTAAAAGCACTTCAGACAGAAGTAGACGGTCAGACTGTATTTGAAAAAGATAACTTCTAAATAAACAACAGACAGGAAATTGTGGGTACGGTGCATCTGTACTGTACCCACATTGAATTTATAAGGATAGGAGGGGACTCTATGGGCAAAGAAAGCGGTGCGGTGAACTGGAAGAGAGTTCTGATTCTGGCTGGAGCCGTGATTGCGTTTACAATCGGTTCCGGGTTTGCAACCGGACAGGAAATTATTCAGTATTTTACAGCCTATGGCTGGCAGTCCATTTTGGTTATTCTTGGATTTGCGGTTGCATTTTTGTATTACAATTTCAACTTTGCAAAAGCAGGTGCGGAGCAGCATTTTGAACATGGGAACGACGTGTACAAATATTTCTGCGGAAAATACGTAGGTACATTCTGCGATTACTATTCCACGGTTTTTTGTTATATGTCATTTTGGGTAATGATCGGAGGAGCGGCATCCACACTGCACCAGGAGTACGGACTTCCTACCTGGGCAGGCGCAGTGATTCTGACCATCCTGACGACCATCACCGTAATCGGCGGACTGAATTCTCTCGTTGACGCCATCGGTGTGGTGGGACCAATCATCGTTGTCCTTTGTATCTTTATTGGTCTTGTTACCTGTATCCAAGATGGCGGCAATGTCGCTGCTGGTCTTGATGTGATCAAGAACAGCGCCTATGCGGGAGCAGAAGGTGGAGAGACGATCAAGAACGCAGGAGCAAACTGGTTTATCTCTGCTGCATCCTACGCTGGATTCGTTCTTTTGTGGTTTGCAAGCTTCACGGCAGCTCTTGGTTCTAAGAACAAGAAAAAAGATCTCAATTACGGTATTATCGGCGGAACCGTTGCAGTATGTGTGGCGATTGGTTTGATTTCCTTTGCTCAGATCGCAAATATCAACACTCCGCTTTCAGGCAGCGACAGCACCTTTGTATGGAATGCTGATATTCCGAACCTGATCCTTGCCATGAAGATCTGGAAACCGTTCTCGGCGATTTTTGCGATTGTTGTATTTGCCGGTATTTATACGACAGCAGTTCCTCTGCTCTACAATCCTGCATCCCGGTTTGCAAAAGAGGGAACGTCAAAATTCCGTATCCTGACTGTGATTCTTGCGGTTGTCGGATTGATTGTCGGTCTGTTCCTTCCGTTCAGAACATTGGTTAATGTGATCTATGTTATCAACGGATATGTAGGAGCGATTTTGATTCTCTTTATGCTAAAGAAGAATATTACGGATCTGTTGAAAAAGAAGAAAAAGGCTTAAGGAAGAAGATAAAAAACAGCAACCATTATGGTTGCTGTTTTTTCTGGGAAAATAACGAAAAATCTTTTAGAAAAAGGATGAAAAAGCACGCGTTTTTTGCTAAAATATGAGAGGATTCAAGAAGAAAAAAGGAAGTGGAGTGAGGTAGGAGGATGAATTATCACAGAATCATTGAAGGAATCCTGGATATTGGAGAGGAAATGCTAAAAAGCGGGGCGGAGAATTATCGGCTGGAGGATGCCCTCTATCGAATGTTGAAAAGTTATGGCTTTATCAGATACGATGTGTTTGTCATTCCGAGCAATATTCAGGTTTCGGCCAAGACGCCGGAAGGAGAGTTAATCACGCAGATACGGCATATCGAGTCATTTGAGAATGATTTTGACAGACTGGATCATTTGAACGATCTTTCCAGATATGTATGCGCCCATAAGCCGGATGCGGATCATCTCAAGGCTAAATTTGACAAAGTCATCAGCCTCCCGGAGCAGCCGGAGATTCTGCGCTATGTAGCTGGAGTTATGGGGGGTGCTGGATTTGCCGTATTTTTTGGAAGTGGATTTGCAGATGCGATCGTAGCAGTTATTGTTTCTTTAATGATTGTGTTTGTCGGAAAATGGCTGAGTATGAGGGAAGGCAACTTGATGATCTATAACTTAATTCTTGCATTTCTCTCGGAGGTCATTATTATCCTGGCAACTCGAAACGGGATCGGAACTCACCCGGATCGGATTATGATCGGAATCGTCATGCTTTTGATTAGTGGCCTTGGCACAACGAATGGTTTCCGAGAACTCTTACAGAGAGATTTCATTTCAGGATCCATTAATATTCTGAATTCTATTTTAGGAGCTACGGGAATTGCACTCGGAATCGCTCTTGCAATGCTGCTTTTTCACGAGCGGCTGGAAGAAGGATTTATGCTGACCCCAAGCATTCCGATGCAGCTTATCTCCTGTACGATTGCGTGTATTGGGTTTGCCATGTGGTTTAAGGTACGGGGGAGAAAAGTTTTTTATTCCGGAGTCGGAGCTTTTATTACATGGGGAATTTATGCTTTGATTTATGAGATTGAACCGAGCAATTTCCTGGCCACGCTGATTGCGGCTGTCTTTGTTGGATTTTACGCATTTATCATGTCAAGAGTTAATAAAGCGCCGTCAACGATCTTTCTGACGGCATCTGTATTCCCGTTGATTCCAGGACCGAACCTATACTATATGATGTATGGATTTGTCAGCAATGATTCAGCTCTGATATCCAGCGAAGGGGTGCTGCTCGCGACTACGTGTCTTGCGATTGCATTTGGATTCAATATCGTGGATGTTGTATCCAGGGTCATAATGAGCACATTAAAACGGGAATTTCGTGTAACTAAGAACTCATAAACACGAAGGTTATCAGAAAAGCATTGATTTTTATAACAATGTCTAGTAGAATTACTGGTAGAATGCTAGGAGGTAGAAGCATGGCGGAATACACAAAAGTGGCACTTGATGCCATGGGAGGGGATTATGCCCCGGCAGAGATCATCAAAGGTGCGGTGGACGCGGTCAATAAACGTAAGGATATCCGTGTGGTGGTTGTCGGAAAAGAGGATATCATAAAGGCAGAACTTGCGAAATATACTTACGACAAAGAACAGATCGAGATCAGAAACGCCAGCGAGGTGATTGAGACAGCGGAGCCGCCGGTGATGGCGATCCGGGAAAAGAGGGATTCATCGCTTGTCGTCGGGATGAATATGGTTAGGCAGAAAGAAGCGGACGCCCTTGTGTCCGCAGGAAGTTCCGGAGCTATCCTTGTGGGAGGCCAGGTGATCGTGGGAAGGATCAAAGGAGTAGAACGGCCGCCGCTTGCACCGCTTTTACCTACGAAGAAAGGATTTTCTCTGTTGATTGACTGCGGAGCAAATGTGGATGCCAGACCATCTCATCTGGTTCAGTTTGCGAAGATGGGCTCGATCTATATGGAGAACGTCATGGGTGTGAAGAATCCGAAGGTTGCGATTGTCAATATTGGAGCCGAAGAGGAGAAAGGTAACGCACTTGTGAAGGAGACGTTCCCGATGCTGAAGGCATGCCCGGAGATTCATTTCACCGGGAGCATTGAGGCGCGTAATATTCCATATGGAGACGCGGATGTTGTTGTCTGCGAAGCTTTTGCGGGAAATATCATTTTGAAGCTTTATGAGGGCGTGGGAGGCGTACTCGTTGATAAGATCAAAGAAGGCATGATGAAGAGTCTTCGGACAAAGATCGGGGCACTTCTTGTAAAGCCGGCACTGAAAGAGACGATGAAGGGATTTGACGCAGGGGAATACGGAGGAGCGCCGCTTCTGGGACTGAATGGTCTGGTAGTAAAGACACACGGCAATTCCAAAGCACGTGAGGTCTGCAATTCCATTATCCAGTGTGTGACATTCAAAGAGCAGAAGATCAATGAGAAGATCAGAGACAGCATTCAGAAAGAGAAAGAATAAACTTTTTAAGGAAGGAATGTAACTATGGAATTTGAAAAATTGCAGGGGATTATCGCAGATGTATTAAATGTGGACGCCTCAGACATTACAATGGAGACCACGTTTGTTGACGATTTGGGAGCAGATTCTTTGGACATTTTCCAGATTATCATGGGAATTGAAGAAGAGTTCGATATCGAGATCGATAACGATGACGCTGAGAAGATCGTGACAGTGGGAGATGCGGTAGAGCAGATCAGAACGGCAGCAAATAACTAAAACATATATGCGGAAAAGCCCGTGAGGGCTTTTTCGTGTTAATTGGGGGTTTTATGAGAAAAATCAGAGAACTGGAAGAGAAAATCGGATACTGTTTTCAGGATCAGGAACTGCTAAAACATGCATTGCGCCACAGTTCCTATGTCAATGAAAAACATATGAAAAAGCATGAATGTAATGAAAGGCTGGAGTTTTTGGGAGATGCGGTTCTGGAGGTGGTATCCAGCGAATTTTTATTCTTTGAGCATCAGACGATGCCGGAAGGAGAGCTTACAAAGAAGCGGGCAAGTATGGTCTGCGAGCCTGCTCTTGCGTTCTGCGCCAGAGATATTGATCTGGGAGAATATCTGCTTCTTGGAAAGGGCGAAGAGGCGACCGGAGGAAGAAAGAGAGATTCTGTCACATCAGACGCCATGGAGGCGTTGATTGGGGCGATTTATCTGGATGGTGGGTTTGCTAGTGCGAAAGAGTTTATACACCGGTTCATTTTAAATGATCTGGAAAATAAAAAGCTCTTTTTTGATAGCAAGACTATCCTGCAGGAAATCGTGCAGGGAAGTTCCGATGAGCACGTTTCCTACGAGCTGATCCGGGAAGAAGGACCGGATCACAATAAGACATTCTGCACAGCGGTCAGGATCGGGGGCCGCACCTACGGCGAAGGGGAAGGACGGACAAAGAAGGCGTCCGAGCAGCAGGCTGCGTACCAGGCGATTTTGAGATTACAGGAGAAACAGTAGGAGCGCTATGTATTTAAAAAGCATTGAAGTACAAGGATTTAAGTCATTTGCCAATCGTATTGTCTTTCAGTTTCATAATGGAATTACCGGTATCGTAGGACCAAACGGCAGTGGAAAGAGTAATGTGGCGGATGCGGTGCGCTGGGTACTTGGTGAGCAAAGGGCAAAGCAGCTCCGGGGCGGCAATATGCAGGATGTTATTTTCTCCGGGACGGAGAACCGAAAGCCACTAAGTTATGCATCGGTAGGAATCACACTGGATAACTCCGATCACAAACTTCCGGTTGATTTTGAAGAAGTGACGGTGACGAGAAAACTTTACCGATCCGGGGAGTCAGAGTACCTGATGAATGGGAGAAGCTGCAGACTCAAGGATATCAATGAGCTTTTCTATGATACCGGAATCGGGAAAGAAGGCTACTCTATCATCGGCCAGGGGCAGATTGATAAAATATTAAGCGGAAAGCCAGAAGAGCGAAGAGAGCTCTTTGATGAGGCGGCCGGGATTGTAAAATTTAAGAGGAGAAAGAATACTTCTCTGAAAAAGCTGGAAGAAGAGCAGCAGAATCTGGTCCGTGTGACAGACATTCTCTCGGAGTTGGAAAAGCAGTACGGGCCGCTCAAGAAACAGTCTGAGACGGCCAGGGAATATCTGAAAAAGAAGGAAGAGCTGAAAAAGCTGGATATCAATCTTTTTCTTGTACAGACGGAGACGTTACGGGCTCAGGAAAAAGAGACGCTGGAAGCGCTTTCAAGAGCCGAGGAAGAGCTGGCGGAGACAAAGAAGCAGTATGAAGCCATGAAAGAAGAATACGCTGAAGTGGAAGGCCGTATCGAGGAGATCGATCTTGCGATGGAGACTGCCACAAAGCAGTTAAACGATACGAAGCTGATTCGACAGCAGTACGAAAACCGGATTGATCTGCTAAAAGAGCAGATCAAAAGTGTCCGGACGAGCGACGCCCATTACGTGGAGCGAAAAGAGACCGTAGAGGTGGAGATTCAGAAGCGGGAGGAAGAGCTTCGCGATCTGAAAGCTCAGCGGGAGGATTTGGAAGATCAGATGCGGGAAAAGGAAGCCCAGAGCGAGTCAGAGAGGAAAACGCTTACCAATCTCCAGGAAGAGATGGCAAGAATCAGTCTCTCTACAGAGGAGAAGAAAAATGAGATCATGCAGATTCTCTCCGGACGTGCTTCCACAAAAGCACGGCTACAGCATTTTCACACCTTACGGGAGCAGCTTCGTGTACAGAAGGCGGAGCTTGCCAAGCAGCTTCTGGCGATTACCCAGGAGACAGAGGTGTACCGGACGGATTATGAGAAATACGAAAGTGAATGGAAGACATTGTCTCAGGAGATTCGTACCTGTCAGGAGACGATTGCCGGATATGAAAGCGAGATCAACCGTCTTCAGCAGGAAATCACCCGAGAAAATGAACAGATCCGAATCGGACAGAGCGCTTACCACCGAGAGCAGTCCCGGCTGGAATCGCTGAAAAATATGACAGAACGGTACGAAGGATACGGAAATAGTATCCGCCGGGTGATGGAGCAAAAGAGCCGGGAGCCGGGAATTTTAGGTGTTGTGGCAGATCTGATCCGTGTGGATAAAAGATATGAGACGGCGGTGGAGACGGCTCTTGGAGGCAATATCCAGAATATTGTGACAAAAGATGAGGAGACAGCCAAGCGGATGATTTCCTTTCTGAAACAACATAAATTTGGGCGGGCGACGTTTCTCCCGCTGACAAGTGTCCGGGGATCGGAGTTTCTAAAGCCGGAGATTCTGGAAGAAGATGGCGTCATCGGACTGGCTCACACGTTGGTTGAGACGGACAGGCAGTTCCATGATCTGATGAAGAACCTGCTGGGACGTACTGTTGTCGTAAAAAATATTGACGTGGGAATCTATCTGGCGAGGAAATACCGCCAGAGTGTAAGGATGGTGACGCCGGAGGGCGAGCTGTTAAATCCGGGTGGATCTATGACAGGTGGAGCCTTTAAGAATTCCAGCAGCCTTTTAAGCAGACGTCGGGAGATCGAGGAGTTTGAAAAGACGGTGCAGATGTTAAAGAAAGATCTGGATGAGGCGATCGCTTCTTTGGAGACCCATAAGCAGGAGCGTGCCGGATACTATACAAAGATGGATGCACTCAAAGAAGAGATGCAGAAAATCTATGTCCGGCAGAATACAGCCAGGATGAATCTTTCCCAGGTGCAGAGCCGCCAGAAGACCATTACGGAGCGGAAATCCGTCCTTCTTCATGAAAATGAAGGACTCGAGAACCAATTAAGGGAACTTCAGGAGAATCAGGACTCGATTGAGATTGAACTTGGCACTTCGGAAGAACTGGAGAAAAAGTTAAAGTGGGAGACCGAGGAAGAACAGAGGGTACTGGAGGAGAAAAAAGAACAAGAACAGATTCTGCAAAAGAGGGCGGAGGAAGCGCATCTTCTGTTTGTGGAGCTGGGACAAAAAGAAAACTTCCTAAATGAAAACCAGGACCGTATTTTACAGGAATATACGAAATACATACAGGAAAAGAAGTTGTTGGAGGATAACCAGGGAGACAACAAGCGGGAGATTGAAGAAAAAGAGCAGGAGATGGGGCTGGCAAGGCAGAAAATAGAGAATGCCAGGGAGCTGATCGAAGAGATGGAACAGGAATTACAGGAAAGCGCAAAGGAGAAAGAAGCGCTCTCCAGACGACATAAGGAATTTCTGAGTAAACGGGACGTCATTTCTGAGACGATGTCCGATCTGGATAAAGAGGCGTTTCGTCTCGGAGGTAAGCGGGACAGCCTATCTGAGACGATGGAAAAGCAGATGAATTATATGTGGGAGGAATACGAGATCACATATAATCATGCACTTCAGTATCGGGAAGAAGAGCCGGGGGATCTTTTGTTTATGAAAAAGGAGATCCAGAGAATCCGCTCTGAGATCCGCGCCCTTGGCAATGTCAATGTCAATGCTATTGAGGATTTTAAAAATCTGGAGGAACGCTATGAGTTCTTAAAGAACCAGCATGAGGATCTCATTGAAGCGGAAGTGACATTAAAGCAGATTATTGAAGAATTGGATACTGCTATGAGGAGACAGTTTGAAGAGGAGTTCGCAAAGATCAAAGAAGAATTCAACAGTGTATTCAAGCAGTTGTTCGGTGGAGGGAAAGGAACACTTGAGCTTCTGGAGGATGAGGATATCCTGGAGGCCGGGATCCGTATTATCGCCCAGCCACCGGGAAAGAAGCTTCAGAACATGATGCAGCTTTCCGGAGGAGAGAAGGCATTGACTGCGATCGCGCTGCTGTTTGCGATTCAGAACTTAAAGCCGTCACCGTTCTGTCTGCTGGATGAGATAGAGGCGGCTCTTGACGACTCCAATGTCACAAGGTTTGCTCAGTACCTCCACAAGCTGACAAAGAATACCCAGTTTATCGTTATTACCCACAGAAGGGGAACAATGACAGCGGCGGACAGACTGTATGGAATCACCATGCAGGAGAAGGGAGTATCGACCCTTGTTTCAGTTGATCTTTTGGAAAACCAGCTTAGTAAATAAAGAATAAAGGAGTGAAAGAGATATGGCAGAGGAGAAGAAAGGATTCTTTCGGCGTCTGGTATCTGGTCTGACAAAGACAAGGCAGAATATTGTATCTGGTCTGGACAGCCTGTTTCATGGTTTCTCAAGTATTGATGAAGAGTTTTATGAGGAACTGGAAGAAATTCTTATCATGGGAGATCTTGGAGTCAAAGCAACGTATGCGATTCTCGATGATCTTAGAGAGAAGGTAAAGGAACAGCACATCAAGGAGCCAGCCGACTGCAAGCAGCTTCTGATTGACAGTATCAAAGCCCAGATGCAGATCGGGGAGACGGCCTATGAGTTTGAAAATCGGAAATCCGTTGTGCTTGTGATTGGTGTCAACGGAGTTGGAAAGACCACTACCATCGGAAAGCTTGCGGGCAAGCTTCGAAGTGATGGGAAAAAGGTTGTGATTGCGGCGGCGGATACATTCCGTGCGGCAGCGGGTGACCAGCTTAAAGAGTGGGCAGATCGGGCTAATGCCGAATTTATAGGGGGACAGGAAGGCTCAGATCCGGCGGCCGTCGTTTACGATGCGGTGGCTGCCGCAAAAGCGAGGAAGGCAGATGTGCTGCTCTGTGATACCGCAGGACGTCTTCACAATAAAAAGAATCTGATGGAAGAGCTGAAAAAAATCAATCGTGTCATTGAGAGAGAATATCCGGACGCATACCGGGAGACTCTGGTCGTTCTGGATGGGACGACAGGACAAAATGCACTGTCTCAGGCAAAACAGTTTGCGGAGGCAGCGGAGATTACAGGAATTGTACTGACAAAGATGGACGGGACCGCAAAAGGGGGAATTGTGGTTGCCATTCAGTCCGAACTTGGAATTCCGGTAAAATATATCGGAGTTGGCGAGACGATCGACGACTTGCAGAAGTTTGATCCGGATGATTTTGTAAACGCCTTGTTTACAGCGGATTCACATGAGGAAGATGGGGAAGAAGAGTAAAAGGAAACAGTGACACGGAAGGAAAGAAGGTTACAGCGATGATGACATTGGAAAAATTTGAAGAAGCAAGTGAGCTTGTCAAAAAAGTGACAAATCCGACAAAGCTTGTGTACAGTGAGTATTTAAGTGAAGAGACTGGAGGCAAGATCTATTTAAAACCGGAAAATATGCAACATACAGGCGCATATAAGATTCGGGGTGCATATTATAAGATCAGTACCCTCACCGAAGAAGAGAAGGCAAAGGGACTGATTACCGCATCCGCGGGGAATCATGCACAGGGCGTAGCCTACGCAGCAAAGCTATTTGGATGCAAGGCGACGATTGTCATGCCGACAGTTACTCCGCTGATTAAGGTGAATCGCACGAAGAATCTAGGGGCAGATGTCGTACTTTATGGAGATGTATATGACGATGCCTGCAACAGAGCTTATGAACTGGCAGAAGAGCATGGCTATACGTTTGTTCATCCGTTCGATGATCTGGAGGTAGCCACCGGACAGGGAAGTATTGCTATGGAGATTGTGCAGGAACTTCCAACAGTGGACTATATCATTGTACCGGTAGGTGGAGGCGGGCTCGTCGCGGGAGTATCCACCCTTGCCAAGATGCTCAATCCCAAGATTAAGGTGATCGGTGTAGAGCCGTCTGAAGCGGCCAGCATGAAAGCTGCTCTCAAAGCAGGAGAGCCGGTTACACTTCCGAGCGCAAATACGATTGCAGATGGTACTGCAGTAAAACGGGTAGGAAGCTTGACATTTGAGTACGCAAAGAAAAATGTGGATCAGATTCTGACGGTGGATGATGATGAACTCATCGGTGCTTTCCTCGACATGGTGGAGAATCACAAGATGGTGGTAGAAAATTCCGGCCTTCTTTCTGTTGCGGCACTGCGTCAATTAGATTTGAAAGGGAAAAAGGCAGTCTGCATTTTAAGCGGTGGAAATATGGATGTCATCACCATGGCTTCTATCGTACAGCATGGTCTGATCCAGAGAGACCGGATCTTCTCTGTCTCCGTCCTGCTTCCGGATAAGCCGGGTGAGCTCGTACGGGTGGCAAAGACGATTGCAGACGCCCAGGGCAATGTCATTAAACTGGAGCATAATCAGTTTGTCAGCACAAACCGGAATGCGGCAGTAGAACTGAGGGTGACGATGGAAGCATTTGGAACCGAGCATAAACATCAGATTTTGGAAGCGTTGGAAAACAATGGATTCCGTCCGAAGCTTGTTACGACAAAACTGTATTAAGATGGGACTGTAAAAGAAAATTGTAAAAGGAGGGAACGCCGTGGAAAACTTACGGCCGGAGGAAGGTGGAATTTACCACAGCCTGTCAGGAACTGTCTATCGGTATCTTGGCATGGCAAGACACTGCCAGACCGGAGAGGAGCTTCTGATCTTTCAGGAGAAGGAGACGCAAATTTTGCAGGCAGTGACGGTACCTTATTTTACAAAAGAGTTTCAGAAAGCTGGAGAGGATCCGGAACAAGGGCTTCTTTATGCTTTTCTGAATGCGGACTCCAATGAAGAGAAGCTGATTCTGCTGCAGCAGAATCGCTCGGAAATGACAGAGGCAGTACTGGAAACAGTGGCGCAGAGTCTGGATTATACGCTTGACAGCAGCGATCCGGACAGAATGTTTTTGGATCTGGAACAGTGTCTTAGAACAAAAATCAAATATGAGCGCAGAAGAATATAAAGAGCTTCCCACCGGGCGGTCATATGACCGGATCTTTGGTGGGGAGTTTTTTCACGTCTTATTGGAGAAATGTTATATTCTGGGTTGACACATTTTGTATAATTGTATACAATTATACAAAATGAAAAGGAGTGAAGGAAATGGATAATAGAAAAGTTTACATGAACTACCATAATAATTTATTGCAGCTCGAAGAACATATGTATCCATTGGTGGATGTTGATACGCCGAACGTATTCCGGAATCTTTTTCCTTATGATGAGGTTCCGAAGATTGCGTTTAACGACCGTATTGTGCCACATTCCATGCCGGATGAGATCTGGATCACCGATACGACATTTCGGGATGGACAGCAGTCCCGTGCACCGTATACGACGGAGCAGATCGTGACGATCTATGATTATCTGCACAGACTTGGCGGCCCGGAAGGGAAGATCCGCCAAAGCGAGTTTTTCTTATATAGTAAAAAGGACAGAGACGCTGTCTATCAGTGTTTAGAGAAGGGCTATCAATTTCCGGAAGTGACAAGCTGGATCCGCGCAAGCAAAAAGGACTTTGAGCTTGTCAAAGAGATCGGTCTCAAGGAGACAGGAATTCTTGTAAGCTGTTCTGATTATCATATTTTCTATAAGCTGAAAATGACAAGACGAGAGGCGTTGCGGCATTATCTTTCCATTGTCCGGGACTGCCTGGAAATCGGGATCAGTCCACGGTGCCACCTGGAAGATATCACCAGATCGGACATTTATGGATTTGTGATACCGTTTTGCCTGGAGCTGATGAATCTGATGGGAGAGTACAGGATTCCGATTAAGATCCGTGTCTGCGATACGATGGGATATGGCGTCAACTATCCCGGAGCGGTGATCCCTCGGTCTATTCCGGGTATCATCTACGGTTTGATGGTTCATGCAGGGGTGCCGAGCGAACTCATTGAATTTCATGGCCACAATGACTTCTACAAGGCAGTCAGCAATGCCACGACAGCATGGCTCTATGGTGCCTGCGGCGTGAACTGTTCCCTTTTTGGGATCGGAGAGCGTACCGGCAATACACCGCTGGAAGCAATGGTCTTTGAATATGCACAGCTCCGTGGCAGTCTTGACGGTATGGACACGACCGTCATTACGGAACTTGCTGAGTACTATGAAAAGGAGATCGGCTATCATATTCCGGAGCACACCCCGTTTGTCGGCAAGAACTTCAATGTGACGAGGGCTGGTATCCATGCGGACGGACTTCTGAAAAATGAGGAGATTTACAATATTTTTGATACGGGTAAGTTCCTGAACCGTCCGGCTGTGGTCTCTGTGTCCAATACATCGGGAATTGCGGGTATTGCACACTGGATCAATACATATTATAAACTTCCGGATGAGCGGAAAGTAGGAAAGGATTCCGAACTTGTCGCAGCGGTTAAAATGTGGGTGGATGAGCAGTATGACGACGGCCGTGTGACTGTAATGACAGATGAAGAGATGGTGCAGAAGATCACTGAAATCTGCCGGGAAAAGGAAATCATTTTATAACGAAGCCTGCAAATAAAAAGTCAAGGCTAAATTGAAAGAACTTTGAAAATTTTATACAGGTTGCAAAAGGGTATCAAAATAAGACCACCACATTGTGCTGGTCTATCAGAAAGATATGTATAAATTATTCTGATTGAGGAAGTGATGCAAGATATTCTTTCACTCGCCCATAGTAGATTCTCAAAAATTTATTAGCTCCGGCAGTCATGTAAACGTAGTAAGGCTTACCTTGGGAACGTTTCTTGTCTAAAAACTGATATACAGGATCGTCCTGTGGCATTGTTTTGATAAGAACATCCATTACAAGAAACAGTGTTTTCCGTAAATCAGCAGAGCCACGTTTTGATGTAGGCACACTTTTCTGTGAGAAGGCTCCGGATTCATTCACACCAGGGTCAACACCAGCAAATGCTGTAATAGCACCTTTGTGAGTAAAGCGAGTAACATCTCCGATTTCCGCAATAAGCTGTGGACCAAGAGATGGACCGACGCCGTTCATTGCCATAACAATGGGGTATTCAGGAAGCTTTGAGGCTGTATCATTCATCAAGGTGCGCAGTTCCTCAACAGTAGAGGAAGCGCTGTTGAGTTGATCAACTGCTTGTCTGATAATTCGTTTGGTTATTTCATCCTTGGGAAGTACAGGAACAAGTTCCTTCGCTTTTCCATAGATTTCTTCAGCTTTTGATTTGCTGAAGTTGTACTTCTTGCGTTTGCACCAGCTCTCATAGCGGTCAGTAAAGGCGTTTAAAGACATTTTACGAACACAGTCCACATGCCAGTATGTAGATGCAAAATCAACCCATTTCTGGCTGCCGTCACTTCGTGCAGGACTGTCGAAGTAAGTATTTACGCCAGGATAAGTCTGATCAAGGATGCCAATAAGGTTATTTTTCATAGCAGTTTTGTGCTTCATATAGAAACCAAACTGACGGTTCATGGTTTTAAGTTGATTGCGTAATTCATCCATAAGACTATACTGTTTCAGATTCAGCCACTTGTCAAGAGCATAGCGAGCAATCTTCACTGCATCTGCTTTGTCGGATTTGACTTTACGAAGAGAATCATTATCAAAGTCTTTGATTAGTTTGGGATTGATTGTGCTGACGAAAATGTCCGCCTCGGAAAGCTGATGAGCAAGGACTTCGTAATAACGTCCAGTATGCTCCATCACGACACGGGATTCGCCATTAACGGAATGGATGAGATCAACAAGAGAATTAATATCATGGGATGTGTGCTTGATTTCAAAAGGACTGTAAACAATCTCGCCGAAAGGGCGTAAAATTGCCACCATGCTTTTACCTTTTGAAACATCGATACCTACTGCGTTCATAAATTAGTCACTCCTTAAGATTTATTGCAATGGATAAGAACCAGTTTTACTCATTGCCTATTCAATCTACTGTGGTGTGACACGAACGTACCTATTGGCAGTTCAACCTGCATAAAACGAACGCTGCGAATGAGGAGCTGGTTATCAGTCTTCGTTGCGGACGCGAAGTCCAAGAAAGGTAGACGATATACCGATTGCTCCATCATTATACAGCTTAAGCAACAAGATGGATAAATCTTTACTGGCTGTAAGGGATATTAACCATATTTATATTGTAGTAGAAAGGAAGCGTGATGGAAACGAGTCAGGACTATTCGCTAAGCGGAAAGGTCTTTCGTACATTGAGCGAGCAGATCCTTTCCGGAAAATATCAAACAGGCGATGAGCTTCGAGAAGTGACTGTAGGAAAGGAGCTTGGCGTGAGCAGAACTCCGGTTCGGGAAGCATTTCGGAAACTGGAACTGGAGGGGCTGGTGACAAGCATCCCGAATAAAGGGACCTATGTCAACGGTATTTCCAGGGATGACGTGCAGGATATCTATATGATCCGGTCCAGGCTGGAAGGGCTGGCTGCACGGCTAGCCACCAGAAGAATTACACCGGAGCAGATCAATGAGATGGAGGAGATGATTTTTTTATCAGAGTTTTATCTTAAAAAGGGGATGACAGAACAGCTCTCCAATCTGGACGGCAAATTTCATTTTATTTTGTACGAGGCCTGCGGCAGCAGGATGCTGAAAAATGTGCTGACGGATTTTCACCGTTATGTGCAGATGGCAAGGCGGATGTCTGTCAAGGTGGAAAACAGGGCGGAAAAATCAATTCGGGAGCACTCGCAGATCTTGGCGGCAATTCGGGATCAGGATGAGGACAGGGCAGAGCGGCTGATGGAAGAGCACATTCATCACGTTGTTTTAAATCTGCACCTGGAAGAAATTTAGAAAAGAAAGGGATGGTATGAATGGCAAAGATACAGATGCAGACACCAATCGTGGAGATGGATGGAGATGAGATGACAAGGATTCTTTGGAAGATGATCAAGGATCACCTTCTTCTTCCGTTTCTTGATCTGAATACAAAATACTATGACCTGGGGCTTGAGTACCGCAATGAAACGAATGATCAGGTGACGATCGACAGCGCTGAGGCGACAAAGAAATACAAGGTGGCAGTAAAGTGCGCGACGATTACTCCAAATGCGGCCCGGATGAAAGAGTACGACTTAAAAGAAATGTGGAAGAGTCCGAACGGTACGATCCGTGCGATTCTGGATGGTACGGTTTTCCGTGCTCCGATTGTTGTAAAAGGAATTGAGCCGTGCGTGAAAAACTGGAAAAAACCGATCACAATCGCAAGACATGCCTACGGCGATGTCTATAAAGGGACAGAAATGAAGATTCCGGGAAGAGGCAAGGCAGAGCTTGTCTATACAGCGGAAGACGGAAGCGAGACAAGAGAGCTGATCCATACCTTTGACAGCCCTGGTATTATCCAGGGGATGCACAACTTAAACGGTTCTATCGCAAACTTTGCGAGAAGCTGCTTCCATTATGCGTTAGATACGAAGCAGGATCTGTGGTTTGCGACAAAGGATACGATTTCCAAGAAGTATGACCATACATTCAAGGATATTTTTCAGGAAATTTTTGATGCGGAATTCAAAGATCAGTTTGAACAGGCAGGCATCACTTATTTTTATACACTGATCGATGATGCGGTAGCTCGTGTGATGAAATCTGAGGGAGGATATATCTGGGCATGTAAAAATTATGATGGGGATGTAATGAGTGATATGATTTCCTCAGCGTTCGGTTCTCTTGCCATGATGACGTCAGTACTCGTATCTCCGGACGGATACTACGAGTATGAGGCGGCTCATGGAACGGTACAGAGACATTATTACAAACATCTGAAAGGAGAGGAGACGTCCACCAACTCTGTGGCTACGATTTTTGCCTGGAGCGGAGCATTAAGAAAGCGCGGTGAACTGGACGGGAACAAGGAACTTCAGGATTTTGCGGACCGTTTGGAACAGGCTACCATCGATACGATCGAGGCGGGAGAAATGACAAAGGATCTGGCGCTGATTACCACTATCCCGGATCCGGTCGTATTAAACAGCGAGGATTTCATCAAAGCCATCGCAAAGAGACTGACAGAATAGTACTGCCTTGATGTATCATTATGAGCAATAAGCAAACTAGAACTGGAGCAAGCCATTATGTCAATATTTACACAGATAGAGAGAAAATATAATTGGAAATTAAAGGGTGAGCCTGTCAGTTTGAATGGCGGTTTTATGCACAAGATGTATAAGATTGAAACTGAGCAAGGTACTTACGCGCTTAAATTACTGAACCCATTTGTTATGCAAAGAGAAACAGCCATGGCGAATTACACAAACGCTGAACAGATAGAAGTTTTATTGGAGCAGCAAGATATTCGTATTCTTCCTGCGTTATCTTTAGGGGGAAAGAAAATGCAGGAAATAGACGGTACATACTTTTATTTGTTTGATTATTTTGACGGTAATTCTTTAAAGAGCGATGAGATAACAGAATATCATTGCAGAGAGATGGGAAAGGTACTTGCTGAAATCCATAGTATAGACAAGAAGTTTCAGAACGAAAACTTTTCTGAAACACCTATTGATTGGGAGTTCTATCTTGCTGAAATGGCAAAAGTCAATAGAGGGCTTTATATAATGATGAAAGATTGTTTGCCGGTAATCAAAGATAGTCAAAATAGGGGCAATCTGGCAAGAAAGAAACTGCCCCCAATTGTATCTATCTGTCATAACGATATGGATTGTAAAAATGTTCTTTGGAATGGAGATGATTACCGTATAATTGATTTGGAATGTCTAGCTTACGGCAATCCATTTATCGAATTGTTTGAATTGGCGTTGTGCTGGTCAGGGTATGAGGACTGCCGGATTAATTTTGGACTGTTTCAGGCTTTTTTGCAGGGATATGCAAACGCAGGCGGCGAATTACCTGTAGATTGGGAAACGCTATATGATTGCAATAACGGTAGATTAGAATGGTTGGAATATAATATTAAACGTGTTTTAGGTATTGATTGTGGATCTGACGAAAAGGAAATCGGAGCGGAACAGATTGAAGAAACTATTCAGCACATTATTTATTATTCTAGTATGAGGAAAAAGATACTTGAGCATTGTATTGGATAAGTTTTAGATTGTTATTTTTTTGAATTGATTTTTCGCTTGTTTTAACCGGCTATGTGTTTGCGTTTGGTAAATATTCTGATTTGATCAGGAAAAAGGGGAATAAATATACAACGCAAGATAAGGAAGATATTCTGAGGATTGCTGAAAGAAACAAAGCGGATCTATCAAATATAGGCGAACAAAAAACAGGCGGGATCAAATTGGCCCCGCCTTAGCTACGTTTCTATGTTTGTTTATCAATTTTCCGGATCCTCGGCGAGTGTTTCCCACTGCTCATAAAGAGTCTCCAGTCTTGCTGTAATTTCATCTTTTTCTTTTGCGAGCTCCTGGCAGCGGACGGAATTGGAGTAGACATCTTCCCGGGTCATCAGATGATCGATCTCCTCGCTTCGTCCTTCCAGCTTTTCGATCGTTTCCTCTGTACGCCGCAGATCATTCTGTCGTTTCCGTTCTCTTGCCTGTGCCTCCTTCTGGGCTTTCCAGTCCAGTTTCCCGGAGGATAAAGGAGTTTCCTTTTCGGCCGTGGTCTCCGGGGCAGGAGCAGCGTAGACGGCTGTAAGCTCCTCTTTTTTCTCCAGATAGTAATCATAGTTTCCAATGTAGTTGACGAACTTCTGATTGACCAGCTCCAGGATTCGTGTGGCAGTCCTATTAATGAAGTACCGGTCGTGGGAGACATAGAGCACAGTCCCGGTGTAATCGTTCAGCGCGTGTTCCAGAATCTCCTTGGACGCCATGTCCAGGTGGTTGGTCGGCTCGTCGAGGATGAGAAAATTTGCTTCAGAAAGCATGAGCTTTGCCAGGGAGACCCTGCCCCTCTCTCCACCGCTTAAATCCCCGATCAGTTTGTAGACGTCGTCACCGGTAAAAAGAAATGCGGCCAGCATATTGCGGATTTGGGTGTTGGTAAGATGAGGATAATCATCCGAGATCTCATCGAACACCGTCTTGTCCATGTGCAGGACATGGTGCTCCTGATCATAATAGCCTACCGTAACGTTAGAACCAAGGGTAAACGTCCCACCGTCTGCAGGCAGTACTTCATTTAAGATTTTTAAAAGCGTTGTCTTACCGGTGCCGTTATCTCCGATGATGGCAACATGTTCTCCACGTTTGAGTTCAAAGCTGATATCTTCAAAGAGTGTCTGTTCCGGAAAGGATTTGCTTAGATGGCTGACACTTAGGACGTCATTACCACTGATGATGGAGGGCTCCAGCTTTAAGTGCATATCGGTTTTCAGTTCCATCGGTTTTTCGATCCGGTCGATTTTTGCAAGCATCTTTTCCCGGCTTTCCGCCCTTTTAATGGATTTTTCCCGGTTAAAAGAGCGGAGCTTTTCAATCACGGCCTCCTGGTGGCGGATTTCCTGCTGCTGATTGAGATATTCTTTCAGTCTTGCATCCCGTAACATCTGCTTTTTCTGGGCGAAATCCTGATAATTGCCAAGATACATGGTAAGGGTTCCGGTCTCGATCTCGATAATCTTTGTAACGACCCGATTTAAGAAATATCGGTCGTGGGAGACGATCAGAACGGCGCCCGGATAGTTCAGGAGATAAGTCTCAAGCCAGGTGATAGAGTTTAAGTCCAGGTGGTTGGTGGGCTCGTCAAGAAGAAGGATATCCGGCTTTGTCAAAAGAAGTTTGCCAAGTGAGACACGGGTTCTCTGGCCCCCGGAGAGGGAGGAGACCGGCTTTAAAAATTCTTCCTCTGTAAAGCCGAGCCCCTTTAACACTCCGGTGATTTCGCTTTCATAAGCATATCCGTTTTCTCGTTCAAACCGGGACGTCATCTTGTGATAAGAGGAGAGCTTTTCTGTCAGAGCGTCACCGCTTAAAGACTCAAGTTCCGCCTCTGTCTTTCGGATCTGGTTTTCCAGATCCACAAGATACTGTCTGGATGTGCGGAGTTCCTCATAGATAGTCCGGGTACTGTCTGTCATCGGGTGCTGAGAAAGATAGCCAATCTGCTTTCCTTTTGCAAGAATAATCTCACCGGAATCGGATGGAAGCTCCCCGGTGATCATCTTTAAGATTGTTGATTTTCCGGCGCCGTTTAACCCTGTCAGCGCCGCTTTTTCGTGGTCTTCTATATGAAAAGAGCCATGTCGTACAATGACCTGGTCTCCAAATGATTTTTCCAGATTGTGACATGCAAGTATCATAAAATCCTCCTTTGATAAACCAAAAGTTCCGTATTCATTATAACGGAATTTATACAAAATACAACATAAAATCCCATGAAAAGTTTGACTTTATATCAGGTTTTACATATAATAAGGATATTGAGAAGAACAGGAAGGTGCAGGAAGTGGAAGGAAAAGGAATTTCTCAGGCAGTCATCCGAAGACTGCCTCGATACTACAGATACTTAGGAGAGTTACTGGAAGACGGTGTAGAGCGCATTTCCTCCAACGACTTGAGCAAGCGCATGAAAGTCACCGCTTCCCAGATTCGTCAGGATTTGAATAATTTCGGCGGTTTCGGGCAGCAGGGGTATGGATACAATGTGAAGTATTTACATTCGGAGATAGGAAAGATTCTGGGACTGGACAGAGAGCACAATATGATTATCATCGGAGCGGGGAATCTGGGACAGGCCTTGGCAAACTATACTGCTTTCGAGCGCAGCGGGTTTATGCTGAAAGGACTGTTTGATGTCAATCCGACGCTGGCCGGTGTGACGGTAAGAGGGATTGAGATCCGCATGATGGACGAGCTGAAGAGCTTTATCCGAAATAATGATATTGAGATCGCAATCCTGACTATACCGAAGACAAAGGCGGTTGCTGTGGCAAATATGTTGGTGGAAAACGGTATCCGGGCAATTTGGAATTTCGCCCATACGGATCTGAATCTCCCGGAGCATATTGTCGTGGAAAACGTACATCTTTCCGAGAGTCTGATGAGACTCTCCTACAATGTACTCCGCTATGAGGAGAAGCATCAGAAGAAAAAGTAAGAGCAAGAAGGACGTGAGAGAGTTGTAGTAAGCTGCGGGATTCCACGTCCTTTTTTCTGTCCGGATACCAGAACTTAAAGGAAGGAGCGATAAGGATGAACTATATTATAGACGGCAGGACAATGAAAGCAGCAGACCATTACACGGTTGAGACCATCGGGATCCCGTCCCTTGTACTGATGGAGCGGGCGGCCTTGCAGGTGGTAGAAACGGTCAAAAAGGAAAAGATTGACATCACCAGAAGCCTGATTGTGTGTGGCAGTGGAAATAACGGCGGAGACGGGATTGCGGTAGGACGTCTCCTGTTGGAGAAAGGGGCACAGGTGACGGTGGTGCTCGCAGGCAATCCGGATCATTGCACAGAGGAGACAAAGGAACAGATCCGCATCTTTCAGGCAATCGGAGGAACTGTGGAACGGGAAATTCCACAGGAAAGCTACACGGCAGTATTTGACGCCCTGTTTGGAATCGGTCTTTCCCGAAAGGTGGAAGGACGGTATGCCGGGATCCTGGAGCGGATGAATGAGATGGAAGCAGCCAAAGTGGCGGTGGACATTCCGTCCGGTATTGATTCTTCGACGGGGGAGGTGCTTGGGACGGCGTTCCAGGCAGATCTGACGGTGACATTTGCTTATCTGAAGACGGGGATGGCACTGTTCCCAGGCGCGCTTTATGCAGGAAACGTGCAAGTCAGGGATATCGGCATCTATTTGCGGGGCGGCGTGGAAGGACCTCGGTATCTTTCCTATGAACGGGAGGATATCAAAACGCTCTGCCCCAAGCGGGGCGCAGATGCCCACAAAGGAACGTACGGAAGAGTCTTGATGATTACAGGAAGCGAAGGAATGGCGGGAGCGGCAATTCTCTCGGCAAGCGCAGCTTATCGGATGGGAAGCGGATTGGTGAGGATCCTGACGCCGAGGTGTAACCAGGCAGTATTACAGGCGAAGCTGCCAGAAGTCATCGTCACGCCTTACAAGGAAGAGATTTCCAGACAGATGGAAACGTTGCTTGACTGGGCTGACGTTATTTGTGCCGGATGCGGTCTGGGGATGGATGAGCGGACCAAAGAAGTCCTGGAGACATTGCTTATCTATCTGGAAAACCATGAGAAGCCATGCGTCCTTGATGCGGACGCCTTGAACAATATTGCGGGAATGGAACAAAAAAAGAGGGAAATGTTGCTTTCCGGTGCGGGGAGCCGCTTGATTTTCACTCCTCATGTGAAAGAGTTCGCCAGACTTCTTGGAAAAACGACAGAGGAAACGAAAAAAAGCAGGATGGGACTTGCACAACAGTATGCCAAAACCTATAATATAATATTAGCAGCAAAAGATGCCAGAACCGTAGTAGCAGGAAAGGGGAAGATTCCGTATTTGAATCTGTCCGGAAATTCCGCCATGGCCAAAGCCGGATCCGGGGATGTTCTCGCAGGAATGATCACGGGATGCCTTGCGCTTGGTATGGAGCGGTTTGAGGCGGCGGCATTTGGCGTGTTTGTCCATGGACTGTGCGGGGATGAAGCAAGAGACCGCTATGGGGCTCACAGCGTACTTGCGACAGAGCTGATTGAAATGACACCGATTGTGCTGCGGGAAATCCATTGAGGAAAGGTTCTTACAAAATGAAAACTTACAGCAGAGTGTGCGCGAAAATTAATTTGAATCATATTACATACAATATAGAGCAGATGAGGCATCATATTTCACCGGACACGAACATGATTCTGGTGGTGAAGGCAGACGGATACGGACATGGCGCCACAAGAATTGCTAAAGAGACGGAAAGATTGGACTGTGTATGGGGTTATGCCACCGCAACGCTTGATGAGGCGGTGCTTTTGAGAAAAGCTGGAGTGCAAAAGCCGATATTGGTGCTTGGATGTACATTTCCGGAGCAGTACGAGGAGGCCATCCGCCACGAGATCCGTATGACGATCTACACAGAACAGTCGGCAAATGCAGTTTCAAAGCTTGCAGGAAAGCTGAAAAAACCGGCATGGATTCATGTGAAGCTCGATACCGGGATGTCCAGACTGGGATTTCAGACGGGGGAGGAATCTATCGATGAAATTGAAAGGATCTTTTATCTGCCGGGAATCCGGATGGAAGGACTCTTTACCCATTTTGCCAAAGCGGACGAGATGGATAAGACGTTTACCAACCGACAGATGGAAGAGTATCTTTTTATGACGAGGAAGCTGAAAGAACGGGGGATTGAGCCACAGTACCGGCATTGCTCTAACAGCGCGGCTATCATCGACCACCCTGAGGCCAATCTGGATCTCGTGCGTGCGGGCATCGCACTCTACGGGCTTTATCCTTCCGATGAGGTGAGAAAGCGTGATCTCGCATTAAAGCCGGTACTTTCTTTAGTGAGCAGTATCGTTCATACAAAGTGGATCGAGCCAGGGGCGGTTGTCAGTTACGGAGGATGTTTCCGTGCCGAGAAGAAAACACGTGTGGCTACCATTCCGGTCGGCTATGCGGACGGCTATCCGAGAAGCCTCTCCAATAAGGGGTATGTGCTGATCCGCGGGAAACGGGCCCCGATTATCGGCAGAGTCTGCATGGATCAAATGATGGTGGATGTGACGGAGATCGACGAGGCAGCATTTATGGATGAAGTGGTGCTGGTAGGAAAAAGCGGCCGGGAAGAAATCACCGTGGATGACTTAAGCGCCCTGTCCGGAAGATTTAATTATGAATTTCTCTGTGACCTCGACAAGAGGATTCCGAGAGAATATGTAAAAGATGGAGAAGTCATCGAGCAGGTCGACTATTTCGCATAAAAGACCCACGGCTTTTGGAATACTTCAAAGGAAAGATGGAAATACTCATTATATCTTAGAAAATGGAGTGTGAAGAAAGTGCAGCAGGTTCATAGAGGAGACATTTTTTATGCGGATTTAAGCCCGGTCGTCGGTTCCGAACAGGGGGGCGTTCGTCCGGTGCTTGTGATACAAAATGAAATGGGGAACAGACACAGCCCGACCGTGATATGTGCGGCTATTACTTCGAGAATGCACAAGTCGAAACTTCCGACGCATGTGGAGATTGACGCGAGAAGGTATGGTGTCGTAAAAAATTCGGTTGTCCTTCTGGAGCAGATCCGGACAATCGACAAGCAGAGATTGAAAGAAAGTGTATGCCATCTGGATCAGGAAATCATGCAGAAGGTTGACGAGGCCCTGAGAATCAGTATCGCACTTTCTACATAAAAGGAGAAGATATGGACCAAAGGGACACAATCAGAAAAGAGGTTCTGGGAGCTCTCAAGGAGGGCGAACAAGACGGAAGTATCCGAGAGATGGAATACAGAATGATCCGCAACGTGTTTTCTTTCATGGATCAGGACGCAAAAGATGTTATGACCCACCGGAAAAATATTGTGGCATTAAACTGTGACGATACGCTGGAGGAAGCGGCAGCTTTTGCATCTAAAGCAAAGAACTCCAGGTTCCCGGTCTACGAGGAGGAAATCGATAATATCCTGGGGATTGTACATATCCGGGATATTATGAAGTTTTATCTGGATCCGGACATGCGGGGGAAAAAGTTAAAGGAGATCGGGGACGCACTTATGCCTGTGGGCTTTATTCCGGAGACGAGAAAGATCAGCCGACTTTTTATGCAGATGAAAGCCAACCAGAGCCATCTTTGTGTGGTGATCGATGAGTACGGACAGACTTCCGGACTGGTGGCGATGGAAGATATTATTGAGGAGATCATGGGAAATATCCGGGATGAGTATGACGAGGAGGAAGAGATGATCCGCAAGAGCGAGGAGGGCTCTTACCTGGTTGACGGCCTTTGCGGCCTGACGGAGCTTTCAGACGTCCTTGGCATCGTCTTTCAAGATGAGGATGAGGACAATGAGTATGAGACACTCAATGGTTTCCTAATTGTGAAGCTTGAGCGGATTCCAGCGGAGAAGGAAGAGTGCAGTGTTTTCTATGAGGGGTATCTTTTTGAAATCCAGCAGGTAATAAACAATATCATCCGGAAGGTGAAGATCACCAAAACGGAACTTGCCACAGAAACGAAAGAATGATAAAATGAAGAACATGAGTTTTCCTGAAAAAGGAAGAGAGATTACATACGAAGAGAGGTAGAAAGAAATGTCAGGACATTCCAAGTTCGCGAATATTAAACATAAAAAGGAAAAAAACGATGCGGCAAAGGGAAAGATTTTTACAAAGATCGGCCGTGAAATTGCGGTAGCTGTCAAGGAAGGCGGCGGAGCGGACCCGGCGAACAACAGCCGACTCCGTGACGTGATCGCAAAGGCAAAAGTAAACAATATGCCGAACGACAACATTGAGCGGAGTATCAAAAAGGCGGCTGGAGACATGGACGCCAACAATTACGAGAGAGTTGTATATGAAGGATATGGGCCGAACGGTACCGCGATTATCGTGGAGGCTCTGACGGACAATAAGAACCGTACTGCTTCCAATGTAAGGAGTGCCTTTACAAAGGGAAACGGCAATATCGGGACACCGGGATGCGTATCCTTTATGTTTGATAAGAAAGGACAGATCCTCATTGACCGGGAAGAGTTTGAAATGGATGCGGACGAACTGATGATGCTGGCTCTTGACGCAGGTGCAGAGGATTTTGCGGAAGAGGAGGACAGCTTTGAGATCATTACTGATCCGGATAGCTTCTCTGAAGTCCGCGAAAAGCTTGAGGAGGCAGGAATTCCGATGATGGAGGCTTCGGTCACTATGATTCCGCAGACGTATGTAGAGCTGACAGATGAGACAGATATCAAAAATATCCAGAAGACACTGGACCTTCTTGACGACGACGATGATGTGCAGGAAGTATATCATAACTGGGAAGAGTAGAGAAGGCCGGAATTCGCAGTAAGGGAGGCCATCTTATGCAGACAGGACCAGAAAAACAGATGATATCCATGTTTGAAGAAGCGATAGAGCTTTCCTCACAGTTTAAAAAGGCTACATATGAGCCAACTTTCCGTGGCTTTTTTGAGAGAAGACGCCCGGAGCTTGCCAGGATGTTAAAAGAGATCCGGGAGAAGGACGAAGGAAGGAGAAAGCAGCTCATTCAGGTTCTTGGAACAGAGGTTCCGGAGTATGCAAGCGAGCAGCTTCATAAGCTTTCGGACAAGAGGAAGAGAGAAAATCGGATCTTGGATTACAATCTGGCATTGGTGACATTTTTTATTCCATTGCTGCTCTACAGCCGGGATCCCGAGCTGGAGGCGGTGGCGGACGAGATGATTTCCTCCTGGAACCGGATTGATACGGTGACGATGAAAGTGGGTAAATCTACCTTTGAGGAGATCAACGGGGGATTCCGTAAGCGTCTTTGCTATGTGACGACCGCGGTTTGCCGGTCCTTACAGAAGCCGGATGAGTGCTACGAGCTCAAATTGCTCAGAGAGTACCGGGACAGGTATCTTGTTTCCTCCGAGGGGGGAAAGGAGACCATTCGGGAATACTATAATATTGCGCCGACGATTGTAAAACGGATCGAACGAATGGCAGAAGCCGACGTTATCTACCAAAAGATCTGGGAAGAGTATCTGAATCCATGCATCCATCTGATCGAGGCAGGAGAGCTTGCGGCGTGTAGAACCGTATATACAAATATGATTCAGGATCTGGAGCAGGACTATCTGTTCTCCTGATCCGCAGAGAAAAACAGGAGGAACAAGGATATGAATGAACAGTTTAACATTGAAACCAAATGCATCCAGTCAGGCTGGAAACCAAAAAAAGGAGAGCCGAGGATTCTTCCGATCTACCAGAGTACGACGTTTAAGTATGACACAAGCGAACAGATGGGACGATTGTTTGACCTGGAGGACAGTGGATATTTCTATACGAGACTCCAGAATCCGACCAATGATGCGGTAGCAGAGAAGATTTGCGACCTGGAGGGAGGCTATGCGGCCATGCTGACATCTTCCGGACAGGCTGCCAATTTCTATGCGGTGATGAATATTGCCGAGGAAGGAGATCATATCGTATGTTCTTCCGCTCTTTACGGCGGCACCTATAATCTGTATGCCCACACGATCCGTAAAATGGGTGTAGAGGCTACATTCGTGGATCCGGATTGCACAGAAGAGGAGTTAAATGCGGCATTTCGTGACAATACGAAAGCTGTTGTCGGGGAGACAATTGCCAATCCGGCGCTTACCGTGCTTGATATTGAGAAATTTGCGAGGGTAGCGCACGAACATGGTGTGCCGTTGATTGTAGATAATACCTTTGCCACACCAATCAACTGCCGCCCGTTTGAGTGGGGCGCTGATATTGTGACTCATTCTACGACGAAATATATGGATGGACATGCCATGACAGTCGGCGGAGCGATCGTGGACAGTGGAAACTTTGACTGGGAAGCCCACGCCGAAAAATTCCCGGGGCTTACCAAACCAGACGAGACTTACCACGGTATTGTATATACCCGTAAATTTGGAAAAGGTGCTTACATTACCAAGGCGACTGCACAGCTCATGCGGGATCTGGGCTCCATCCAGGCGCCGCAGAATGCATTCCTTTTGAATGTAGGCCTTGAGACGTTGCATCTTCGTGTGCCGCGGCACTGTGAGAATGCAAAGAAGGTGGCTTCCTATTTGAAAGGACATAAAAAGGTTGCCTGGGTGAATTGTGCTATGTTGGAAGGGGATAAATACCATGATCTGGCAGCGAAGTACATGCCAAACGGCACCTGCGGTGTCATCACTTTCGGATTAAAGGGTGGAAGAGATGTCGCTGTCAAAATGATGGACAGTCTGAAGCTGGCAGCAATCGTGACCCACGTATCAGATGCTAGAACCTGTGTCCTTCATCCAGCGAGCCATACGCACCGTCAGATGAACGATCAGGAGCTCCTGGAAGCAGGAGTGCAGCCGGATCTGATCCGTTTTAGCGTTGGAATTGAGAATGCAGACGATATCATCTCGGATCTGGAACAGGCACTTGCCCTCGTATAATGCATATTTAGAAAAATACCTCCGCATACTAAGCAAAAAATGTGGAGGTGTTTTTTATGGGAAATCAGGAAAAACAAGAGAAAGAAACAGAGCAGATCAAGGAGACGGGGAGTCTGGAGCTGGAGACAAAGCACGGGGACTATAAGGTCTATCTGTTGACTATTATCGGGGAGATCGAAGGGCACGAAGCAGTCTCTGGCAGTACGAAAGCAACCAAATACGAGCATCTGCTCCCGAAACTTGCCGAGATCGAATCCAGTGATGAGATCGAGGGAGTATTGATTCTGCTCAATACTTTAGGTGGAGATGTGGAGGCAGGACTTGCCATTGCCGAGATGATCGCTTCGTTAAGCAAGCCGACCGTATCTCTTGTCCTTGGAGGAAGCCATTCCATTGGAGGGCCGCTTGCTGTTTCTTCGGACTATTCGTTTATTGTGCCGAGCGGAACTATGATTGTACACCCGGTACGTTCCAACGGGATGTTTATCGGGGTGATCCAAAGTTACCGGAATATGGAGCGTACACAGGATCGGATTACCAAGTTTATTTCCGGTCATTCACGAATTACTAAAGAGCGTCTGGAAGAGCTGATGCTGGATTCGTCTCAGCTTGTCAAAGATGTAGGGACGCTTTTAGAAGGTGAGGATGCGGTCCGGGAGGGGATCATCGACGAAGTGGGAGGGATCCACGAGGCCTTTGAAAAGATTTACTCCCTGATTGATGAACGGCGGAATCAGAAGGAAATCGGGGAACGAGAGCACAAAAATAGATAATGACAGCATATTTTAAAAATGCTATAATGAAATATAGTGAAAATGGGAAAGGCCCGTCTGAAGCGGGAAAGTAATAAGGGGGATATTTCATGGCCCAGAAGACGCCACAAAAGAAGAAAAAAAGTACAACAGCAAAGAAAGCAGGGCGAAAGACTACCAGATCCACCCGGTCCAAATCCAGCCGTTCTACAAGAGCGACGAAAGCTCAGATGGAGCGGGAGACGATTGTCAGAGAGGAGATTGTAATCCTGGTATCTTTGGCGGTCTCGATCATTCTTTTGATTAGTAATTTTGGACTTGCGGGAGCAGCAGGAAGAGTGATTTCGGACTTTATGGAGGGACTTTTCGGACAGATGACGTATTTGTTCCCATTTCTGCTTTTTGCAGGCGTCACATTTTTCCTATCCAATCGGGGGAATCATAAAGCATACACGAAGCTTGGCGCCGCAGTAGTTCTTGTAGCCTTGATTTGTGCCTTTTTGGAGCTTGTCAACCGGGCGGGAGGCAGTATTGGCGAGAAGATGGCGCATTTAACGGTCCCGGCGCTGGGCGTAGTCGGCTCGTATGTGATTATTGTGATTTTGATGATGATCTGTTTGATTCTGATTACACAGCGTTCGCTTTTAAAAAGTGTGCAGAACGCCGGACGAACGCTTCAAAGTAAGGCAAAGACTGGCAGGGAGCACCGAAAAGTACAGCGTGAGGAGAAGAAAAAGGTCAAAGAAGCCAAGCGGCAGGAGCATAAGGTGGCGGGAGTTTCTTTTGATACGACTTTGGAGGGACGCAGTCCGGAGATCCAGGAGCTTGTTGTGACGGAAGAAAAAAGCCTGAAAAAGAAAGCAGAAAAGAGGGCAAAGGAGACGGAACAACAGGCGGCACCAAAGACCCAGGAAGAAGCTCCGGCCGGAGAGCTTACGATTACAAGAGCATCCTCCTATGAAGAACCGGGGGAACCGGTTCTGACGGAGGCGTTTGAGGCTGTTCCGGATCTCTCCGAGTTTCCGGAAGAGGGAATCAGTGCTTTTAAAGAGGCTGTGAATCCAAAGGAAGAGGCAAAGATCAGGACCAGAGTAAAAGCTGAGAATAAGGAGCAGGAGGCAGCGGCAAGAGAGCATGTAACCGCTGAGATTGAGAAATCCATCGCAAGGCCAGTCTCTGTATATCATGCGCCTCCGATCAGCCTGCTGACCCATGGAAAGAAGGGGACAGGCGATTCCGACGCGCATTTGAGAGAGACGGCAGCTAAGCTACAGCAGACATTAAAGACATTCGGTGTCAATGTGACCGTGACGAATGTGAGTTGCGGCCCTGCGGTGACCCGGTATGAAGTTCAGCCGGAGATGGGAGTAAAGGTCAGCAAGATCGTAGGTCTTGCCGATGATTTAAAGCTCAATCTTGCAGCGGCGGATATCCGGATTGAGGCACCGATTCCGGGGAAAGCAGCGGTCGGTATTGAGGTGCCGAATAAGGGCAATTCCACCGTACAGCTTCGGGATCTTCTGGAGAGTGAGGAGTTCAAAGCCGCAAAATCCAAGATCAGCTTTGCTGTCGGAAAAGATATCAGCGGACGGACGGTAGTGTCAGATATTGCCAAGATGCCGCATCTTCTCGTTGCGGGCGCGACGGGATCAGGGAAGTCCGTCTGTATCAATACTTTGATTATGAGTATCTTATATAAGGCTTTCCCGCAGGAAGTGAAGCTGATTATGATTGACCCAAAGGTGGTGGAGTTAAGCGTTTATAATGGGATTCCGCATCTATTAATTCCGGTTGTGACGGATCCGAAGAAGGCGGCGGGCGCCTTGAACTGGGCGGTGGCCGAAATGATGAAGCGTTACCAGCTCTTTGAGCAGTACAAGGTGCGTGATATGGATGGTTTCAATGCAAAGGTGGAAAGTGTCAAAGATATTGACAACGAGGAGGAGCGGCCGGAGAAGATGCCGCAGATCGTCATCATCGTAGACGAGCTTGCGGACTTGATGATGGTGGCTCCAGGGGATGTGGAAGAATCCATTTGTCGTCTGGCACAGCTTGCCCGTGCTGCAGGGATTCATTTGGTGCTTGCGACTCAACGGCCGTCGGTCAATGTCATTACCGGCCTGATTAAAGCCAACATGCCGTCCAGGATTGCTTTCTCTGTATCTTCTGGAGTAGATTCACGGACCATTATCGATATGAATGGAGCAGAAAAGCTCCTGGGAAAGGGTGATATGCTCTTCTATCCGGCAGGCTACCAGAAGCCGGCACGTGTCCAGGGAGCCTTTGTATCTGATAAGGAAGTGCAGGCAGTGGTGGATTATCTGCTGACAAATAATGGAAATGCTGCCTACGATGAGGAGGTTCAGACGCATATGGCAAATGCCTCAAGCGGAGCGGCCGGATCCGGGGCAGGTGGCCAGGGAGAAGAACGGGATGTCTACTTCCAGGATGCGGGATATTTTATCATCGAAAAGGAAAAAGCATCCATCGGGATGTTACAGCGGGTGTTCAAAATCGGATTCAACCGTGCGGCAAGAATTATGGATCAGCTATATGAAGCAGGCGTCGTCGGAGAGGAAGAGGGCACCAAACCAAGAAAGGTTCTGATGTCAAAGGAACAGTTTGACCAGTACATAGAGGAACATGTTTAGGGGAAGAAACGGAGGAAGGAAAATGAAAACAGACATTCAGATTGCACAGGAAGCGACAATGGAGCCGATCAAACATGTGGCGGCATCGATCGGAATCGGGGAAGACGACCTGGAATTCTACGGAAAGTACAAGGCAAAGCTCTCTGCTGAGCTCTGGGACAAGATTAAGGACCGCCCAAACGGAAAACTCGTCCTTGTGACAGCGATTAACCCGACACCCGCCGGAGAGGGGAAGACAACTGTGACGGTAGGACTTGGACAGGCAATGGCAAAGATCGGACAGAAAGCAATGATTGCCCTGCGTGAGCCGTCTCTTGGTCCTTGCTTTGGAATCAAAGGAGGCGCCGCGGGAGGCGGATACGCCCAGGTTGTACCGATGGAAGATCTGAATCTGCATTTTACAGGAGATTTTCATGCGATCACATCGGCAAACAATCTTCTTGCAGCCCTTCTGGACAATCACATCCAACAGGGGAATCAGCTTGGTATTGATCCAAGACAGGTCGTCTGGAAACGTTGTGAAGATATGAACGACCGTGTCCTCAGAAATATTGTGGTAGGACTTGGGAACAAGATGGATGGCATGGTACGGGAAGATCATTTCGTGATCACCGTAGCTTCCGAGATTATGGCGATCCTCTGTCTGGCGGACAATCTTTCCGATCTGAAGAGACGCCTTGGGAAGATCATTGTTGCCTATTCTTTTGACGGTAAGCCGGTGACAGCAGATGATCTCCAGGCTACCGGCGCTATGGCGGCTCTGTTAAAGGATGCCATCAAGCCGAATATGATTCAGACACTGGAGCACACACCGGCTTTGGTACACGGCGGACCATTTGCCAATATTGCTCATGGATGTAACAGTGTGCAGGCTACCAAGATGGCGCTCAAGATGAGTGATATCACGATCACTGAGGCGGGATTCGGCGCTGATCTCGGTGCGGAGAAGTTTATGGATATCAAGTGCCGGATGAGCGGATTAAAGCCGGACGCTGTTGTTTTGGTTGCCACGATCCGGGCATTGAAATACAATGGCGGAGTGCCGAAAAATGAGTTGAATGAAGAAAATCTGGAGGCTTTGAAAAAGGGAATCGTCAATCTGGAAAAACACATTGAAAATCTTCAGAAATTCGGCGTACCGGTTGTTGTTACCCTGAATGCGTTTTCTGCGGATACTGAGGCGGAAAAGGGATTTGTCAAAGAATTCTGCGAGGAAAGAGGATGTGAATTTGCCATTGCGGATGTTTGGGCACGAGGCGGCGAAGGGGGCGAAGAGCTGGCAAGAAAAGTATTAAATACACTGGAGACGAAAGAAAGTCAATTCCATCCGCTCTATCCGGACGATCTGCCTTTGAAAGACAAGATCGAGACGGTTGCCAGAGAGATTTACGGTGCGGACGGCGTGGATTATGATAAAGCCGCATTAAAGCAGCTTGCAAAAATCGAAGAGCTTGGATTTAAAAATGTGCCGGTCTGCATGGCAAAAACCCAGTACTCCCTCTCCGATGATCAGACACTTCTTGGACGTCCGGAAGGATTTCGCATCCATGTAAGAGAAGTTTATGTCAGTGCGGGGGCTGGATTTGTCGTTGTGCTGACAGGCGCAGTGATGACGATGCCGGGACTTCCAAAAGTTCCTGCGGCAAATCATATTGACGTAACAGATGACGGAAAGATTACAGGACTGTTCTAAAAGGAGGCAGACTATGGCAGTATTGATAGACGGAAAAGTAATTTCCACAAAGATCAAAGAGGAATTAAAGCAGGAAGTGACAGAGATGAAGGCGCAGGGGATTACACCGTGTCTGGCTGTCATACTTGTCGGAGACGACAGCGCATCTGCCATTTATGTAAGGAACAAAAAACGGGCATGTGAGTATGTCGGGATCGAATCCCGTTCTTACGAACTGCCGGAGGATACGACGCAGGAGGAGCTGGAAAAGCTTGTTACGAGCCTTAATGAAGACGAGAACGTAGACGGGATTTTAGTACAGCTTCCTCTGCCGGGGCAGATCGATGAAGAGAAGATTACAACGATGATTTCTCCGAAGAAGGATGTGGACGGATTTCTTGCAGATAGTATTGGAGCGCTTTGTCTTGGAACGGAGGGATTCCGTTCTTGTACTCCGGCAGGCGTGATTGAGCTGATACGGCGTTCCGGTTATTCTATCGAAGGCAAGGAGTGCGTCGTAGTCGGAAGAAGCAATCATGTAGGAAAGCCGATGGCGCTTCTTTTGCTCCAGGAAAATGGGACGGTCACGATCGCCCACTCACGGACAAAGAATTTAGGAGAGATCACAAGAAGGGCCGATATTCTTGTGGCGGCGGTCGGGAAGGCAAAGATAATTAAGGCTTGCGACGTTAAGGAAGGAGCCATTGTTATTGATGTAGGGATGAACCGGGATGAAAACGGAAAACTCTGCGGAGATGTGGACTTTGAACAGGTGAAAGAAAAGGCAGAGGCTATCACACCGGTCCCAGGGGGAGTAGGGCCGATGACGATTGCGATGTTGATGAATAACTGTGTGGAGGCGGCACGGAAAAAGAGGAGAGAATAAGGGTACCATGCAAAGAATGACAAATCCAGGGGACAGACTGTCAGAGGAAGAGATCAGAAGGAGAAGAAGACGGGCCAAAGCAGAACGGATGCGACGCAAAAGAAGACTGCGTAGGCTTGTGATTCTGGGAATGATCCTGATTGTTGCGGCGGTAGTCGGAGCGGGAATTCTGATTTATCGAAATACATATACCGGTGTAGTAAACCGGGGAAAAAGAGCCGAGATAAACGGGAATGATACAAAAGCGGAAGCGCTTTATTTAAAAGCGATTGAGAAAAAGGGGGAAAAGAAAGAGGCCTATTTCAGACTGGCTTCTCTCTATCACGACCAGAACAAGGATGACGACGCGGATGCATTGTTACAGGAAGCAGTGGATAGCCATCCGGATAGTGTCGGCGTTTATCAAGCTATGGTAGAATACTATGAGGATACGGACCAGACAGAAAAAATCGCCTATCTGATGAGTACCTGTACCAACGGTCAGATTTTGACAGAACTTCAGGATTATGTCGCCAGAGTTCCGGAATTCAGTCTGGATGATGAGAAAGAATACGATAATGTGCAGGAACTCACTCTCTCAAGCGAGGAGGACGGCACGATCTACTATACTGTGGACGGAAGTAAAGCGACTACCGAAGGCACGGAATATAAGGAGCCGATCCAAATCAATAAGGAAGGAAAAACAACCGTCAGAGCGATCTTTGTCAATAAAAAGGGGATTGAAAGTGTAGAGGTGCAAAAAACCTATATGATTCGATTCCCTGTGGCAGAAGCGCCGGCAGTCTCGCCGACAACAGGTCAGTATAAGGAACCAATCAGTGTTGAGGTACAGGTCCCGGAAGGATATACGGCTTATTATACGACGGATGGAAGCGAACCGTCAGATCAGTCGGTCAAATATACCGGTGCTTTCCCGCTTTATCAGGACACGGAACTCAATGTAGTATTGATTGACGGCAATGGAAAGAAGAGTGAGATCACGACAAGGAAATATCAGATTCGTTCTTGATACAGGAACATGAAGAGGAAAATCGCAGAATATATTTCTGCGATTTTCTTTCATTATAAGATTTTCGCAAGTTTCGTTGTGAAAGATCTTTCATTCCTTGTACAAATTGCACGAAAATGCATGGTAGTTTTTGATAGAAACATAGGTGAATCTGAAAATGAAATGAAAAATTTTTCTGTAAAATTTCAATTTATTGAAAGAATTTTCTAAAGTGCTATACTGTGCGTAGTTTCAAAAATCAGTAGAAAGGAGAGAATCATGGAAGGAAGGTTAAAACATCTCAAAGGGCATCTGATTGTATCATGTCAGGCATTACCCCATGAACCGCTTCATTCTTCTTTTATCATGGGAAGAATGGCACTTGCGGCTGCTGAAGGGGGAGCATTTGGAATCCGTGCCAATACGCCGGAAGATATTGCAGAAATCAGAAAAAATGTAGATCTTCCAGTCATAGGCATTATTAAGCGGGACTATGAAGATAGTTGTGTGTACATTACGCCTACGATGAAAGAGATCGACGAACTGATGGAAGTAAAGCCGGAAATTATCGCTATCGATGCGACGGAATCCATAAGACCGGGCGGAATCACACTGGACGATTTTTATGCGGCTATCCGTAAAAAATATCCGGAACAGTTATTGATGGCTGATTGTTCTACAGTGGAAGAAGCGCTTCATGCAGACAGGCTCGGTTTTGATTTTATTGGTACGACGCTAGTCGGATATACCAAACAGAGCAAGGGTGACAAAATCGAAACCAATGACTTCGAAATCATCAGAACGATTTTGAACAAAGCAAAACATCCTGTGATTGCGGAAGGAAACATCAATACACCAGAAAAGGCAAGACGTGTTATTGAACTGGGCTGTTACAGTGTTGTGGTAGGATCGATCATCACACGTCCGCAGTTGATCACAAAATCATTTACAGAGGAAATTGCAAAACTGGAAAAACTAGGGTAGTCAGGAGGAAGAAAAAATGAGTAAATTAGAAAAATATAGAGGAATTATTCCGGCATTTTACGCATGCTATGATGAAGAAGGAAACGTAAGCCCGGAAAGAGTACGTGTTCTGACACAGTACTTCATTGATAAAGGGGTAAAGGGAGTCTATGTAAACGGTTCTTCGGGAGAATGTATCTACCAGGGTGTAGAGGAAAGAAAGACGATTATCGAAAATGTAATGGCAGTCGCAAAAGGAAAATTGACAGTCATCAACCATGTTGCATGTAATAACACAAGGGACAGTGCAGAACTTGCAAAACATTCAGAGAGTGTAGGTGTAGACGCGATCGCTTCCATTCCTCCAATTTACTTTCGGCTTCCTGAGTATTCTATTGCTGCATACTGGAACACAATCAGCGAGGCAGCTCCAAATACAGATTTTGTGATTTACAATATTCCTCAACTGGCAGGTACGGCTTTGACCATGAGTCTGTTTGATGAAATGATGAAAAACCCAAGAGTGGTTGCGGTAAAGAATTCATCCATGCCAACACAGGATATTCAGATGTTCAAAGCTGCAGGAAAAGCAGCAAAGGGAGAATTTATCGTATTTAACGGACCAGACGAGCAGTTCGTAGCAGGACGGGCGATTGGCGCTGACGGCGGAATCGGCGGTACATACGGTGTGATGCCGGAATTGTTCCTCAAGCTGAACGAGCTTCTTGTTTCGAGTGAAAGAGAAAAAGCGACAGAACTGCAGTACGCGATTAATGAGATCATTTACAAAATGTGTTCCAGCCATGCAAACATGTATGCAGTGGCAAAAGAAATTCTGCGTGTCAATGAGAAACTGGACATCGGCGGAGTACGCCTTCCGTTAGAGAATCTTCAGGAGGCAGACAAGGCGATTGCAAAAGAAGCTGCTGTTATGGTAAAAGAAGCAAAAGAAAAGTATCTGTAAAACGATTGAGAAAAGGAGAGAACACATGCAGGGGTTTACCGTAATTGATTTGATTATTTTGATTATCTACCTTGCGGCAGTATTGTTTGCAGGTCTTCATTTCGCAAAAAAGGAAATGAAGGGAAAAGAGTATTTTAAAGGCGATGGAACGGTACCGTGGTGGGTAACATCCGTATCGATCTTTGCTACTTTATTAAGTCCGATTTCTTTCCTGTCTTTAGCAGGAAATTCTTATGCGGGAACATGGATTATGTGGTTCGCGCAGCTTGGTATGTTACTTGCCATTCCGGTCACCATTCGATTCTTCCTGCCGATTTACAGTAAGCTGGACATCGACACCGCATATCACTACCTGGAAATCCGCTTTAATAGTAAGGGACTTCGTGTCCTTGGCGCGGTAATGTTCATCATTTACCAGGTAGGGCGTATGTCTATTATAATGTATCTTCCATGTATGGTTTTATCCAGTCTGATGAATATCAATGTCAATATCCTGATTATCATCATGGGGATTATTGCAATTATTTACTCCTACACCGGCGGATTAAAATCCGTTCTTTGGACGGATTTTATTCAGGGATCTGTCCTTCTGATCGGTGTAACTTGCGGTTTGATTTTCCTGTTGTGCAATATTGATGGAGGACTTGGCGCTGTATTCCATGAGTTTACACAGGGACATAAATTTCTGGCAGAAAATCAGCCGATCTTTGATGCCAACATCTTCAAAGACAGTGTCTTCCTTCTGATTATAGGAGCAGGATTTAATACGATGGGATCCTATGTATCCAGCCAGGATATCGTACAGAGATTTACCACAACAACAGATACAAAGAAACTGAATAAAATGATGCTTGCAAATGGCGGACTTTCCATTTTCATTGCTACTGTATTCTACCTGATCGGTACGGCATTGTATGTGTTCTACCAGGTGCAGGGAAATCAGCTTCCTCCGGCGGCCCAGCAAGATCAGATTTTTGCTTCTTGGATTGCGTTTGAGCTTCCGGTAGGTGTTACAGGCCTGCTTCTTGCCGCTATTTATGCAGCGGCCCAGTCTACGCTTTCCACAGGACTGAATTCTGTAGCCTCCAGTTGGACACTGGACATTCAGGAACGTCTATCCAAAAAGCAGTTGAGCTTTGAAAAACAGACAAAGATCGGTCAGTATGTATCCCTTGTAGTCGGAATCTTCTCCATTGTTGTTGCTATGGTGCTTGCAAACGGAGGCGTAAAATCTGCTTACGAATGGTTCAACGGTTTCATGGGACTGGTACTTGGTATTCTGATCGGAACGTTCATTCTTGGTGCGTTTACAAAAGTAGCAAATACGTTTGGCGCAGTACTTGCGTTTATTGCAGCATCAGCGGTGATGATTTTCATCAAATACGGTGTTCCGGTTGTGGCTCCGGATGTAACGATCTCCATCTGGTCCTACTCCATTATCTCCATTGCGATATCTCTTGTAGTCGGAATTCCGGCAAGTATTATATGGAGAAAGGTAAAGGGGGATAAATCACAGCCAGCTCCAAATACAACAATCTTCAACAAATAATTTGTCGTGGAAGGAGAATGAGTATGGTATTCGGAAATATCAGAGATTTAGAAGATTATGGATATTTAGAAGAAGAGATTCTGAAATGCTTTGCATATGCGGAGAAACATGATCTTATGAGTTACGAAAAAGGAAGTCACGAGATACAAGGTGATGATCTTTTCGTAAATATAGTAGAATATGAAACAACAGAGACGGAAAACAGATTCTGGGAGGCGCATCGCAACTATCTGGATCTCCACTTGATGTTGGAGGGAAAAGAGCGGATTGATATAAACTTTATCGATCAACTAAAGCAGAAAGAGTTTGTGGAGAAGGACGACTTCCTACCTATGGATGGGGACGCCAATGGATATGTTGTGCTGGAACCGGGGGATTTCCTTCTGTGCTATCCAAAAGACGCACACAGAACTGCGATTAAAGTGGATGACTCCATAAAAGTCAAAAAAGCAATTTTCAAAATCCGAATCAAATAGTGCGGGTTCAGAAAAGAAAAGGAGCAGTAGGATGAAAACATATATCTGTATCGATATCGGGGGGACTTCCATTAAGCATGGAGTAATCCGTGAAAACGGGACGTTCTGTGAAGCGGGTGAGATGCCGACAGAAGCCATGGAATATGGAGGCCCCGGAATCCTGAAAAAGGTCCACGGGATTACCAGGGAATATCTGAAATCCTATCATGCAGAAGGAATTTGCATTTCTACGGCGGGAATGGTAGACTGTGAAAAAGGATTGATTACTTATGCGGCGCCACTGATTCCGGACTATACGGGAACGGAAATCAAAAAGAGTATGGAGACGACATTCGGAATACCCTGTGAAGTAGAAAATGACGTCAACTGTGCAGGACTTGCGGAAAGCTACGCGGGAGCGGCAAAGGGTGCCAGAATCAGTGTCTGTCTGACAGTCGGAACAGGAATCGGCGGGGCCATTATTATAGATGGAAAGGTCTTTCATGGATTTTCCGGCAGTGCATGTGAAGTCGGATATATGCATCTACCAGGTGGAGAGTTTCAGGATCTGGGAGCCAGCAGTATTCTCGTAAAGAAGACAGCATTATACAAAGGAATCGATCCTGCTTCCATTAATGGAAAATTTGTTTTTGAACAGGCAAAAAAAGGCGATGCAGACTGTATCCGGTCCATCGATGAGATGGTAGAGATTCTGGGAATGGGAATTGCAAATATCTGCTATGTGATCAATCCGGAGGTGGTTGTATTAGGCGGAGGAATCATGGCCCAGAAAAGCTATCTGGAGAAGCGGATCAAGAAAAGTCTGGAAATACATCTGATTCCGTCGGTTGCAGATCATACAAGGCTGGTCTTTGCCGAAAACCAGAATCAGGCGGGCTTGCTCGGAGCATTTTATAACTTTAAGGGAAGACAGTAGTCTTCCCTTCAGTCGGTTTAGGAAAACTCTGAAAGGGGACGAAACAATGGATGAATACGAAAGAAATATCATACCTCAGATTGAAGCAATTTACGATACCTTTACTGCACTGGAAAAAACAATCGCGGATTATTTTATTCACTATGATGGAAAAGCGGACCTGGTTTCTAAAAATGTAGCAAAAAGACTTTATGTCTCGGAAGCCTCCCTATCCCGGTTTGCCCAGAAATGTGGATTCACCGGATACAGAGAGTTTCTGTTTCGCTATCAGCAGAGCTTTGGCACGACATCCCGGTCAGGCGCAAGCCATCATATCAAGAAAGTTCTGAACAGCTATCAGGAGCTTTTGAATAAAAGCTATTCGTTGATGGATGAAGGGCAGATTAACCGGATTGTGGACATGTTATCAAAGAAAAAGAGAATCTATGTTTACGGAAAGGGAAGTTCCGGTCTGGCAGCTATGGAAATGAAGTTCCGTTTTATGCGGATCGGCGCAAATATTGAGGCTATTACAGATGAACATATTATGAAAATGAATTCCGTCCTTCTGGATGGAGACTGTGCGGTAATCGGGATCAGTGTCAGCGGGAAGACCGAAGCGGTTCTGGAATCCATGAAGATTGCGAAAAAATGCGGAGCGAAAGTAATTCTTATGACGGCACACACCGGGAAGAAATTTCTGGAATTCTGCGATGAGATCATACTGTTTGCGCTGAAAGAAAACCTGGAACAGGGGAAAGCCATTTCTCCACAGTTCCCGATTCTCATTATGGTGGACATGTTGTATTCTCAGATGCTTCAACTGGATGAATACCGAAGGGAAACACTGCATGAATATACGCTTGAAGCTTTGGATGAAAGATAATCTGCTTGTTAAATCCTAAGATGTTTTTGCCATAGATATAGCTTATTAAATCAGTGATTCAATAAAAAATTCTAAAAACCGGAAAAATGCATTGAAATAACTAAAAAACAGGAGTATACTAACGATAGTTAAAAAAATATCAATGGTAGAAAAGGAGAGACGAGCTATGAGTAGATTTTGTTTACCAAGAGACATTTACCATGGGAAAGGATGCCTCGAAGAATTGAAAAACCTGAAAGGAAAGAAAGCAATCCTTGTTGTCGGAGGCGGCTCCATGAAGCGTCAGGGATTCCTGGACAGGGCGGTTTCTTATTTGAAAGAAGCAGGTATGGAAGTTCAACTCTTTGAGGGGGTAGAGCCGGATCCGTCCGTCGAGACAGTTATGAAGGGTGCTGAGGCTATGAGAGAGTTTGAGCCAGACTGGATCGTTTCCATGGGCGGAGGATCCCCGATCGATGCCGCAAAGGCAATGTGGGCATTCTATGAGTACCCGGATACGACATTTGAGGATCTCTGTACACCGTTTAATTTCCCGGAATTAAGACAGAAAGCAAAATTTGCGGCGATTCCATCCACATCCGGAACAGCGACGGAAGTAACAGCATTCTCCGTTATCACAAATTATCAGACAGGTGTGAAATATCCGCTTGCTGACTTCAATATCACACCGGATATCGCCATTGTTGACCCGGATCTTGTAGCAGGTCTCCCGGTGAAACAGGTTGCTTACACAGGAATGGATGCTCTGACCCATGCGATTGAGGCTTATGTTTCCACATTAAACGGACCATTTACAGATCCGCTTGCACTTCAGGCAATCGAGATGGTACTTGATTATCTGCCGGCATCTTACCGCTGTGATATGGATGCGAGAGAGCAGATGCATTATGCGCAGTGTCTGGCAGGAATGGCATTTTCCAACGCGTTGCTTGGTATCGTTCACTCTATGGCTCATAAGACTGGAGCCGCATTCTCTACAGGACACATTCCACACGGATGCGCAAATGCAATCTACCTTCCGTACGTTATTCAGTATAATGCAAAAGATCCTGTAGCGGCAAAGCGTTATGCGGAGATCGCACGCAGAATGGGACTTCCGGGAACTTCTGAGAAAGCGCTTATCAATAGCTTGATTGCAAAGATCGATGCATTTAATGTACAGCTTGGAATTCCTAAGACATTAAGAGAGTTCGGAATCAACGAAGAGGAATTTAAAGAAAAAATTTCCAATATTGCAAAACTTGCTGTCGGCGATGCCTGTACAGGGTCTAATCCGAGAAGCATTACTCCGGCCGAGATGGAAAAACTCTTTACATGTACATATTACGGAACAGAAGTTGACTTCTAAACCGGTTATGACCGTCGCTTTTTCGGAAGCGGCGGTTTTTTATACCAGGTTGTGAATCTTTTATCGAAAAAAACGATTTCCCTGTCAGAATCTACTTGATATTTTATCTACAATATCTTATGATAAATGGAGTATAACAATTAGGAGGCATGAGAGATGTACAAAATTTTAAAAGCTGAAGAACTTGCAGATAAGATTTTTCTCATGGATGTAGAAGCTCCGCGTGTTGCTCGTCACTGCGAGCCGGGGCAGTTTGTCATTGTAAAAATGGATGAAAAGGGCGAGAGAATCCCTCTGACCATCTGCGACTATGACAGAGAGAAAGGGACAATCACCATTGTATTCCAGATTGTCGGAGCATCCACGTTAAAAATGGCAGAGTTAAAAGCAGGAGATTCTTTCCGCGACTTTACTGGACCGCTTGGATGTCCGTCCGAATTTGTAAATGAAGACCTGGAAGCTTTAAAAAATAAAAAGATGCTTTTTGTTGCCGGAGGCGTTGGCGCCGCACCGGTATATCCACAGGTGAAATGGTTACATGAACGAGGAATCGACGCGGATGTAATCGTAGGTTCCAAAACGAAAAATATGTTGATTCTTGAAGAAGAAATGAAAGCGGTTGCCGGAAATCTGTATGTATGTACGGATGACGGAAGCTACGGACATGCAGGCATGGTTACTTCTATGGTGGAAAAGCTTGTAAAAGAAGAAGGCAAGAAATATGATGTCTGTGTTGCGATCGGACCAATGATTATGATGAAATTTACCTGTCTGATGACAAAAGATCTTGGAATCCCGACAATTGTCAGCATGAATCCGATCATGGTAGACGGAACCGGAATGTGTGGAGCTTGTCGTCTGCATGTAGGAGACGAAGTCAAGTTCGCATGTGTGGACGGACCGGAATTTGACGGTCATCTTGTAGATTTTGACGAAGCAATGAAGAGACAGCTTATGTATAAGACAGAAGAAGGAAGAGCGATGTTAAGACTGCAGGAGGGCAATACACATCACGGCGGATGTGGAAATTGTGGAGGTGACAACTAAGATGGCAGACGTATTAAAGAAAGTACCGGTTCGGGAACAGGATCCGAAAGAAAGAGCGACAAACTTTGAAGAAGTATGTCTTGGATATAATGCAGAAGAAGCAATGGAAGAAGCGACACGCTGCATTAATTGTAAGAATGCAAAGTGTATTCAGGGATGTCCGGTAGCGATCAATATTCCGGCATTCATCAAAGAGGTAAAAGAAGGAAATTTCGAGGGCGCATATAAGACCATCGGTCTGTCTTCCGCGCTTCCGGCAATCTGTGGACGTGTCTGTCCGCAGGAGACACAGTGTGAGGGAAAATGTATCCGTGGTATCAAAGGAGAGCCGGTTTCTATTGGTAAACTGGAGAGATTTGTTGCGGATTACGCTTTGGAGCATGATATTAAGCCGGTAGGAGCAGAAGAGAAGAATGGGCACAAGGTTGCTGTCATCGGCTCTGGTCCTGCAGGTCTGACCTGTGCAGGTGATCTTGCAAAGATGGGGTATGACGTGACAGTATTCGAAGCGCTCCATGAACTTGGCGGTGTACTTGTTTACGGTATTCCGGAGTTTCGTCTTCCAAAGCAGAAAGTCGTTGCAAAAGAGATCGAAAAGGTGAAAGAACTTGGCGTGAAGTTCGAGACTAACGTGGTAATCGGTAAATCTACAACGATCGATATGCTCATTGAAGAAGAAGGGTTTGAGGCAGTATTCATCGGCTCTGGCGCCGGACTTCCGAAATTCATGGGTATTCCGGGTGAGACAGCAAACGGTGTCTTTTCTGCTAATGAGTACCTGACAAGAAGCAATCTGATGAAAGCTTTTGACGACAGCTACGACACTCCGATTGTTGCCGGAAAGAAAGTAGCCGTAGTCGGTGGTGGAAACGTTGCTATGGACGCTGCCAGAACAGCACTCCGTCTTGGCGCTGAGGTACATATTGTTTACAGAAGAAGTGAAGAAGAACTTCCGGCGCGTGTGGAAGAGGTACACCACGCAAAAGAAGAGGGAGTCATCTTTGATCTTCTGACAAACCCGACAGAAATTGTGACAGAAGACGGCTGGGTAAAAGGCATGAAATGCGTGAAGATGGAGCTTGGCGAGCCGGATGCATCCGGAAGAAGACGCCCGGTTGTCATCGAAGGTTCTGAATTTGAGATGGAAGTGGACACTGTGATTATGTCCCTTGGAACTTCACCGAACCCGCTGATTTCTTCTACAACAGAAGGTTTGGAAGTCAATAAGTGGAAATGTATTGTTGCGGATGAAGAGTTTGGTAAGACATCCAAAGGAGGCGTGTATGCCGGAGGAGATGCTGTAACAGGAGCGGCGACGGTAATTCTTGCTATGGGAGCAGGAAAAGCCGGAGCAAAAGGCATCCACGAATATCTGAAAAATAAATAATCCCACGGGAATTTTACAAAAGAGAAGCATGGAGCTGTAGATTCAAATCTGCAGCTTCATTTTTTCTTGGAATGAAAGAGAAAATAAGGTATAATAAATAGAATACATATCATCATACCAGGGGTGACCAAAAGTGAGAGAAGAAATGAAGATAATGATTGTCGGTATCGGGGGCGTTGGAGGATACATCGCAGGGATGGTCGGACAAAAATATAAGAATCTGACATTGATAGCGAGGGGAAAACGAGGTGAGGCGCTGCGTGAGCATGGTGTAGTGCTGCACAGTGATTTTCATGGAGAGAAAATCGTAAAAGATGGTGTGATACGGGAGTGTGCGAGGGAAGTGGAGGAGATTCAGGACCTGATTTTTCTTTGTGTTAAGACTTATGCCCTGGAGGACGTGTGCCAGACATTGGGATCTTGTGTAGATGACCATACGATTATTGTTCCGGTAATGAATGGGGCGGATACAGCCCAGAGAGTGAGGGAGTATCTGGGGAAAGGACTTGTGGTGGATGCAGTGATCTACACGACTGCCGCCGCAAACGAGGATTACTCTATCACACAGCTCGGACAGTACACCAGAATTCTTCTGGGAGCTGTGCGGGAAGAGGAACATAAAGCGGCGAAAGTTTCAGCCGGTGTTCTGGGAGAAGCAGGGATTGAATACGAGATACCATCGGATGTGAGACAGGCCGTGTGGGAGAAATACATTTTTAACTGCGCCTATAATGTCATTACGGCATATTATTTGGGAAATGTGGAGGAGATACGGGCATACGAGGACAGGAGAGCGGAATTTCATATGCTGCTGAAAGAAGCACTTCAGGTGGCCAAGGCTGACGGGGTACACATCCGGCAGCATTATATGGAAGAGGAATACCAGAGATTTATGAGACTGAGTAAGGGATCCACAAGTTCTTTGAAGCGGGACGTGGAGGCGGGAAGACCGTCGGAGCTGGAGACGTTTGGAGGTTATCTTCTGGAAAGGGCAAGGAATCTTGGCGTTGCAGTGCCACTTTCCGAGCAATTTTATGATGGTATGAAAGAAAAGATCAGAAACAGGACAGACTAGAACAGGCAGAAGGAAGAACGAGGTAAGAAGGGTGACAGCAAAGAAGGAAACATCATTGGAAGGTATGAAATTTTTAGAAGAGATCGTGCGAAAGCTGAAAAGGAAAATCGTCCAGATGGATCAGGAGATTCTTGCCGGACAGAAAGATATCGAGAGTATGCATGAGTACTACTGGGAGAATTATACGGAGATGGACCAGTATGGGTACGAGGACTACGATAACCAGCAGGCACTGCTCCAGCGTATCAATGCCAATCAGGATACTTTGCGCCTCCGGTCACGTTATAAGAAGATGCTCGATTCGCCGTTTTTCGGAAGAGTAGATTTTCGCTACGATGGAGATGATGAACCGGAAATTTTCTACATCGGAATCGGGAATTTTGCCGAGGAGGCTGGCAGGATTCCGCTGATTTATGATTGGAGAGCGCCGGTAAGTGCTCTGTTCTATGACTTTGACAAAGGAGAGGCGTCTTACGAGGCTCCGGCAGGTCGGATGTGCGGGGAAATCGAAGCGAAATGGCAGTACAAGATCCGTAGAGGGAAGATGGTCTATGGATTTGAGAGCGATGTAAAGATTGATGATGAGATTCTGAAACAGGAACTTGGAAGCAACAGCGACATACAGCTTAAAAACATTGTCCGGACGATTCAGAAAGAGCAAAATGCAATTATCCGTAATACAAAGGATAAAATTCTTGTAATTCAGGGAGCAGCGGGAAGTGGGAAGACATCGGTGGCACTTCACAGAATTGCCTATCTGCTTTATCACGATAGAAAGAATTTGAAATCGTCCGGTGTGCTTGTTCTATCTCCGAACAGTGTGTTTTCGGATTATATTTCCCATATCCTTCCGGAACTTGGGGAAGAGAACATCCGGGAGATGAGCCTGGATCTTTTCGCATACCGGGAACTGAAATCTGCCGTACCGGACTGCGAGGACCGCTATCATCAGATAGAAAAAAACATTGCCGGAATAAAGGAAGACGACTTGAGCCGCTATCGCTTTAAACAGTCAAAAGAACTGATTGGTGCGGTCGAAGGATTTATGGCGCAGATGGAGGAGTGGCTCGTCAATCTGAAAGGAATTTATTTCCGGGGAATGGAAAAGACTGAAGAAGAGATGATTCGTCTGTTTTACTTTAAATTTCAGGATGTTCCGGTTTTGGCTCGGATGGATGCAGTCATAGAGTATGTGGTGGATGAGTACGAGACGAGATACAGCATGACACTTTCTGAGGAAGACGTGGAGAAACTGCGGACCAGGTTTCAGGCAATGTACACGACTACAGATCTATATCGGATTTATAATTGGTTTTTGGAGGAACAGCATTTCCCGAAACTTCCAGAGGTACCGTATGACAGACGTTATCTGGAGTACGAAGATGTTTTTCCGATGCTGTATCTGAAATATCGGTTACTTGGTGTAGGAAGACAGGATCAGATACGACATCTGGTTGTGGATGAGATGCAGGATTATTCCTACCTGCAATATACGATTCTGGGGCTTTTATTTCAGTGTCCGATGACAATTCTCGGAGACCGTTCCCAGACAATGGAGGAAAAGCAAAACGATGTGACACGGTTCCTTCCTCAGATACTGGGGAAACAGCTTCGGAAGATTGAGATGAACAAAAGTTACCGGAATACAGTGGAGATTGCCGAATATGCAAGGACACTGGTTGGGATGGATGATGCAGAGCTTCTGAACCGCCACGGGAAAGCGGTTGCAGAGCGGGAGTATGGATCTAAAGAAGAGATGATCAGTCATATCCTGGAGCATGTCAAGATAGGACCGGAAGGGTATGAGACAGCGGCAGTGCTTACGATGACAGAAGCTGAAGCCAGAGAATGGTACGAGATGATTCGGAAGAAAACAGATCAGGTACACTATATTGATCGTGACAGCTCCAGATTTGGGCGTGGACTGACCGTGACGACCTTTTATATGGCAAAAGGTCTGGAGTTTGACCAGGTGTTTACTGTGGCGCATAAAGAAGAGACGAAAATGACAAGGCAGGCAGAATATATCTGTGCGACAAGAGCGCTTCACGAACTGGAGGTTTGCCGAATCTGAGCCTGACAGGAGGGAAAGGGATGAGAAAGATCAATCAAAAAGAGCATTATTTCTATATCGATATTCTCAGAATACTCGCCTGTCTTTGTGTGATATACATGCAGTGCAACAGGATTGCAGATCCGTATACAGATACTTCGGTATATCGCCAGAGGATGTTTGTTGAAACGATTGCTTACTGGGCGGTTCCGGTATTTTTTATGATATCAGGAGCGACTCTGTTTGACTATAGAGAGAGGTATCAGACCGGTGCTTATTTTAAGAAGCGTTTTCTTAAAACAGGTTTACCGTTTATTACGTGGACACTGATCAATCTGGTAATAAAGGTTGCTTTGGGACAGATGGAGTTTCGACCAAGTTTGTCTGGTATGATCGATTTGTTTACCAATACAACTGCGGAACAGGTATACTGGTTTTTCATTCCGCTATTTATGATGTATCTCTGTATACCTGTTCTGTCTTTGTTAAAAGATTACAAGCAGATTTTGGCTTATATGACAGCGATGGCCTTTTTAGCTTATTCTGTTTATCCAGTGTGTTGTACTTTTTTGGGAATTTCATTCAATGGAAATATCCAGTTCCCGGTGGCGGGAGGATATTTACTGTATGTGATTTTAGGGTATCTGCTTTCTACAACAGATATGTCAAAGAAAACCCGGATGTTTCTTTGTATACTTGGTGCTACAGGAGCCGGAATCCGGTATATCAGTACTGTGGCCTGGTCAACGAATAGTTCAGGACTGAATCATGCTTTCTGGGGATATCTATCGTTCCCGACGGTATTTCTGGCTGTCGGAGTGTTCGTGGCAGTTAAATATGGGCCATGGAAAAAATTGGAACAAAATCCGGGAATTCGGAGGGCAGTTACAACACTTGCCAGTACAGGGCTGGGCGTATATGTGACACATATGCTGGTATTGCAGACTTTGCAAAATCTGACAAAGCTTGGAACGGAATCTGGATGGTGGCGCTTTGTAATGCCGTTTGTGATTTATGTGATCTCTGTTATGTCAGTACTGATTCTGAAAAAGATTCCGGTGTTTCGGGCCATTGTTCCGTAATGATTACATAGACAGAAGAAAAGGAGAACAGCGTGAAAATTACATTGATTACCGTAGGAAAAATCAAAGAAAAATATTTAAAAGATGCCATCGCAGAGTATAGTAAGCGCCTTTCCAGATATTGCAAGCTGGAGATCGCCGAGGTGGCTGATGAGAAGACGCCGGATCAGGCAGGCGAAACCGTGGAGGAAAACATTCGGAATAAGGAGGGAGAGCGGATTCTGAAATGCATCCACGATGATATGTATGTTATTACTCTGGAAATTAACGGAGTGATGCTTGGATCAGAAGAGTTTGCAAGGAAGGTCGAACAGCTCGGTGTACAGGGAAACAGCAGTATCGGCTTTGTCATCGGAGGATCCATTGGTCTTGGAAAAGAGGTACGGAAACGCGCAGATTATGCACTGAGCTTCTCTAAAATGACGTTTCCACACCAGTTGATGAGGGTAATCCTTTTGGAACAGATATATCGGGCATATCGGATTATCAATGGAGAACCATATCACAAATAAGTGCGTTTTGTAAAAGAGTGGACATCTGATGTTCCGCTCTCTCTTTTTGTATAAGAGAGAAATAGAATGACAGAGGAATATTCAGGGTGATATAATAGTTTAAAGCAGCTTGACAACTTGCTTTTTGTGAAGGAGATAATTATATGAGAAAATTAGGTTCAGATGTTGAAAAAATTATGATTGAACGTTTTGGAAAAGACACGGTGATCGCATTAGCAACAGCGGAACAGGAAGTGCCGTATGTGCGGAATGTAAATGCATATTATGAGGATGGTTCATTTTATATTATTACATACGCACTTACTAACAAAATAAAACAAATAGAAGAGAACCCAAATGTTGCGATAGCAGGTGACTGGTTTACCGCACACGGTAAGGGGAAAAATTTAGGGTATTTTGGAAAAGAAGAAAATCGTATAATTGCTGAGAAACTAAAAGTTGTTTTTGCCGAATGGATTGATAATGGGCATAATAATTTTGATGATGAAAACACCATAATTTTATGTGTGGAATTAACGGATGGACTGTTACTTTCACATGGAACAAGATACGAGTTTTAAACTTCAAATTCCATTTATCATGGAGTTGAACAGAGTAATATTACCTAATTTGTGAAGGAGTAAAAAGTGTATGATTTTATATCATGGAAGCAATGTTATAGTCCAGGAACCGAAGATTTTGGAAAACGGTTTTTACAAAGATTTTGGATACGGATTTTATTGTACAATTTTAGAAAAGCAGGCAAAACGGTGGGCTTTGACAAAACGCGGAACGCATATTGTAAATTTTTATGAGTATTTACCCGATAAGAGGTTGGATATTAAAACGTTTAGTAAGATGACAGAAGAATGGCTGCAGTTTGTTGTAAACTGCCGGCTTGGTTTAAAACATGATTATGATGTTGTAGAGGGTCCGATGGCAGATGATACAATCTGGGATTATGTTGAGGACTATATAGCTGAACGAATTTCGAAAGAGGCGTTCTGGGAACTGGTTAAGTTTAAGTATCCGACACATCAGATTGTATTCTGTACAGAGAAAGCACTACAGACTATCAAATTCGAAGGGAGTTATTCGCTATGACAAATAAATTTTTTCCGGAAGAACAAATTTCCGAGAATGATCTTTATTTTTTGTGCTATATGGTAGAACGTGTTGCGCGAAAATTACATCAGAAGAATAAATATGTTGTTAATTCTATACCGAAAGAAGAGTGGGAGCGCCTGTTCAGTCTTGCTAATGTGTTGCATTGCGACAATCCTTTGAAAATTGAAGCTGAATGGATCGAAGAGTATAAGCTGACAACAGGGAATTTTGATATTACGGATGTTGATTTAGAACTAGTAGACAAAATCCCATCAGAAACACAGATGGGGAAAGTATATACAAGGCTGATTCTGTCAACGTTACAGCCAGAGGAAGATTATATCGATGGAATGATTCGGGTATACAATGATGAAATATGTAATACAATTGATAATTACAATAGCAGTGCATATTATGAACCATCTTATGTGATAACAAGAGCCTATAATAATGGAGGATTTTAAGAGGAGAACAATTTAGTATAACGGAGGAGTGATTTATGATTTTATATTTTTCGGGAACAGGAAACAGTGCGTATGTTGCAAAACGAATTGGAAAAGAAGTAATGGATGACGTAATAAATTTATTTGAAAAAATAAGAAATAAGGACAATTCAAAATTATACTCGGAAGATTCATGGATCATTGTTGTGCCCACTTATGCATGGAGGATACCGCATATTGTACAAAACTGGATAGAGAATACAGAATTTACTGGGAGTAAAGACATTTATTTTGTTATGACCTGCGGTGAAAATATTGGAAATGCAGGGAAATATCTTAAAAAGTTATGTCTCCAGAAGAATATGAATTACTATGGTTGTGCAGAAATTGTAATGCCGGAGAACTATATTGCGCTGTTTTCTACTCCAACAGAAGAACAGGCAATGGAGATTATAGAACGGGCAGAAGTTGTCATAGACAAGGTGGCAAGTTATATCAGAAATGGCGAGGAGTTTCCACAGGCAAAAATTTCTATTGGGGATAGAATGAGCAGTGGTATTATAAATGATCTATTCTATCCCTTATTTGTTCATGCCAAAAAATTTTATGTAACCAATACTTGCATTTCTTGTGGGAAGTGTCTTGATGTATGTCCTACTAATAATATTCGGATGGAAAACAAGAAACCTGTATGGGCGGAAAACTGTACGCACTGTATGGCGTGTATCAATCGTTGCCCGAAAAAAGCTATTGAATATGGAAAACATAGTCATGGGTTACCCCGATATACTTGTAAAAAAGAAATGTTATACTAGAAAATACTTGTATGTGATAAATCAAAGTGTATGGAGGAAAATTATGCTTGATAAAATTCCTAATGCAGAGGAAATGACGGCTTTGGTTGGACAATCATTATATGATGTATGGAATAAGCTATGCGCTTTCATTGACAAAAAGTATGAAATGGAACGTCTGTGGAATAAAGGTGGAAAGGCATGGGCTTATGAATACAAATATCGTCAAGGTGGTAAAACACTTTGTGCATTATACGCTAGAGAAAATTGTATAGGATTTATGATTATATTTGGAAAAGACGAGAGAGAAAAATTTGAAGCAGAACGTAATAATTATTCTCAACAAGTTCAAAAAATTTATGATGAAGCTAAAACTTATCGAGATGGTAAATGGATAATGTTTGAACCGACTGATACATTAATGTTTCAAGATTTTATTAAATTGCTAGGCATTAAAAGAAAACCAAATAAAAAGTAATAATTGTCATGCTGCCCTATACAAAATTAGGCGTTGAGGAGGTACATACGCATGAAAGAAATGATTGCATATTGCGGACTGGATTGTGAGAAATGCGACGCATATATCGCGACAATTAATGACGACCAAGAGTTGAGAGAAAAAACTGCGAAGCTATGGGCTGAATTAAATAATGCGCCTATTTTTCCTGAACATATTAACTGTCAAGGCTGTCGTGTTGAGGGAATTAAAACTGTATTCTGCGATAGTATGTGTAGAATTCGCCAGTGTGCATTGAAAAAAGGTGTTGATACTTGTGGTGACTGTTCAGGTTTAGAAAATTGTCCCACTGTTAGGGCAATCCTAGAGGATAATCCGTCTGCTTTGAAAAATTTGAAAGAATAACTTCTCAATTTAAACAATTTTAGATACGTTATGAGGAGCTGTAGTTTAGAAATTCTTTATTTGACATCTTGAAGATGAGCTGGTATACTTCCTCTCCAGTAAAAACAGAGGAGTGATGCTGTATATGACTTTTTATCAGGAACTGCAATTAGACCAGGCCGGATCCAAAAAACTGATCCAAAATACAGAAGGTATAAAAAATAAACTTCGGCATACGACGGTCTATCTGTTCAAAATTTTTCTTACGATCGTATTCTGTGTCGCTTTTGTTTCCGCATACAGCGGGATCTTCGGAAGTGAGAACAGCATTGTAGGTGTAGTGGTGCTTCTTTGCCTGATGGTGTTCCGATTTGCGGATTTCGGAGTCAAGACGGGTTCGGGACTGGCGATACTGTTTCTTCAATTTTTTATTCTGGCAGTTGGTCCCAGACTGGCAAATATAGTCCCGTCTGGAGCAGGAATGATCGTCCATGTGGTTTCCATTTCTTTGATCTTACTGTTTGGCTGTCACCATGTGATGATGGCCAATCATTCCACATTGGTCTTGAGCTATCTGCTGCTGTACGGCTACGACGCGGAAGGAAAAGCTTATGTGCTTCGTCTGGCAGGACTGCTCTTGGGGGCATTGCTTACTGAAATCGTATATTACAGAAAGCACAGAAAGCAGACCTATAAAAGAACCTTTTTCAGCATTGTAAAGGAACTGCGTCCTACCTCTCTTCGCACAAGATGGCAGCTTTCGATGGCCTTAGGTATTGCTTCTGCTATCTGTATCGTAGAGTGCCTGGGACTTCCCAGAGGTATGTGGGCAGGGATTGCTGTCATGTCGGTAATGGTTCCTTTTGAGAAGGACGTGAGAGAACGAATAAAAGGCAGGATTCCGGGAAACCTGGTCGGGGGACTGTTGTTCAGCCTTTTATTTCTACTACTTCCGAAAGGCTTTCTCCCCTACCTGGGAATGTTGGGAGGGATCGGAGTAGGCTTTTCCGCTACTTACGGCTGGCAGTCTGTGTTTAATTCTCTGGGCGCCATGTCTGTGGCGGCAGGGATTCTGGGATTTCCAGGAGCAGTATTTTTTAGGATTTTCCACAATATTTTCGGAGCAGTATATGGGCACCTGTTTTATAGGGCCTGGAATCGGCTGACGGACAGTCTCTGCACAGAATAAGTAAATTTTCTGCCTGTAAACCAGGAGGATATAATGAAACGAGAATTAGGAATTGCTCGCTGTGGGCTTGCCTGTTGCTTTTGTTCTGAAAATATGACATGTGATGGCTGTGATTCAGGTGCATGTCCAGACAAAGACTGGTGTGAAAACAGGCAATGCTCTATTTCTAAAAAAATAGAACATTGTTATGAGTGCAATGAAAAATGTAGAAAGGGATTACTTAGTAAAATAAAACCATATGCTTTTACTGAATTTGCCAGAAGATATGGTAAAGAGTTTCTTTTAAACTGTCTTGAAAGAAGCGAAAAAAATGGTATTATGTATCACCGGGATGAGATAAATGGTGATTATGACGACTTTGATGATGTAGAGACGTTGATAGAATATATAAAAACCGGATACAGACCCATATCCTAACATAAAACGTAAACAGGATAGAGGTATAAAAAGGAGGAAGACAGAAATGCTTACAATCCGTAATGAGGAACCTAGGGATTATGAAATTGTTGAAAGGATGACACGAAATTCTTTCTATAATTTATATATACCCGGATGCATGGAACACTATCTTGTTCACATAATGCGAGAGCATAAAGATTTTATTCCTGAACTGGACTTTGTTTTGGAACTTGATAATAAGGTCGTGGGATATATCATGTACACGAGGGCGACATTGACAGATGAAAAAGGAAATATGAAACATATCTTAACATTCGGACCGCTTTGTATAGAAGCGGATTATCAGCGCAAAGGCTATGGAAAGCTGCTGATGCAGCACTCATTTGAAAAAGCTGTATCGATGGGATATGATACGGTAGTTATTTTTGGGATGCCATGTAACTATGTATCCAGTGGATTTGTAAGTTGTAAAAAACATAATATATGTGTAGAAGGGGAGAAGTTTCCGGCAGCTATGCTAGTAAAAGAGCTAAAAGAAGGTGTGCTGGATGGCCGGAGGTGGTACTATCAAGATAGTCCGGTGATGGATGTTTCTCTTGAAGACGCGCTTGCCTATGACGATACCCTACCTCAGAAAGAACGTAAATATACCCATGCACAAGAAGCATTTTATATTATGAGTCATTCTTTTTTAGAGTAATACAATGTATGTCTGAAAGGTTATAAGGAGAGGGCAGTAAGTTTTGTAACTAACCATTTTGCGGATTCTGCCGTCTATACAGAGAAAGTCCAAGAAGAAATCTCTATATAAAATGAAAAAATTCCCTTGAAACATTAAAAATGAATTTGCAAATAATAATCAGGAAGCCAATTTCATTTTTGAAGGGAGTTGTTGGTGGTGAAGATACAAAAAGAACATTTGGCGATTGCGTCGGTTCCTGTCCAGAGCTGGGGTGAACTCTATAATCAGGATGACGCACTGAAGACCGGCACCATTTTCAAAGAACTGGATTTGCCGTTTTTCGCTGCAGAACAGATCCGTGCTTCTCTGACTTCCAGCGAAGATGCGTTAAAAAGCCCCGAAGAGCAAAAATGTAATGAAAGACTGATGGAAATACAAAAAGTCAGCTTTGTGATGGATGATCTGCGACTGTACCTGGACACACATCCGGATGATCTGGATGCTCTGGCAATGCTAAAGCGTGTGCTTGGTCAGAGGAAGCAGATGTTGTCTGATTTTGCCACAGAGTTTTATCCGTTGACAATGGACTGTATGAAAGGGATTTATGAAAGGGATCCTTCGTCCACATGCTATTGCTGGCAGGAGGGCCCGATTCCTTGGGAAGGAGTGTGTTACTAATGTGGATTTATGAAAAAAGGTTGCAATACCCGGTTAAGATCACAAAGACCTGTCCAAAGACGGCACAGCTCATTATCAGTCAGTATGGAGGACCGGATGGCGAATTGTCAGCTTCCATGAGATATCTTTCTCAACGCTATACGATGCCTCTGAAAGCAGTAGGCGGTCTTTTAACCGATATTGGCACGGAGGAACTCGCTCATATGGAGATCATCTGTGCGATGGTTTATCAGCTTACAAAAAATTTAGACATTGAGGAGGCGAAGGCGGCTGGATTTGACGCCTATTATATTGACCATACGGCAGGAATCTGGCCACAGGCCGCATCCTCGATACCTTTTACAGCAAAGGAATTTCAGTCCAAAGGAGATGCAATTACGGACTTGACAGAAAATCTGGCTGCGGAACAGAAAGCCCGTACTGTTTATGACAATCTTCTGCGGATGATTCCGGATCCGGAAATAAGAGAGCCGCTGAAATTTTTAAGAGCAAGAGAAATTGTGCATTTTCAGAGGTTTGGTGAAGCACTGGAAAAAACAAAAGAAAAATTAGATGAAAAGAACTACTATTACTTTAATCCTGAATTTGATAAGAAAATGATGTAACATTATATTTTAGCAACGAAAGAATAGCAAGGTGTATCGGATCTGTTCCCATACACCTTGTTGTTTTTTGGTCAGAAGAGAATCTTTCAACGACAGTTAAATTAAAATGGAAATGGAAAACCGTGTTTGTAACATTCTTGCTAGACTGATTTTATAAATAGTCAGACAGTCCCGGATCTGGGGAAAGGCAGAAAAAATTAGTATAAAGCGTTCCCGGTGGGAAATCTTATATAGAAAAGACCACAGGAGGAACGTGATGGAATCAATTTGGAGCCAAACATGTGAGTTGACAAAAAGACCTGCCCTGTCAAAGGACATCGAAGTTGATGTCGCTGTTATAGGCGGAGGCATGGCAGGAATTTTGACAGCATGGCAGTTAGAACGGGCTGGAGTGCGAACTGTAGTGTTGGAGGCAGATAAGATAGGAGGGGGCCAGACAAAGAACACAACAGCAAAGATCACATCCCAGCATGGGATGTTCTGTCATACATTTCTTGCAAAAAAGGGAGAAGAGACCGCCAGAAAATATGTGCAGGCGAACCAGCAGGCGGTGGAGGAATACAAAAGAATCATACAGGAAACAAAAATAGACTGTAATTTTGAGGAAACAGACGCTTTTGTTTATTCTAAAGATGAGGGGAAGCTGATGCAGGAAGCAGAAGCGGCAAAAAGGCTTGGGATCGATGTGTCTTTGGAGCGCCATCTGGAGATTCCTGTGGATTGTACAGGAGCGGTTCGTTTCTTCGGTCAGGCTCAGTTTCATCCGTTGAAATTTATATGCGAGTTGGCAAATGGACTTCAGATTTATGAAGATACGGTAGTGACAGAAGTAGAGGATCATCTGATCAGAACATCTGGCGGGAATGTGCTGGCAGCCCAGATTGTGTTTGCGGTACATTATCCGTTTTTGAAGTTCCCGGGAATGTATTTTGCGAGAATGCATCAGGAGCGCTCCTATGTGCTGGCACTGGAAGGGGCAGGAAAAATCCACGGTATGTATATTGGAGACGGGGAGGAAAAGTTCTCCTTTCGGCAATATGGGGATTGGCTTCTGCTTGGCGGCGAGGGACACCGGACCGGGGAGAACCGGGAAGGCGGATGCTACATGAGACTGAAAGAAACGGCGGCAAAGCTGTATCCGGGGAGCCATGTGGCGGCAGCCTGGTCTGCACAGGACTGTATCACATCAGATGGTATCCCGTTTATTGGAATCTATACATCCGATAGACCGAACTGGTATGTGGCGACCGGATTTCAGAAATGGGGGATGAGTTCCTCCATGGTTTCAGCTTTGATTTTGAAAGATTTGATTTGCAACAGGGAAAATCCGTTTGCAGATGTGTTTTCTCCGTCACGGTTTTCAGCGGAGGAGATTCCACATATCGTAAAAGATGGGAAAAAGGCGGTTGCGGGACTGACGAGACGGTTTTTTCAGATTCCGGATGAGACTATTTCTTCTCTGGAAAGAGGGCAGGGCGCCGTTGTCACAACATCCGAGGGAAAAGTGGGCGTGTATAAAACAGAGGAAGAAGAAATCAGGCAGGTTGATATAGTCTGTCCGCATATGGGATGTCAGTTGTCCTGGAATCCGGATGAACAATCCTGGGACTGTCCCTGCCATGGTTCCCGCTTTGATGTTGAAGGAAATCTTCTGGATGATCCAGCGCAGGAAGGAATACAATGCAGTGGCATACAGGAGTAAGAGTCAGAAGGAGTACAGAAACGTACTCCTTTTTTGTGTATGACGGGCATGCCGTCAGTCTGTGGTGAAAGTCCACAAGGGGCGTAGTTGCC
>OLSM01000111.1_pt1 | contig 83884 bp, 81 predicted proteins | sample 1672721 | NCBI WGS metagenome assembly OLSM01 (sample SAMEA3136717, study PRJEB25190) | human gut metagenome
GCCTGCGCGACCCGGCGACCGGGCACCGGCCCTGGGCGGTCGTGCAGCTCCGGCGCGAAGACCGGGAGGGGACGCTCTACAATCTCGTCGGGTTCCAGACGAACCTCAAATTCGGCGAGCAGAAGCGCGTCTTTGGCCTGATCCCGGGCTTGGAGCAGGCGGATTTTGTGCGCTACGGAGTGATGCACCGCAACACTTTTTTGAATTCGCCAAAGGTGCTGAACAGCGATTTCAGCTTGCGCGCGCGTCCGGATTTGTTTTTTGCGGGCCAGATCACGGGCGTGGAGGGCTATATGGAGTCCGCCGCGAGTGGAATCCTGGCGGGGAAGAACGCCCTTCGCAGGTTGCAGGGAAAGGAGACCCTTACGCTGCCGCCAGAGACGATGATTGGCGCGCTGAGCCGCTATGTACAAAACGGCGGCGAGGGCGATTTCCAGCCCATGGGCGCAAACTTTGGCGTTATGCCGCCCGTGGTTCCACATATCCGGGACAAGCGTTCCCGCTATGCGGCCTTTTCCGAACGCTCTTTACAAACGTTAGACGAGTTTCTTAAAAATACATAGAAGATCAGAAATCCAAAGTAGCCGCACTGCGGCGGGGAGGTATCGCGATGAAAATTATTGTGGACGCTTTTGGCGGGGACAATGCACCCCTGGAAATTTTGAAAGGATGTGCCGAGGCGGTAAAGGAGCTGGACATCGACATCCTGCTGACCGGCAGCGAGGCGGAGATCCGGCGTGTGGCAAAGGAGAATGACATCTCCCTGGATCGCATGGAGATTGCGGACACACCGGATGTCCTCACGATGGAGGATCATGCGGGGGCTGTTTTGAAGGAGAAGTCCAACAGCTCCATGGCCCTGGGCCTGAAGTTGCTTGCAGAGGGCAAGGGCGACGGCTTCCTCTCCGGCGGCAATTCCGGCGCACTGGTGGTCGGTACAACGATGATCGTCAAGCGCATCAAAAACATCAAGCGCGTGGCGTTTGCCCCGATTCTACCGAAGAAAAAGGGCTTTTTTATGCTCATTGACAGCGGCGCAAACGTCGACTGTAAGCCCGAAATGCTGCGCCAGTTCGGTGTGATGGGGTCGATCTATATGGAAAAGGTGATGAATGTTTCCAGGCCGCGCGTGGGATTGGCCAATATCGGTACGGAAGAGCACAAGGGCGGCGAGCTGCAGCAAGAAGCCTATGTTTTGTTAAAAGAATCGGGGCTACATTTTGTCGGAAATGTAGAGGCGCGGGAGATCCCCGAAGATGCGGCCGATGTGGTCGTGGCAGATGGCTTTACCGGTAACATGCTGCTCAAGATGTATGAAGGCGTGTCGATCGCCATGATGCAGATGTTTAAAGAGGTTTTCTTTAAAAACTGGAAGAACAAGCTGGCAGCGTCCATGCTCTTGAAAGATATCAAGGAGCTCAAGAAGACGATGGACTACAATGAATACGGCGGGGCGCCGATCATGGGCGCGGCAAAGCCGGTGTTCAAGACCCACGGAAGCGCGAAGGCGAAAACGGTAAAAAATGCACTCCGCTTGACCAAGTCCTATATCGCCGGAAATGTTGTGGATGAAATCGCCGCTGCTGTGGCAGTCTATAAGGAGAGCCAGGCAAAGGAGAAGCAGGCGGATTAATGGCAGGAGGCCGAAAAATGGACTATCGAGAATTTGAAGAAAAGCTAGGGCACCGTTTTCACAACAAAAAATACCTCATCACAGCATTGACCCATTCCTCCTATGCAAACGAAGCAAAGGGCAAGGAAGAGAGCAACGAGCGCCTGGAGTTTTTGGGCGATTCGGTGCTCGGGTTTGTGGTTGCGGATTATCTGTTTAAAAATTACACGCAATTTCCCGAGGGGGATCTCACCAAAAACCGCGCTGCCCTGGTGTGCGAAAAGGCATGCTGCGGCTTTGCGAAGCAGATCGACCTGGGGAATTATCTGCGGTTGAGCCACGGCGAGCAGAATTCCGGCGGGCGCACCCGCTCGTCCATTTTGGCGGATGCGTTTGAGGCGGTGATCGCCGCCATTTACCTGGACGCCGGTATGGAGGAAGCGCGCAAGTTTATCCTCCGCTTTGTCCTGCCCATGCTGAAGGCGCACAAGCCAAAGGCGTTTAAGGACTACAAGACTGCCCTGCAGGAGATCATCCAGCAAAACCCGGAGGAGCATTTGGAGTATGTGCTTACGGGCGAGAGTGGGCCGGACCACGATAAACATTTTACCGTGGAGGTCCACCTCAACAGCAATGTGATCGGCAAGGGGGGCGGCCGCAGCAAGAAGGAAGCGGAGCAGCAGGCGGCGCGCGAGGCGTTGGAGCTGATGGGCTATTGAGACACGCCAATGTTGCCCTGTTTGTGCCCCACAACGGCTGCCCGCACCAATGCAGCTTTTGCAACCAGAGAAGCATCACCGGGCAGCAGACCCAGCCGGCGCCGGACGATGTGCGTGCAGCGGCCCTTACCGCCATGCGGAGCATCCCCTGTGCAGGACAGGCGGAGATCGCCTTCTTTGGCGGGAGCTTTACGGCGATTGAGCGTGGCTATATGGTTTCCCTTTTGGAAGCGGCGGCGCCGTTTGTCCAAGAAGGCCGCTTTTCCGGGATTCGGATTTCTACCCGGCCCGATGCGGTCGGTGATGATATCCTTACACTGCTCAAGAAATACGGCGTGACCTCGATCGAGCTGGGCGCACAGAGCATGGACGACCGCGTCCTCGCCATAAACGGGCGGGGGCATACGGCGGCGCAGGTGGAGGATGCGGCTAGGCGCATCCATGCACAGGGCTTTTCCCTGGGCTTGCAGATGATGACCGGTCTTTACGGCGACACGCCCGCAGGCGCGGAATATACCGCGCGCAGGCTTGCGGCCTTAGAGCCCGATACGGTGCGCATCTATCCAACCATCGTGATGCGCGGCACCGAACTGGAGGAAAAATATCGCTCGGGTGTCTATCGCCCGATGGCCTTGGAGGACGCCGTGGAGCTTTGCTCCCGCTTGTTGGCGTTTTTTGAGAACCGCGGCATCCGCGTGATCCGTTTGGGGCTGCACAGCACGCCGGAGTTGGAGCGCGGCCGTGTAGCAGGGCCCTGGCACCCGGCGTTTCGGGAACTCTGCGAGAGTAAGCGGATGTTCCTCCGTTTGATGGAAATATTGGAAGGCAATCAAGTTTCAAAAGGAACTATTGAAATCAAAGTAAATCCCAAAATACAATCAAAAATGGTTGGGCAAAAGCGGGCGAATCTTGATCGCCTGCGGGAGAGAGGGTATTCGGCCCGCGTGACGGCGAACGCGACGCTGCCGGAGCATACAGTTACCATTGCCGCTTTGGAGAAGGATGTGACAGCTTGCTTTTAAAATCGTTGGAAATACAGGGGTTTAAAACGTTCCCGGATAAGACGACCCTCAAATTTGACCGCGGGATTACAGCCGTGGTGGGGCCGAACGGAAGCGGCAAGAGCAATATCAGCGACGCGGTGCGTTGGGTGCTGGGGGAGCAGTCTACCCGGACGCTGCGCTGTACCCGCATGGAGGATGTCATCTTCAACGGCACGCCGGCCCGCAAGCCCCAGGGATATGCAGAGGTCACCCTCACCATCGACAATTCCGACCGGCGGCTGGATTTTGACGGCGATACGGTGGCGATCACGCGCCGGTATTACCGTTCCGGAGACAGCGAATACCTCATCAACAAAGTGGCGGTCCGCCTGCGGGACATCAACGAGCTGTTCATGGATACCGGCCTGGGCCGCGACGGATATTCGATCATCGGGCAGGGCAAGATCGACAGCATTGTCGGCGCGCGCAGCGAGGACCGGCGGGAGATCTTTGAGGAAGCGGCGGGGATTTCCCGCTTCCGCTACCGGAAAGAGGAATCCGAGCGCCGCCTGAGCCAAGCGGAGGAGAATCTGCTGCGCCTGCGGGACATCCTTTCCGAACTGGAAGACCGCGTCGGCCCCCTGAAGGAGCAGGCGGAGAAGGCGCAGCAATATTTGGAGTTTGCCTCCGAAAAGCGCACCTTGGAAATCGGCCTGTGGCTGAACACCCTCGAGCGCTCCGGCCATGTCCTGCGGGAGCACGATGATCGCATCGTCATAGCAAAGAACCACTACGACGAGTTGGAAGAGCAGCTGGCGGCGATTGAACAGCAGATTGAGGACAATTTTGCGCAGGCGAACGCATGCACGGCAAAGGTGGACGAGGCGCGCCAGGAAGCAGCCCGCATGGAGGAAGCTGCTGTGGCCAAAGATGGCGAAGGGTCCGTCCTTGCGAACGACATCCTACATAATCGGGAGAACATCGCCCGCATTGAGCGGGAAATCGAGCAGTCCAACCAATCCGGAAAGGATATGGACGAAGAAATCGCGCAGAAGAAGGCGGAAATCGAGGAAAAAGCGGCGTTTATTGCGGAGAAGGAAGCGGAAAGCGCCGCGTGCACCAAGCGCCTGGAGGAACTGCGCCAGGGCATGGGGGAGACGGCGGCGCAAATCGACCGTTATTCCCGCCAGATTGACGAATTGTCTACGGAATCCACCCAGGAAAAGCTGGCCTCCATGACCGCCGCATCGACCATCTCGGAAATCCAACTGCGGATGCAGACAGTGGAACAGACGTTGGCGGAAAAGCGGGAGCGCGCAGAAACGTTAAAACAGAGCGATGCGGACTTTGCCAAGATGCTGGCCGATACGGAAAGCCGCATCCAGGCGCTTTCCAACACGGTCAAAGGATATGAGATGCGGCTGAATTCCCGCCGCCAGCGCGCGGAAGCCGCCAAGCAGCAGAGTGAAAAGCTCCATCTGGACGCCAATGAGTGCGCCCGCCGGGCCCGGCTGTTGGAGGATCTGGAGCGCAATCTGGAGGGCTTTTCCCAAAGCGTCAAGCTGGTGATGAAAGAGGCCAAGCACGGCACCCTTCCGGGAATCCATGGACCGGTTTCCCGCCTGATCAAGGTCCCGCGCGAATATGCGGTCGCGATTGAGACGGCCTTGGGCCCGGCCATGCAGAACATCGTGGTCGGCAGCGAGCAGGATGCAAAGCGCGCCATTGGCTTTTTGAAGCAGCGCGACGGCGGCCGGGCGACGTTCCTGCCGTTGTCGAATATCCGGGGGAATGTGTTGAACGAGCCGGGATTGGAGGACTGCCCGGGCGTGGTCGGTATCGCCGGGAAGCTCTGCACCTGTGACGAGCAGTACAACGGGATCCTGCATTCCCTTTTGGGGCGCATCGTTGTGGCGGAGGATCTGGACGCCGCGACAGCGGTCGCCCGGCGGTACCGCTACCGGTTCCGCATCGTCACCTTGGACGGCCAGGTGGTCAATGCGGGCGGTTCGTTGACGGGCGGTTCCTTGGCGCGCAATTCCGGATTGCTGAGCCGCGCTTCGGAGATCGAGCGCATCCGGGCGCAGGCGGATCAGCTCCGCGAACAGGCGGAACAGGCGGCCACAGCCCTGCGCGCTGCCAACGAAGAAGCCAGTGCAGCGGAAGCCGCTCTAACCGGTGCGAAGGGCGAATTGGCGACAGCGCAGGAGGAACGCATCCGGATCGAAGCGGAGCACAACCGCGCCAAAGCGGACCGGCAGACCATCGCGGCGGACATCGCCGCCTTGGAACAGGAGAGCGCCGTTGCAGCCGGGCGTCTGGAAGAACAGCGCGCCATCCAGAAGCAGGCCGAGCAGAAGCTGGGGGAGGCAACGCTTCAGATTTCCGTTTTGCAGGGAAAGATGAACGAGATCCGTTCCGGCCGCAGCGAGCAGAATCAGCTCTCGGACACGCTGTCCAATCAATTGCAGGAACTGCGCATCGAGAGTCTCTCCGCGCAGAAGGATATCGAATCTTTGCGGGCAACAATTGCGGACATCGAGCGCCGGAAAGAGGACCGCGCTGGGCATGTTGCAGGGCTGCGCCAGGAGATGGAGCGCGTGCAGGATTCCATCGTGTCGTTGCAAACGCGCATTGAAGAACTCAAGAAAGAGGCGGCGTCCCTGCGGGAACAGGCAAAGACGTCCACCGCGCGGATCGAGGAGCTCAATGCCCAGCGGATGGCCTTTGAAAAGAAGTCCGCGGAATTGCGGGCCAAGGAGCGGGAGCAATCCAGTGCGCGGGAAAATGTGGGCCATGAGCTGGCGCGCCTGGAAGAGCGCAAAGCCAGCCTGCAAAAGGAATACGATGAAATTATCAGCCGCTTGTGGGAAGAATACGAACTGACCCGGCGCGAGGCCGAGGAGGTCGCCGCCCCCATCGAGGACGTGGGGCAGTCCCAGAAGCGCTTAAACGAACTAAAGGGCAAGATCAAGGCATTGGGAACGGTCAATGTGGCGGCCGTAGATGAATACAAAGAGGTCAGCGAGCGGTATGCATTTATGAACGCACAGGTGGCCGACGTTGAGCAGAGCCGCGACGAGCTGAAGCGCTTGATCGGCGACCTCACCCGCCAGATGCGCGAGCTCTTTATTGAGCGCTTTAAGCAGATCAATACGAATTTCTTGCAGACCTTTCAGGAACTGTTCGGGGGCGGGACGGCAAACCTCTCCTTGACCGACCCGGAGGATATTCTCCATTCGGGCATCGAGATTTCGGTTCAGCCGCCGGGCAAGATCGTCACCCACTTGGAATTGCTTTCCGGTGGCGAAAAGGCATTGGTGGCCATTGCGTTGTATTTCGCCATTATGAAGGTCAGCCCGCCGCCGTTCTGTATGTTGGACGAGATCGAGGCCGCCCTGGACGACGTCAACGTCGACCGCTTTGCGGCGTATCTGCGGCGTATGACCAACAACACACAATTTATTGTCATCACCCATCGCCGCGGCAGCATGGAAGAGGCGGACGTCCTGTATGGCGTCACCATGCAGGATGAAGGCGTTTCCAAGCTTTTGGAGCTGCGGGCAAGTGAAATCGAACAAAAACTGGGGATGGATGCCGCAAAATAGGCGGCTTCGATCTTTGGAATATTTCAAATAGGCAGGTGTCAACCACATGGGTTTGTTTTCGAAAATTAAAGAAGGATTGAAAAAGACCAGGGAGAGCTTCAGCGCTTCGCTGGACAATATGCTCGGTTCCTATACGGAAATCGATGAATCCCTCTTTGAGCAGTTGGAAGAGCTGCTCGTCATGGCGGATACGGGCGTCCCGACCGCCGAGCGCATTTGCGAAGAGGTGAAAAAGCGCGTAAAGGCGCAGCGGGTTACCGACCCGACCCAGATCTTTGAGATGCTGCGGGAGACGGTGGCGGAGATGATCGCCGGCGATGAGGAGCTGCATGTCCGCACAAAGCCCTCGATCATCCTGGTGATCGGCGTGAACGGCGTGGGAAAGACCACCACCATCGGAAAGATCGCTTCCCGCCTGCGCCAGGAGAGAAAGAAAGTCCTGCTGGCCGCGGCGGATACCTTCCGTGCAGCGGCGATTGAGCAGTTGGAGGTCTGGGCGGAACGCAGCGGCAGTGAGATCGTGAAACATCCCGAGGGCTCCGACCCCGCCTCCGTTGTATACGATGCGATTGCGGCGGCCAAGTCGCGCGGCACCGATGTGGTGATCTGCGATACGGCGGGACGCCTCCACAATAAGAAAAACCTGATGGATGAGTTGGCGAAAATCAACCGCATCATCGACCGCGAGTTGCCCGATGCGGACAAGGAAGTCCTGCTGGTGCTGGACGCCACAACTGGGCAGAACGCCGTCAACCAGGCGCGCGAGTTCCAGAACGTTGCAAATCTGACTGGCATCGTGCTCACAAAGCTGGACGGCACAGCGCGTGGCGGCGTCGTTTTGGCAATCCGCGAAGAATTGAAACTGCCGGTGAAGTTCATTGGCGTGGGCGAACAGGTGGACGATTTGCAGCCCTTTGATGCGAAGGCATTTTCGGAGGCGCTGTTTACGCGATAAGGAGGACGCTTGTGAAATATGTGATGGCAACGCACAATCCCAACAAACTGTTGGAATTGCAGCGCATTTTGGAGCCGCTGCACATAGAAGTGACAACGGCGGATCTACAGGAAGTCGAGGAGACTGGCACGACCTTTGCGGAGAATGCCTATCTCAAGGCCAAGGCCGCCTGCGAGCAGACCGGCCTGCCGGCTGTGGCGGACGATTCCGGCTTGGTGGTGGATGCCCTGAACGGGGCCCCCGGCGTCTATTCTGCGCGCTATGCGGGGCCGGACGCCACGGATGCGCAGCGGATGGACAAGCTGCTGCACGAGCTGGACGGCGTCCCGGCAGAACAGCGCACCGCGCGGTTTGTCAGCGCCATCTGTGTGGTTTACCCCGATGGGGAGCGCATGGATGTGGAAGGCGTCTGTGAAGGGAGCGTGGCGTTTGCGCCGCGCGGCCATGATGGATTCGGATATGACCCGATCTTTTTGGTGGGCGAAAAAACATATGCGGAGCTGACCCCGGCGGAAAAGGATGCGGTCAGCCACCGCGGAAAGGCGCTGCGGGAACTCGCGGCCCGCTTGGAGGAACGGCATGGGAACTGAGGTGCAGATCCGTAAAGCGACCCAGCGGGATTTGGATCGGGTCGTGGAATTGTACGACGCGATCTGCGACTATCTGGACGCAACGTTCAACTATCCCGGCTGGACGCGCGGGGAATATCCTGCGCGTTGGACGGCAGAGCAAGCGTTGGCCAACGGGGAGCTCTATGTCTGTGCCGATGGGGAAGCGTTGCTCGGGACATGCATCCTCAACGGGGTACAACCGGAGGGCTACCGGGACATTCCCTGGCAAGAGGGGATTTCCCCGGCGGAGGTTTTGGTGGTGCATACGCTTGCTGTGCATCCTGACCACCTGCGGGAGGGCGTTTCCGGGCATCTGCTGCGGTTCGCCGAACAATATGCCCAAGGACATGGAAAGCGCAGCATCCGCTTGGACGTCTATGAACGGAATGTCCCTGGTGTACGCCTCTATGAACGGCATGGCTACCATGTTGCGGGAAAAACCGATCTGCATTTGGGTGACAACGGCCCACAAATTTCCCGTTGTTACGAAAAGATCATCGATAAAGGAGAAAGACTATGCTGACCAGTAAACAACGCGCATATCTGCGCTCGCTTGCCGTGGATTTGGATACGATCGTCATGGTGGGGAAATCCGGTATGAGCCCGGAACTGACCAAACAGGCGGACGACGCGCTGACGGCGCGGGAGCTCATCAAGGGAAAAGTCTTGGAAACCGCGCCGCTTTCCTCCCGTGAGGCAGCAGAGCAGATTGCGGCAGACGTACAGGCCGATGTGGTGCAGGTGATCGGTTCCAAGTTCGTTTTGTACCGTAAAAATGAAAAGGAACCGAAAATCACTCTTCCCAAACCGGCAAAAAAGTAATAAAATAGTGAGGAATAGAGCAGCATGAACCGGATTGCGATCTTTGGCGGCACGTTTAATCCCATCCACAATGGCCATCTGCACATTGCACAGCAGTTTCAAAAGCAGCTGCGTGCGCAGCGCGTGCTGTTTATTCCCACGTTTGTGCCCCCGCATAAGCGGGCCCCGGACCTGGCGCCCGCGGAAGACCGGCTGGAAATGTGCCGTCTGGCGTGCGAAGGGACCCCGTTTGAGGTGAGCGATCTGGAGATCCGCAGGGGCGGCCCGAGCTACACGGCGGAGACGCTCCTGGCTTTAAAGCGCGAATACCCGGACGCGGAGCTCTGCTTTCTCACCGGGGAGGACATGTTTCTGACGCTGGAAACGTGGTACAAGCCGGATGTAATCTATTCGTTGGCAACCATCTGTGCGGCGCCGCGCAGCACGGACGGGTTGGAGAAGCTTCGCGCATATGCGGAGAAACTTGCGCGGCATGGAGCGAAGGTCATTTTGCAAAACATCGACTATTTGCCGGTTTCCTCCACCATGGTGCGCGAGGCGGTGCGCCAGGACCGGGCGATTGATGCGCTGGTGCCTGCAAAGGTGGCGCGTTATATCAGGGAAAACGGCCTGTACCATTGAAACTGAATCAAAAAAGGAAGCGGTAAAATGAGCCATAAGGATTATAAAGCGGTCATCAAACCGTTTTTGAGCGAGAAGCGTTACCGTCATTCTCTGGCTGTGGCGGAAGAAGCCGTGCATCTGGCCAAAAAATATGGGGCGGATGAGGAGAAAGCCTACACAGCGGGAATCCTGCACGACATCATGAAGGATATGCCGCCGGAGGAACAGCTGAAGCGGATGACGCGGTACGACATCGTGCTCACAGAGGTGGAGCGCAGCGGCCAAAAGCTGTGGCATGCGATGCTGGGGGCCGCCTATGTGGAACAGGAACTGCACATCGAGGACCAGGACATTTTAAACGCCATCCGCTACCACACGACCGGGCGCGCCCACATGACGCTTCTGGAGAAGGTGCTGTTTGTGGCTGATTTTACCTCTTCCGACCGGGACTATCCCGGCGTGGAGGAGATTCGCAAGGCTGCTCGAAAGAGCCTTTTGGCGGCCATGCTTTCCGGCATGACCTATACCATCCAGGACTTGGCTGAGCGCCGCTTAGCGATTCATCCGGATACCATCGCCGCGTACAACGAAGCGGTGTTGGAGGACCGGGCCATTTAATTTCCAAACAAAGGGGAGAAGACAATGACATCATTGGAACTGGCCAAGGAAGCCGTTCAGATACTGGATAAGAAAAAAGGAATGGATCTCAAGCTCATCGGAATCCGCGATATTTCCGTGCTGGCGGACTATTTTGTCATTGCCACCGGTACAAGCAGTACGCATGTCAAGGCGCTGGCGGATGAAGTGGAATTCCAGCTCAAAGAGCGGCATTCGATTGCGACGGAGCACACCGAGGGTTACCGTTCCAATTCCTGGATTCTGTTGGACTACGGCAATGTGATTGTACATGTCTTTACGGAGGAATCCCGCGCATTCTACGATTTGGACCGCCTGTGGCAGGACGGCGAAACCGTGGACATCACAGAAATCCTGAAGGCAAACGAAGAATAATTTTTGGGAGCGAAACAGATCATGAACAAATATGACCATAAGCCAATTGAAAAGAAGTGGCAGGATAAGTGGGAAGAAGCGGGTGTTTTTCACGCCTCCAACACGGACATGCACAAGCCGAAATATTACGCGCTGGTCGAATTCCCGTATCCATCCGGCCAGGGGCTCCACGTGGGGCATCCCCGTTCCTATACGGCGTTGGACATCGTGGCGCGGAAACGCCGCTTGCAGGGCTATAATGTCCTGTATCCGATCGGCTGGGACGCGTTTGGCCTACCGACCGAAAACTATGCCATCAAGAACCATGTGCATCCGGCCATCGTAACAGAAAAGAACATTGCGCGCTTTAAGCAACAGCTCCAGTCGCTGGGCATTTCGTTTGACTGGTCCCGCGAGATCAATACGACGGACCCGGACTATTACAAATGGACGCAGTGGATTTTCCTTCAGCTCTTTAAGCACGGGCTGGCTTATAAAAAGGAGATGTCCGTCAACTGGTGCACCTCCTGTAAATGCGTGCTTGCCAACGAAGAGGTCGTGGAGGGCGTCTGCGAACGCTGCGGCAGCGAAGTGGTGCACAAGGTCAAGTCCCAGTGGATGCTGAAGATCACCGAATACGCCCAGCGCCTGATCGACGATCTGGAGCTGGTGGATTACCCGGAGCGCGTCAAGGCGCAGCAGCGCAATTGGATCGGCCGCTCTACGGGCGCGGAGGTGGATTTCTCCACCACAACGGGGGATAAGCTCACCATCTATACCACCCGCCCGGACACGCTCTATGGCGCAACGTATATGGTCATTTCTCCGGAGCACCCGATGATTGAAAAGTGGGCGGACCGGATTCAGAATATGGATGAGGTGCGCGCCTACCAGGCAGAGGCGGCGAAGAAGTCCGACTTTGAGCGCACCGAGGTTGCCAAAGAGAAGACCGGCGTCCGTTTGGACGGCGTCATGGCGGTCAACCCGGTCAATGAAAAGGAGATCCCGATCTTTATCTCCGACTATGTGCTCGTTTCCTATGGCACGGGCGCGATCATGGCTGTGCCGGGACACGATACCCGCGACTGGGATTTTGCCAAGAAGTTTGGCCTGCCGATCATCGAGGTGGTCAAGGGCGGCGACGTGGAAAAGGAAGCCTTCACGGACTGCGCCACCGGCATCATGGTTAATTCCGGTATCCTGGACGGCCTGACCGTCGAAGAGGCCAAGAAAAAGATCATTGCATTTTTGGAGGAAAAGGGCATTGGCCATGCAAAGGTCAACTTCAAGCTGCGCGACTGGGTCTTCTCCCGCCAGCGCTATTGGGGCGAGCCCATCCCGATTGTATATTGTGAGAAGTGCGGCTATGTGCCGCTGCCGGAGAGCGAGCTCCCGCTGCGCCTGCCGGATGTAAAATCCTATGAGCCGACGGACAACGGCGAATCCCCGCTGGCCCATATGACGGACTGGGTGAACACAACCTGTCCGCATTGCGGCGGCCCGGCCAAGCGCGAGACGGACACCATGCCGCAGTGGGCGGGTTCTTCCTGGTACTTCCTGCGCTATATGGACCCGCACAACGATCAGGCGCTGGCCAGCCCGGAGGCGCTGAAGTATTGGTCGCCGGTGGATTGGTACAACGGCGGCATGGAACATACGACGCTGCACCTGCTGTACAGCCGGTTCTGGCATAAGTTCCTCTATGACATCCATGTGGTCCCGACGCCAGAGCCGTACGCAAAGCGCACCAGCCACGGAATGATCCTCGGCGAAAACGGAGAGAAGATGAGCAAGAGCCGCGGCAACGTGGTCAACCCGGACGACATTGTCAACGAATACGGCGCGGACACCATGCGCCTGTATGAGATGTTCATCGGCGACTTTGAGAAGGCAGCGCCGTGGAGCACCTCCAGCATCAAGGGATGCCGCCGGTTTGTCGAGCGCTATTGGAATTTGCAGGGGATCGTCTGTGAGGATGAGGGCATCCGCGCAAAGCTGGAGACGCCCTTCCACAAGACCATCAAGAAGGTTACCGAGGACATCGAAAACCTGAAATTCAACACGGCGATTGCGGCGTTGATGACCTTACTCAATGACATTACTGCGGAGGGGTCCATCACCCGCGAGGAGCTGCGCATCTTTACGCTGTTGTTGAACCCGTTCGCACCGCATGTGACAGAAGAGGTCTGGAACGTGATGAACTTCGGCGGCATGGTTTGCGAGCAGGAATGGCCGTCCTACGATGAAGCGAAATGCACGGAAGACACGGTGGAAATTGCCGTACAGATCAACGGCAAGGTGCGTGCGCGCCTGCGCATTGCGGCGAACCTGGCAAAGGACGACGTGTTTGCAGCGGTCAAGGCGGATGAGAAAGTCGCTGCTGAGATTGCCGGAAAGAACATCGTCAAGGAAATCTATGTGCCGGGCAAGTTGGTCAACATCGTGGCAAAGGGTTAAGGTTTCAAATTTGCTATAAGTAATGTAAAAGGGGCTATTCTATGGACAACATAGAATAGCCCCTTTTATAGTTTAATAAATTTTATATAAAATATTGAATTTTTATGTTGTCATATTGTTATATAAGTGATATTCTTGAAATAGAATTTTAATAATTTATATGGAAAAAAGTGATATTAATGCGATAATTTTGGTTCTGAATAAATATGGGAGCTAATTATGAAGTATAAAAAATTTCTACTGTTTATAGGTATTATTTTGATGGCGGCCCTTTTAATCATTTTAGCATCTCTTTTTGTTGGCAATCATGGCTATGATGGAAATTTTCCGGGATCGTCTTCTGGTCCGACGGTAATAGAAAACTAATAGAATCACATTTCGATTCGACAATGCTTTGTGGGAATCGCTGTTACTTAAATAGAGGACTTTTTTATGTTACAGAATATATTAAACTTGGTGATCTCGGTAGAAGCAGTTGTTTTATTAGGCGCCGCGATTGTACTTTTAATCAAGCTCATTGATAAGGTAAAATAGATAAATTGGGCGTCGGGTATTTCCCCGACGCCCAATTTATCTATACGGATGATTGAATTGCTATAGGACTGCTTTTTCAAAAATGAAAAATTTTATCCCAAGAAAAAGGGACATATTGTAAGATTAAGATCCATAACGCCACCTGCGCTGCAAAGATCGCCGGGATGCCCCACATAAATTTCCGATGCTTGGTTTTGTGGTGGATCAACCGCATGGCTGCATACATGCTCACGGAACCGCCCAGGGCGGAAACCCAAAGGAGCGTGGCCTCCGGCACGCGCCAGCGATGCCGCTGCGCCGCACGTTTGTCGTGGATGGTGAGTGCAATGCCGATCAAATTGATGGCGAGCAGATAGATCAAAAGGATTTTCATGGATTTCCTCCTAAAAAAGCGCCGCACTGGGGGCAGTACCGGCTGTTTGCTTCCACATTGCAGCCGCAGTGCGGACAGCAGCGCCGGCCGCTTTGCCGCAGGAAGGATAATGCGGTTGGGTCCGCCTGTGCGTGGGGATCGCGCTCCAGACGGCGGCCTTCCTCCTTTGAGAGTGCATAGATCGAACCACAGCGCGGACATGTGAGAAAATATCGTTTTTGGAAGCGGAACAGCGGGACAAAAAAGAGCGTGAACTGGTGAAAGCTACAGGTGAGGACCGCTCGTACCATGCCGCAACAGGGCAGCATGCAGCTCCGTTCACCAAGGTCGCGCATACCACTGACAACGCCAAATAGAAAAAACATCTGCTGCACCTCTTTCCGACCAAGCAAAATGCTATAGCTGTATCCTACATGATTTGCGCCTTTCTGTCAAATGCTTTGCAGTACAATGGGAGGCAGAGATGATGTGCTTTAGATGCGCTGTGCCGGCTTCTCCTTCCATCGTTCTATGCTCACATCTTCCTGTTGCCGTTCACAGTTCCGAACCTTTAAGAGAAAGGATGAACAACTTATGGTAATCAAGCTTTTCCACCGCCACAGCCTGCTGGTCTGCATTGGCCTTCTGGCAGGGGTTGTGGCGCTCTGTATGGCGGTTAACTTCTTTGGAAATCAGGAGGATGTTCCAGCACAGGCGCCCCTATTGCCGTCAAGCAGCTTTTCGGACGGGCAGGCGGATTCCTCTGTGCCGGAGATTCCCGTAGAACCCGCCTCAGAGGACGAGATGCGCGCGGTATGGGTGCCCTATATGAGCCTCAATATGAGCCAGGAGAGCGACCGGAGCGAAGCGGCCTTTCAACAGAAATTTGACACCATTGTGGAAGAAGCAAAGCAGTGCGGGATGAACGCATTGGTGGTACATGTGCGCCCGTTTGGGGATGCGCTCTATCCATCCAACTATTTCCCATGGTCGCACATCGTAGGGGGGACGCAGGGGACGGACCCCGGCTATGACCCGTTGGAATATATGGTGGATGCTACGCACAAGGCCGGGATGGAGTTCCATGCATGGATTAACCCCCTGCGCATCCAGTCCGGCGGCGATACCCCTTCGGCTTTGGCGGCAGACAACAACTATACCGTCTGGCATCAGGACGCCAGCAGGGATGGCTGGACCGTCCAGACCGCGACCGGCAAGTATTATAACCCTGCCTACAGCGGCGTCCGGAAACTCATCGCGGATGGCGTGAAGGAAATTGTGGAAAACTATGCGGTGGACGGCATCCAGTTTGACGATTACTTTTATCCCTCCGAGGATCCCGCGTTTGACGAGGGCGCGTATAATGCCTATGTGGAGTCCGTTTCACGGAGTGGGAAACCGCTGGAATTGCTGGAATGGCGGCAAGCCAACATCAATGCGATGGTGTCGCTCACCTATAGCGAGATCAAAAGCGTGAATCCCGACGTCCAGTTTGGCATTTCTCCACAGGTCAATGTCTCCAACGATCTGAAAATGGGTGCGGATGTCGAATCTTGGTGCTCGGTGCGCGGCTACGTGGACTATATCTGTCCCCAGTTGTATGTCAATTTTGAAAACCCAGTGCTCCCTTATGACGTTGCCGCAGAGCAATGGCGTGAGATGACCACCGACCCCAATGTCAAGTTGTACTTTGGATTGGCCGTCTATAAGGCCGGTTCAGATGCCGACGGCGGCACGTGGAAAAAAGCGGACAATATCCTGGCGCAGCAGGTTGCCCTTGGGCGCCAGGTCAAATGCGACGGGTTTATGTTTTACAGCTGCGAATACTTGGATCACGACCAGACAAGGAAGGAAATGGAAAACGTAATGAAGCAATTCGCCGGTTAAATATTTTCCTGAACCGTACCATAGCAGTTGTTGCCATCCGTTTCACGCAGCAGAACGGGGAGGATTTTCCCGCGCAGGTCCTTAGCGCTGGAGACTTTGACCGGCGTATAATTGGCCGTATAGCCGTCATAGACATGGGGAGCCACTTCCTGTTCAAAGAGAACCGTCTCTACACGCCCCAATTGTGCCTGGAAAAAGGCAGCTTTGGTCTGCTGGGTGGCGGCGATCATCCGGCGGCTGCGTTCCTCTTTGACCCGCTGTGTGATCTGATCGGGCGCGTCATTTGCCTTGGTCCCCGGGCGGCGTGAATAGGCAAATACATGCGCCTTTGCAAACCCGATTTCCTTGGCGAACGCGAGGGATTCTGCAAACTCTTCCTCGGTTTCCCCGGGAAAACCAACCATAATATCCGTGGTGATGGCGCAGTTTGCAAAAGAGGCACGCAGATTTTGAACAATGGTGCGGTATTCATCGGCGGTATAATGCCGGTTCATCCGCCGCAGGGTGGCGTTGCAGCCGCTTTGCAGGGACAGATGGAACTGCGGGCAGAGCTTTTCCTGTTTTGCAAGGCGTGCGATCACATCCACGCTGAGCTGCTCCGGCTCCAGGGAGCCGAGGCGCACGCGGGCGATCCCCTCCGGCATACAGGCGGCTTCCACGGCATCGCAGAGGTGCAGGCCAAGCTCCTGCCCATAGGCGGAGAGATTGATGCCGGTCAGCACGATTTCGCGGTAGCCGTTGGCAGCGAGGTGGGCGACCTCTTCCCGCAGCTCGTCCAAGGGCTTGGAGCGCACGCGGCCGCGTGCATAAGGGATGATGCAATACGAACAGAAACGGTTGCATCCGTCTTCGATTTTGATAAATGCGCGGGTGCGCTCAAAAAAGCGCTCGACCTGCATCGATTCGAACTCCGCCGCCTTTTCGTGCGGGACGATGTCCACGATACGCTGGCGGGAGGAGAGGTATTGCAGAATATCCGGGACAAGGGAGTGGCGGTTGGAGTTGCCCAGCACGATGTCGGCGTCGGTCAATTGCTCCGCCAGTTCCGGGAAGGCCTGCGGCATGCAACCGGTCAGCACAATGACAGCGCTGGGATTTCCGCGCCGTGCACGATGCAGGGTCTGGCGGACCTTGTGATCGCTGGTGGAGGTGACCGTACAGGAATTGATCAGCACAATGTCGCTTTCCGCCGCGCTTTCACATGCTGAAAAGCCCGCGCGGACGAGCTGATCGAGCATGGCCTGCGATTCGTATTGGTTGACTTTACAGCCCAGAGTGATGACGCTTACTTTCATTTTATCGCTCCTAATAATTTACAAATTTTGTATTGACCGATTACAGCAGGTGCGTTATTATGAGAAAACAAAGAATGACATCAAAGTGGAGGTTTTTAAAATGAGTCAGATACAAGTGATGCTTACCAGCATCGAGGAGGTCAAGAACTTCGTTTCGCTTACGAACAAATATGCATTCCCGATCCAGATGACAACGGAGAAATATAAGATCGATGCGAAGTCCATCATGGGAGTATTCAGCCTGGATCTGTCGAAGCCGATCAACGTCGTAGTCGAAAGCGACGCGCCGGAGGTACAGGATTTTCTTGCACAAGTAGCGCAGTTTCAAGTGCATTGATAAATAGGTTGAAAAGCTCAGCCATCCGGCTGAGCTTTTTCTTTTGATGTTTGATAAGAAAGGACGGCCCTATTCGCCCAATTTTTCACTCAAAGTACTCCACTCGAGAAACAATTCCTCGTTTTTCGCTTTCAATTCCTCCAATTTCTTGGAAAGCTCCAGCATGGCCTGGTAGTCGCTTACAATCTCCGGGTTTTCCAGCTCTGCCTCCGCCTCCGCAATGGCCTGCTCGGTCTCTTCGATCTGCGCTTCCAAGCGGCGGACAGCGGCGCGGTCCTTGCGGATGGCGGCCTCGCGCTCCTTGCGGAGCTTGTATTCGTTGACCTTCGGAGCGGCCTTCTGCGTCTCCTGGACGGCGACCGCTTTGGCCTTTTCCAAATAGCTGTCGTAATTGCCAATGTATTCCTTCACGCCGGTTTCGTCCAGATAGTAGACGCGGTCGGCGATTTTATTGATTAAATAACGGTCGTGCGAGACGATCAGCAACGTCCCCTCATAGCTCTGTAAGGCCGTCTCTAACGCCTCACAGGAGCCGATGTCCAGGTGGTTGGTGGGCTCGTCCAACAGGAGGAAATTGTCGCGGGAGAGCATCAGGCGCAATAGCAGAACGCGCGCCCGCTCTCCACCGGAGAGGGCGGAAACGCTCTTGAACACGTCCTCCCCCTTGAACAGGAATACCGCCAGTGCGTTGCGGATTTCCGTCTGCGTCATCTGGGGATAGCTGTCCCAAATCTCGTCCAATACCGTTTTTTCCGGATGCAATCCCTCCTGGATCTGGTCGTAATAACCCGTTTCGATCCCCGCGCCAAAGCGGACCTCGCCCTTTGTAGGGGAATGGATGCCCAGGAGCGTCTTGAGAAGCGACGTCTTCCCGCAGCCGTTGGGACCGATCAAAAAGACGCGCTCCCCACGGCGGATGTGCATATTCACATGTTGGAACAACTGTTTGTTGTCAAAGGAGAGGGCCAGGTCGTCCACCATCAGCACGTCGTTGCCACCGCGCTGCCGGATTCCAAAATCAAAGTGGATGGATTCAACCTCTTCGTCCGGCCGTTCCAGCGTGCTCTCCAGGCGTTCAATCATCTTCAGCTTGCTTTCCGCGGTCTTGATGTTCTTTTCGCGGTTCCATTGCCGTTGTTGGGCGACAATGCCCTCCAACCGGTGGATTTCCTTGGTGGTGTTTTCGTACTTGCGCTGTACGGCCAGGTTGTCCTCTTCCTTTTGCCGGAGATAATTGGTATAGTTCCCCTTATAAAGCGTGAGTTTGTGATTTTCCATCTCAAAGGTGCGGTTGGTGATGCGGTCGAGGAAGTAACGGTCATGGGAAATCACGATGAACGCGCCGGAATAGGCCCGCAGGAAATCCTCCAACCATTCCACGGACGTGATGTCCAGATGGTTTGTCGGTTCGTCCAGGAGCAAAAGATTGGCGCCACAGAGCAGCATTTTGGCGAGCTGAAGCTTCGCCTTCTGGCCGCCGCTCAACACGCCGATCGGCATTCCCATCTGCGCGTCATCAAACCCCAGCCCCAGAAGGGTCGAGCGCGCCCGCGCCCGGCAGGTGAGCCCGCCCAACCGGACGAACTGGTCGTTGAGGAGCGCTTGGCGCTCGATCAGCGCGTCGGAGGGATGCGCCTGCAATGCCAGGTTGATTTCCTCCAATTCCTTCTCCATTGCGAGCAGATCGGAAAAGACGGTGAGCACCTCACTGTAGGCGCTGCGTTCCAAATCGCGGCAGACGTGCTGTTCCATATATCCCAGCACAGTGGCATTGGCCTTATAGATATTGCCGCTGTCGGCGTCGAGTTCCCCGGTTAAAATCTTAAAGAGGGTGGTTTTTCCGGAGCCGTTGACCCCAACCAAGCCAACGCGATCGTTTTCCTGAATCTCAAAGGACGCATTGCGGAACACAAGGTCGGTGCCAAAGGATTTATTCAAATTGCTTGCACTCAGCAAAGCCATGGAAATTCTCCTTTTGTGGGCAAAGATGCCCGGTCATAAAAATAGGGAACGCCCAAAGACGTTCCCTTCCATTATAAAGAATTCCCAGCATGAAATCAAGATAGATGCTGCTTTAATACCTCGATGGATTTTTGCTGCCCCCGGATGAATTCCTCTGCGAGCTTTTTGGCCCCGGCATCGGCTTCATCCAGCTGGTTCAGCTTTTTGGTCATATCCACGATGCCCATGGTGGTGCCGTTGATCATCATCTCCGCGATATGCGTGGGGGAGGAATCTATCAGCGTGTTCATTTGTACTGAGCCCCACAGCATGGCTTTCTTCATGGCGGATTCTGCATCCGGGGTTTCGCCGGCCTCTGCAAGCATACGCTCGGTTTTGACAGCAAGCCCTTTGTAGGTTTGGCGCTGGCGTTCGATTTCCTCGCGCAGGCTTTCGTCTTTGACTTTTGGGGTGACCAGGTTGGTCGCTTCAATCCCCATATGGGAGGCCTCATAGAGTTCCTTTAACAGCTGGACATTTTGATTTTGGACCATACTTTTTGCCGCCTTTCTGTTTTTGGTTAGTATGTGCGCCGGCATGCCCGTTTAATCTGGCTTTTTTTCGGGGAGGATGGTATAATACAGTTCAGTGTAAGCGGCAGCGAACTTCAAATGATTTTTCCCAAAAGGTTTTGATGCAGCAATCAGCTGCAAATTCCCGGCTGCGATCGAAACACATGGGACAGACCGCCTGATGCAATGGCCTTATCCCTTCAAACGACGGGATTTAAACGTCAAAAGATGTGAAACGTGTTATAATAAAAAGAACGGTATCTAGCAAGAAAATGAGGTGTATGAATGATGCGAACAGGTATTTCCACAGCCTGTCTTTATCCTTTGGAGTTGGAGCGCTCCTTTCAAACGCTTCTCTCCCTGGATTTTCGTTTGTTTGAGGTGTTCTTAAATACTTTTTCAGAGTTTACGCTGGATTATCTGCGGCAACTGCGCAATGTGGCGGATGCATACGGTGCGGAGATTAAATCGGTACATCCGTTTACCTCCGGCTATGAAGGGTTCCTATTGTTTTCTGAATACGAACGCCGGTTTGAGGATAGTTTGGAGTTTTATAAACAGTATTTTGATGCGGCAAACTGTCTGGGTGCTTCCATTGTGGTGCTGCACGGGCAAAGGGACTATGCCAATGCTGGCATTTCCGAAGAGACCTATTTTGAACGGTATGCGGCGCTCTATGCGTTGGGGCAGCGCTACGGCGTGACCGTTGCACAGGAAAATGTCAATAAATTTCGCAGTGAGTCCCCTGGGTTTCTCCGGCGGATGCGCGCGTATCTGGGGGATACGTGCGCATTTGTGATCGACTTAAAGCAGGCAGTCCGCGCAGGGCAAGACCCCTTTGCGGTCTGTGAAGCCATGGGGGAGCGGATTGTCCATGTGCATATCAACGACAACGCCCCCGGCTACGATTGCCTGCTGCCTGGCCGCGGGACCGTGGATTTTCAGCGGTTCCGGGAGATGCTGCTCGGTTTTCATTACCAAGGAGATTTGATGATTGAGGTTTACCGCAAGAACTTTTCGGCCCTTTCGGAATTGCAGGAGGCAAGGGACGTTGTACAACAGCTCGTATAAAGGAAAAAGCGACCCTTTTCGGACAAAACATCTTGCATTTTTTCTCATAAATATGTTACAATTTGATAAAATCATACAATTTCTTGTGGAGGGGTAATAGCTGTGAAATGTCCGTATTGTGGTTATGATGAAAGTAAAGTGATCGATTCGCGCCCAACGGACGAAGGGGAACGTATTCGGCGGCGTAGGGAATGCTTAAAATGTGGGAAACGTTTCACAACTTATGAGGTCATTGAGACAGTTCCGATCATTGTCATTAAAAAGGATAAATCCCGCGAGAGCTTCGACCGCAATAAGTTGTTGAATGGCCTTTTGCGCGCCTGTGAGAAACGCCCGGTTTCCATTGATACCTTAGAGCGTGTTGTGGATGAAATCGAGGGAAGCTTGCAGAATTCTCTGGACCGCGAGGTCCCATCAAGCCTGATTGGAAAGTACGCGATGGAGAAATTGAAAACCATCGATGAGGTTGCATATGTGCGCTTTGCCTCCGTCTATCGTGAATTCAAGGATATTGCAACCTTTAAAGAAGAATTGGACCGGATGATGAAAGCCCGCAGGGATTGATTGTATACGAGAGAAGATGGCGCAGTTTTGTGCCATCTTTTTTATGGAGGGATTGCCATGGCGGTTGTAAATCCAAAGGTGGACGGTGGGAAGCCGTTTGATTGGGGAAAGGCATCCGCAGATTATGCAAAATATCGGGACATCTATCCCGAAATGTTTTACCGGCAGATTTTAGACGCCGGCCTATGTGTACAGGGGCAAACCGTTTTGGACTTGGGGACGGGGACGGGAGTTTTGCCGCGCAACCTGTACCGCTATGGCGCGCAGTTTGTGGGGATCGATCTTTCGCCGGAACAGATTGAACAGGCCCGGCGGCTCGCAAAACAGGCGGGTATGCAGATCGATTTCTTTGCTTGCCCGGCGGAATCCGTGGATTTTCCGGATCATACTTTTGATGTGGTCACAGCGTGCCAGTGCTTTTTCTATTTTGATGCAAAGAAGCTTTTGCCAAACTTGCGACGGATGCTCCGGCCCGGGGGACGGCTTGCGATCCTCTATATGGCATGGCTGCCGGGGGAGGACCCCATTACACGTGCAAGCGAGCAATTGGTGCTCCGCTATAATCCGTCGTGGAGCGGCGGGGGAGAGACCAGGCATCCCATCGAACTGCCTCCTGAAACCGAGATGTATTTTACGGTCGAACAGGAATACCTGTTCGATTTAAAGATTCCGTTCACCCGGGAAAGCTGGAACGGCAGAATGAAGGCATGCAGAGGGATCGGGGCGTCCCTCTCTGAAAAGGAAGTAGCGGCGTTTGAAGAAGCACATATGCAGCTTTTGCAGCAAATTGCGCCGGAACATTTTTTCATTGAACACTATGCGGCGATGACCGTTTTGCGCGTTAAAAAATAGACCGGCCAGCGAAGCATTTTGGCCGTTTGCGAGGTTTATATATCGGAAGCCATGGTACGCTTGTTCAGACAGAAGTGTGTTAGATGTTGTGCTGGATCGCCCACAATGGTTACAAAGGGATATAAACATATAAAAAAGACAAGCTGGAAAATCTTTTCCCAGCTTGTCTTTTTTATATAACCCATTGCCAATTATTCCACCAAGGGAATAGACGATTGCTCTTCTGTAGACGGTTCCGCCGGTTCGGAAAGCAACGCATCCGGATTTTCCGGACCCTTGCTGATGACGATGACCACCTGAGACCCATAGGGAAGTTCGCTCCCTTCCTCCAAGCCTTGGTAGCCGATCGCATAACCGGATGGAATCGTATCGCTGAATGCTTCGGCCTTTGTAGGGACAAAGCCTGCCGCGGTAACCGTTGTGGAAGCATCCGCGAGTGTTTTCCTAGCGATGGGCGGCAAGGTGCGGATCTCCGGACCCTTGCTTACCACCACAACGATGGAGCCGCCGCGTTCCATTTCTTCCCCAGGGGCAGGCGATTGCGAGATGACCTCCCCCTCCGGAACCGCATCGTTGAATTCTTCGGAGGAGCGGAGCACTTGATAGTCTGCCCCGGAGGAAGTGACCTCAATTAAGGAATCGTAGTTCTGCCCGATTAGGTTCGGAGCTTCGATCTTATCGTTTGGAATGGCCGACTCGCCAGGGGTTAACTGTAGCATAGCCGCTTCTTCGCCGCCGGAGGCGTCGGAAGAGGATAAACTGGTTTCGGCTCCGGACTCCAGCCCTTCAGAGGTCTGTGTTTGGATAAAAGGCCCTCCATAAGAAAGCCAAATAACGCCGACGGCTGTAAACAAGACCAGCGCCACCAAGCAAGGAATTAACATCCAGGCCGCCGTGTGTTCTTTCTTTTGGGGAGGTTCCCGATTTTCAAGCCCTTCCGAAAGTTCCGGCCCCTCGATTGTAGCTGTAATCGTTGGTGCAGCGGAAAGCTCGGCACGCAACCGCTCAAATGTAGTTGTGCGTTTGTCCGGCATAACCTGCAGTGCATTCGCCAATGCTGTCACCACATGGGGCGGAATGGTGCGCAAAATATTGGTCGGAATCAAAAGCCGCGGGTCTTCCCGCCGCTTGAGGGCGTCCTGTGGCAATTCCCCGGTCAATGCAAAAAACAGGGAAGCTGCAAACCCATATACGTCCGTTGATTCATCGGGCACATACCCCATCACATACTGCTCGATGGCGGCACACCCCGGCGTCAGATCGGCCGGAAGATCGGCATCCGCACGGCGGACCGGCGCAATGCAAAAGCTTCCCAGGACCATCCTTCCATCCTTCATGATGCGCAGCGTATCGGGGGAAATCCCCAAATGGCTGATCTTTGCCGTATGCATGGTGCTCAGAGCGGAAAGGACCGGCATAAAAAGCTGCCGGGCGGCGTTCCAGTTGAGGTTGCCGCCGCTGCGTTCGACATAATAGCGCAGTGGAATGCTGTCGTGCCATTCGGATACGGTGTAAGCAGTGTGATTCTCCTCGAAGATATCGTAAATCTGGACAATTGTGGAGAGTTCCCGCAAATGGGCAATATCACGTGCATAGCTGAGAAAATCCGCAAGGTATTCGTTGAATGCCACTTCGTTGCCCGGCAGAATACGAATATCGGCCTCGCCGTCCGTACGTTCGCATAGGCTCTGCGGGAAGAATTCCCGCACCTCTACAGGCAGGCGGAGCACCGTATCGTATCCAATATAGGTCATGCCTTCGCCGTTGTTGGATTTCATACGTCCAACAATGTACCGGTTCTGTAACATAACCCGCAGAGGCAAGGCATGCGGCGCCTGTGGCTCGCCGGACTGGCAGCCGCAATTGGGACATTCACTTTTTCCGGCTGTATCCGACATACAGTTCATGCACAGGTTTTCATAACCAGCCATGTCGTTTCCTCCACTTCTGTGGAACCGCATGGTGGGGCGGCTGCTCTTTGCCGCCCGGTCCTTCATCCCCTTTGGTTGTTTGATGGGAAAGACCTTTCCAGGAAGCGCCCGCTTCCCGGTTCCTTCGACGGTTCCTAAACTTTATACATTACTATTGTTGCAGAAAGGAACCGTTTTTATTCCTCGTCGTCTTCGTCTGCGTTCTCCCAGTTGTGCCATACGTTCTGCACGTCGTCGTTGTCTTCCAAAGCGTCCAACAGGCGGCGCATCTTAGTGATGGCGTCCTCATCGGTCAGGGTGGTGTAGGTACTCGGCACCATTTCCACTTCCGCAGAGACGAATTCGTATCCCTTTTGCGTCAGGTCGTCCAGCACGCCGCTGAAATCATCCGGCTCTGTATAGATCTCGAAGACATCCTCGTCCGCCTGGAAATCGGAAGCGCCCGCTTCGAGGCAGTCCTCCATGACCTTGTCCTCTTCCAATCCCTCGCGCTCGATGACGAGTACACCCTTCTGCGAGAACATGAAGGAAACGCATCCGGAGGTGCCGAGGTTTCCGCCGAATTTATCAAAGTAGTGGCGCACATCGCCGGCCGTGCGGTTGCGGTTGTCCGTCAAGGTCTCGACAATTACCGCGATGCCGCTAGGACCATACCCCTCGTATGTAATGTTTTCATACTTGGCGTCGTCCCCTTCGCCCGCTGCCTTTTTAATGATGCGTTCAATATTTTCATTCGGCACATTAGCCGCCTTTGCTTTGGCAATACAATCCTTCAATTTGGAGTTGGAAGCCGGGTCCGGGCCGCCGCCCTCTTTTACCGCCACCGCCAATTCGCGTCCGATCTTTGTAAAGATCTTGGCTTTTGCGCCGTCTGTTTTTTCCTTCTTCCGCTTAATATTATTCCACTTCGAATGGCCTGACATAGAAAAATCCTCCTGCCTGTTCCAGATGGCTGGCGATCAAACCGTCTTCCAAGGAACCCCCAGCCTACTGTGTTTTTATACGTTTACAATACGTTTTATCATATCACAATTTTTTGTACCTGACAAGATAATAACAACCCATCGGGAGACATTCCTCTTAGAAAATCCTCTCGAAAGGGAAGAGACACCCTCAAATCAGTGTCCGGCCGTCGCAATATTTGCATTCGAGCATATCGCCCGTTTCGAAATAAAGCCGCGGCAGATAGGACTCCGTCTTGGTAATGCACTTGGGGTTGGAGCATTCCACCGGGTGGGAAGACTGCGTCGGCGGCTTTTTGCGCTTGTACTGGGGGTTCATCAGCATGCTGAAGATCAACGCCATGCGCGCATACATCCCATAGACCGTCTGTTTAAAATAAGCGGCGCGCGGGTCCTCATCCACGTCCGGCGTAATTTCGTCTACGCGCGGCAGAGGATGCAGCACCTTCAAGTCCCGTTTGCCCATGTTCAATTTTTCCCGGTCGAGTACGTAGACGCCCTTTTGCGCTTCGTATTGTTCGCGGGTCGCGAAACGTTCCTGTTGGATGCGCGTCATATAGAGCACGTCCAGCATGGGCATTGCTTCACTCAGGCTGGAAACTTCCACATATTTGCACCCGGCGGCGTTCATGATGTCCTTGACATAATTGGGCAGGGCCAATTCCGGCGTGGAAATCAAAACAAAGGAGTTGTTATGGTACCGTGTCATGGTCTTAATCAGCGAATGCACGGTGCGCCCGTACTTGAGGTCGCCGCATAGACCGATGCACAGGTTGTCCAAACGTCCCTTTTCATTATATAAGGTAACGAGATCCGTCAATGTCTGCGTCGGATGCAGGTGCCCGCCGTCGCCCGCGTTGATGACCGGGACACGCGAGTACATCGCTGCGGCTTCCGCCGCGCCTTCCAGCGGATGGCGGACCACCAAAATGTCCGCGTAGCCGCTTACAACCGTCACCGTATCCTTCAAGCTCTCGCCCTTGCTGACCGAGGAGCTCTGCGGATTGTCAAAACCGATGATCTCGCCTCCCAAACGGAGCATTGCCGTTTGGAACGACATCTTTGTGCGGGTTGACGGTTCATAAAACAAGGTTGCCATGATCTTGCCGCGGCAGGACTCGCAGTATTCCTTTGGATAATTTCGAATCTGATTGGCCAGCGCGATCATCTCACCGATCTCCGCCAAGCTGGATTGGTCCAAATCGATCATGTTGCTGATCTGCACAATGCCTCCCAGCTTGCTGAGCTTTACCTCGCCGTGCAATTTGCTGATATCCAAGCATACCACCCCATTCTTATTTTTTCCATTCTATCACCCTTTCCTGCATTTTACAAGCGCATTCCCGTCAAAGCGCACAGTACGGCCAGATATTGACAGGCTGAAATTAACAGAACGACTCTTGACAATTCTCCGGCTTTTTCGTAAAATGTGTTATCAGATATTTAATGTAGTTAACTTTTTTAAATGGATGGCCACATGGGACATGCGGCCACATAGCGGCCTAAAGGCCAGAAGAGGGTGTCATATGAAAGTCGGTTTAGACGTCGGCTCCACGACCATCAAGTGCGTGGTTCTCGACGACCAGAACAACATTGTTTATAAGTCCTATGAACGCCATCTTTCGCAGATTACGGAGAAGATGAGCGAGTTGCTCACCAAAGTGCGCGATGAGGTCATCCACGGCACGGACGCACAGATTACGGTTTCCGGTTCCGCTGGGATGGGCGTGGCGGAAACCTGTAACCTGCCCTTTATGCAGGAGGTCTATGCGACGCGCATCGCCATCGGCAAATTGATCCCGGATGCGGACGTTATTATTGAGCTGGGCGGCGAGGACGCCAAGATCCTGTTTTTGTCCGGCGGCATGGAAGTCCGTATGAACGGTACGTGCGCTGGTGGAACGGGGGCCTTCATCGACCAGATGGCGACCCTGCTGAATGTATCGCTCGATGAGATGAACGAGCTGGCGGCGGAGTATGAAAAAATTTATACCATCGCATCCCGGTGCGGCGTTTTCGCCAAATCGGACATCCAGCCGCTTTTGAACCAGGGCGCGCGGAAGAGCGATATATCCGCCAGCATCTTTGCCGCTGTTGCCAACCAGACCATCGCCGGGCTTGCACAGGGACGGCAGATCAAGGGCAACGTGGTTTACCTTGGCGGACCGCTTACGTTCCTTTCGGGTTTGCGCGATGCGTTTGACACGGCGTTAAAGGTGAAGGGGCTTTGCCCGGAGAATTCCCTCTATTATGTGGCGCTCGGCGCTGCATTCAGCAGTGCGACTTCCATTGACCTAGAAACGGCTTTAAAGAATATTGCAAACTATGGAACAAAAGCGGCGTTCCTCTCCATTGAACCGCTGTTCAACAACGAAGAGGAATATGAGGCTTTCCGTAAGCGTCACGAGGCGTGCAAAGCGCCGCGGGGCGACATCGCCTCCTATCAGGGGGAGGCCTATCTCGGCGTCGATGCGGGTTCCACCACCGTCAAAACCGTGTTGCTCGGCAAGGACGGGGAGATCCTCGATTCGATGTATCAGAGCAACTCCGGCAACCCGGTCCCGATCATCCGGGAATATTTGTTGGGGCTGTATCACGATCATCCCAATATTCAGATCCGCTCCTCCGCCGTCACCGGATACGGGGAAGAGCTCTTGAAAAACGCATTTGGAATTGACTGGGGCATTGTGGAAACCGTCGCGCATTTTACGGCGGCCAAGCATTTCCTGCCGGATGTGGATTTTGTCATCGATATCGGCGGCCAGGATATGAAATGCTTCAAGATCCGCAAGGGCGCCATCGATAATATCTTTTTGAACGAGGCTTGTTCTTCTGGATGCGGGTCCTTCTTGCAGACCTTTGCCAACACATTGGGATATAGCATCCAGGACTTTGCAAAGCTTGGGTTGTTTGCCAAGCATCCAGTCGATTTGGGTTCCCGCTGCACCGTGTTTATGAACTCTTCGGTCAAACAGGCGCAGAAGGACGGTGCGACAACCGAGGATATTTCCGCGGGCCTGTCGGTCAGCGTTGTAAAAAATGCGATTTATAAGGTCATCCGTGCTTCTTCCGCGGAGGAACTGGGGAAAAATATTGTTGTCCAGGGCGGCACGTTCCTGAACGACGCGGTCCTGCGCGTCTTTGAAAAGGAGCTCGGCGTAAACGTCGTGCGCCCGGATATCTCCGGGCTGATGGGCGCCTATGGCGCGGCGCTCTATGCGATGAATAAGGCTGGCAAGGCGAGCACGTTGTTGTCTTTGGAAGAGCTGGAGAACTTCACGCACGAAGTCCGCGTGACCTCCTGCGGTCTGTGCAACAACCATTGCCGCCTGACCATCAACGTCTTTGGCGGAAACCGCCGGTTCATCGGCGGAAACCGCTGTGAAAAACCCGTGACAAAGCGTTCCAATCAGAGCGAACAAAATATGTATGCCTTTAAACTCGAGACGCTTCGCTCGTATCTTCCGGTGGAGGGGCCGCGCGGCAAGCTGGGTCTTCCCATGGGATTGAATATGTACGAACTGCTGCCGTTCTGGTATACGTTCTTTACCAAGCTTGGGTTTGAGGTGGTTACGTCCCCGCTCTCCTCGCGTGAATTGTATATCAAGGGACAGAGCACCATTCCAAGCGACACGGTCTGCTTCCCTGCAAAGCTCATGCATGGGCATGTGGATGCGCTGATTGAGCAAGGCATCCAGAATATCTTCTATCCGTGTATGTCCTATAACTTTGACGAGAAGCTGGGGGACAATCACTACAACTGCCCGGTGGTGGCCTATTACCCGGAGGTCATTTCTGCGAATATGGCCAACCTCAGAGGATTGACGTTTATCCACGATTATGTCGGCATTCACCGCAAGCGCGACTTTCCCAAGAAAATGCACGCCATTTTAGCGCAGTATTTTGACGGCATTTCCCTGCCGGAGGTGAAGCAGGCCGCGAAAGACGCTTACGCCGAATACGACGCCTATATGCAGAAGATCCGCGAGAAGGGCGACGAGATGATCGCGCAGGCCCGTGCGGAGGGGAAGCCGATTATCATTTTGAGTGGCCGCCCGTACCACCTCGATCCGGAAATCAACCACGGAATCGACAAGCTGATTACCAGCTTGGGCGCGGCTGTTATTTCGGAGGATGTCATCAGCGCCAAAGAAACGAAATTTTCAGTCGGCGTCTTGAACCAGTGGACGTATCATGCGCGCCTGTATGCAGCCGCTGAATATGTGGGCAGCCAGAAGGATATGAATCTGGTGCAGCTCGTCTCCTTTGGCTGCGGTGTGGACGCCATTACGACGGACGAGGTGCGCAGCATTTTGGAATCCCATAACAAAATCTATACACAGATCAAAATAGACGAAATTACGAACCTTGGCGCAGTCAAGATCCGCCTGCGCAGCCTGTTCGCCGCTCTGGAGGGCTGAGCCCCATCCGAAAGGAGAATACTATGGCAGAATTGAAATTCGATAAAACGGGCCGTCTCCTGTTTACCAAGGAGATGAAAAAGGAATACACCATCTTATGCCCGATGATGTTGCCCATCCATTTTGAGCTGTTTGTGGACGTGTTCCGCAGCTATGGCTATAAAGCGGAGTTGTTGACCACCAGCGGACCGAGCATCGTGCAGGAAGGGCTCAAATATGTGCACAACGATACGTGCTATCCCGCCCTGCTGGTGATCGGCCAGTTCATTGATGCCCTCAAAAGCGGCAAATATGACCTGGACCGCACAGCGTTGATTATCACACAGACGGGCGGCGGTTGCCGTGCGAGCAATTATATCCACTTGTTGCGCAAGGCACTGCATAAGGCGGGATTCGACCAGATTCCTGTCATCTCGCTGAACCTTTCCGGCCTGGAGCACAACCCCGGTTTTTCGATCACCTTGCCGATGATCCGCAAGATGGTAGCGGCTGTCATCTACGGCGACGCATTGATGCTGCTGAATAACCAAGTAAAGCCCTATGAGGTTGAACCCGGCGCCAGCAAGCGCATGGTCCAGAAGTGGACGGTCGAACTGTGCAAGCAGTTCCGTCACAGCGAGGGCATGGGCCTGAAAAAAGAAGAGGCGAACCTCCAACGCATCGTGAAGGATTTTGCCTCGATCCCGATCAAGAAGACGCCAAAGATCAAAGTGGGCATTGTGGGCGAAATTTATGTCAAATACGCGGCGTTCGCTAACAACCATTTGGAGGATTTCCTGGCGGAGCAGGGCTGCGAGGTCAACGTGCCTGGTTTGATGTCGTTTGTCCAGTTTAAAATTGACAATCGCCTTGAGGACATCAAGCTCTATGGGGGCAGCAAAGCGAAGTATGCGGTGGTGAATGTCCTGATGGAATATGCTACCAAAATGCAGGATGCTTTAATCCGGGCGGTCAAGACCGAACCGAAGTTTTATGCACCGGCGTCTTATGAGCATATTAAGAGCCTTGTCAAAGGCGTGATTGGATATGGCGACAAGATGGGGGAGGGCTGGCTTCTCACGGCCGAGATGCTGGAGCTCACCGAAGCGGGATATGAAAACATTGTCTGCGCGCAGCCGTTTGGCTGCCTGCCGAATCATATCTGCGGCAAAGGGATGATCCATCGCCTCCGCGAAGTTGCCCCGAATTCGAATATTGTCCCGATCGACTACGACCCGAGCGCTACCCGCGTCAACCAAGAAAACCGCATTAAGTTGATGCTGGCGGTTGCCCGGGAAAAAATGGCCGCTGCCGGGGAAGGAAAATCCGAGTGACGGTTAGGCATATAGATAGTCCATCGTATCATAAAAATAACAGAAGGCACCAAACGAAAGACCGTTTGGTGCCTTTTTAACGTAGAATCGTTTTTCTATTTATTTGCTTGCCCCATAGGAAACAGGGATTCCAAGAGAGTGGCTTGTCATGCATTGACGTCGCTTTGCAGGCCCGTGATTTCCTGGCCTCCACGCCGAAGCTGTACTTCTACTTGTACGTCGTATTCCGCTTGGTCCATCTCTTCCCTCCAGTTTGCCTCATGCTGTTTCCAGTACGTCGGCTGGGATTGATAGAGCCGGCGGCCAAAATTGAAAATGTCGCTGTGGTTGTCTTCGATGCATATGGAGATGGCTTCCATGCAATTCTGCGTTAGCTGTTCCTCTAACAGTTCGCCGATTTTCTCATACATCTTGCTGTCCAGGGATTTTCCGCTTGGCATATCCGCCGCGCCAATGGTAGCGCCGCATTCGACCTCAATGGAAAAGCGTGGTTTTTCCCCAATAATTTGCGGGGAAATCTTTGTAGAGGCTTCCTCTAATTCCAATGTCACTTTTCCGATTTCCGGAGATTGGACGACTGCCGTCCCATTGTGGAGCTTTCCAGTGATCAACAAAAGCCCTCTTGTCTCCTGTGCGTCGAGGTCGGCCACCAGCTGATCGCCGGAAAAGACCGCCGTGCCACTGGATACGATCGATTCTCCATCCTGCATCACAATGGGAAGATAGGGGGAAGACCCTTCTCCGCGCAGCTGGTTGATCACATCCAACATCTCTGTCTGGACAGTCTCCCCATTATACTTTCCACCCTTGGCCAGCTCTGCGATATCGCGCGCCTGGATATATTTTCCGTCCTCCTGCTCCGTGCTGAGGATGTCTTCGGCGGAGGAATCGGCCATGAGGACGTTCACAGTGGGATGGGATTCCGGATAGCGGATAAAAAAATCCATTACGTTGCTAAGCCCTTCTTCGGCACAGCCGCGTCCCAGAACCAAAACCAGGCTATGGCTATAAAGCGGTTTCTTCCCGTTGGCGAGTGTGATGGCACTCAGGGCGTCCATGGCGGAATCCCCTTCGCCGTTCATGAGGGACACGGTATTTTCCTCCTGATCGCTCACCTTTGTGACCTGAACGGTTGCCCGGTAGACGCCATCCTCGTAGTCTATGCCAATCCCCTGAATCAATAGCCGTTGGCTCAACTGCACCTGATAGCTGCATCCTTGCAGGGAAAGACAGGAAATGAGTGCAAATGCCACGGCAAGGCCTTGAATCACAACCTTTTTCACGCTGGTCCCTCCCCTTTTTGCGTTTTCTCAGGGACGCGCTTTTTCTTGCGAATCAGATCTACAATCAGCAGGACGAGCGGAATCCCCACAGCCGCCGTGATGGTGATTGTAAACAGGAGAGGAACGCCATAGAAGACCTTTTGCAGGGGCAAGGAATACGTCACCGCCACGGCTAGGGCCGCCACCAACAAGGAGGCCACGGGCAAAGCAATACGGCTTGTCTTTTTGTTGGCGACTTTGCGCAGGCAGGTCATAAATAGATAGGCGTCGGTGGACATTTGGATAAAGAGCCCGGCGACCCAGATCGTAATAAAGACCACGTCGAGGCGTTCCAAAACGCCTGCATCCGCTAGCGAAGCAGCTGTATAGACAGGAAACAGTTGATTTTTCAGATAACTGCCGCCCACACCCACCATACCTAACAATAGGAAGATCATCAGGCAGTAAATGCCGGTATTCCAGATGCAAAATTTGAGCTTCTTTTTTCCGCTGACCCGGGGGAGAAGCAGCGCCATAGTGGAAAATCCAGTGCTTCGTGCCAAGAAAAGGGCCGTACCGGTGAAAAGCTGTTTGGGGCCATTATAGAGAAATGGATCATAGTTGATCCACTGGATTTTTGGCAGAAGCGCCACGCCAATCCATACCATGCCGATGAGGATGATCGCCAGGGCAAATCCAGCGGTGCGGGCAATGGCCTCGATCCCCAGATAGGCGGCATAACAGACCACGGCGACAAAAGCCAATGCGACCAACCAGACGGGCATCCGTGGCTCCATGATGTTATTGAGGAAAATTTGGAAAAAGGAGAGGTAGTAGCTGTCGATCGCCATAAAATACAGTCCATAAAATACGGCGAGCAGGATGGCGCCGGGCTTTCCGACAAGACGCTCCCCGGTCTCTAGCACGTTTTCCTGTGGATTGCGGCGATGCAAAAAATAGAGCGGCAGAATTAAGACAAAATTTAAGACCAACGCCAACAGTGCAGAGAGAATATTGTCCACCATATTTTCCCCGCCGCCCAACAGGGTGTTATGCGTGAGCATAATCACACTTCGATTGACAAATAGAATGGAAAAGAGCTGCCCTGCGCTGATACGATATTGCTTTTGCATCATACTTGCTTCCCTTTTTGATCTGGATTTTTGATTTCGGAGCCGGGCATATTTTGCACCATTTCAATATCCTTGGAGAGGATCTTCCAGCTTGCGCGCACGAGAACGTCGCGCATACTGTGAAGCTTAAACGGAGAGAGGGGAGCGCTGAAGGGGATCTGATAGACCATCTCGGCACAAATATTGACCAGCATCACCATTAGACAGAGCGCCAGGCCCCAGAATCCCAGTGTGCCGCCCACCACGATAAAGATAAAGCGCATGATGGTGACTGGACCATATAGGGTGGGCGTTACATAGGAGGCGGTTGCGGTTAAGGCAATCACCATAAGCGTAGGCGCGCCGACTAACCCCGAGGACACGGCTGTTTCGCCGATTACCAGAGCGCCCACAATGCTGACAGCATTGCTCAGAGGCTGCGGGACGCGAAGCCCTGCCTCACGCATGATCTCATAGAGGAAATGGATCACAATGGCCTCCAGCATAACGGGAAACGGCGTTGTTGCCTCCGCTTGCGCAATTTTGAGCATCAGTTCCTCCGGGAGCAATTCCGGGTGGAAGGTCGTTGCGGAGACATAGAAGCCCGGCAGGAATACCGCTAGGAAGAAAGCGAAGAATTTGAGCCAGCGGGTAAAGGTGGCATAAAATGGCCGGAATGCATAATCGTCAAAACTCTGAAAATTCTCGATAAAAAGGTGAGGAACAATCAAAACATTCGGAGTGCCGTCGATGATGATCGCAACACGGCCTTCGTTGATTTTTCCACACACAGTGTCCGGGCGTTCCGAGAGGCCGACCCCGCTAAATATGAAATGGCTATGTTTCCGGACAATCTGCGGGGAGACATAACCAGCGGCCAAAACGGTGTTGAGCTGTAGATCCTTAATCCTCTTTTTTACCCGTGAAAGGACTTCTGGGGAAACGGTATCCCGCAGATAGCAGACGCAAATATTTGTTTTGCTCTCCTTTCCCACGGTGAAGATTTCAAATTTGAGCTTTGGGGTGTGCATCCTTCTGCGGATCATGGACATGTTGATCAAAAAGGGTTCGACAAAGCCTTCCCGGGACCCACGCTGCGTCATCTCGTTTTGGGGCTCGGAAATGCCGCGGAACGAGAACCCCTGTACGCTGAAGGCCATCATGCGGATGCAGCCGTCGATGGCGATGAGAGCAAACCCATTCATCAATTTTTGTATCGCCGCGTCGTATGTGTCCACTTCTGCCTGATCGACTGTGGCCAGTGTATTGTCTCGAATGTATTCAAATTTTTTGACAGGGTCCTGTTCCAGAATGGTCGCATGTAGGATGGGGTTCATGATGCCTTGTACAATCACCTGTTTATTGACCAAGCCCTCCAAGGTCAGCAAGGCGGCGTCCGTCCCTGTAATCTGAAATTTACGCACGATAAAGTCAGCGCTTCCATCAAACTGCTGATTGAAATACGCCAGATTTTCTTTTAAAGATGCCGTCATCATCGCAATCACCTCATCGAGGTTAACTTTGCCAAATTCCGTTGGTTTTATGCATATCCCGTCCATTGTAAAACGTTTCGCATAATTCTGACGGCTTGGGTTCATACTGAAATAGGAAAACAAAACGATTTGGATGGTGACATGGCAATGACGATTTCTCTTATCCGTACCCTGCTGCTATACATAGTGATTATTGTAGCAGTCAGGCTCATGGGCAAGCGCCAGATCAGCGAATTACAGACCAGCGAGCTGGTGGTCACGCTCCTAATCTCTGACATTGCGGCGATCCCCATGCAGGATACGGGACAGCCGTTGGTGAGTGGGTTTATCCCGATCGCAGTCCTGGTGATGTGCGAGATTGTTGTCTCGGTTTTAATGCTCAAGATCCCGAAATTCCGCCGCGTGGTGTGCGGCCGCCCAATTGTTGTGATCAGCGATGGGAAGCTGATTCAATCTGAGATGAAGCGCTTGCGCATGTCTACGGAGGACTTGGGGGAACAATTGCGGCAACGGAATGTCTTCAGCCTGGATGACGTCGCTTATGCGATTATCGAGACGAACGGCAAGTTAAGCGTCATCAAAAAGCCGGATAAGGAAACCCCGACGGCCGGGATGATGGGGGTCGCTTTGCCGAATACGGGCATCGAAACGGTGGTCATCAGCGACGGTATCCTTTCCGAATTTGCCATGAAGCTATGCAATAAAAGCCCGGAATGGATTCGTGGGATTTTGCATGCCAAAAATATCCGCCAGGAAGATGTGTTTATTATGACCGCGAACACAAAGGGCGATTACAATATCATTCCAAAGGAAAGGGGGACATCGTTGTGAAGCGGCTTTGGGCGGCAGTGGCAATTCTGGTTGTAGTGACTGGATTGTGTTGGTGGGGTGTACACACCACCATCGAACTTTCCAATGAACTGAGCGGCACGCTGCAAGAAGCACGCAATGCTGCAGAGCAAGGAGATTTTGAGCGTGCTGCCGGTTTAAGCAACCAAGCGGAGGAAAATTGGCGGAAATTCCATAAGACGCTGTCCACATTTATTCAGCACACACGCTTGGAAGCGATTGACCTCTCTCTTGCATCTCTCTCCCCGTTGATTGAACATGGGGCAGTTGATGAATTCAGCTCGGAATGTGCGCGCGCAGCCGCACAAATTGCCAGCTTGCAGGAGGCGGAGCTGCCCATCTTGGAGAATATCCTTTAGCCGCATGGATTTATTGCAACAGAAAAGGAGCTGTCTGGCTGTAAAAACGCAGCCGGATAGCTCCTTTTTATGTTCCGCTTTATATTAAAGAATGGAAGAACGTGCGGGTACAACCAAAGGCCCAAATAGCCATTCATTGGGACAACCCTAATACCCGCTGGGCATTCTTATAATAAATATTTTCCTTTTCGCGATCGGTCAAATGGGTGCGCTCGATGAATGCAAATTCGTCGCAGGAACGGCTCCACGGGCAGTCGCTGGCGAACAGGACGCGCTCAGACCCATGCTTGGAGACCAGGCGCTCAAACTGCTCCGGGGAGCACAGGCGGGCGGACATCGCGGTGTCGATGTAAAGCGGTAAGCCGGCGACATACTCTTCCGCCTCCTGATAGCGTGCCATCCCGCCCATATGCGCGGCAATGACCGTCATATGCGGGAAGAGCTTGACCACTTTGGCCACTGCCTGCGGCGTGGCGTGAATCAAATCAGGGGAGAGGGGGTCCCAGCCCGTGTGGAACGTTACAGGCAATCCCAGGGAGGAGATGGCATCATAGATCGGGAACATTTTGGGATCGTCAATGAGAAAGCCCTGGTAATCCGGATGTAGCTTTACCCCATATAGGCCGAGGTCCTTAATCCGTTGCAGCTCGTCGAGTGCGTCCGGCGCGTCGGGATGGATGGAGCCGAAGCTGTAAATGTTGGGATCATTGATTGAAGCGGCCCAATTGTTGACTACGGTCTGTTGGGTTGGCTTGGTAGCAATGTTCATCGCCATGGCCGCATCGACGCCCCAGCTTTTCAGTTTTTCCTTTGTATCAGATAGGGTGCCGTTTGTAAAATAGGGGCTTTTGCAGATGTTGGCGAGATTGGTCAACGCTTTTTGGGCGATTTTTTCGGAAAACATGTGAACATGTGCATCAATCAGCATGACAAAACTCCTGTTCTGAAAGGACAGCGGCCTGTATTCCAAAAGGTTTTCAGAGGGAAGAAGGAAACAGACCTGTCCGGGATTACAAAAAAGATGCGGGCGCAACGCACCCGCATCTTCCATATGCAAAGCTAATATAGCTTGCCATATTTTGTTTTATCAGTCGCTGCTGAACGGGAGCAGCGCAAGATGACGGGCGCGCTTAATCGCAACCGTCAGCTGACGCTGATGGCGCGCGCAAGTGCCGGTTACTCTGCGGGGCAGAATCTTTGCTCTCTCAGAGATAAAACGGCGCAGTTTTGCGACATCCTTGTAATCGATGGTTTCAATTTTGTCTACGCAGAAGCTGCAAACCTTTTTGCGGCCTTTGCGTCCACCCGGACGGCGGTTATCGCGCTCGGGTCTATCACCGTATGCCATAACGGAAACCTCCTTTTTTCAGTCTTTTCAGTCAAATGGAATTAGAACGGCAGATCATCGTCGGAGGGGATCTCCTCAAAATCACCCGTATTGCCGCTTGTGTAAGCGGGAGCGGGCTGTTCTGGTATCGGCTCCATTCTGGAGTGATAATTGTTCTCGTAGTTGCCACCGCCATAATTTCCTGCCGCGTAACCGCCTCCAGCGGAGGAATCACGCTTTGGCTCGGCAAAATGGACGTTGTCCGCAACGATTTCGAAGGCTTTGCGCTTATTGCCCTGGCTATCCGTGTAGGTGCGCGTTTGAATCGAACCCTGCACAGCCACCAGCTGCCCCTTGCGGAAGTATTTGCATACAAAATCCGCGGTGCTCCGCCAAGCGACAATATCGATGAAATCGGTCTGCCGGTCGGAACCGGCCTTTACATACGAACGGTCCACAGCGAGTGTAAAACTCGTCACAGAAATATCGTTGGCCGTATGGCGCAACTCTGGGTCAGCCACAAGGCGGCCCATCAAAACAGCAACATTGAGCATTCAGATCACTCTTTCTTTGCCTTTTCCGGCTCTTTCTTGATGATCAAGGAACGAAGAACACCGTCGGTGATCTTGTAGATACGGTCCAGCTCTGCGGTGAAGGCAGGTACGCTCGTGAAATCGATCAGAACATAATAGCCCTCCGCCTCTTTGTTGATGAGGTATGCAAGTCTGCGCTTGCCCCACTCATCCACGCCGTCGACCGTACCGTTTGCAGCGATCAGATCCTTGAACTTCTGAACCAAGGATGCGATGCCGTCCTCTCCCAACTTGGTGGAAAGAATGAAAACGGTCTCATAGGAATTTGTTACTTCTGGCATTGTATTGCACCTCCTTTTGGACGTTAGGCCCCGGATAGAACTTCCGGAGCAAGGATAGAAAGCCAAGAATATGGCTAACAGACATAATTATAACAGCGATAAACCGATGCGTCAACTAAAATTTTACAGGGTTTTGCTGATTTCCTTTAGATATGCCCGGAAAGCGCTTCCAATCTCTGGGTGCTGAAGAGCAACCTCGACCGAAGCCTGCATGATGCCGAGCTTATTGCCCATGTCGTAGCGTGTGCCGGTGAAATCCACCGCAACCATCCCTTTGCTGCGTGCCATGGTCCCCATCGCGTCGGTCAGCTGAATCTCCCCGCCGGCGCCGGGATTTGTATTGTCCAAAATGTCGAAGATGTCCGGAGTCAGGACGCAGCGGCCCAGGATGGAAAACAGAGAAAGGATCTTATCCGGCGTGGGCTTTTCCACCATATCCGTACACTTATAGTAATTGTCGTGAATCGGCTCGACTTTCAGGGAGCTGTATTTTGTAATCGCTTCCGGCGTCACTTCCTTCACGCCCAACACACCGAGGCCGAACTCCTCGTAGGCGCGGATGAGCTGGCCGCAGGCCGGGTCCTCCCCGATGATGACGTCGTCGCCGTATAGGACGGCGAAGGGCTCGTTACCGACAAAGGAACGCGCGCAGTTGACGGCATGTCCCAAGCCGCGCGTCTCCTTTTGGCGGACAAAATAGATATTGGCCATATGGGAGATGTCCACGATCTCTTTGAGAATCTTTTCCTTTTCCGGGCCTCCGCTGGTCAAACGCGCCTCCAATTCCGGGACGCGGTCGAAGTGGTCTTCAATTAGGCCCTTCCCGCGGTTGGTGATGATGAGGATGTCTGTGATGCCGGAGTGGACCGCCTCCTCAACGATGTATTGAATGGCAGGTTTGTCCACGATCGGGAGCATTTCCTTCGGCATGGATTTGGTGGCCGGAAGCACGCGTGTGCCCAGGCCGGCAGCGGGGATAACGGCTTTTGTTACCTTCACTGGGATTCCTCCTTAAAGTCATGATGGAATGCGCGCGGCGTCTGTGTTTTCTGTCCTTAGCCTATGTGTAAAGAATCGCAGTATACTTTCCTGTGCGATGGGATTCTACTTTTCATTTAGTAGAGAAAGAGCTGAGGGAGGTAAACCACAATCATATAGCAGATCAACAGACAGATGGCCAGGGAGGTGTTCACACCGCCGTGCAGCTGTAAACGGACGGCATAATCCGACGGGTCGGGGTTCTCCTCCCGAAGCGTACGGATTTTGCGGATACAGTGGTTCATATACATCCGGTTTCCATTGAATCCGACAAACAGCATGAGAGCAAACCGGAGCAGAGAGAGCAGGCTGGGGGCCCATACCAAGAAAATCTGCCAGGGAGCCTGCTGCATCAGCAGCGACATGAACTGGACCGACTGTTCCATGGTCGGGTAGGCGGCGTTGATATCCACGCCGACCTGCTGCATCAGATCCATAATGATAGGCGTGGCAAAGCGATAGGAGATAAAGGTGGAAAGCACATAGATCAGCAACATAATCCCCGTGAAAATGGCGCCCCATTTATATTGTTTGCGGTAAAGCATCCAACCGCCAGAACAGAGAAACGCGGAAAAATTGAACCGGTTCCGATGGTAGCGCTTCCGGTTGACAAAGGCCGGAATATAATATTGGGGATTGGTTTGTACAAATTTCGCCATGTCGCCCGCTGTGACGCCGTCTCCAAGGGGTTCGTCCGGCCCAACGCCGCCCATGGGGTCGAAGGCGAACGGATACGGACCGCTGTAAGGAATGTTTGGCGCGCCGGGGTTTTGATAAGGCGGCGGATTGGGCACGCCGGGATTCTGATAAGGCGAAGCATTGGGGTTTGGTGTCCCGTACGGAGAATACCCTCCATTTGGCGAGGCGCCTTTGCTTGTCCCACCGCTTAACAGTTGACCGCATTGGTCGCAAAACAGCGACTCACGGGCATTTTTCTTGCCGCAGCGTGGACAGATCTTCCCTTCGGCGCCCGTTTCCGTTTGCTTTTCCGGAGGCTTCCATGCATCCGGTGTTCCGTGCTTTTCTTGAAAAATACAATGTCCAGCTTGCTGATAGCAGGCACGATGATAGGGCGCGCCGCATTCCGGACAGACGACAATGTCGTCGTCAGAGGTAAACGGTTTGCCGCACACAGGGCATTTCAAACCGGTATAATCCATTCTGTGTCCTCCTTGTTGGGGCCCTTTTTGGCCCGCAGTCCATTAATATAGTATTCTATCGTTTTTTAGGAGAAACTGCAAGGTTTCCAAGGATAAGTTTTCAGCCTATTCACAGTTTTTCAAAAATACGGAAATCAAACGCATGGTTGGCTGGCTGCCATCGCATTCAAGCGGAGAAAGGGCCATACAAAAAACAGCCCTTGGGAAATTCCCAAGAGCTGCTTATTTTTCTATAAAAGATTACAGGTTTTCCTTAAAGAATGCCTCCAGTGCGGGAGCAGCCGTATCCTCGTCTGCACCTTCCACACATACGGTGACAGTCTCGCCCTTCTTAGCCGCTAAGCCCATGACGGAGAAGATCTTTTTAGCGTCTCCGCTTTTGTCGTCCTTCTTGATCGTGATCGTGCTGGCAAATTCCTTTGCCTTTTTGACAAGCAATCCTGCCGGTCTTGCATGGATACCTTCCGCATCGGTGATGACATACTGAAATTCCTTCATCTTAAATATCTCCTTGTCTATCAATTGGTCCCAATGGCTCACAAGATGCCCAGAGGAACCTGTTATTATTCTTATTATAGAAGGAAAATTGGGCCGGGTCAAGGGATTCCAGACGGGATTTTGCGGGGGATTGAAAAAAGTGCAGCAAGGCTGAAAACGGCCCAATTTTGCTATTTGCTCTCCTTCCTGGAAAGCAGATCATTGGAAATTAGTGCTCTTCCTTGATCGGCTTTTTCAGCAGGGCCAAGAGGAGCATGGCGACGACGGAGCCGATCAAGAGGGATACCAGGTACATGGGCCAATTTTGGACCACAGCGAACACGAAGATTCCACCGTGCGGCGCCGGAAGCGTGCAGCCGAACAGCATGGAGAGCGCACCGGCCACAGCGGAACCGACCACGCAGGACGGGATGACGCGCAGCGGATCGGAAGCGGCGAAGGGGATAACGCCTTCTGTGATGAACGAGAAGCCCATAATATAGTTGGTAACGGTTGTCTGGCGCTCCTTTTCCGTAAAGCGGTTTTTAAAGAACGTAGTGCACAGGGCCACTGCAAGCGGCGGGACCATACCGCCGATCATCACGGCAGCCATAACGCCGGAGGAGACCGGGTCGCCGGCGGCGTTGATGAGGGAGGCTGTGCCAAATACATAAGCCGCTTTGTTGAACGGCCCGCCCATGTCGATGCTCATCATGCCGCCGACAATCGCGCCGAGGATGACGCCGCTGGTTGCGTTCAAGCTGGCCAGGGCATTGCTGATCCACAGATTCAGCGCTGACACAGGGGGATTGATGATAAACTGGATGATGACGCCAATCGCCAGGATGCCCACCACGGGATAGATCAGGACTGGTTTGGTCCCTTCCAGGGATTTCGGCAGCTTGGCGCAGAGCTTCTCCAGGCCGAGCATCAGATACCCGGCTATAAAGCCGGCGATCAATGCGCCGAGGAAACCGGAGCCGCCGGCGTTGGCCAATGCGCCGCCCACAAATCCTACCGCCAGTCCGGGGCGGTCCGCGATGCTCATGGAGATGAAGCCCGCGAGGATGGGCAGCATAAAGCCGAACGCTGCATTGCCGATGGTCTTAAAGAGCGCCGCCGCCGGGGAATTCATACCGAAGTTGGCCGGGTCGCCGCCCGGGGCCAGGATGGTGTCGAGAAGGAAGGCGATTGCAATTAAGATGCCGCCGCCGATGACAAAGGGAAGCATGTTGGAGACGCCGTTCATCAGATGCTTGTAGATCTGGTGGCCGAGCCCCTCCTTTGCGGTGCCGGTTTCCGCCTGGGCATGGCCGCCCTGTGCATGGAAAACCGGCGCTTTGCCGTCGAGGATGGTCTGGATCAATTCCTGCGGGCGGGAGATGCCGTCGGACACCTGGGTCTGAACGACCGGCTTGCCGTCAAAACGGGGCATATCCACTTTTGTATCCGCAGCGACGATGATTCCGTCCGCAGCCGCGATTTCTGCCTGCGTCAAGACGTTTTTCTTACCGCCGGAACCATTGGTCTCCACCTTGATGGTCACGCCCATCTGTTTGGCTTTTTCCTCCAGGCTTTCCGCCGCCATGTAGGTATGGGCAATCCCGGTTGGGCAGGCCGTTACAGCGAGGATGCGGTAAGTACCCGGCGCGGCTTTTTTCGCCTCTTCCTCTTTTTTCTCCGTTTCCGCTACCTTCTTGTTTTCGGCTTCGTCCACCAAACGGAAAAATTCTTCTTTGTCCTTTGCGTCGATCAAGCCCTGGCGGAAATCGTCGTCCATCAGCAGGACGCTCAGACGCCCCAGGACATCCAGATGGATATTGTCCTCCGTGTCCGGCGCGGCGATCAAGAAGAACAGTTTGGCCGGTTCGCCGTCCAGAGATTCAAAGTCCACGCCGTCGCGGACAACAATCACGGCAAGGCCCGCGCTTTTGACCGCTTTGGTTTTCGCGTGGGGAATGGCGACCCCCTCGCCAATTCCTGTGGAACCGATGGTTTCACGCTTTAAAACGCATTTTTTGTACTCTTCCTTGTCGAGTATATTTCCAGACCGCACCATCAGGTCCACCAGGAGGTCGATTGCCTCCGCTTTGCTTTTGGGGGTGGCATTCAGATCCATTGCGTCTTTGTTCAGAAGTTCCGTAATACGCATAACAAGTCCTCCTATTAAAAATCTCAAGCTATTACATGGTTTTTAAAAGCGCCCGGATGTCATCGCCGCTGGCCAGCCATTCCTGGAAGGCCGAGGCGCTGCCGGCGGCCAGGCCGGTCTGAAACGCGGTTTCGTAGTTTTGCGAGGAGAGATAACCGGCAAGGAATCCGGCGACCATCGAATCCCCCGCGCCAACCGAGTTGACCACATGGCCCTGCGGGGGCAAACGCTTGTGGATGCCGCCGCCTTCATCCACCAGGATGGCTCCGTCGCCCGCCATGGAAACCAGGACGTTGCGCGCCCCCATCTGCTGAAGCTTTTGCGCGTGGAAGATAATGGCCTCGTCCGTCGTAAGGCGCTGGCCAAAGAGCTCGCCCAATTCGTGGTTGTTGGGCTTAATGAGGAAGGGACGGTATTTTAAGACCTTCCGGAGCAGTTCCCCGGTGGCGTCCACCACGGCATGGATGTTCCGGCCCTGAAGATGCTCCAAAATTTTCTCGTAGATGTCAGCAGGCAGGGTGTTGGGGATGCTTCCGGCCAGGACCAGGCCGTCGCCATCGGAGAGGTTCTCCAGTTTTGAGAACAGATCCTGTAAATTCTGCGGGCTGAGATGCGGGCCCTGCCCGTTGATTTCGCTCTCTTGTTCGGCTTTAATTTTGACGTTGATCCGCGAAAACCCTTCCTGTACCTGGATGAAATCATTGCGGCAGCCGCAGGCGTCGAGCAATCTCTGAATTTCCGTTCCGGTAAAACCGGCGATAAACCCGAGTGCTGTGCTCTCAACCCCCAAGTTGCGCAGGACGATCGAGACATTGATCCCCTTGCCGCCGGGATAGAGCTCCTCTTTTGCTGTGCGGTTGACGCTGCCAAGTTCCAGGGTGGGGAGTTTTACAATGTAGTCGAGAGAGGGGTTGAATGTTACGGTATAGATCATGAGGACGTTTGCTCCTTTCCAAGGTCTGTTTCAATCACGGTCGTGTGGGAACGGAGTTGTTTATCCGGTAAAGCGGTTGTGATAACAGCGGCTTGGGATAGATCCGCGAAGATGACCGAATACAATTGATTGTATTTGGAGGGGTCCGCCAGCACATAGCGCTTGTTGCAGCGCTGGATGGCTTCGGTTTTCACGCGGGCCTCTTCGATGTCCGGCGTACTGAATCCATCACCAACGCGCATGCCGTTTGTCCCGAAAAAGCCGATGGAAAAATGATACCGCTGAAGGCTATGCACGGCTTCCGTCCCGACAATCGCCTCCGTGACCGCCTTGATCTTTCCCGATAGGATGTAAGCTTCCAGCCCTTTTTCCGCAAGCTTCCGCGCGTGGACAATTCCGTTCGTCACATAGACGGCGTCCTGTTCATGGAGGTAGTCGATCATCCGCTCGGTGGTAGTGCCTGCATCCAGGAACACAAAATCGTTCTTATGTACCAGGGAGGCGGCACATTGCGCGATGCGGTTCTTTTCCTCCACATGGAGGTTGTGGCGGACAGAGGTTTTGTCCTCTGTCATCTGGTAGACGCCGTTGATAGAGGTGGCCCCGCCGTGGACCTTGGTCAGTTTTCCCATCCGGTGAAGCGCCGTCAGGTCGCGCCGGATGGTGGATTCCGAGCTGTTCAGGAGTTCCGTCAATTCCAAAACCGATACGGCCTTTTTTTCCTCCAGAAGTTTGAGAATGGCGGCATACCGTTCTTCTGTCAACATTTCGATCACTTCCTTTGTTCATATAATACAGTCAATATCAGTCAAAGTCAATCGAAATCGATCAAAAACATGACGAAAAACGAACGGATGAGTTATGCAAAACAAACAATCTACAAAGATAACGCGGTGTATTCTGTGAAAACTAACGGGTAACTTGAACAGGTTTGGCTGAAATTGACCGAATGGGTTTGGAGGAGGTGCGCCCAAATCCAAGCATGCGCCTAGTTGTATTTTGCCTGCGAATCGGATATGATAGATTCATACAGAGATCGCTGTCTACAGAAGTTTGTGCGAAAAGAGAGCGATTATGAGCGAACGAAAGCGGTTTTCCAAAACCGGCTTTGGATATAAGGAAAAGAGGATGCAGAATGGTTACGCAGGATACATTGCGGAAATATGCGGAGTTGGCCGTGCGGGTCGGGGTAAACGTGCAGCCGGGACAATTGATGGTTTTGGCGTCCCCTGTGGACTGCGCGTTCTTTGCCCGCCTTTGCGTGGAAGAGGCTTACCGGGCCGGAGCGGGGGAGGTCCGCGTCAATTGGACGGATGAATACACGGACAAGCTGCGCTATGAATACGAAGAACAATCGTCGATGGCTTCTATAGCCCCTTGGCGGATCCAGCAGAAGCAGGATGACATTGACCGCCGCTGCTGTTTTTTGCACATAAAGTCCAGCACACCGGGGCTGCTGGCGGAGATTCCCGGAGAAAAGCTTCAGGCTGTGCGCGTTGCAGAGGAGCTTGCCTTTGAGAAATTTGAATATTACACCATGGCAAACCATGGGCAATGGAGCATTGTGGCTGTGCCGTCCATTGCATGGGCCAAAAAAGTGTTCCCGGAATTGGAGGAACAGGCGGCATTGGACGCGCTTTGGGACGCCGTCCTCGCTGGGGTGCGGATTGGCGGAAACCGCGACGCTGTCGCGGAATGGCAGGCGCACATTACCCGTTTAGCGGAAAACAGCCGCAAATTAAATACCTATCATTTCCAGGCGCTGCACTTCCGGAACGGTATCGGCACCGACCTCACGGTCGGTCTGGCCAAGGGGCATATCTGGGAGGGAGGAAGCTCCCGTGCAGACAACGGCGCGGTATTCGTTCCGAACATGCCGACCGAGGAGGTGTTCACCGCCCCGGATAAATGCCATGTAAACGGGCGTGTCTACGCAACAAAACCGCTCAATTACCAGGGAAAGATGATCCGCGACTTCTGGTTCGATTTTCGCGATGGAAAGGTCTGCGCATACGGCGCCAGCGAGGGCGAAGATGTGCTAAAGAATCTCGTGGAATTTGATGAGGGCAGCGCTTACCTCGGCGAAGTGGCGCTGGTGCCGGACGATTCGCCCATTTCACGTTCCGGATTATTATTCCTGACAACCCTGTTCGATGAAAACGCCTCCTGCCATCTTGCGTTGGGCGCATCGTACCCGGAAAATATCGAGGGTGGGGCGGCGATGGACCGCAAACAATTGGAGGCCGCCGGCGCCAATCAATCCAAGGAGCATTGCGACTTTATGTTCGGCAGTCCGGACATGCAAATCGACGGCATCCTTTCCGATGGAAGGGAGATCCCCGTATTTCGCAACGGTGTTTTTGCTTTCCCAGAATGAGGAATGATCCATAGAAAAATGACGATGTAAAGGAGTGAGCTTTAATGGTAAACATTCAAAAAGCAGCGATGATCGGTTGTGGTGCGGTGGGCGCGACCTCCGCGTTCAGCCTGATGCAGAGCGGACTATTTTCGGAACTGGTGTTGATCGACGCCAACCAGCAAAAGGCGGAGGGGGAAGCGACCGACCTCAGCCATGGCCTTCCCTTTGGCCGTCCCATGAAAATCTATGCCGGTACCTATGACGACCTGGCCGATTGCTATTTGATTATCATCACGGCGGGCGCGGCGCAAAAGCCGGACGAGACCCGTATCGACCTGGTCAATAAAAATGTGAAGATTTTTAAGAGCATTATCCCGGAGATCGTAAAGCGCAACACGGAGGGGATTCTGCTGGTGGTTTCCAATCCGGTGGACATCCTGACGTATGTGACGTTGAAGCTCTCCGGGTTCCCGACAAACCGGGTCATTGGCTCCGGAACCGTGCTGGACACAGCGCGGTTGAAATACCTGTTGGGCGAGCATTTGCAGGTCGATAGCCGCAGCATCCATGCGTTTATCATCGGCGAGCACGGCGACAGCGAGCTGGCGGTTTGGAGCAGCGCGAACGTCTCCGGCGTAGATTTAAACCATTTCTGCGAATTGCGCGGCCACTACAACCATATGGAGGCCATGGAGCGCATCTACACCGATGTGCGCGACAGCGCCTATGAGATTATTGAGAAAAAAGGCGCCACCTATTACGGCATCGCCATGGCGGTGCGCAGGATCTGCGAGAGCATCATCCGGAATGAGCACTCCATTTTGCCGATCTCCAGCCTGATCTGCGGCCATTATGGGCTGGAAGATGTGTGCATGGGCGTACCTACCGTGGTAGGGCGCAACGGTGCGGAGACCGTTTTGGATATTCCGCTCAACGGCTTGGAGCAGCGGAAACTGATGGCTTCTGCCGACGCGCTTCGCAAGGTTCTGGATGGAATTGAGTTGTAACGGTTCCGGCCAATAGAAAAAAGCAACGATGCCCCTGGGCTGTTTTCCGACAGCACAGGGGCATTTTGCATAAGAATTTGTGTAGAGCATTGTGGAATCTCGATGACGTGTGTCTTGACAAATTTTTTAGGAAGGGATTATAATAAGAAAGATAGCATAGGCTAACTTTTGCCGGTGGTATACGATTCAGGAGAGAGGGATTGTGGGAATATGACGTTGGATGAATTGAAAATTGGTCAAAAATCCCGAATTCTTGCGGTAAATGGGCAGGGGGCTTTGCGCCGCCGTTTGCTGGACATGGGATTGACGCCGCATACGGAAGTCATGGTGCGCAAGGTAGCGCCCATGGGGGACCCGATTGAATTGCATTTGCGCGGTTATGAGTTGACGCTCCGCATCGAAGATGCGAAGAACATCGAAGTGGAGGAGGTATAACCGTGATTTTTGCATTGGCTGGAAACCAAAACTGTGGCAAAACAACCCTGTTTAACCAGTTGACCGGCTCAAACCAACACGTCGGAAATTTTCCCGGCGTCACAGTGGAGAGCAAAGAGGGCGTCATCCGCGGATATAAGGACGATACGGTGGTAGACCTCCCGGGAATCTATTCCCTGTCGCCCTATACCAACGAAGAGATCGTCACACGCGATTTCCTTTTAAAAAACAAGCCGGACGGCATCATCAATATTGTGGATGCTACGAATATCGAGCGCAATCTCTATTTGAGCATGCAGCTTATCGAGCTGCATATCCCGATGGTGATCGCCCTCAATATGATGGACGAAGTCCGGGCGAACGGCGGGACGATCAAGATCGATAAATTGCAGGAAGAGCTGGGCGTGCCGGTGGTCCCGATCTCGGCCAGCAAAAACGAGGGCATTGACGAATTGATCGAGACCGCTGTGCGGACCGCGCAAAACCGCCAATATCCACGGCGCCAAGATTTTTGTTCCGGCGCGGTACATAGGGCGATCCACTCCATTGCGCACCTTGTGGAGGACCACGCGGAACGCATCCAGACGCCGTCTCGGTTTGCTGCCACCAAACTGGTGGAGGGCGACGAGCCCATGTTGAACGCCTTGAACCTCTCGGACAACGAGAAGGACATGGTGGAGCACGCCGTCACGGAAATGGAACGCGAGCTCGATACGGACCGCGAGGCGGCTTTGGCCGATATGCGCTATACGTTTATCGACCGTCTTTGCGCAGACAGCGTGGTAAAATGCGGGGAAAGCAAGGAACATGCGCGCAGCGTAAAAATGGATAACCTTCTGACCAACAAATACTTGGCCATTCCGATCTTCCTTTTGATTATGCTGCTGATCTTCTGGCTGACCTTTGGGGTTATCGGCAGCTTCTTGAGCGACCTGCTTTCCCAGGGCATTGATTTTGTCACAAATGTGGTCAGCGATGCGCTCACCGCTTATGGGATTAATCCCGTGGTGCATTCCCTGGTGATCGACGGCGTTTTTGCGGGTGTGGGAAGCGTGCTCTCCTTTATTCCCACGATTGTGGTGCTGTTTTTCTTCCTTTCTATCTTGGAGGACAGCGGTTATATGGCGCGTGTAGCGTTTGTCATGGATAAACTCCTGCGCAAGATCGGCCTTTCTGGAAGAAGCTTTGTTCCGATGTTGATTGGATTCGGCTGCTCGGTTCCTGCGATTATGGCGACGCGGACCCTGTCCAGCGAGCGGGACAGGAAGATGACGATTCTGCTCACCCCATTTATGAGCTGTTCGGCTAAGCTTCCCATTTATGGGATGATTACGATGGCGTTTTTCCCCAAGTATCGCGCCCTGGTGATGATCGGGCTTTATGTGTTGGGGATGGTCGTCGGTGTTTTGATGGGGTTACTTCTGAAAAGGACGTTGTTCCACGGCAAGCCCGTGCCGTTTGTTATGGAACTTCCGAACTACCGGCTGCCCAGCCCCAAGAGCGTCGGCATGCTGCTGTGGGATAAGGCGAAGGACTTCTTGACCCGCGCCTTCACGGTGATCTTTGTTGCGACCATCATCATCTGGTTCTTGCAGAGCTTTGACGTCCGTTTAAATCCCGTTTCTGCAGGGGATGACAGCATGTTGGCGGGGATCGGCCGTTGGATTGCTCCCATTTTTGCGCCGCTTGGCTTTGGCGATTGGCGCGCCTCCACCGCATTGCTCACGGGATTCAGCGCAAAGGAGGCGGTGGTCAGCACCTTTGCCGTCCTGACCGGCTCGAATACGGCAAATATGTCGGCCGCCCTTTCGTCCATCTTTACGCCGCTGACTGCGATTTCCTTTTTGGTATTTACCCTGCTTTATACCCCGTGCGTCGCGGCGATCAGCGCGGTCCGGCGTGAAATGAACAGTGGCAAAGCGGCGGTCGGCGTGGTGTTTTTGCAGACCGGCGTCGCGTGGGTGGTGGCCTTTATCGTCTATCATATCGGGCTGCTGTTTGTGTGACATCGAAAGGACGATTGTATGCATGCGATTGATTTTGTCATTCTTGCGGTGATTTTTGTGTTGGTGGTTTTCGCAGCGCGTTACGTTTGGAAGCATCGGAACACCTGCTGTGGCAACTGTTCCGGCTGCTCGCACTGCAACGCCTGTGAGAACGCTCACAAACCAGAAAAAGAATAGCGCATAAAAACGGAGGGCCGCCCATGCATTGGACGGCCCTCCGCAGCGTTGTTATTCCAGCGGGATACCGAGTTCGTCGATCTTCTCGCGCAATTTTAAAAAGTCTTCAAATGCGCCGGGCTTGCTGCTGGGGTTGCGCAGGAGCGCGGCCGGGTGCAGCGTCGCCATCATCCAGACGCCATTTTTTTCGGTAAACACGCCGTGTTCCCGCGTGATTTTGAAGTCGGGCCGGATGAGCTTCATGGCGGCGATCCGGCCGAGGCAGACGATGATCTTCGGGCGGATGAGGTAGACCTGGTTGCGCAACCAGCCGATGCAGGTTTCCTGCTCTTCCGGGAGGGGATCGCGGTTTTGCGGGGGACGGCATTTCACGATGTTCGCAATATAGATGTTCTTTTGGCGGTTCAAGTCCACGGCGTCAAGCATCTTGTCCAGAAGCTGTCCACTGCGTCCGACGAACGGTTCCCCCTTTAGGTCCTCCTGTTCGCCCGGCCCTTCACCGATGAACAGGATTTTTGCTTTTTTGTTTCCAACGCCAAACACCAGGTTGGTCCGCCCGGAACACAAACCGCATTTTTGGCATCCCATGCAGGCGGCCTCCAACTCATCCCACGTCTGGTACATGCTTTTCCTCCCTTTATCCCGGATTAAATCCGATCTCTTTTGTTTCAGATTATTATAACACGAAATATTCCCCAGGAAAAGAAGGGAATTCCGTTGAATTTTCTTGCGTCCTGCGGTACAATAAAGCAAGTAACCATTGCTTTAAAAAGCAAGACGCTTATTTTAATAAGATTTAGGAGATGGATGCTATGAAAATTATGGTAGAAACTTCCGCGCGTCACGTGCATTTGACGCAGGAGCATTTGGATATTCTGTTTGGAAAAGGTTATGCGCTCACACCGAAGAAGGATCTGTCCCAGCCGGGCCAGTTTGCCTGCGTAGAGAAAGTGGAAGTGGTTGGCCCCAAGGGTTCGCTGAAGATGTCCATCCTCGGACCGGTCCGTCCGGAGACGCAGATCGAGATCTCCAAGACGGAGACCCGTACTCTGGGCATCGATGCGCCGCTGCGCATGTCCGCCGATCTGGAGGGCACGCCGGGCTGCAAGATCATCGGGCCGAAGGGCGAAATCACCGTCGATAAGGGCGTCATCGTTGCAAAGCGCCATGCCCACTTTACGCCGGACGACGCAAAGGTCTTTGGGGTGACCGATGGCCAGGCGATCCAGATCAAGCTGGACTACAATGGCCGCTCGTTGATCTTCGGCGATGTGATTGCGCGCGTCAGCAAGACGGCTGGCTTGGCGGTGCATATTGATACGGACGAGGCCAATGCCGCAGGCTTGACCGGTACGGTAGACGGCGAAGCCATTATCGGTTAATTCTAAACCGCTTTTCTGGAAGAGGGTTGCTGTTGATTGACAGTGACCCTCTTCTTTTTATCGCCAAACTGACCTGGTTAAAATTGCACAAATTGGATATTGTGAAAGATACAGATGTAATTATAATGAAAAACAACATGGGAAAGCCCTTGTTCCATCGGATGGAGTTTTGGCGCCGGGTCATCGGGAAATATGGTTGCAAACATATTTCCTCCAACGGGGAAGCCCTCGCAACAGCGTGTGTGCTTCTCTATGCGATGTATGAAATAGGAGGAAGTCATATGCAGAACGACCGTTACGAATTGAACAAACAGCTTGCCCAAATGCTCAAAGGCGGGGTGATTATGGATGTCACAACGCCGGAGCAAGCGAAGATTGCAGAAGCGGCAGGGGCTTGCGCGGTGATGGCTCTGGAGCGCATCCCGGCGGATATCCGCGCGGCCGGCGGCGTCTCCCGCATGAGCGACCCAAAGATGATCAAAGGCATCCAGGAAGCGGTGTCCATCCCCGTCATGGCCAAATGCCGGATTGGACATTTTGCAGAAGCGCAGATATTGCAGGCGATTGAGATCGACTATATCGATGAAAGTGAAGTCTTATCCCCGGCGGACGATGTCTATCACATCGATAAGACGAAATTCCAAGTGCCCTTTGTCTGTGGCGCCAGGGACTTGGGGGAGGCGCTCCGCCGGATTGCAGAAGGAGCGTCCATGATCCGCACAAAGGGCGAGCCCGGAACCGGCGACATTGTGCAGGCAGTCCGCCACATGCGTCGGATGAACGCGGAGATCGCCCGCTTAACTTCGATGCGCGAAGAAGAACTCTTTGAAGCGGCCAAGGAGCTGCAAGTCCCCTATGAACAGGTCCAGTTTGTCCATAGCCACGGCAAACTCCCGGTCGTCAATTTTGCAGCGGGCGGCGTGGCGACCCCGGCGGATGCCGCGCTGATGATGCAGCTCGGCGCGGAAGGCGTGTTTGTAGGGTCTGGGATTTTTAAATCCGGCAATCCGTCCAAGCGGGCAGCGGCCATTGTCAAGGCGGTGGCAAATTATCAGGATGCGGACCAGCTGGCAAAGCTCTCCGAAGACTTGGGGGAGGCCATGGTCGGAATCAATGAGCAGGAGATCGAAGTGTTGATGGCGGAGAGGGGACGGTAACCCATGCGGATTGGCGTGTTGGCAGTGCAGGGGGCGTTTGCGGAGCATATCGCCATGCTGCAAAAATTGGATGCCGAGCCGTTTGAAATCCGCCAAAAGCGGGATCTGGAACAGCCCTTTGACGGCCTGATCCTTCCAGGCGGAGAGAGCACGACGATGGGCAAACTCCTGCGGGAATTGGACCTTTTGGAAGATTTGCGAATGCGGATTGCCCAGGGGCTTCCAGTCCTGGGCACCTGCGCTGGCCTGATTCTCTTGGCGGAGAAGATTGCCAACGATGCACATACCTATTTTGGAACGCTGCCGGTCACGGTGCAGCGGAATTCCTATGGGAGGCAGCTCGGGAGCTTTTCCCAAACGGCGGATATAAAGGGAATCGGCCCGTTTCCGCTGGTGTTTATCCGCGCGCCCTCCATCGAAGCGATGGGCGCGGGCGTGGAAGTCCTGGTGGAGATCGATGGCAAAGCCGCTGGCGTGCGGTATGGGAATCAAATCGGGGTTGCGTTCCATCCCGAATTGACCGGGAATCCGGCCGTTCATCAGCTTTTTCTACAGAGGATTGAAGACTCCAAGATATAAACAGAAGCCATGTGGATATTCTCCACATGGCTTCTGTCAGTTTGCTCAGGTTTATTTGTGGTAGGTTTCTACAATGTCCGTTACAGCTGCGATGATATAATCCACCTGCTCGTCCGTCATGGTGGGATAGAGCGGGAGGGAGATGATCCGTTCGAAATGCTTCTGCGCCATCGGGAAGTCGCTGTCCAAAAAGCCGAAACGCTTTTGATAAGCCGACATGTTGTGTACCGGGATAAAATGCACGCTTGTGCCGACGTTGCGCTCGTTGAGTTCCACGATGAATTGGTCGCGGTCGATGGTCAGCAACTCCGGTAGAATGCGGAGCACATAGAGGTGCCAGCAGTGGGTGGTATAATCCGGGACAAACGGCGGATCCAATGCGTCGATCTTCCCGAACGCCTCCTGATATTTGGCGGCAATCTTCAGGCGGGCGGCCTGCATTTCCTCCAAACGGGAGAGCTGGACCAGACCCAGGGCCGCCTGAATATCAAACATGTTGTACTTGAAGCCGGGTTCTGCAATGTCGTATTTCCAGGAGCCGCCCTTTGCATAGCGGTTCCAGGCGTTGTGGCTCATCCCCTGGCCGGAGAGGATCCGTGCGCGCGCGTCGATCTCGTCGTCGTCGGTGACCAGCATACCGCCGTCGCCCGTGCAGAGGTTTTTCGTGGCATAAAAACTGTAGGAGGCCGCGCCCTGCAGTTTGTTGCCGATCAGACGGCCCTTGTAGCGGCTCCACAGCGCATGCGCCGCATCTTCGCTCACAAACAGGCCGTGCTTGTCCGCAATCGCATAGATGCGGTCCAGGTCGCAGACTTGGCCGCTGTAATGGACGGGAACGATGGCCTTTGTCCGGGAGGTAATCTTTTTCTCGATCTCATCCGGGTCGATGCAGCCGGTTCGGTAGTCGATGTCGGCAAATACAGGCGTTGCTCCTGTATGGATGATGGTACTTGCGGTGGAGGCGAACGTCATCGGGGTGGTGATGACCTCGTCGCCGGGGCCAATCCCCTTTGCAAGCAACGCAATGTGAAGCGCCGCCGTGCAGGAGTTCATGGCGACAGCGTGTTTTGCGCCGAGATAACCGGCGAATTCCTGCTCAAACCGGTTGGTGCGGGGGCCTTTGGCGACCCAGCCGGATTTCAACGTTTCCACGACCTCGTTGATTTCTGCGTCGGTGATGTCCGGTACATTATAGGGGATAAAGTCGTCCCTTCTCTGAAAATCACTCATGAATCGATTGCCTCTTTTTCTCACAAAATATGGGCATACCGTCTGGCGTGCAGTCCGCTGTGGTTTTCCCTGCAAATTTGCGGGGAACCACACCGCCACACTGCGTATTTTACGCCCAATATGCGGTTTTACTAATAATTACGTGTAAATCATAATACGATTGATACCTATTGTCAACACTAATTGCATGGCGAAAGATTGACTAAAAAGGGCCTTCGAGATATAATGTTAGGGAATAAATGGCGGGAAGAATCGGGTAAAATAGGAAAAAACGGCGGGTTCTTTCTGCTGAAAAGGAATGGGGCTTGTTCGTGGAGAATACCGCAAACGACACATTTTTTGTTCACCCGAGCGCATGTGTGGACGAGAACGTCCAGATCGGGGAAGGGACAAAGATCTGGCATTTCTGCCACATCAGCCAGGACGCCTCCATCGGAGAACATTGCTCGGTGGGGCAGAACGTCTTTGTTGCGCCTGGGGTGAAGATCGGGAACTTTTGCAAGATTCAGAACAATGTCTCCGTATACGACGGGGTGGAGCTGGGCGACTATGTGTTCTGCGGGCCGTCCATGGTTTTTACCAATGTGCAGCGGCCGCGCTGCAAGTATCCGCAGGCGGGACATCAGTTCTATCTCAAGACGCCGGTATGCGAAGGCGCCAGCATCGGTGCAAATGCAACCATCGTGTGCGGACACCGCATCGGCCGGCATGCGTTTATTGCAGCCGGAAGCGTGGTCACAAAGGATGTGCCCGATCATGCCATCATGATGGGCGTCCCGGCCAGACAGCGCGGATGGGCCTGCGAATGTGGGGAAACGCTGGATGAAGCGCTCCGTTGCCCCAAGTGCGGCAGAAAGTATCGCCAAGGTCCGGACGGCCTTGAGGAGGTAACCGAATAAATGCAGAAGATTGTTTTTAACGATTTGGAAGCGCAATATGCGCATTTAAAAAAAGAGATTGACGCGGGGATCGCTTCGGTGATCGAAGGCTGTCACTTCATTTCCGGGCCGCAGGTGGAAGAGTTGGAAAAGGCGCTCTGCGCCTATACCGGCCGGAAATACTGCGTAACGGTTTCCAGCGGGACGGACGCCCTGCTGATGCCGCTGATGGCTTGGGGCATCCACGAGGGCGACGCGGTGTTTGTGCCGGGCTTTACCTTCTTCGCTACGGCGGAAGTGGTCAGCCTGACCGGGGCGACGCCGGTGTTCTGCGATATTGATCCGCATACGTTCAACATGGACCCCAATTCCCTGAGCGAGCAGATTGAGCGCGTGCTCCGGGAGGGAAAGCTCACGCCAAAGGCGGTCATCCCAGTGGACCTCTTTGGCCAACCGGCGGAGTTTCCCAAGATTGAAGAGATCTGCCGGGAACACCACCTTCTGGTGATGGAGGACGCCGCGCAGGGCTTTGGCGGCGCGATCGACGGGAAGCGCGCATGCTGCTTCGGCGACGTCTCCGCGACGAGCTTTTTTCCGGCCAAGGTGCTGGGCTGCTATGGCGACGGCGGAGCGATCTTTACCGACGACGAAGAGATGTATCAGAAGCTGGTTTCCATCCGCGTCCATGGAAAGGGCTCCTACAAATATGAAAATGTGCGCCTCGGATTGAACGCTCGTCTGGATACCATGCAGGCAGCGATTCTGCTTCCAAAACTCCGCGCCTTGGACGGCGAAATCGAGGTGCGCAACCGGATGGCCGCGCGCTACTCCGAGAAGCTGGAGGGCGTGGTGGAGCCGCAGAAGGTTTTGGATGGATACTTCTCCAGCTGTGGGTATTATACGGCGCAGGCAAAGGATGGAGTGCACCGCGATGCAATCATGGCAGGGTTAAAGGAGAAGGGAATCCCGACGATGATCTATTATCCCATTCCGCTGCATTTGCAAAAGGTTTATGAATCCCTTGGATATCAGAAAGGCGATCTGCCGGTTTGCGAGGCTCTGTGTGAGCGCGTGTTCAGCCTGCCGATGCATGGCTATCTGACGGAGGAGCAGGTCGACTTTATCTGTGATACGATCAAAAGTCTTTGATAATATAGAAAGAATTTAAAATAAGGTAGGTATGAAAGATGTCTGATGTAAAAAAGCAGCTGCTGGATAAAATTGCAAACAAGACCGCAGTGGTCGGTATTGTGGGCCTGGGATATGTGGGCTTGCCGCTTGCGACGGAGTTCGCCAAATCCGGCTACAAGACCATTGGCTTTGACGTACAAAGCAAGAAGGTAGATTTGGTCAATGCAGGACATAACTACATTGGGGATATCGTGGACGATGTTTTCAAAGAGGTTGTGGAGTCCGGGAAGCTTTCCGCCACATCCGATTTCGCGTTTATCAAAGATGTGGACGCGGTTGCCATCTGTGTTCCGACCCCGTTGGACAAGTACCAGCAGCCGGACATCAGCTATGTAAAGGGTTCCACCGAGTCCGTTGCAAAATATTTGCATCCGGGCATGGTGGTCATCTTGGAATCCACCACCTATCCGGGTACGACGGAAGAGCTCTTGAAGCCCATTTTGGAGGCCACCGGTTTGAAATGCACGGAGGACTTCTATCTGGCCTTCTCGCCGGAGCGCGTTGATCCCGGCAATAAGCAGTATAAGACGAAGAATACGCCGAAGGTCATCGGCGGCGTGGGACCGGATTCCACAGAGGTGGCGGCTACTTTGTACCGCAATGTCCTGGAGGGCGGCGTCTACGAGGTTTCTTCCCCGGCGGTAGCGGAGATGGAGAAACTGCTGGAGAATACCTACCGCAATATTAACATCGGCCTGGCCAATGAGATGGCGATCATCTGCAACCGCATGGGAATCAATGTCTGGGAAGTGATCGACGCGGCAAAGACAAAGCCGTACGGCTTCCAGGCGTTCTATCCGGGCCCGGGCCTCGGCGGGCACTGCATCCCGCTCGATCCGTTCTATCTGGCTTGGAAGGCGCGTGAATACGACTATCACACCCGTCTGATCGAGACGTCCGGTGAAATCAACACCGGCATGCCGGAGTATGTAGTGGATCGTGCGATGAAGGTCCTCAACAAGAATAAGATCGCCATGAACGGCGCAAAAGTGCTGGTCCTTGGCGTGGCTTATAAGTCGGACATCGACGACTATCGCGAGAGCCCGGCGCTGAATGTGATCGACCGCCTGAACGAGCAGGGCGCTGTTACGACGTTCTATGATCCGTATATTCCGGAATATAAGCACAAGGGCGTTGTGCATACGGGCGCCAAGGAGCTCACGGACGATATGCTGAAAGCGGCGGACATCGTGATTATTTGCACCGCGCATGCGTGCTTCGATTACGACCGCATTCAGAAGTGCAGCAAGGAAATTTTTGACACCCGCAACGCGATGAAGGATGTCAAGGAACGCTCCAACATTGAGCTGCTGTAAGAATTGACAGCCGGCAAAATTCCCCCGTTTTCGCGACGGGGGAATTTTTTCCAACATGTGTTTAGAGGCTTTTAGAAGCGTTCTATGCAAAATTTCTGTTGCAACTACTGCGAATACGAGAGGATGGTATCAAATGAATAAACTTCGCTTTGCCCTCATCGGCTGCGGCCGTATTTCGAAAAATCATATTGTTGCTTCGGCTGAAAATAAAGACATCTGTGAATTGGTTGCCGTCTGTGACCCGGTGACGGAGCGCGCAGAACAGAAGGCAGCTCAGTACGAGGAATTGATGGGCGTGCGCCCTGCCGTCTATGCGGACTATAAAAAGATGCTGGAAGAGATGGAGATCGACTGCTGTGCGATTGCGACGGAGAGCGGATACCATGCGGAGATCGCCCTCTACTGCATCCAGCACGGAAAGCATGTGCTGGTGGAAAAACCCATGGCGCTCTCCACTGCCGATGCGGAAAAGATGATTGCAGAGGCAAAGGCGCACAAGGTCACCTTGGGCGTATGCCATCAGAACCGCTTTAACGCACCGATCCAGCAGCTGCACAAGGCGTTGGAGGACGGCCGTTTTGGAAAGCTGGTCAACGGCACAGCGCGCATCCTTTGGAACCGCACCATGCCGTATTATGAGCAGGCCCCGTGGCGCGGTACCTGGGCGCAGGACGGCGGCACGCTGATGAACCAGTGCATTCACAACATCGATTTGCTCCAGTGGAGCCTCGGCGGGGAGCCGGATACGGTCATGGCGATGACCGGCAATTTCCTGCGCGACATCCAGGCGGAGGACTTCGGCGCGATCCTGATCCGCTTCAAGAACGGGGCGATCGGCATCGTGGAAGGGACCGCCTGCGTGTATCCGAAAAATTTGGAGGAAACGCTTTCCATCTTCGGTGGGACCGGCACGGCGGTCATCGGCGGCCTTGCGGTCAACCGCGTGCAGACTTGGAACTTTGAAACGCCTGCCCCGCAGGACGACGAAGTGGCAAAGATCAATGGCACGGACCCGAAGGACGTCTACGGCAGCGGCCATACGCCCCTGTACGCCAATTACATCCACGCCATTGAAAATGGGGTGGACCCGTTGGTGAGCGGCACGGAGGCAATCAAGGCGATGAAGATCATCCTGGCTGCCTATAGATCCCAAAAGACCGGCCAGCCGGTCAAATTCGACGATCTGGAGTTTTCCACGCTGGATATGCAGGATTCCGACGTGCGTTGGCACAGGGGGTAAACCATGAAAGTAATCACGGTAGTCGGCGCACGCCCGCAGTTTATCAAAGCGGCGGTGGTTTCGGAGGCCTTAAAGGGCGTGTGTGAAGAAAAGATCGTGCACACCGGCCAGCACTATGACGCCAACATGTCCGATGTGTTTTTCGAAGAGCTCGGAATCCCGAAGCCTGCTTACAATTTGGGTGTCGGTTCCGGCACACACGGCCACCAGACCGGCGAAATGCTGATGAAGATCGAAGACGTCCTGCTTGCGGAAAAGCCGGATGTGCTTTTGGTGTATGGCGACACCAATTCCACAATCGCGGGAGCGCTGGCGGCTTCTAAGCTGCACATCCCGGTGGCCCATGTGGAAGCGGGCTTGCGTTCGTACAACATGCGGATGCCGGAAGAGCAGAACCGCGTATTGACCGACCATATTTCCCACTGGCTGTTCTGCCCCACGCAGACCGCTGTGGACAATTTGAAAAAAGAGGGTATCGTGCAGGGGGTTCAGCTCACAGGAGACGTGATGTTGGATTCGGTGCTGCACTTCCTCGAGGTGGCGCGCCGCAACCCACAAAAGACAGCGATCTTTGAAGCGCTTGGCATTGCGCCCAAGCAGTACCGCCTGGCCACGCTGCACCGCGCAGAGACCACGGACGGCGGCCTGGAAGCGATTGTTCGCATTTTCCGGGCATTTGAGCAGCTTCCCCAGCGGGTGCTGATCCCGATCCATCCGCGCACACGCAAGCTGGCGGAACAGGCGATTGCCCAGGAAGGGTTCCACAACATTCAGCTGATCGACCCGGTCGGCTATTTGGAGATGCTCCTGTTGACCTCCAACGCCTGCCAGGTATTGACCGATTCCGGCGGCCTGCAAAAGGAAGCCTGGTTTATGGAGGTTCCGTGCATCACCCTGCGCAAGGAGACGGAATGGGTGGAGACGCTGGACGGAAACTGGAATGTGCTCGCAGATCTGACCACGGAGGATATTTTGCAAAAGGCGCTGCACACGGTGCCCGACCCAGCGGCGCGCGGGAAGCTGCCGTTTGGCGATGGGAAGGCCAGCCAGAAAATCGCAGAGGCATTGAAAAGAGAGACGGAGTGAGTTTCATTTGAATATCGTCTATATCAACCATTATGCCGGTTCCGATAAACACGGCATGGAATACCGGCCGTATTTTATGGCGAAGCGCTGGGTGGAGGCCGGGCACAATGTCACCATTGTGGCGAGTTCCTATTCCCATCTGCGCACGAAGAATCCCGATATGCGCGGGCAAGCGACCATGGAGGAGATGCACGACGGCATCCGGTATTTTTGGATTGCGGGGCCTTCCTACCAGGGAAACGGATTGGGGCGCATAAAAAATATGCTCTCCTTCCTCCACGGGCTGAAAAAGTACCGCAAACAGATCGCGGCGCAGGGCAAGCCCGATGCGGTGATCGCCTCCTCGACATATCCGCTGGATATTTATCCCGCCCGCAAGATCGCGAAGGAGTCCGGCGCCCTGCTGATCTACGAGGTGCACGACCTTTGGCCGCTCAGCCCTATCGAGCTCGGCGGGATGAGCCCGCACCATCCCTATATTGTCCTGATGCAGATGGCGGAGAATTACTGCTATAAACATAGCGACTATGTGGTGTCCCTGCTGCCGTGCGCGGAAGGCCATATGAAGGAGCATGGCCTTGCCAACGGAAAGTTTGTGTATATCCCCAACGGGATCGTAAAAGAGGATTGGGAGAAAGAGCCTGCCAATCCTCCGGTTTATGCGGACAAACTTGGACAGTACCACCGCGACGGTTGGTTCCTGATCGGCTATACCGGCGCCCACGGGATTGCCAATGGGTTGGACAGCTTTGTGGAGGCAGGGAAAGCCCTTCAAGGAAAGAAGATCAAACTCATCCTGGTAGGGCAGGGTCCGGAACGCGACCGCCTAATCCAGAAGGTTAAAGACCTTCACCTCGAAGAAAATGTGGAGTTGTTGCCGGCGGTCAAGCGCGATGCAGTGCCGGAGCTTTTGGCGCAGTTTGACGCCCTGTATGTGGGGTTGCAGCGGCAGCCGCTGTTCCGCTTTGGCGTGAGCCCCAACAAGCTTATGGATTATATGATGGCGGGGAAGCCGGTCATCTTTGCCATAGACGCGGGCAACGATATGGTGGCGGATGCTTCGTGCGGAATTTCCATTGAACCGGAAAACAGTGCGGCGATTGCAAAGGCGGCCATCCAGCTTGCGGAGACGCCGCAGGACCAGCTCCAGAAGATGGGGGCGCGGGGCAAAGCGTACATTTTGGAACACCACGAATACGGTGTTTTGGCAAAACAATTTTTGGACGTCTTCTCTTTGCCAAAGAGGGAGAAGTGAGTTTTATCCGAAGCAGGCAGGGCTTTCAGGCTTTCTGCCTGCTGTTTTGTCCTTGCAGGCATTTGTACAGGGAACGATACGGCGGTCTAGGTACAACGGGTCGTAATAGGAAAAAAATTGTAAAAATTTTAGAGCGCCCCTTTACAAATGGAAATCCTTGTGCTATGATTACATTCAGTAATAGGAATTGTTATCAATTATTAACCTGTTACATTCTGGTACAGAAGGAAGGTGCAGATGCCTCAATGGAGAAACGACAGAACTTTAGCCGGAAGCGGGAAGCAATTTTGATGACCATTCGCAACGCCAAAATTCATCCCACAGCGGAATGGGTCTATCAGCAATTGAAATCCCAGTATCCCGACTTGAGTCTGGGAACGGTCTATCGCAACATTGCGCAGTTCAAAAGCGATGGGATTATCAATAGCGTTGGCGTGGTAAACGGCCAGGAACGCTTCGACGGCGATATACGGCCGCATACGCATTTTATCTGCACAAAGTGCGGTGCAGTCATTGATATTCCGGGGGAATTTGTTGGAGCCCGGATTGGCAAGCAAGTGGCTAAGGAAAATGGATTGTTTGTGGAAAGCTGTGAAGTGATTTTTCGCGGCACCTGTTCCGATTGCATGAAAAGACAAGAAAGTCTTTCCTAATATTTTAATTTGTATGGAGGAACCTATCATGAAAAAATTTGTGTGTTCTGTATGCGGTTATGTCTATGAAGGTGAGCAGGCTCCGGAGTTCTGCCCCCAGTGCAAAGCGCCGAGAGAGAAGTTCATCGAGAAGAAAGAGGGCGCTTCCTTTGCTTGCGAGCATGAGATCGGCGTGGCGCAGGGCGTAGACAAGGAAGTCTATGACGGCCTGGTTATGAACTTCAACGGCGAGTGCACCGAGGTTGGCATGTATCTGGCAATGAGCCGTCAGGCAGAGCGTGAAGGCTATCCGGAGGTTGCGGAAGCGTTCAAGAGATATGCATTCGAAGAGGCAGAGCATGCTGCAAAGTTCGCAGAGCTGCTCGGCGAAGTAGTTACCAACAGCACCAAGAAGAACGTTGAGATGCGTGCAGAGGCTGAGGCGGGCGCTTGCGAGGGCAAGCTGCAGATCGCAAAGCGCGCAAAGGAACTGGGCTATGATGCAATCCATGACACCGTTCATGAGATGGCTAAGGATGAGGCCCGCCATGGCGCTGGCTTCAATGGCCTGCTGAAGAGATACTTCGCTGACTAATTGCACATTTTTCTTTCTACATAGGCAATGAGAAGGGTGGAATGGCGCTTGCTGTTCCGCTCTTTTTTCTTTGTCCCGACCCGAGGCGATGGGGACTCTCTCAACACGAGAGAAAAGGGTTGCCAGAGTTGTCAAAGGTGGTTTATACTAAGATAGATTTGCGCCGTTTAAAGCAAAGCGACGGCTGATTCTCTGCGTCATGGGCGATGGAGCGCCATTCTTTCATAAAATAAGGGGGACGCGATGTGGAAACGTATGATATAGCGGTACTCGGCGGCGGGGCCGCTGGGCTGATGGCCGCGTTTGCCAGTGCAGAGGCAGGGCACAGCGGTTTGCGTGTCCTTGTATTGGAAGGGAATGCACGGGTCGGGAAGAAACTCTTGGCGACGGGCAATGGGCGCTGCAACTTGAGCAACCGCCATATGGCCCCTGCGCATTACCACGGAGATACAGGACGCGCCGCTGCCCTGCTGAAGCGGTTTCCACCGGAAAAGGTGGTCGGGCAGTTTGTCGCCATGGGATTGCTCTGCCGGGAGTTGGAGGAAGGCCGTTTGTATCCCTATTCCCTCCAGGCGTCTTCTGTGTTGGAGATTTTACGTCTCCATTTGGAGCGTCAAAGGGTGAAAGTCAAATGCGAAAGTCTGGTTACGGGGGTACACCGGGAGAAGGAAGGCTTCCTTCTTCAAACGGGAACAGGAGCTTATCGGGCCCGCAGGGTCATCTTTGCCACAGGTGGACTTGCCTATCCACAGCTTGGGGCGAATGCGAGCGGGTATCAGCTGTTGGAAAAGCTGGGGCACAGCATCGTCCCCCTGCGGCCAGCGTTGGTGCAGGTCCGGACGGAACCGAAGCGCGCGAAGCCCTTAAAAGGGATGCGGAGCCATGCGGAGGCCACTTTGCTGGCCGATGGCACCCCCCTCCAAAAGACCAGCGGGGAAGTTCAGTTTACGGAACACGGCCTCTCCGGAATCTGCATTTTTGAGCTTTCCCGTTTGGCCGGGCAATGCTTGGAACAAAAGAATAAAAAAGTGGAGGTAGCTTTGGATCTGATGCCGGAGTATACGGAATCGCAGATCGCTTCGCTGCTGCACCAGACCATCGAGCGCCTCCCAACGCTCCCGGGCAGCGACCTGCTGGGGGGAATGTTGAACCGGAACGTAGGGCGGGAGCTTTTGCGTGTTGTGCTCCCACAGCTCCCCAAAACAGCCGCACAGTTTTCCAAGGGACAGTTGGGGACTGTCAGCAGAGCGGTGAAGAATTTCCGGTTCCCCGTGGTGGGGCTGCTGTCGTGGGACAGCGCACAGGTTACGGCCGGCGGGGTGCCGCTTGCGGAGGTTGATTGCCGGACGATGGAATCGCGAAAATGCAGGGGCATTTACTTAACAGGCGAATTGCTGAATGTGGATGGAGATTGCGGTGGGTATAACCTCCACTGGGCGTGGAGCACGGGAATGGCCGCCGGGCGCGCTTGTGCGCGCTCCTTACTGAATGGAATGCCGGAGGAATAAAAACGATGGTCTATCGAATTGCAGATATTCATTTGTCACTGGACGGGACGATGGAGGACCTGTCTAATCTCGCGGCGAAACGGCTGGGGGTGTCCCCGGGGGAAGTGCGGAATCTAAGGCTGTGCAGGAAGTCTGTGGATGCGCGCAAAAAGAGTGAGGTCCATTTTACGTGTACCGTGGAATGCGAGTGCAGCCGGGCGCGTATCCGGGGAGACCGCAAAATCACAGAAGCGGTTCCCTATCGCTATGAGCTGCCGGACAGCCGTCCGCTTCCCATGCGCCCCGTGGTGGTTGGATTTGGTCCGGCCGGTCTGTTTGCCGCGTTGATTTTGGCCCAGGCCGGGCAGCGCCCAATCGTGATCGAGCGCGGGGAGCCGGTGGAAAAACGGCAAAAAGCGGTGGAGCATTTTTGGAAGACGGGGGAGCTGCAGCCGCAGAGCAACGTGCAGTTTGGCGAAGGCGGCGCAGGGACTTTTTCCGACGGAAAGCTCAATACCGGGACAAAGGACCCGCGCGCCCGGAAGGTGCTGGAGGAATTGGCGCTGGCCGGGGCCCCGGAAGAGATTCTGTATATGGCGAAACCGCATGTCGGGACGGACCGGCTGCCCCAGACGGTCAAAAATATCCGGGAAACCATCTGCAAACTGGGCGGCGAAGTGCGGTTTGCGTCGCAGATGAGCGGACTGCTCTGCAAAGAAAATCAAGTGATAGGAGTGCGCATCCAGCCGGCCGAAGGCAATCCGTATGTGTTGGAAACCCATCATGTGGTGCTGGCGGTGGGGCACAGCGCCCGCGATACCTTTTCGATGTTGGAAGAGATGGGCATCCCCATGCAGCCCAAGCCGTTTTCCGTTGGGGCGCGAATTGAACATCCGCAGGAGCTGATCAACCGGGCGCAATACGGCCGCTTTGCGCAGCATCCGGCTTTAGGAGCGGCCGATTACAAATTAGCGGTTCACCTTCCCAGCGGTCGGGGCGTGTATACGTTTTGCATGTGCCCAGGGGGCCAGGTGGTTGCAGCTGCCAGCGAAGAGGGTCGGTTGGTCACCAATGGAATGAGCAATTTTGCACGCGACGGGGAAAATGCCAATGCCGCGCTGCTCGTCGGGATCGGTCCAGAGGATTTCGGCTCGGATGGGCCGCTGGCAGGGGTAACCTTTCAGCGTAAATTGGAGGAGAAAGCATTCCGTTTAGGGGGTGGCGGGTATGCCGCGCCCGTACAGCGCGTGGAGGATTTTCTACAAAATAGGGCCTCCAAACGGCTGGGAGATGTCAAGCCCACGTACCGGCCAGGGGTGACGCCTTCTGCGCTGGACGGCTGCCTGCCGTCTGAGCTCACCGAGGCGATGAGGCAGGGAATTGTACAGATGGAGCGGTACTTGCATGGCTTTGCCTATCCGGATGCGCTCTTAACAGCGGTGGAGAGCCGCAGTTCCTCCCCGGTGCGCATTTTACGCGGGGAATCGCTGGAATCCCCCGTGGTGAAGGGGCTGTATCCATGCGGCGAGGGCGCCGGTTATGCAGGCGGCATTGTCTCCGCCGCGGTGGATGGCATCCGCTGCGCAGAACAAATATTAGAGCATTCTTAAAGGATCATAAATAAAAGAAAAACGGCATTTGCTTCTCTGCGTATGAATCCGCAAAAGCAAATGCCGTTTATAATTGTGCGCTTTCTTAACGAACATAGGAGACGTCGTCTGTGCGGCGCGGCACGGGGGCGTCGGCGTGCTCCTTTGGATAACCGAGCGTGATACAGCTATAGGGGATGTATCCCTCGGGCAATTTTAAGCGGGACTGGATGGCAGGGGTGCGCAACACATCGCGCACGCAGCCGATGAAGCACGTCCCCAAGCCGTAAGAATGCGCGGCCAGCATCAAGTTCATGATGGCGCAGCTGGTGTCCTCCGGGGCAAAGCGGGCGTCTGCCGGAGCGGAGAGAACAATCACAGTCGGCGCTCCATAGAAGGGGTCGTCTGTGGCGTCCTGCATGGCGGCACGGATATCGGCAAGAAGCGCCTTGTTTTGAATCACAGTGAAGTGACGGGCCTGACGGCCCATAGCGGACGGCGCATATTTCCCCGTTTTCAAAATGTCGGTCAGTTCCTCTTCGCTGACCTGTTCACTGCGGTAGGAACGGATGGAACGGCGTTCCATCAACGCTTCCACCGTATGGTTCAAGATCATGGCAAAACCCTCCTTTTTGATATTGTAACCATTATATTCTACTGATTTTTGTTTCGCAAGGGTTTCTTCGTTAAGAATGAAAGGCTTTCTTGAGTGATATTTGTAACCAATATGACAAACCTTTAACTGCCCTTTTGTGGCAGATCTTGTTATAATGGGGGAGCGGAGGGATGAAAAACAAAGACAAGGGAGGTATTCGGATGAAACGAGCGAAATATGTTCGCAGAGGAAACGGTGGGAAGGTAGTTTCAATTTTGACAATTTTACTGCTTTTTGCCCTGTTTTCAGCGACTTGCTTTCCACTTTCTCGTGCGCTTCAAAAGGTGGATTCCCCATCGCTTTCTACCTTAGCAGGCCAGGTAGCGATAGAAGGGGCATTGTCCGCTAAACCGGAAATCGTCGCAGAAAGCGCTCCAGCTGTAGAAATCGCTCCTGAAAAACAAGCCTTACCGAATGATCCGTATCCGCTGCTGTATACCGAAAAGATTTCCCCAAAAGAAGACGATTCAAAAGAAAAAATCGCCTATCTGACCTTTGACGATGGGCCTTCCGATTTGACCATCCCCCTGTTGGATGTGCTGGATCGCTATCAGGTCAAAGCGACGTTCTTCCTGGTTGGAAAAACAGGCGAAGAGGATCGTAAAGCTATGCGCGAAATTGTGAAGCGTGGCCACGCCATTGCCGTACATAGTTATTCGCATGACTATCGGGAAATCTATGCTTCGGTCGATGCGTATTTAGCGGATTTTGCCAAGATGCACGACCTGATTTTGAAAGAAACCGGGGTGGATACCCCTCTCTATCGATTTGCTGGGGGCAGTATCAATTCCTACAACCGCGATACAGCAAAGGCGATTATTGAGGAAATGAACCGCCGGGGATATACCTATTTTGACTGGAACGTTGATTCCGGGGATGCGACCAGGGGGACGACCGCCCAGCAGATCTATCAGCACGCGGTAAATGATAGCAAGCAATTCCGCCGTCCGGTCATCCTGTTCCATAATACGGGCACGAAAAAGATGACGTTGGAACAGATCCCAGCGATCATTGAGGCGCTTCAGAAGGAAGGGTACCGGTTTGATGTACTGAAAGCGGATACACCACCAGTGCGGTTCCGAATCCCAGAAACGGCCTGAATAGAAAAGGAAAGAAACCTTCGGGAAGCAGAATGGAGAAATGGATTTCAGAGTTTAGGCAATGAAACAAAAACAGGCGCCTTCAGCGGAAAGTCTACCGCTGAAGGCGCCTGTTTCTTTTTGGGGAAAATCAGGATGTTTGCAGGGAAGTTGCCTCCTGTTTTGCCCGATGCTCAGCGAGAAGGAGATCGACCACACGCCCATAGCTTCTGACGCCATCCTGCTGCCGGTTGGCTTTTAAATAAGCATTGTTGACCTGGTTGGCCACTTCTGCGACTGGGCTTTCAAATTGATCCCAATAGGCGTTATTGGCGTTGAGATCCATGCGGACCCCTTCCCCTAAGGAAGCGGAAATCTCCTGCGCCGCCTGCGGATCTTCTGCAAAAAGCGCATTGAATACATAGATATAGGCCAGCATTTTCCCGGAGTATTGGAACTCCGCGCTTTCGCTATGTATACAGGCCAGATAGGCGATAAAATTGGCTTCGTCTTCCCGCATAAAGCCGCTTAGATGGGCAAGCTCGTGGCACATCGTAGAGGGGATGGAGTAATCGGGAATGTCAATGTTGACATTCGCTTCAAAAGTAAATGGAAAAAAGATGCCCGTAATCTGGCAAGCGGATAGAGCCCTGGAAAAAAGGACCGGTTTGGGACCAAGGTAGGTGCCATCGAGCAGAGGATAGTCGGCGGAAGCCGCACGCATAGCGGAACGGGCTTGTTTCGCTGTGCCATTGACGGAAGCGTCAAGCGTTGTGATTCCATTTGCGTCGGTCTGCACCTGCTGGCGCAATGCAGTGACGTCGCCGGCCAACGACTGGCAGAGCTCCTGCAATTCCTCTTTCGAGGATGGTTGGATACGCAGGCCGGAGGTTTGCGCAAAGGTGTAGCGGCTGTAATTGATCCCACAACAGATGGTGAAAAGGAACGCCAGAAGGCTGATGGCGCAGAGCGCATTTCGAAAGAAGCGGCAGAGGGTTTCCCTGCGGCTTTCTCTATGTTTTCTCCATTGGATAAAGAAATAAATCAAATAGCCGAGGCAAACCGGAATGGCCGCAAGGACAAGCATCTCCCCAATGGAAGAATACGGAATGCAAAAGGAGAGAAGGTTTCCCCAGTGGGAGAGCCAGCGATAGGGACCGGTGGCATACCATTCTGCAAACGATGGAACGGCACGGGAAAACATAAGGAGCAGAAGGGAGAGAGGAAGAAACAATACAGGTATCCAAGGACGCAAGTTTGGCAGACGGAGCCGTTTCACGAAAAAAGCCTCCTATCCAAAAGGAATGTTTAGGACTGCATTCAAATGGTACCCTGGGGAAATATCACCAAGGGATTACCCTTCTATTTTAACATATTGTCGAAAAATGTACAAACTTTAAATATGCACATATTACTAAAATTTTATGAGTTACTTAGATGCAAGGAAATTTTTTCAAATTAGAGCCTATTTTTTTCTAATTCGACATAAACACAGATGGATAATGTATTATCATTTTTAACATAAAGTTAACTTTGCTTTAACAAATAGGCCAATAGAAATTAGTAACTAAATTTTAATGATTGGCAGGTTGCTGAAATGACAATTGAAAACTTCATGATGCTGCTTTGTGGACTGGGACTCTTTCTGTATGGCATGAAATTGATGGGCGATGGATTGGAATTGGCAGCTGGTTCCCGGCTCAAAACTATGATTGAGCGGCTGACAACCAATAAGTACATGGGGGCCTTGATCGGATTGGCAGTCACAGCGGTCATCCAGAGCTCTTCTGCTACTACAGTCATGGTTGTGGGCTTCGTAAATGCCGGATTGATGACTTTGGCGCAGGCCGTCGGCGTGATCATGGGTGCCAACATCGGCACGACGGTGACCGGCTTTATGATTGCCATTAAGCTCAACAGCCTCGCACCAATTGCGATTTTCTTGGGCGTTGTCATGATCATGTTCTGTAAAAAGAACAACCATAAGCACATCGGACAGATCGTCTGCGGCTTTGGCATCCTGTTCTATGGGATGACCGTAATGAGTACGGCGATGGAGCCGCTGAGCGAGTCCGAGTTTTTCCGCAATTTGTTCATTCAAATGCAGAACCCGCTTCTGGGACTGCTGATCGGTTTGGTATTCACTGCGTTGATTCAGAGCTCCTCTGCATCTGTAGGCGTTTTGCAGGCGTTGGCCGCCTCGGGAGCGATTGGCCTGGATTCCGCCATCTATGTCATCTATGGGCAGAACATCGGAACCTGCGTGACTGCGATCATGGCAAGTGCAGGGACAACAAAGACGGCAAAACGCACGGCGACCGTACATCTGTTGTTCAATGTTATTGGCGCAACCCTCTTTACCTTAATTACCCTGCTGACGCCGTTCACCAGCCTCATCAAGAGCCTTTCGCCGGACAACGTGATGATGCAGATATCAATTGTGCACATTATCTTTAATATTGTGACGACTTCCATCCTGTTGCCATTGAGCAACTATTTGGTAAAGCTGGCCTGCAAAATTATCCCCGGAGAAGACCGGCAGAGGGAGAATCTTCGCCTCCAATATTTGGATCAGCGCATCCTTAACACGCCCCCTATTGCGGTTGCGCAGGTGCTCAAGGAAGTGGAGCGCATGGGGAAATTGGCGCGGACCAACTTTTTAAACAGCATGGAAGCCCTTTTCTATAAGGACACAGATAAGTTGGAAGAAGTCGGGGAAAATGAAAAGGTCTTAAACTTCCTCAACCAGAAGATTACGGAATATTTGGTCCAGATCAACGGATTGGAATTGCAAGACCCGGACCGGGAAGTGATCGGCGCCCTGTTCCATGTGGTGAGCGATTTTGAACGGATCGGGGATCACAGCACCAATATTGGCGAAATGGCACAGATCATCATCGACAATAAGGCGTCTTTGAGTGAAGCAGCGGCCAAGGAACTGAAACATATGCAGGATCTTGTGCTTACAGTTTTGGATGATTCCATACGCCTCTTTGAGGATGGAGGCCGAAACAAAGAATTGGCGGATCAGGTCAACCGTATCGAACAGACCATCGACGACGAGACGGAGCGGCTCAAGGAAAACCACATCCAGCGTCTCACCAATGGCACCTGTACGCCGCAGTCCGGCGCCATTTACAACGATATGCTGATGAATCTGGAACGCATTGCCGACCATTCGACCAATATCGCATTTTCCACAGAACATATTAAGCATTTACCCGCAAAGGGATTGTTGCCAAACCTCACCAATGTGACCGCATAAAAATTGCATAAAAGCCGGGGACAAGGGTTCCCGGCTTTTTCGTATTTTTCGGAGCGTGAATGGCATTTTCAGTTGCGATAAAAGCGTAAAAATGGTACAATACTATCCTAAGAAATCGGTAAAGTGAGACGCGAGAGGAGGCTGTGTTTTGAATTTGTATCTGAAACAGGATACGGAGGCAAATGCGGGTCTTTTTACGGTCTATGATACTTGCGGCCGAGTCTGCTATCGCCTTTCCGGGGATGCACAAACCCTTGGAGGAAAAATGTATCTGTACGACTCCAACGGTGTGGAGGCAGCGCGGGTCACCCATATGGGGCTGGCAGGCATTTCCCGCTATACCATCGTGGTGGCGGAGAAGGAACGCGCGCGGATCTTACAAAACCTGGCTTCTTTGAAGACGCCGTTCCGCATCCGCGGGATTTCTTGGAGGCTGCGCGGAGATATGGCCCTGCGCTCATTTGACGTGGTCGATGCGGAGGGCCGGGTGGTCATGTCGCACGGACGCTGTTGGGAGTCCAGCGGGGAATGTTTTGCACTGGAGATTGCGGAGGCGGAGAATGCCGTATTGTGCATCTGCATCGCCGCAGTGATCGACAGCAGTGCGCAGGCTGGCTCTGCTGTGGCCTTGCCGGTTTGAGATCTTTGCGCCCATTGACAAAATGGGGCGCAAATGGCATACTATAACATATATTTATTTGTAGCATCTTGTAAAAAACGCCGCCGCGCTCCTTGCTTCAGCGCCTGCGGCGATTGTGTTGATTAGGGGGAACATGCATGAGCAGGGAATTGGCAAAGACCTACGACCCGCAGGAAGTGGAGGATCGGATTTACGATTTCTGGCTGAACGGCGGTTATTTCCATGCAACGGTCGATCCGGAGAAAAAACCTTACACCATCGTCATCCCGCCGCCCAATATCACCGGCCAACTTCATATGGGACATGCGATGGATGAAACCCTTCAGGATATTCTGATTCGTTGGAGAAGAATGCAGGGGTATTCTGCGCTTTGGCTCCCCGGCACGGACCACGCCTCCATCGCGACAGAGGCCAAGATCGTGGAGGCGATGCGCCAGGAGGGACTCACCAAAGAGGACCTGGGGCGCGAGAAGTTCCTGGAACGCGCCTGGGCGTGGAAAGAGAAATACGGCGGCAGGATTGTAGAACAGCTCAAAAAGCTGGGCTCCTCCTGCGATTGGGAGCGCGAACGCTTCACCATGGACGAGGGCTGCAACAAGGCGGTTCGTGAGGTGTTTGTGCGGTTATATAATAAGGGCCTGATTTACCGTGGCGAGCGGATCATCAACTGGTGCCCGCATTGTAAGACCTCCATTTCCGACGCGGAGGTGGAATTCGCAGAGAAGGACGGCAATTTCTGGCACATCCGCTATCCGTTTAAGGACGGCAGTGGGTATTTGGAGCTGGCCACCACCCGGCCGGAGACGATGCTGGGAGACACCGCCGTGGCGGTGCATCCGGACGACCCGCGCTATAAGGACATCGTTGGCAAGACGCTGATCCTCCCGCTGGTTGGCCGTGAGATCCCGGTGATTGCGGATACCTATGTCGAGCAGGACTTTGGGACCGGCGTGGTGAAGATCACCCCCGCACACGACCCGAACGACTTTGAAGTCGGCCTGCGCCACAATCTGGAAATCATCAATGTGATGAACGATGACGGCAGCATCAATGAAAACGGCGGGAAGTTTGCAGGAATGCCCGGCCTTGAGGCGCGCAAACAGATCGTCAAGGAGCTGGAAGAACAGGGCTTCCTGGTGCGTATCGAGCCGATCAAGCACAATGTCGGCAGCTGCTACCGTTGCCACACCGTGGTGGAGCCGCGCGTTTCGAAGCAGTGGTTTGTAAAGATGGAACCGCTGGCAAAGTCGGCGATCGAATGCGTCCGTGACGGACGTGTGCGCTTTATTCCGGAGCGCATGGAGAAGATCTATTTCAATTGGATGGAGAACATCAAGGATTGGTGTATTTCCCGCCAGCTCTGGTGGGGACACCGCATCCCGGCGTGGTACTGCGAGGATTGCGGCGAGACGATTGTCGCGATGGACGCGCCGCATACGTGCCCCAAGTGCGGCTCCGAAAAGCTGCACCAGGATGAGGACACCCTGGATACCTGGTTCTCTTCCGCGCTGTGGCCGTTCTCGACGCTGGGCTGGCCGGATCAGACAGAAGACCTCAAGTATTTCTATCCGACGGATACGCTCGTGACGGGCTATGACATCATCTTCTTCTGGGTTGCCCGCATGATCTTCTCCGGTATGGAGCATATGGGCGAGCCGCCCTTTAAGACGGTCTTTATCCACGGCCTGATCCGTGACGCCCAGGGGCGTAAGATGAGCAAATCGCTCGGAAACGGCATCGATCCGCTGGAAGTGATCGCACAGTATGGTGCGGACGCGCTGCGCTTTACGTTGGTGACGGGAAACAGCCCCGGGAACGACCTGCGTTTCTCGCAGGAGAAGGTGGAAGCCAGCCGGAATTTTGCGAATAAGATCTGGAACGCATCGCGTTTCATTCTGATGAATATCGATGGCCAAGATGTCCCTAACCAGCTGCCTGAAAAGCTGGCATTGGAAGACAAGTGGATTGTCAACCAGTTTAATCAGGTTGTCAAAGAAGTCACGGATAACCTTGAGCATTTTGAAATCGGCATTGCCGTACAGAAGCTGTACGATTTCCTCTGGGACGAGCTGTGCGACTGGTATATTGAAATTGCAAAGATTCGTTTGCAGTCCAGCGACGAGGAGGCTGCCCAAACTGCACGTCAGGTGCTGGTTTGGGTGATGACGGGAACGCTTCAGCTGTTGCATCCGTTTATGCCGTATATCACGGAGGAGATCTGGCAGTCGCTGCCGCATGAGGGCGAGTCCATTATGGTCTCCAAGTGGCCGGTCTATGAAGAGGCGCATTGCTTCCAGCAGGCCGCTTCCGATATGCAGAGCATTATGGATGTCATCCGCGCAGTGCGCAACCGCCGTTCGGAGATGAACGTGCCCCCGTCGAGAAAGACGCATCTGTACATTGCGACTGCGGCGGAAAAGGTGTTCCAAGAGGGCGCCCCGATCATCGAGCGTTTGGCCTTTGCCAACGGGGTGGAAATTGGGCCCGCATTCGAGATCGAAGGCGCGGTGAACATTGTCACCAGCGGCGCGAAGGCATATATCCCGATGGACGAACTGGTGGATAAGAAAGCAGAGCTTGCCCGCTTGACGAAGGAATTGGAGTCGGCACAGAAGCAGTATGCGACGACACAGCAAAAGCTGAGCAACGAGAAGTTCCTTTCGAAGGCCCCGGAGAACGTCGTGGAGGGCGTTCGCCAGAATGCAGCGAAATTAAAAGAGCACATCGCGTTGATTCAGTCCAGCATTGATGCGCTGTCGAAATAAGATTTTTGCAGGAAACGAGAGAGGCATGCTTTCCAAAGCGGAAGTGTGCCTCTTTCTGCAATACCGCATGGCAAGCGGGGGGAGTAGGATGCTGCCAGGAACCGATGGCTTTTGACCGAGCCCGTTTGAGACCACTCGTTGTGGATGGAAAGGAATCGAAGGATATTTGGGTGTTTTCCTGAATTTTTTTGGAAGGAAAGTGGGGGATACAATGACCTATGAACAAACCTTGGAGAGGATTCACGCGTTTCCACGTTTTGGCGGTTCGCCCGGGGTGGAGCGCGTCCGGAAGCTCTTGGCACAGCTGGGGAATCCCCAGGATCGTTTGAAATATATTCATGTGGCAGGTACAAACGGGAAGGGCTCCACCTGCGCGATGATTGCATCCGTATTGCAAAAAGCAGGATACCGGACGGGCCTTTTCACGTCCCCATTTCTCAGCGATTTTTGTGAGCGCATCCGAGTGGATGCTGAAAAAATCCCAAGGGAATCGCTTGTCGAGATTACAGAGGAGGTGCTTCCGGTTGCACAGGGCTTGATTGAAAACGGGGAAGCCCTCACGGAGTTTGACTTTACCACCGCACTTGGCTTCCTGTGGTTTGCACGCCAGCAATGCGATTTTGTCGTTTTGGAAGTGGGGCTGGGGGGGCGAAATGACGCGACAAATGTGATCGGAACGCCGCTGGTGTCCGTTATCACGTCCATCTCCCTGGACCACACCAGCGTACTGGGTGATACAGTGGAGCAGATCGCTGCGGAAAAAGCGGGGATTATCAAGCCGTATGGGGTGACGGTGGCTTATGGCGATCAATTGCCCGGCGCAATGGAGGTGATCCGGCGCGCAGCGATGAAGCAACATAACCGGCTTGTGGAGGCCGCGCCTTCCGTACTCTCGGTGGTTTCCAGCGGGCTGCATGGGACGGAACTGCGCTATGAGGGGCTCTCCTTGCACTTGCCCCTTTTGGGAGAATACCAGGTGAAAAATGCCGCCACCGCTTTGGCTGCCCTTTCGGTTGTACAGGAACACGGCTATTCGATCCCCGACCAAGCGCTTATGGAGGGTTTCGCTGCGGTCCGTTTCCCCGCCCGTATGGAACTGCTGAGCGAAAATCCTTTGGTTTTCCTGGACGGCGCCCACAACCCAGACGGAACGCATGCGCTTGCAGAGACACTTCGGAACCATTTGGCGGGGCGCCCCTTGGTGGGGCTGATCGGCATGCTGGCGGATAAGGATGTCCACACGGCGGCTGAAAATTTGGACGGGCTCTTCGAACAGGTGGTGACGGTCACACCCGACAATCCGCGCGCCATGCCCGCCGAAGAGCTGGCGGCCATCTGGCGCGTACATGGGACGCCGGCATACCCTGTGGAGGGCGTATCCGCGGCTTTTGACAAGGCGCTTACCCTCTTAAAGGAAAACGGTGCGCTGGTGATTTGCGGTTCGCTGTTCCTCGCGGGAGAGATTCGCCCGATTGCCCGAAAGCGGTTGCGGGAAAAAGTCGGCTTGTCCGCAGATTTCGAGTAAAATTTTAGCAAAGACCCTTTATCTTTATAGATAAAGGGTCTTTTTGTATACCTACGAAGAAGAAGCATAGAACGCCTTTCTGAAAAAAGTTTTTCCTTCGTATAAAAAGGCAAAAAGTGGGAATCCTTTTTGAATGGTCCAAGATACAAGAACGGATACATAGGAGGCAATCGAATGGGTGTCAGGCTGATTTTAAAAGACGGCTGCCTTACGGCTTTGCTCAGCGGAGAGATCGACCACCATGTGGCAAGGGAATTGCGGGAGGAGATCGATGGAACAGCAATGCGGACAAGGCCAAGCGTGTTAAAACTGGATTTTTCCGGTGTGCAATTTATGGACAGCTCCGGGATCGGATTGATTATGGGACGGTATAAATTGATGCAGACGTGGGGCGGAAGTGTGACCATTGCCAATCTCCCGCCCAAATTGGAGAAGATCGTGTCCCTCTCCGGCCTGCGGGATCTCTGTAGCGTTGTAAAGGAGGTGAAGGAAGTTGAAGGCGAAGAATGAGATGCGCATTTCGTTTCCAAGCAATTCCAACAATGAAGCATTTGGAAGGGCGGTTGTCGCCGCATTTGCCGCGCAATTGGACCCCACGATCGACGAGTTGAGCGACATCAAAACCGCTGTTTCGGAAGCGGTCACAAATTGCATTGTACATGCCTACCGGGATACGATTGGGATGATCTACATAACGGCAAAATACGATGACCATGGAACCTTGCAGATCAAAATCCGCGACAAGGGGTGCGGCATTGCAGATGTGGAACAGGCTATGCAGCCGCTCTTTACTACGGCCGGGGAAGAACGCGCAGGTTTGGGCTTTGCTGTGATGGAGAGCTTTATGGACAAGCTTCGCGTCACTTCGAAACTGGGGTCTGGAACCACCGTCACCATGCAGAAGAACCTTGCGCGGCGTGTGATGAAGAATGGATAGGGATCAATCGATACAGGAAAACATTGGCTTAGTACATGCCTGCGCCAAACGGTTTAAGGGGCGCGGGATGGAGTATGACGACCTTTTCCAGGCGGGATGTTTAGGTCTGGTCAAAGCGGTGGACCATTTTGACGAGAGCCGCGGCCTCAAATTTTCCACGTATGCAGTGCCGGTTATCCTGGGCGAGATGCGCCGTCTTTTCCGGGACGGCGGCGCTGTAAAAGTGGGCCGCTCTCTGAAAGAGCTTTCCATTCGCGCCTCCCGAAAGGCGGCGGAATTTGCAGAAAAGGAGGGGCGTTCTCCGACCGTCGGAGAGCTTGCAGAGCTTTTAGGGGTGGAACCGGCGGAAGCGGCGCAAGCGCTCGGTGCAGCGCAGATGCCCCTCTCCTTGACCGCTTCCGAAGAGGATGGGGGCGGACAGATGGATATCAGCGTCGAGGGGGAGGATGAGAAGATCGCGGAGCTGCTCTCTTTGAAACAGGTGGTAAAGGAATTGCCTCCGCGCGACCAAAACATCATCTATTTCCGGTATTATAAGCATCGGACGCAGACCGAAACCGCGCAGGCGCTGGGAATGACGCAGGTCCAGGTCTCCCGGAGGGAAAAGGTGATTTTACAGGAGCTTCGAAGAAAATTGGTTTAGGGGACAGCATTTTCGTTTGAAACAGAAGCGGAGTGTATTAGGCTTCCAAAGAAAAAGCAGTGCCATGCCCAAGGAGAGGGCAACGCACTGCTTTTCCGTTTTGGGACGGAAGTCAATCACGGACCTCGATTCGCTCCAGCCGGCTTCCCAGCCGGCTGAGGATTTCATTGGAAATCGTGCCGGACTGTTCGGCCAAGTCGCTGGCGGAAATCTGTTGGATGCCGGAGCTTCCGATCAGGACGGCTTCATCCCCCGGCGCCACATTTGGAATGCCGGTGACGTCGATGAAAAGTTGATCCATACAGATGCGTCCAACGATGGGGACCTTTTGCCCATGGAGAAGCGCATATCTGGTCTGGGAGCCATTGCGTGGAATCCCATCCGCGTAACCGATGGAAACAACGGCGATGGTCCGCTCGGAAGCGGCCGTAAATGCCCGCCCGTATCCGGCGGCTTCACCGGGAGACAATGTTTTGACGCATTCTACCCTAGCTTTTAAGGAGAGAACCGGCCGCAGGTCGGCGGCTGCGCGCACATGGTCGTGCGGACGGCTTAGGACTCCATAGAGTGCAATGCCGGTCCGCGCATAATCGAAGGAAGGTTCATAATCGTTCAAAATTCCGTAGCTGCTCTGGATATGTGTTTTAAAGCCGGATATGCCGCTTTTATGGAGCGCATCCACCACGGACCGAAACCGCTTGATTTGCAGCTGGGTAAAGGCGCGCTCCTCCGCTGTTGTCCCGTCGGACACGCACAGATGGGAGTAGACGCCGGTGATTTTCAAATGGGGAAAGCTCCAAATGGCGCGGATTTTTTCGATTGCATCGCTGCGTTCCCCCAAACGCCGCATACCGGTGTCGATGCCCACATGTACCGGAAGTGCCTTTCCATAGTCGTTTAAAACCTGGGCATAGGGATAGTCGATGACCGTTTGGACGAGGTTGTAATGGGCCAGTTCATCGAATTGGGAGGGATGGGTATAGCCCAATATGAGGATCTGCCCCGTAATGCCCGCCAGCCGGAGTTCGATTCCTTCCTGGACGGTGGCAACGCAAAAATCGGAGATCCCCATATCCTGTAACGCTTTGCCGACGAGGGCCGCGCCATGGCCATAGGCGTTCGCCTTGATCGCTGGCATCATGGCGGTATGCTTTGGAAGAATTCGCTGAAGTTCTCGGACATTATGGGCCAAGTTTTCCCGGCTCAGCTCGATCCAGGCCCTACCTTTTTGGCACATACCGCGTTCCTCCTTTCCTTCAAAAATAAGACGGCTGCCACCAGCCCAAGCGATACAACGCAGACAGCCGAATAGTGTATCATTGAGTTTTCAACAAACAGCTTAGTTGTGCCGGTGATTTTGGCAGCTCCGCGCACAAGAACGATCACAGCCGGATGGATCAGATAGAACAGGGTGGAACCACCGCGCACCCAACGGGGTGCTTGTCCGGGTACCCGCAGCAACATTTGGAACAGAAAATACAGGACTGGCAACAGAAAAAGATACATGCTGTTGTGCCGTTGCAGGTGCAGAAGATCGGTCAAATACCCTTCGATCAGCAAGAAAACGACAGAGATCGGAAGCCCCCACCGGCAAGCGGTTTTGGAACAGCGGTTTCTGGGATTGGCAATGGCCATGCCGAGCAATAGATAGATGGGTGCGAAAAAAATACCGTTGCGCGTATAATTGCTGATGGAGAAGATGCCGTCATAACACGCTTTAAGTGCGGGAATCTGCTGGATTAGCCCATAATAGCTGTCACCGGCAAGGCCAATCAGATAAGCAATCCCTGCGTAGATCCACGCAGCCCGCATGGACCGCTTGGCGAGGATCGCCACAAGGAGGCACCCGAGGATTGCCGCCGGAAAGTACCACAGATGGTAAAACGTCCCATCAAATAGAAGGGCTTTAAAAAATTCCAGTACGTTTTTGGGTAGGTTTCCTGCATACCAATTGATCGGGAAATAGAAGAGGGTGGCAGCCAGATAGAGCAGCGTGTTTTGTCTTAAGAATCGGACGAGGCGGCGCTTGTCCCGAAATCCGCTCTTCGCATACGGCGCCAATACAAAGAAGCCGGTTGTCATCAGGAAAAAGGGAACCGCTATACGGCCGAGACAGTAGGTGAACAGGACGTCCCCCACGCGGTTCCAAGTCGAAAAGGGGGCGATGTGGATTGCCGCAACCATCAGGGCGGCGGGAATCCGGAACAGGTCCACACCTGCGTAATTTTTAGTCTTCATGGGGACTTCTCCAAAGGGTCAGAACGATGCCGCCCGCGTTGGTGCCGGAGAGGGAATAGGACATCGAATCCGGGATTTCCACCGTTGTTTCTATCGGCTTTTCCATGGGAACATAGAACAGTTCAAAATGAATCCCGTTAAAGCGATAGGAAAACGGATGACCGGGAGCGGTAGCGTTTTTCAAAAAGGAAAGATACTCTTCCAGAACCCAATGCTTCTGTGCGATCACGATTGAATGGGGAACACCGACGAAGCGGAAGTGCCATGGCTCCGCCGCGATGCCTGTCAAGGATTCCTTGCCGCTGAGATACCGTTCTATAAATCCAAACTGCGGAGCCAGTTGCCGGAACTTTTGGAAGATGCCTGTGTGCGGAAAGTCCGGACAGATAAAATCAATCCGGGCACTTTGTGCCGCCAGATCAATGGCGAGCCCGGTCTGATGTTCACTGTGTCCGGGGAGGGCGACATACTTCTGGGTGAATGCCAGCCCCTCCTTTGCCTGCGTATCCCGCCAGATTTCCTCCTGTTCTTCCTGGGTGCGGAAACCGCTGACAGCGGCCACCTGTTTCCAACCGTCGAGGGTGGCGATTAGACGTTGCAGAAACTGCGCCGCATGAGGCTGCAAAAGGATGTCCGGTTGATCGGGAAGCGCTGGGACCATCTCCGGGAGCACTGGAAATGGGGGCAGGGGATGTCCGGGAGCAACCAGAAGAAGGTCGCCGTGAGAAATATTCTCCTGCCTGAGAAGAACCGGTTTCATATGGATACCCCCGTTTCCAATAGACGTTGGATGACCTCTGTGAAGGAGAGGCCGATTTCTTTCAGCATATTGGGATAGCGGCTGTGGGAGGTAAATCCGGGAATGGTGTTGACCTCATTGAAGTAAATGCGGCCCTCCGGCGTCAAGAACAAGTCCACCCTGGCGAATCCATTGCACCCCAAAATGCGGAAAATCTTTTTAGCGACCGCCTGGATCTCTTCCGCCTTATGGTCGGATATGCGGGCGGGAACATGGATTTTTGCGTGTTTTAATGTATATTTTTCCGTATAGTTGAAGAAGCCGCAGGAAAGCTCAATTTCATCCACAGCGCCGACGGTTAGATGGTCCGTCCCCAGGATGGCGCATCCCACTTCAAACCCCGGGATGGTTTCTTCTAGGAGGACCGCCGAATCGTGCAAAAATGCATGTTCGATGGCGGGAAACAGTTCCTCAACGGCGTGTACTTTGGTGATGCCAAAGGAGGAGCCCGATCGGACGGGTTTTACAAACAGGGGATAGCCCAGCGTTTCTGCGGCTTGTTGAAGCGATTCCCTGTTGAACGGGGGCCGGATCAAAAAGGACAGGGGAACGGCGATCCCTTCCGCCGCCACCAGGCGATGGGCCATTTCTTTGTTCATACATACAGCGGAACTCAAGAGATCGCATCCGACGACCGGGATACCGGCCAATTCCAAGAGGCCCTGTACAGTTCCGTCCTCTCCGTTTTTTCCGTGGAGGATGGGGAGCGCTGCGTCCAAAGAAACCGTCTGTAGAATGCCGTTGTCCATATAATGAAATCCGTGGATGGACTGATCTGTGGAGGGAAAGATCGGGATGCAGAAGTCCTCCGAAAACCAGCTATCGTTTAGAATGCGCTCTGGGTCCCCGCGGTACCAAAACCATTGGCCGGTATGCGGATGAAGGCCAATCCATATGCATGCATAAGCAGACGAATCTATATGGGTAATCACGGAATAGGCGGATTGTAGAGAAACACTATATTCTGTGGAACAGCCGCCAAACAAAATGGCCAGTTTCTTTCTGCGCTCCGAACACTCCAGAGGTGTTTGACTGGTGTGCAGGTGTTGAGACAAATTTGTGAGATCATCGGGGGATGGAGCGACCGTTGTCCGATGAAAGGTGTTCATTTGTAAAGCCTCCTTTGGGAAAGACAACAGAGAAGCGTGCCGTTCCCCTGTGTCCAATCGTACAGAAATACATATTTTAAACAGAAACGAAAAAGATCGCCCCTGTTCGGTCTTTATTCTACCGAACAGGGGCGATCTTTCCTTTAAGATTCACTTGTCGACTTCTTAAGAAACCAAGAAGGACTTATTAAGATTTTCTGAAGGTTATAAATAGAGGTTCATCCATTTTGCATCTACAAAACGGCCGTCCTCTAAATGGAAAAAGCGGGGATAACACCCGACCTCTTGAAAGCCATAGCGCTGATACAAACGGATTGCACGCACATTTTCGGCATTGACCGTCAGGCCGATCACTTGAATTTGTTTGGAATTCCGGGCAAATTGCAAGAGCTGCTCCATCAATGCCTGGGCGATTCCCGTCCCCCAGTAGGACTTCCTCGCCGAGATGGACAGTTCACTCGTATGGCAGAGGCGCAGCGCTTCCGCTGCGGCGAGATTCCCCATAGCGGCCAGCTGTCCATGCACATATACGACCAGCAAAATGCGGTTGGAGGATTGGAAACTTTTGATGTAGGCTTCCTCTTCGGCGGCAGACATGGAAAATGTGTCTTTGCCGAAGGTCAAAAAGTCGCTCTCTCCTCCGATACAACGGAGATAGTCGATCATATCTTCCGCATCGGAAGGAACTGCTTCCCGCAATTCGGCGGGTCTGCCATCCTTTAGAGAAAAGATCATCCTTTATACCTCTCGCAAATCCTTTAAGTCATAAGGGGTCTGCTGATAAACATAGTAGTTCAGCCAATTGGCAAAGAGCAGATGCGCATGGCTGCGCCAAGTAAAACGCGGCTGCAAGCTGGGATCGTCATTCGGAAAGTAGTTTTCCGGAATGTGTGGCTTTAATCCTTTGCGCACATCGCGGAAATATTCGTTGGCCAGGGTGTCGCGATCGTATTCGCCGTGCCCGGTGACAAAAAATTGGCGCCCGTCCTTTTTGGCCACCAGATGGACACCGGCCGCGCTGGAGGTGGACAGGATCATCAGTTCATCGTGCTGTTTGATGTCGTCCCGACGAATTTCCGTATTTCGGGAATGCGGGACATAAAAGCTGTCGTCGAACCCACGAACCAATGGATGGTGTGGGTCCAACACACGGTGCAGATAAACGCCGCTCAATTTTTGTGGCAATTGATATTTGGGGATTCCATAGTGATAGTAAAGCCCGGCCTGCGCGCCCCAACAGATATGTAGGGTGGAGTAGACGTTCTTCCGGCTCCAATCCATAATCTCACAGAGCTCCGGCCAGTAGTCCACCTCTTCGAACGGCATGTTTTCAACGGGTGCGCCTGTGATAATCATGCCGTCGAATTTCTCGTTTTTCAAATCCTTAAAGGTTTTATAAAAGGTATTGAGATGGGAAGCAGAGGTGTTCTTCGAAACATGGGAGGCCATCTGCATCAATTCGACATCAACCTGTAACGGCGTGTTGCTCAAAACGCGCAGCAATTGCGTTTCGGTTACGGGTTTGATCGGCATCAAGTTGAGAATGACAATCTTGAGTGGACGGATATCCTGCATATTGGCGCGTTCATGCGTCATGACAAAGATGTTTTCTCCCTCTAATACTTTAATAGCGGGCAATTCCGCTTGTATTTTAATAGGCATATTATTTCGCTCGATTCTTTTTGGATTTTGGGGTATAATCGAAAGGTAAATAGGACATATTACTTTTAAGTATACCAAATTGACAGGAAAACCGCAATATAATTGGTAGAAAGGGACAGACATAAAATAAATGTAAAAAAAGCGTTGACATTGGGGAACGAGTGTGATATTATAGTGAAGCCGTCGAGAGAGACAGAAAAAATGCTTGACACCATAAAGCGAATGTGATATGATGTTAAACATCACCTCTGAACTTGATCGAAGAGGCGAAGGACCTTGAAAATTAAACAACGTTACGAAATGAAGGACCCGTAATGACTTTGAGAGAGACGGGAACATCCGAGAGGATGTGAACGGAACTTTCGGACGAATGAGAATCCAGACTCAACAAACTGGAATACACGTTAGTGTATCGAGATAGAGCTTTTCAAAAACTCTAAAGATTTAAACGCTCCTCTGGGGCGATTAAATACAATTTTTAGAGAGTTTGATCCTGGCTCAGGACGAACGCTGGCGGCGTGCCTAACACATGCAAGT
>OLSM01000116.1_pt1 | contig 81608 bp, 75 predicted proteins | sample 1672721 | NCBI WGS metagenome assembly OLSM01 (sample SAMEA3136717, study PRJEB25190) | human gut metagenome
GAACAGGAGCAAGAGAGATCGGTTACATGTTCGGACAGTACAAGAGAATCCGCGGCGTGTTTGAAGGCGTTCTCACGGGAAAGGGACTGACTTTCGGAGGATCCCTCGTCCGGACAGAAGCGACCGGATACGGATTATTATATTTCACAGAAGAGATGTTGAAACTTGCCGGCAAGGATATGAAGGGTAAGGTGGTCGCTATCTCGGGAGCGGGAAATGTTGCTATCTACGCTGCAGAAAAGGCAATGCAGATGGGAGCAAAGGTTGTGACAATGAGTGATTCTACCGGGTGGATCTATGATCCGGAAGGCATTGATCTGGACGCTGTCAAAGAGATCAAAGAGGTCAAACGTGCAAGACTTACCGAGTACAAGGAATACCGTCCGAACTCCGAGTACCACGACGGCGTCGGCGTTTGGTCTGTCAAATGTGACGTGGCGCTTCCTTGTGCAACTCAGAACGAGCTTCATCTTGAGGACGCGAAGCAGCTTGTGGCAAACGGATGTATCGCGGTAGCTGAGGGAGCCAATATGCCGACAACGATGGAGGCGACAGAATATTTACAGGCAAACGACGTTCTCTTCGCTCCTGGAAAAGCATCCAACGCTGGCGGTGTTGCGACATCTGCTTTGGAGATGTCACAGAACAGCGAGCGTCTGAGCTGGTCCTTTGAAGAAGTAGATGAGAAGCTGAAGACGATCATGGTAAACATCTGCCACAATGCGGCGGATGCGGCAAAAAGATATGGATGTGAGGGAAACTACGTAGCCGGAGCAAACATCGCAGGCTTTGAAAAAGTAGCGACGGCTATGGAAGCACAGGGAATCGTCTAAGATAGTAACTATGCAGCCATACCGCTCAGATTCGCCATTTGCGCTGCTTTTCGCAAGATAGAAAAAAGATAAAAAAAGTGTTGACATTTCCTGGATGATAATAGTATAATAATCAAGCGGGTTGCGAAAGCGACCCGCAGGATATGGGATCTTAGCTCAGCTGGGAGAGCATCTGCCTTACAAGCAGAGGGTCATAGGTTCGAGCCCTATAGGTCCCATTTCGTAAGAAATTACGAAACATACGGCGGGATAGCTCAGTTGGCTAGAGCATACGGTTCATACCCGTAGTGTCGCTGGTTCGAATCCAGTTCCCGCTACTATACCATGGGAAGAGATAGAGGCGTCGCAAATGTGCGACGTCTCTTTTTGGTATGAGCGGTTTCCAAAAACGATTGTAATTACCGGAGCTTTCAGATATAATATTGGAAAATCGTAAGAAAAGGGGAAAGATATGGAATTACGACTGAATCATGTGAAAAAATCGTTTGGGGATAAAACGGTTTTAGATGACTGCTCATTTGTGTTTCAGCAGGGGAAAATCTACGGGCTTCTTGGGCGGAACGGCGCGGGAAAGACGACGTTATTTAATTGTCTGAGTGATGAGATCCAGCCAGACATGGGAAATGCTCTGATCTGTGATGATGAGGGGGAGCATGTGCTGCTGCCGGATGAGATCGGATATGTGTTTTCGGTTCCGGTACTTCCGGATTTTCTGACCGGAGAAGAGTTCGTCCGGTTTTTCATGGATATTAACCGGGATCGGATCGAGACGGGAGCGAGTGCGGAGACATATTTCGACCTCGTACAGATTGACCCGGAGGACCGGAGAAAGTTGATCAAGGGGTATTCTCATGGAATGAAAAATAAGTTACAGATGATCTGTTTTATGATCTCGCGGCCTCCGGTCATTTTGCTGGATGAGCCGCTGACTTCGCTCGATGTGGTTGTGGCGCTGGAGATGAAGCAGCTTCTCCGCAGGATGCAGAAGAATCATGTGATTATTTTCTCCACCCACATTTTACAGCTTGCGACAGATCTGTGTGACGAGATTGTCGTATTAAGTGAGGGCAGGCTTCGCCAGATCGACCATGAGATGTTAAAGAGCAAGGATTTTGAGGAACAGATCATTGAATTGTTGAAAGATGAGGAGAAGCATGAGTAGAGCGTTACGTCAGATTGTTATGATGCGGGCCACCATTATGACAAATACCTTTTTGTATTATCTGAAAAGACTGTGGCTCATTGGAAAGCTGGTTCCTGACCGTGTGTACGGTAATCCGGATTTCAAGATTGTGCTTGCGGTGCTGTTTACCATTGTAGGACAGGTAGTCAGTCTGACCGGCAAAGTACTTTATGTACTGGTTATGGTGGTACTGCCGACGTGGATGATGAAAAGAGTACATGTGGACGCGTTTGACTACATGGTTCAGATTTTATTTTTCCTGTCGTGTTTGATGGGACCGCTCCAGGACAGTGTCGTGTTCCAGGTGACAAAAGAGAAGTTTACTTGTATCCGCTACATGAAGATGGACGCTCAGAAAGCAGTCAAAGCGGTTTTATGTTACCGGTACATACCGTTTGCGCTTTATTTTCTCATTGCGGTAGTGGGAGGCTCCTGGTTCTTGGGCGGGAGTGTGTGGAACGGCATTTGTCTGTGGCTTGTGATTGTGATGTTCCGGGCAGCGGGCGAGGCGTTCCAGGTATGGTATTTTGACAGAACGGGTATTATATTTTCCAGAAGATATGGATGGGTCTGGATCGTCATCGGTCTTTCCCTTGTGTGTGCCTATAGTTGCTGGGCAGTAGATCCGTTTGTGAGGGCAGCATGGCTGTTTCATCCGATTTGTCTGGTTCTGATATGTGGTATGGGGATTGTTTCCATCTGGTACTTGGTGGCAGGGTATCAGGGATACCGGCAGAAGCTTCACCGGACTATGGAAGAGAAGTGGATGCTGTCTTCGATTATGAAGCAGTCCGGGCAGGAATCAATAGAAAAAGAAGTCGGGGTGCGGGAGCGGGATCTTAAGGTGAATACCTCCCGGATGGCCGGGATTAAGAAACTTCATGGATATGCCTATTTTAACGCCTTATTTTTCCTGAGACATGAGCGGCAGATCAAGAGACCAATGTATTACCGGCTGGCAGTGGTGGGGATCTGCTTTTTGGGCGGTGTGACGCTTCGGATCTTTTCACCGGAGGCGGCGTACCTCGCGGGTATCAATCTTCCGGAATTTTTGCCGCTTCTTGTGTTTATCATGTACATGATGACCGTTGCGGACAAGGCGTGTAAAGTCATGTTTTATAACTGTGATAAGAGTATGCTGAGGTTTGGATTCTACCGCAATCCCAAGACGCTGCTATCCATGTTTCGGATACGGCTGATCCAGGTGGCAAAGTACAATGTGATGATCGGCGCGGCCATCTGTGCGGCAGTCGTCGCATTCCGGATGGTGTGCGGTATCTGGGAATTTGATGGAAACATGGCGTTATTCTGTTTAGCAGTTTTGGTGCTTTCCGTATTTTTCACTGTTCACCATCTCTTTTTGTATTATGTCTTCCAGCCATACTCGGAGGAAATGAATGTGAAGAATCCGTTTTTCTGGGCATTTAACATGGTAATTTATGCTGTCTGCTTTTTTTGCTATGAGATCCAGACAGGAGGTGTCTTCTTTACGATGGGTGTGCTGGCTGTGACGACTGCTTATATTATCGTTGCGCTGATGCTGGTATATCGGTTTGCTCCGAAAATGTTTCGTGTAAAATAACTGCCCTTTTGCGGGAAATGTGATAAAATAGGGTCAGCAGAGACAAGGAGGAGGAAAAGGATGAAGAACAACCGTATAAGGCGGATTTTGATGGTGGCCGCCGGTATTTACCTGGCTTACACAGGCTTTGATCTTACGAGAGCGGTCATCGGAAGTTCCGAAAAGAATAAATGGGTCTTTCTGGCGTTTGCCGTGCTCTTTCTTGTGTTTGGAGCGACGGTTATTGTTATGAATGTCAGAGGCATGATACAGGATTACAAAGATGGCAGGAGAGAGAAAAAATCAGAAGACAGAGAGGAGGATTCTTATTGCGAATAGGGATGGGATATGATGTCCATAAACTGACAGAAGGAAGAGAGTTGATTTTGGGAGGGGTAAAGATTCCTTATGAGAAAGGATTGCTTGGTCATTCGGATGCGGATGTGCTGCTCCATGCGGTGATGGACGCCCTGCTTGGTGCTGCGTCCCTCGGTGATATCGGGCTGCACTTTCCAGATACCGATGAAGCCTACCGGGGAGTTTCCAGCTTAAAGCTTCTTAAGCGGGTTGGGGAGCTTTTGGACGAGCATCTTTATGTGATTGAAAATATTGACGCCACGATCATTGCAGAGCGGCCGAAGATGCGTCCATATATTGATGAGATGAGGGAAAATATTGCCAGAGCACTGACGCTCGATGTGGATCAGGTGAATATCAAGGCGACGACGGAAGAAGGGCTTGGATTTACCGGAAAAGGGGAAGGCGTTTCCTCCCAGGCAATTTGCTGTATTGAGAAAATGACGAATTTCAGCTATGATGTGACGGAGCAGGGGACAGGATGCCGGAACTGCCAGAGATGCGGCATATCCAAAGGACAGGTGATATGATGCGGATCCGGAAGCTTACGAAAGCGGAACATGGAGTCACCCGTATTCTCTGGGAGGAAGTCTTTACCGAAGATGAAGATGCGTTTTTAGACTACTATTATGAAGTGAAAGCAACTGAGAATACGATCTACGTCATCGAGGACGATGCGGGCGATCCGCTCTCCATGCTACAGCTCAATCCGTATTCAGTCCGTTTCGGAAAGAAAGACCGGGCGCTGCATTATATCGTTGCGGTAGCTACAAGAGAGAAGTACCGGGGGCGGGGATATATGAGAGAGCTTCTGGAAACATCGGCCAGCGAAATGTACCGTGACGGGGAGCCGTTTACTTTTCTTATGCCGGCGGCGGAGGCGATTTACTATCCGCATGGATTCCGTTTCGTTTATCGTCAACGACAGATAGATGGCAAGGTGAAAGACGGTCTGGCTGGAGAAGGAACGGTGCGTCCGGCCACCTTGTCAGACTGCCCTGCCCTTGCCCGGTTTGCGGAGGAGGTCTTAAGTGAGACAGAATGGGTCCGGGCGGTCCGAACGGAGGAGTATTACCGGACGCTTGTAAAAGAGCAGCAAAGTGAAGGGGGCAGGATTCTTGTCACTGAGTGTAAAGGACAGATCCGGGGATTTGTCCTTTATGGATACTGGGAAGGAAAAGCAGAGCTTCGGGAGCCGCTCGTTTATCAGGAGAAGGACTGGCAAAGTCTGGCTGCCTTTCTGGAAAAGGAGCCGGTGGACACGCTCCATATCACAGGTATTCTCCCACGGCTGGAGCCGTGGATCGAAAGGAGTCTCGCCGAACCGGTCAAAAAAGATGTGCCGATGATTATGGCGCGGATTGTGCATTTGGGACAGTTTCTCGAAAGTTTTCGGGCGAAGGCGGATTTTACTGTCAAAATTCAGGTGGAGGATGAACGGATCCCGGAAAATACAGGGTGCTGGGAGGTTTACGGAGAAAACGGAGCGTTTCTGAGAGCCGAAAAGCAGGAAGAGACTACTTCCGGTGATACAGACGAAAAAGTCACCCCGGGAGACCTTGTGACCGCGCTGTTTGGGTATGACGACAAGAAGGGCAGGAATAAGAACGAGGAGAAGGACACTGAAAAGGACGGAAGGAGTGTAGGGACGAATCTTCGGATCCTGGCAGATGGTGTAGTTGCAGCTCCACCAGTCTTCCTGAACGAGATAGTCTGATGGAAGTTCAAGCTGCGGATCCAAACCGCATGACGGAATCGTTGTCATGTTTGACAGAAATGTGTGGAATAGGAGTTGACAAAGAGGCTGTTATCCCATACACTATAAAAACAGAAGGATAGGAAAAGGTGAAGAACGGGAAGAGTAGCATATGCATGCTTTACAGAGAAGGAAGGTCATCGGCTGAGAGCCCTCCGAAAGAACGGATATGTGAAGTGCGCCCGGGAGCCGGATCTGTGAAAAGAGAGTAGCAGACCACGTAAGCAGTCGTTACCTGCATACATGAGTGAAAAGGGCGGACGCCCTTTTTAATAGAGTGGAACCGCGGATCAACTTCGTCTCTAAGCCAGGGACGGAGTTTTTTATATCATTGGAAAGTCCTTCGGACTGACGGATCTATCAATAAAAAAGGAGGAGAAAGAAAATGAAACTGTACAACACAATGACACGAAAAAAAGAAGAGTTCGTGCCTCTGGAAGAGGGAAAGGTAAAGATGTATGTGTGTGGTCCGACCGTTTACAATTTCATTCACATCGGAAACGCAAGACCGATGATTGTTTTCGATACGGTACGCCGCTATTTTGAATACAAAGGATATGAGGTGAAATTTGTCTCTAACTTTACAGACGTGGACGATAAGATCATCAAGAAAGCACTGGAAGAAGGTGTGACGGCAGATGAGATTGCGGGACGCTATATTGAGGAGTGCAAAAAGGATATGGAATCCCTTAATGTAAAACCGGCGACTGCCAATCCGATGGCGACGCAGGAGATAGGCGGCATGATCCAGATGATTGGGGAGCTGATCGAAAAGGGTCATGCGTATGAGAAAAACGGAACCGTGTATTTCCGAACAAGGAGTTTTAAGGACTATGGAAAGCTCTCCCACAAAAATCTGGACGACCTGAAGTCCGGTGGAAGGGAGCTTCTCGTATCAGGCCAGGATGAAAAGGAAGATCCGCTGGATTTCGTACTCTGGAAACCGAAAAAGGACGGAGAGCCGTACTGGGACGCACCATGGAGCAAGGGCCGCCCGGGCTGGCACATTGAGTGTTCTGAGATGTCCAGAAAATATCTGGGCGAGCAGATCGATATCCATGCCGGCGGGGAAGATCTGATTTTCCCGCATCACGAAAATGAGATTGCTCAGTCTGAAGCATGCAATGGTAAAGAGTTTGCACATTACTGGATGCACAATGGATTTTTAAATATTGACAATAAGAAGATGTCCAAATCCCTTGGTAATTTCCGTACTGTCCGGGAAATCGGTGAACAGTATGACCTGCAGGTATTCCGCTTTTTCATGTTGAGCGCCCATTACAGAAGCCCACTGAATTTCAGCGCCGAGCTGATGGAGGCGGCAAAGAACAGCTTCGAGCGGATCACCAATGCGGTAGACCATCTGAAACATTTGATAGACACAACAAAGACAGAAACAATGACGGAAGCGGAAATAGAGCAGGAAAAGAAAAGCGAAGAGTTTGTGGCGGATTTTGAAAAAGCCATGGAGGATGATTTTAACACGGCGGACGCCATCACAGCCATCTTTGAGCTTGTGAAATTTGCCAATACAACGGCCGATGGAGAGAGCTCCAAAGTATACACAAAGGCACTTCTTGACCGGATTGTGAGTCTGTGCGATATTCTGGGACTGATCGTAGAAAAAAAGGAAGAGATGCTGGATGCGGATATCGAAGCGCTCATTGAGGAACGGACCCAGGCAAGAAAGGAAAAGAACTTCAAGCGTGCTGATGAGATCCGGGATGAGCTTCTGGAAAAGGGAATTGTCTTAAAGGACACGAGAGAAGGAGTACAATGGAAACGAGTATAACGATGGAACTGGACGCCTATTTGTGTGAAGTATTTCAAAGTGAAGACCATGACATCAGAAGTTATTCGTCGCTGTCTCTGGCGTTTATCGGAGACTGTGTGTATGATCTGATGATCAAGTCACTGATTATCCGGAAGGGGAACCGTCCGGTCAACGCCATGCAAAAAGAGACGAGCCGACTTGTGCAGGCGTCCGCCCAGTCTTCTATGATGCGTGTTATGCAAGAGCATCTCACGGAGGAGGAACACGCTGTCTACCGAAGAGGCCGTAATACAAAGTCCGTCTCCCCGGCAAAAAACCAGTCCATCACGGATTACCGCAGGGCAACAGGATTTGAGGCGCTGATCGGGTATCTCTATCTGCAAAAGGAATATAGACGGATTGTAGATCTGATAAAAATCGGCCTGAAGGGCCTGGAGGAAAACGATGAAAGAGCAGAATAATAGGAACGAATCGATGATTGAAGGGAGAAACGCTGTATTGGAAGCGTTCCGCTCCGGGAAGACGGTAGATAAACTTTACATTCTGGACGGATGTCAGGACGGGCCTGTGCGTACGATCGTCCGGGAGGCAAAAAAGCGTGATACCATTTTGAACTTTGTGACGAAAGAGCGCCTGGATCAGCTTTCCGAGACAAAAAAACACCAGGGCGTCATTGCAATGACGGCGGCTTACGAATATTCGGATATTGAGGAAATGTTTGCGCTGGCCGAGAAGAAAGGGGAAGATCCGTTTTTGATCCTCCTGGATAATATTGAGGACCCGCACAATTTAGGCGCCATTATCAGAACAGCAAATCTGGCAGGAGCCCACGGAGTCATCATTCCAAAGCGCCGCGCGGCGGGATTGACAGCGACGGTTGCCAAGACGTCCGCCGGAGCTCTTAATTATACACCGGTAGCTAAGGTCACCAATCTGGCAAAGGCGATGGAAGAGCTGAAAGGGAGAGGACTCTGGTTTGTCTGCGCCGATATGGACGGTGATGCCATGTACGATGTGAACCTAAAAGGGCCGATCGGGCTTGTGATCGGAAACGAGGGAGAAGGTGTTTCCAGACTGGTCAGGGAGACTTGTGATTTTACCGCTTCAATCCCGATGAGAGGGGAGATCGATTCTCTCAACGCATCGGTGGCAGCGGGTGTGCTGGCATACGAGATTGTCCGTCAGAGGACCAGATAAAGGAGATTTAAGGTGATGACGGATTATGAGAAAAAAACAGATGAAGAACTTATCATGGACTTTCGAGGCGGGGATACGGCGATCATGGATTATCTTCTGGAGAAATATAAGCCTATGGTAAAGAAAAAGGCAAAAGCCATGTATTTGCTCGGAGGAGACAGCGATGATCTGATCCAGGAAGGGATGATCGGTTTGTTTAAAGCGGTGCGGGATTATGATTCGGCCCAGGAGGCTTCTTTTGGTACGTTCGCCCAGATCTGCGTGACGAGGCAGCTCTATTCGGCTATCCGGGCTTCCAGGAGAAAAAAACACCTTCCTTTGAATTCTTACATTTCCCTCTATGATAATGAGGAGATTTCCGAGGAGAAAGAGTCTGAGCTGATTCAGATGCAGAATGTAGCCTCCACCAATAATCCGGAGGATCTGGTGATTCACAAGGAGTCCCAAGACTCTTTTATGAATGAGCTGGAAGGGAATCTAAGTGAACTGGAGCGAAAGGTTTTGTATCTTCACCTTCTTGGAACGGATTACCGGACGATCGCAAAACTTTTAGGAAAGAGCCCGAAGGCTGTGGACAATGCGCTGCAACGGATCAAAACAAAAGCGGAAGAGCTGCTGACTTCTATTTAAAAATAGTACAAACTGCCAAAAACCATTCTGTCAGTAAGAACAGGTTTTTGGCAGTTTTTTTGTAAATATCAGTGAAAAAAACATTGACAGCTCAAGAAAAAACGCTTATAATCCTACTGTTAGGAAACGAACAAAATAACAGGGGTGGAAATCATGGACAAAGAATTCAAAGAGGAGCGTGAGAACCATGTCGGCCGGATGATCCATATGCTGTCTCACCAGCTCAAGAGGCGAGGGGCGGTGCCGGAGATGGAGACCGGGCTGACGCCGATGCAGAAGCACATCCTGACTTTTATTCTGTTTGAGACGATGGAACGCGATCTTTATCAGCGGGATATCGAGGAGGAGTTCCGGATCCGCAGATCCACCGCAAGTGGGATCCTGAAGCTGATGGAGAAGAATGGTTTCATCTACCGCAAAAGCGTTGCAAGAGACGCCAGACTCAAACAGATTGTCCCGACTGAGAAGGCCGAGAAGTTCCGGATGGATATTCTGATGAATATCAAAGAGACGGAACGGAGACTGACGGAGGGGATTCCGAAGCCGGATCTGGAAGTGTGTCTCAAGGTTCTTCGTCACATGCTCCTTAATCTGTCAGGAGAAGGACAGATCAAATGAAAAATTATGGGAGGTAGAGATGAACAGAAAACTTTTTAAATCAATCCGGGAATACAAAAAAGAATCCGTTCTTGCACCATTATTTGTCATTCTGGAAGTCTTCATGGAAGTGCTGATTCCGCTTCAGATGGCAAAGATTATCGATATTGGGATCCAGGACGGGAATCTTCCTTACATTATCAAGATGGGGGTCATTCTGGTCATCATGGCAATGCTGGCGCTCTGGTTCGGCGTAAAAGCCGGAACCTATGCGGCCAGAGCTGGCGCAGGATACGCAAAGAACCTGCGGCATGACATATTTTACAAGGTTCAGGAGTTTTCCTTTAAAAACATCGACCATTTTTCCACATCCAGCCTTGTAACCCGTATGACGACAGATGTGACCAACGTACAGATGGCATACATGATGAGTATCCGTCTCCTTGCGAGAGCGCCGATTATGATTGTGCTCTCCTGGATTATGACTTTGACGATCAATGTCAAGATCGCTTTATTGTTCCTCGTTGTCATTCCGCTTCTCGGCGGCACGCTGATCTTTATCGCAAAGAAAGCGCATCCACATTTTATCGCTGTGTTTGATGAGTACGACGTTCTGAACAATGTCGTGCAGGAAAATGTCAATGCGGCGCGTGTCGTAAAAGCATACGTAAGAGAAGACTATGAGATCAAAAAATTCCATAAGATTTCCAAAAAGGTATTTGATCTCTTTACAACAGCGGAGAAGATCGTTGCGTGGAACTCCCCTACGATGCAGTTCTTTGTATACACCGTCGTACTTTGCATGGTACTGATCGGTGGACGGGATATCGTATTCCAAACGATGGAGACCGGAGAGCTGACCAGCGTGATCGTGTATGCGCTTCAGATTCTGTCTTCATTGATGATGGTATCCTTTGTCTTCGTTATGATTATGATTGCCGAGGCGTCCAGCGACCGTATTGCGGAAGTATTGGATGAAGTGCCGGAGATGAGCGACAAGCCGGACGCGGTGAAGGTCGTGCCAAACGGAGCTATTGATTTTGAAGGTGTGGACTTCAGCTATGCAGGAGAAGGTGGTAATCTTTCTCTGAAAAATGTCAATATTCATATTAAATCCGGTCAGACCATCGGTATTATCGGTGGAACCGGAAGTTCCAAGTCTACATTTGTGCAGCTGATTCCGAGACTTTACGACGTGACGAAAGGATCTGTCAAAGTCGGCGGTATCGATGTGCGTGACTACAATCTGGAAGCACTCAGAGATCAGGTATCCATGGTGCTCCAGAAAAATGTCCTCTTTACCGGAACGATCTATGACAACATCCGGTGGGGAGATGAAAATGCGTCCGACGAGGAAGTGCAGAGAGTATGTAAGCTCGCCCAGGCGGATGGCTTTGTACAGGAATTCCCGGCGGGCTATAATACGATGATTGTTCAGGGAGGAAACAATGTTTCCGGTGGACAGAAGCAGAGGCTTTGTATTGCCAGAGCACTTTTGAAGAAGCCGAAGATCCTGATCCTTGACGACTCTACCAGTGCGGTTGACACGAAGACGGACGCCATGATCAGGAAAGCATTCCGGGAGGAGATTCCGGATACCACCAAGATCATCATTGCCCAGAGAGTTTCTTCCGTGGAAGATGCGGATTTGATTATTGTCATGGATGATGGAAAGATTAATGGAATCGGTACATCAGAAGAGCTTTTAAGGACCAACGCAATTTACAGAGAAGTATATGAGTCACAGGTCAAGGGAGGTGAGGAGGATGAATAAAAACGATGAAAAGGTACGTGTATCCAAAGGCACGTTAAAGACAGCAAAGCGATTACTCCGTTATGTGACCAGCCGTTATAAAGTCCAGTTTTTTGCCGTATTTATCTGTATCATTATCAGTTCCGTGGCTTCGATCTCTGTATCTTTGTCTCTGAAATTTTTACTGGATGATTTTATTATCCCGCTGATCGGACAGAAATCTCCGAATTTTACAGAGCTTTATCAGGCACTTGGAGTATTGGGGTGTATTTTTCTCTCCGGTGTGATTTCATCCTTCATCTATACAAGACTGATGGTAACGATCGGTCAGGGTGTCTTAAAACAGGTTCGGGATGATATGTTTGAGCATATGCAAAAACTCCCGATCCGCTATTTTGACCAGAATACGAACGGCTCTATTATGAGTCTTTACACGAATGATACGGATACCCTTCGCCAGATGATTAACCAGTCTATCCCGCAGGTACTGATGTCCTCGATTACCATTGTGGTAACCTTTATCTCAATGCTTGCGCTTAGTCCGTTGCTTACGATTCTGGCTGTGGTGATGATTGTTGTTCTCATCACAGTGGCAAAGAAGATTGGAGGTAACAGCGGAAAATACTTCCTCAAACAGCAGATAGCCATTGCGAATATCACGGGATTTGTGGAGGAGCGGATGAACGGGCAGCGTGTTATCAAGATTTTCAATCACGAGCGTGTGTCTGAAGAAGAGTTCGATGAACTCAACGAAAAACTGTACGACAGTGCGGCAAACGCCAATACGTTTGCCAATATGATGGGGCCGATTATCGGTAACATCGGAAACCTGCAATTTGTACTGACTGCGGTTCTGGGCGGATTTTTATCCGTCATCGGAGTAGGCGGTATCACCCTTGGCGTCATGGCTTCTTACTTACAGTTTACGAAGAGCTTCACCCAGCCGTTCATGCAGGTAGCGCAGCAGTTTAACTCTATCGTCATGGCGCTTGCAGGTGCGGAGAGAATTTTTGCCATGATGGATGAAGAGCCGGAAGTAGATGAGGGATATGTTACCCTTGTCAACGTCCGTAAAGATCAGAATGGCAATTTTATTGAGTGCAAGGAAAGAACCGGTATGTGGGCATGGAAACATCCGCACCAGGCGGACGGTACTGTAACCTATACGGAGTTAAAAGGAGATGTGCGCTTCTTTGACATGACTTTTGGTTATACAGATGAAAAAATGGTACTTCACGATCTCACACTTTATGCAAAGCCGGGTCAGAAGATTGCCTTCGTAGGCTCTACCGGAGCCGGAAAGACGACGATCACCAACCTGATCAATCGTTTCTACGATGTACAGGATGGAAAGATCCGTTACGATGGAATCAACATCAACAAGATTAAAAAGTATGATCTGAGACGGTCCCTTGGAATTGTGCTTCAAGATACACATTTGTTTACCGGAACGATTATGGAGAATATCCGTTACGGAAGACTGGATGCAACCGATGAAGATGTCTATGAGGCAGCAAAGCTTGCCCATGCGGATCAGTTCATCAATATGCTTCCAAACGGCTACCAGACGATGTTAAGCGGAGACGGAGAGGAGCTTTCCCAGGGACAGAGACAGCTTCTTGCCATTGCAAGAGCCGCTGTGTCCAATCCGCCGGTACTGATTCTGGATGAGGCGACGTCCAGTATTGATACTCGTACAGAAAGTATCGTGCAGAAAGGTATGGATAACCTGATGAAAGGACGTACCGTTTTTGTCATCGCCCACCGTCTGTCTACAATACGTAACAGTGACGCGATCATGGTTCTGGAGCACGGACGCATCATCGAACGTGGAGATCACGAAGACCTGATCAAGCAGAAAGGCACCTACTATCAGCTCTATACAGGGAAGTTGGAGCTCTCCTAAAATAAGAACAGGGGAAAAACGGCTGCTTGGAAGAAAAGAATGTAAGACCGCCTCCCTGGCCGGACAATGTATCTGGTCCTGGAGGCGGAATTGCAGTCAGGGAAGAGAAGGGTGAAGACGAGGGAAGGCTCATGTTGCAATCCACAGAAATTTTTGATTTTCACTTGACAATTCTGAATATTTACGATATAGTAAATAGGCGTTAAAGATGTGCTGCCTTGGCTCAGTCGGTAGAGCGTCGCCTTGGTAAGGCGGAGGTCGGCGGTTCAAGTCCGCTAGGCAGCTTGGAAAACTCCTGAGAAATCAGGAGTTTTTTTGTATGCAGTTTTCATGTTTTGTACGGTTCAAAGGAAAAAAGTATTCTTTTAACCGTAATCCCCTAATTTATGCTTCGTTTGTGTTATATAGGGAATGGGCAAAGCACCTCAATAAGAAATGAAGATAATAAGATTTGAGAATTTGATTATTGGAAAGAAATAACACAGGAACGGGTCGTTATATGACGACCCGTTCCCGTGTTCATATATAGGATGAAAAATTTATGGAGGTTTGAAATCTTTGTTGAAACAGGTTTTCTTCTAGTTCTGGGACGCCACCAGTTTCTTCTTTGACATGCTCATGCATAAGAGCAGCAGGAAGAAAGTCAGTGCCATACAGATCAAACAGGCCGGCCAGATGATGGAGTAGTCCCCAGTCAGGTCAAAAAGAAAGGAAACCAGCAGGGTTCCGATTCCGCCGCCGAACCGGTTGACAGATACGACCATACCGTAGATCGGACCATAATCCTTGTTACCGAAGATCGTACTTGTCAGCAGAGTCGGCATCACGCTTGTGATACCGGATACCAGACCGTAAAGAACAATCATGGCTACCATCATAGCCGGATTTTCGGCAAAGATGAAGAAAAGGAACGCCAGGACGCCTGCGGAACAGATGTAGATGGTCGCGTTTTTCACACCTTTTTTATCAGAAAACCATCCAAGGAACAGTTTTCCGAAAATACCAATCGCACTGTATGCGGATACTGCTTTGGCTGCTACAGCAGGAGAGTAACCAATGTCCTGTAAGTAGGTTGGTATTTGCAGAGCTGCTCCAGTTACCAGTGTCAGACTGAAAATAGCAAGGAGGAAGAAGTAAAGGATCGGAGAGCGTCTCGCTTCCTGAGCTGTCATTCCGACTGCCTCCGCAGCCTGTTTTGCTTTCTCCTTGATAATACCTGCGGCCTGGGCTGTCTCCGCGCCGTAAGCTTGAAGTCCTACATCCTTCGGACGGCTGCGGACAACAAGGAACAGACAAGGCACTACGATGATAAACATGGCGATGCCGACGATCCGGTCAGAGTTTCTCCAGCCGAATTCAGAAATCAGATAGCTGATTACCGGGCTTAACACAACACCGCCTGCGCTTGTGCCGATGGAAGCAAAGCTGATTGCGAATCCTCTTCGCTCCTTAAACCACATTGTAAGGAGGATGGAGATCGGAAGCAGCGTACTTCCGGTGAAAAACACACCTTTGATAAAAGCAAGCGGAAGAATGAACCAGATGCTTGGACAGAACGATCTTGCTATCGTACAGAGTGCAACAACAGAGACTGCCATCGGAAGTAGCTTTCTGGCGTCCTTTGTCTTATAGAGCTTACCCCAGTATGGAGCGGTTACGACAGCGCCTACGGTGATGCAGATACTTTGTAGGGAAAGCAGAGTCCTCGGCACCTGGAGGTCGTTGTACATCGGTACGATGTAGAGGTTGCTGAGCTGCATGACGATGGACTGCACAATAAAATTGATTAAAAAACAGCAGGCCAGTATGTACCACGCATAATGAATTTTCTTTGTTTGTTTTTCCATTCTTTTGTTCTCCCTTCCTAATGAAGTGTTAAAAACCATATTCCTATCAATAGCTTATTGATGATGTTTCAGCCATTCCATGGCGATCTGTGCGTGAGCGGCGGCGCCGATTGGCAGACAGTCCTCATGGAAGACAACTTTCGGGTGATGCTGACCGTATGGGGTGCCCGGAACGACATTGGCGCCAAGTACAATAAAGACAGACGGCACCTTTTCTGAGATAAAAGCAAAATCTTCGGAGCCAGGGAAGGATTTTCTTATGTCCTTGATCTGATCCTGCGGGAACAAATCGGCAAGATACGATCTTGCGTCAGCGGCGACCTGAGCGTCGGAGACGAGCGGAATTGCGTAGTTTGGATCGAAAATGACCTCTGCTTCCGCCCGGAACGCCATGGCAGTGGCATCGCAGATTTCTTTCATTCGCCGGATCAACAATTCCTGTACTTCCGAAGAATAGGTGCGGATCGTTCCTTTCATTACCGCCTCGCTCGGAATGACATTGAACGTATCGCCGCCCTGGATAGAACCGATGGTCAGCACCCCGGTCTCCCCGGCTTTCAACTCCCTGGCCTGCAATTCCTGAAGAGAAATCAGGATGTGGGCAGCCACATTCAGAGGGTCTATGGTCTCGTCCGGTCTGGAACCATGTCCGCCGCGTCCTTTGATCGTAATCGTAAACAGATCGGAGGATGCACAAGCCGGACCAGTGAAAACAAGAAGTTTTCCTGTCGGCACGACAGAATTCACATGGATCGCCATGGCAGCGTCCACATGTGGACTTTCCAGAATACCCTGTCTGATCATTGCCTTAGCGCCTTTCAGATTTTCTTCTCCCGGTTGGAAGAGAAGCTTGACGGTTCCAGTTAATTCACTTTCTCTTTCTTTCAGAAGCTTTGCCGCGCCAAGAAGCATGGTCGTGTGAAGATCGTGTCCACAGCAGTGAGCTTTTCCATCGGTGGAAGACGCAAATGGAAGTCCGCTTTCTTCCTGGATCGGGAGAGCGTCCATATCAGCACGAAGCAGAAATGTCTTGCCGGTGGAAGGCCCCAGTGTGACGAGAACTCCGTTTGGACTCACAGGTACCGGATCGCAGCCCATTTCCCGAAGTTTCTCTGTTACAAAAGCAGCGGTTTCCTTTGTTTCCAGATCCAGCTCCGGATGCTGATGAAGCCATCTGCGGTTGGCTGTCAACTCTTCTTTTAACTCCATAGCCCGTTCTAAAAATGTGTTTGTCATAGCTCTGACCTCTCTTTCTTTGTATACTATTTATTAAATAATTAATATACTATTTAATAAATAAGATAAATAAATCCATAAGATTTGTCAATAGGAAAAAGAAAAAATGTATGAAATGGTGAAAAAAACACTGACAAAAATATGCAAAATGAACAAAGGAATGACTATGAAAAAACAAGAGACAGATTTACAAAATGAGAAAAATACATTATACTGGTTAACAGTAGAAAGAAGATTTTATGAAATGGGAGAAGTGCATGAAACCAAAAATAGCTATAATATCTTCCGCTCATTTTTGTGATTACATTAAATGGATGATCACATATTATCATTTGAATTTAGAGGAGCACTGTACTCTTCATTATTATGAGTATGACCAGATCAGCAGGCTTCCGGATGTATATGAGCAGATTTTTGACGAGTACGACGGATTCTGTGTGACTGGAAACATAAGTAGGCTGGTGATTCAGATGCAGTGTCCGGACAAGAAAAAGCCGATCCGCAGTATTTCCGCAAAGTCGGCGGAGTATTATAAGGAATTTTTCTTCCTCATCAACGAGCACCGAGATCTTAGTCTCGAACGAGTCGCGTTGGATTCCTATTACTGGATGAAAGAAAGGGGTCCGTCCAATATTCCAGAATTTATAGACGAGGACAGGCGTCTTGCGGATATCCAAAAAGATGTTGTGGAGAATATTCCACTGGAACGGATTCAGCAGGCGGAACGCGCCATCGTGGCGGGAGCGAAGAAAGCGTGGGAAGAGGGCAGTATCGATCTGGTGGTCTGCCGCTTTTCCTCGGCATTTCCAGCATTACAGAGGGAGGGTATTCCAGCGGCATTTGTCTATCCGACCAGCGATACCGTAGTTGACGCTCTGGATGCCTTGTTCCGTGATATTGAGGAAAAACGGCGCAAAGAAGAATACCCGGCCGTTTTGTTTCTGGCCTCGGAGCAGAATGAGGATGGGGTTGAGTCTGGAATCAGCATGGACAACCTGATCCTGCAGAAATGCCTCCTGGAATTTGACCGGGAGCAAATGGCTGGTTTTGTTGTTAATCAGACACGGTCGGGATACGAGATCTACACGGCAGGCAAGGTAGTCAGAAAGATTACGGACGAATACGAAAAGGATGGTCTTGGAGAATATATTTTCCAGAAATCCGGCATCCAGGCGTGGATCGGCTACGGCATCGGGAAGACTCTTGTGATGGCCCGCCAACATGCGGCAGAATCCTTTGAGGCAGCGCAGAAGGAAAAGAAAAGTTTCCTGATGAAGGAGGACGAAGTGCTGACAGGTCCTCTTGGTAGCGGCAAAAAGATGAGATTTGCGGTAGAGGCTCCTGCTTTAGTACAGGAGGCGGCTGTGCGGACCGGGCTTTCTGTCAGCACCATTCAGAGGATCTGTGCGGTGGCAGGATGGCTGGAAAAAGACGAGATGACAGCACAGGATCTGGCATCTGGTTTACAGGTTACAGTTGCCAATGCCAACCGCTTTTTAAACGCACTTCTGATAGGGGGCTATGCAACGATTACCCAGAAGAAAAAAAGCGGTCAGAGAGGGAGACCAAGCAGAATTTATAAGATTCTGCTGGATAAGATCGGTGCGTAGACAATGGAGAGCGCTTTTTGCTTGTGGTTACGGTGGTTTTATGATAACATAAAAATTATGAATGAAATCCTATGAGGAGGGTGCTATGGAGACAATATCAACGGAATCCAAGAATTTTATTGAACAGGAAATAGAAAAAGACTTAAGAGAGGGAGTGTATGATCATGTGTGTACCCGGTTCCCGCCAGAGCCGAACGGTTATCTGCACATCGGTCATGCTAAATCCATTCTTCTGAATTACGGTCTGGCAAAGGAGTATAACGGAGAGTTCCACATGCGTTTTGACGACACAAACCCGACCAAGGAGCGGATGGAGTTCGTGGATTCCATCAAAGAGGACATTAAGTGGTTGGGAGCGGACTGGGAGGATCATCTGTATTTTGCGTCAGATTATTTTGATGTGATGTACGAGTGCGCGCTGAAGCTGATCCGCAAGGGTAAAGCCTATGTCTGTGATCTGACGCCGGACGAGATCCGTGAGTATCGTGGGACGCTGACAGAGCCTGGAAAGGAGAGCCCGTACCGGAACCGCTCTGTGGAGGAGAACTTGGAGCTTTTTGAGAATATGAAGAACGGCGTTTATAAGGACGGGGAGAAAGTGCTTCGTGCTAAGATTGACATGGCGTCCCCGAATATCAATATGAGAGATCCGATTCTCTACCGTGTAGCGCATATGACCCATCACAATACCGGGGACAAGTGGTGCATTTATCCGATGTACGATTTTGCACACCCGATCGAGGATGCGGTGGAGAAAATCACCCACTCCATCTGCACGCTGGAGTTTGAGGATCACCGTCCGCTCTATGACTGGGTAGTCAGGGAGTGCGAGTTCGTTCACGGACCACGTCAGATCGAATTTGCGAAGCTGTACCTTACTAACGTGGTGACCGGAAAGCGCTATATTAAAAAGCTGGTGGAAGATAAGATTGTGGACGGATGGGACGATCCGCGCCTTGTCTCCATCGCGGCACTTAGAAGAAGAGGATTTACACCAGAGTCCATCAAAATGTTTGTTGATCTCTGCGGGGTATCAAAGGCACAGAGCTCTGTAGACTACGCGATGCTGGAGTACTGTATCCGTGAGGATCTCAAGCTGAAACGTCCGAGAATGATGGCGGTGCTGGATCCGATCAAGCTGGTAATTGACAATTATCCGGAAGGAGAAGTTGAATACCTTGAGGCGGACAACAACCTGGAAAATGAGGCACTCGGAAAACGGACCGTGCCGTTTAGCCGGGAGCTTTATATTGAGAGGGAGGACTTCATGGAGGAGCCCCCGAAGAAGTATTTCCGCCTCTTTCCAGGCAACGAAGTGCGCCTGATGAATGCCTACTTTGTAAAGTGCACCGGATTTGAGAAAGACGAGGACGGCAATGTGACCGTTGTACACTGTACCTATGATCCGGAGACAAAGTGCGGAAGCGGATTTACCGGACGAAAAGTAAAAGGAACCATTCACTGGGTTGCGGCTCCGTATGCGGTAAAAGCAACGGTGCGTCTCTATGAGAATCTGATCGACGAGGAAAAAGGCGTTTACAATAAGGAGGATGGTTCTCTGAATCTGAATCCGAACTCTCTGGAAGTCCGGGAGTGCTATGTGGAGCCGAATTTCCAGAATGTCAAAGCGTATGACAGTTTCCAGTTTGTGCGCCAGGGATATTTCTGTGTGGATGCGAAGGATTCCACGCCGGACGCTCTCGTATTTAACCGGATTGTTTCCTTAAAGAGCTCTTTCAGGCTTCCAAAGAAATAGGAATCAAGATGAACGAATTGACGATGAATTTGGAACCGCACAGTGCGGTTCCGTTGTATGAACAGATTTACCGATATATCAAAAGTGACATTCAAAAAGGGAGGATTTCCGCAGGGGAAAAACTCCCTTCAACCCGTTCTTTGGCTAAATATCTGGAGGTCAGCCGCAGTACGGTGGAGTTAGCTTACGAACAACTGGAGTCGGAGGGCTACATCGAGTCTCTCCCATATAAGGGGACCTTCGCATTGGACGTCCAGGAGCTGTATCGGTTAAAGCCGCGCAAAATTGCCTCACAGACAAAGCCCGCAAAGAAACAGGAGATTCTCTACGATTTTTCCCCCCATGGAGTGGATCTGAAACGTTTTCCCTACCAGGTGTGGAGAAAGCTTTCCAAGGATGTGCTCAGTGAGGATAAGTCGGAGCTGTTCCGGATGGGAGATCCCCAGGGCGAATGGGGGCTTCGCAGGGCAGTAGTTTCCTATCTGTACCAGGCACGAGGGGTAAACTGTACACCGGACCAAATCGTGATCGGTGCCGGGAATGACTATATGCTCTTTCTGCTCCATGTGATTTTGGGGCAGCAGCACAAAATCGCCTTTGAAAACCCAACCTACCGGCAGGCGTACCGCCTTTTTGAGAGACTGGGATATCCAGTGTGCACGGTAGACATGGATCAATATGGGATGGAGGCGAGGATTCTACGGGAGACGGATGCGGACATCGCTTACGTGATGCCGTCCCATCAGTATCCGCTCGGTATTGTCATGCCAATCAGGCGGAGAATGGAGCTTCTCTCATGGGCGGATGAAGCAGAGGGGCGCTATCTGATCGAGGACGACTACGACAGTGAATTCCGGTATAAAGGGAAACCCATCCCGGCACTGAAAGGATATGATGCCTCGGAGAAAGTGATCTATCTCGGTACTTTTTCCAAGTCCATTGCACCTGCCATCCGAATGAGCTACATGGTACTGCCGGAGCGTCTGCTTCGTGTGTACCAGGAGAACTGCCGCTTCATCAACCCGACCGTTTCAAGGGTAGATCAGATGATCCTTCAGAAATTTATTGAGGAAGGCTATTACGAACGCCATTTGAACCGGATGCGGGCGCTCTACAAAGGGAGGCACGATACGTTCCTGAACTGTCTGAAACCGTTTGCCAAGAAGTGCAGGATTTCCGGAGAACATGCCGGGGTACATCTGCTTTTGACGTTCACGGATGGACGGACGGCAGAAGAGTTGATCCGTCTTGCGAGAGAACAGAAAGTGGCAGTGTACGCCTTGTCCTCCTACGACACCCAGGGCAGCCACAGGCATGAGGCGTCCGTTCTGCTCGGCTATGCCAATATGGAGGAGGATCAGATCAAAGAGGCGGTGGAGATTCTGAAACAGGCATGGCTGTAAAATAGAAAAACCGGAAACAGATACCGGTGGCGGTCTGTTTCCAGCTTTTTGAGGGTTGGAAGGTTTATGTTTGGATTCATAGTTAATGTCCTTAACTATTACAATACTAACTATACTGGAAAAATATGAAAGGATTGTGTACGCCGAATAAAAGGATTCTAAAAATACAAAAGAAACTCTTAAAAAATTCTTTATCCATTGAAAACTTTATCGGGAGATCGTAAATCCGCGTCCGCCTACATAGTTGACATTGTCGATCACGGTAAAAGCGGTCGGATCGATGGTATAAATCATCTTTTTTACATCATTGATCTTGTGATACGGTAAAATGGTGAGGATTACCTTAGCCGGATCCAGGTGATATCCACCCTCTGCATGGAGGAACGTAAGCCCAAGATCAAAGGTATCAAGAAGCTCCTGCCGGATCTTTTCGTGCTCTGAGGAAAAGATCATAAGCTGAACTTCCGAACGTCCGTAGGTGATGACCTTGTTCACCATAATACTGGTGCAGAGAATGACGATGATTCCATAGACCGTCTGTAAAAGCGGTTTGGACACTGCCTGTAAGAGGATGACGGTACAGTCGCATACATACATGACAACAGAAACCGGGATCTTACATTTCTTATTGAGTACGACTCCCAGAATATCAAACCCGCCGCTGGAACCGTTCGCCCGTAAAATGATACCGCTTCCGATTCCGAGAAGGCATCCGGAGAGAAGACTGCTTAGAAACGGGTCTTTAGCAAGCGGTAAGAATAAGTCAATTTGGGAAAACACGTCCAGAAGCACTGGGAAAAGGAAGGTCATAATCAAAGTTTTCAAGATAAATTCTTTTCCGGCAAAAATCCAGCCAATGACAAACAGCAGGATATTGATTCCAAACACAATCCAGGAAAGCGGCAAGGGAATTCCATGCTGGAGAATGACGGAAAGACCTGTCACACCACCGGCCACAAAGTTCTGAGGGAGGATGAAGAGACCGAAAGCGGCGGCTGTCATCGTGCCTCCCAGGACAATCAGAATGTAAGATAAAATATGTTTCTTCATATCAAAACCTCCGAAAAATAGAATGTTTGCAACTGTAATCTATGTTACAATTTCCGCCGGAAACCGTCAAGCAAAAAAGACGGAGAATTCGAGAGATGAAATTTGACGGACAGAGAAAGGAGAACAACGATGAAAAACATACTTGTGACGGGCGGAACGGTGTTCGTCAGCAAATATATTGCTAAATATTATACTTCCTTAGGTGATAAGGTCCATGTTTTAAACCGGAATCACCATCCACAGCCGGAGGGAACATATCTGATCGAGGCGGATCGGCATCATCTGGGGGAGGTACTCAAGAATTATTTTTTTGATGTGGTTCTGGACATCAACGGATATGACAGGCAGGATGTCTCTGATTTGCTTGATGGTCTGGGAGAGTTTGGAGATTATATTTTCATCAGCTCCAGCGCAGTGTATCCGGAACATCTGCCGCAGCCCTTTGAGGAAACGATGCAGGTAGGACCGAATCGGTACTGGGGAACCTATGGAACTGACAAGATCGAGGCAGAGCAGGAACTTCTCAAACGGGTTCCGGGAGCCTATATTCTGAGGCCGCCGTATCTGTACGGTCCGATGAATAATGTATACCGGGAGGCTTTTGTTTTTGACTGTGCCATGCAGGACAGGCCCTTTTATCTTCCTCAGGATGGCAGTATGAAACTTCAGTTTTTCCATATTCATGATCTGTGTAATTGCATCGACAGCATTGTAAGGCTGCACCCGGAGGATCATGTATTTAATGTAGGAGACGATCAGATTGTTTCCATTCGCGAGTGGGTGGATGCATGTTACCGTGTGGCAGGAAAAGAAGCACACTATGTTTCCGTTCCAGAGTCAGTGAATCCAAGAGAGTATTTTAGCTTTTACAATTATCAATATATACTGGATGTAAGGAGGCAGAAAGAACTGCTGGATGCGCCGATTCCATTGACAGAAGGACTAAAGAGTTCCTATGAGTGGTACAGAAAGCATCCGCAGGACGTCAAAAAGATGGAATATCTGAAATATATCGATGAACATCTGGCAGAAAAAGTAGAAGAGTAATCCAAAATTTCCAGGAAGGGACAAGTTGGCTGTACAGGAATGGCAGGGAGAAGGACGGGCGTTGACCTGCTCGGTAAAATTGGAATGTCGAAAGCCGGACGAAATACCATTTTATAATATGTTATCATTATATTTTCAAGGCCGTATTGAACGGCCTTTTCTAATGTCATCCAGAGGCAGTCCTGGAGTTGTATTAAGGACAACGAATACGCCATTGAACAAGAGTATTGGCGTGATATAATTTGGATAGAAAATAAATCATTAGGAGGGTAATATGTTATACTTACCAGAAAATCTAAAAAAGTATCGATTATTGAAGAATTTAACACAAGAAGATATTGCTCAATATTTAGGAATTACAGCACAAAGTGTTTCAAAATGGGAGAGAGGAGTTTCCCAAACAAAAGGATATTAAGAAACAGCCCGTGTTTACCTGCTTGCAAACAAAAGAATATTGCTACTAAGCTAAGAGATACTACATAAGTGTGCTAGTATCTCTTTTTCGTTGGCGTGAAACAGCAGACTATTTCATTTCTGCTTGATTATCCTAAACTTATCGGGCTATGGTTTGTCAAGGGCTTGGTGCGTTAGCAATGCTTTAGCACCCTTTACAAACCATAGGCTGATAAGTAATATGAATAAATGCAGAAAACTCGAAATAAAATCATGTATCCTATATACGATAAAGAAGAAAGGTGCTATACTGTATCTATCAAGAGAGTGCTAATGGTATGAATGGACTTAGTTAGAATAAAGGAGGTTAAGCGATGAAACGGTTCACAAAGATTGCCATTAGTTTATTCTTAGTATCTGCGCTGGTTGTTGGTTCATCAAGTATAGCATTAGCGTCTGACGGCATAATTACTAACGAAGAACCAACAGAAGAAGAAGGTATTCAAGACGCTGAAGAAGTAATTGACTTTATGGAAGAAGAACTGGCAACAGAGCAAACAAGCATAGTTACTGAATTGACGGAACAAAAAGCAGAGTATCAATCAGATATGGAATTAGCGCCAACAGAGGAAGAAAAACAGCAAATACAGGTTTTAATAAATGAAACCGCGGACATGATTGCTGAGTATGAGCAATACGAAGAAGGTATACAGACCTATGGTAAAAATCATGTTATTTATTCTCCGGCAGTTGCTTCCATTACTGCATATTTCCATGTGAAAGGCTATAAATTGGCGGCTGAATTATTGACATATGCAAAGGCGAATAATAAGTTAAATGTTAATTATAAGCCTAGAAATGGAGCGGTTGTAAAGAAATCTCCTGTTTTTACTTATATTGCGAAACTTCAAAAGACAAAAGGCTCTAATTCATTTCCAAATACGGGCAATGTTTATCAAAAGGACTGCTATTATGCTATCCATGCTTTTAACTATACAAAACCGTCTGCAAAAAGTAGAACTGTCACTATTAGAGATAGGTACGATTTTAAGTATGGAGATTATAGCGGAATTGCAGGCGCGGCTGTTAATACGATGTACATGGCTCAAAAAGCAGGCGTGATTGTACCGTTCTATACAGTAATAACACAAACTGCATAAATGAATAAGATAGTCCATTCATACCTTAAAAAATCCTTCAAGTAAAATTTGCTTGAGGGATTTTTAATTTAATATTTCTTAAGAAATATATGTGTTGAAAATTCATATTTTTCTGTTAAATTATGGTTAGCTGAATAAAATCAGCATATAGAATAAATTGGAGGTAAAATCAAATGAAACGTAAAATTCTAATCACGGTAATAGTTGTATTAGTATTAGCTTTGGGTGGTGGTTTCTATTTTGCAAAGAAAATGACTACACCTCAAAATCAGCTAAAAGAAACTTTTAATATCCAGTTAGAGGATACAAAATTGCTTTATGACGTAGACACAAAAGAGGGATTTCATAACGACGGGTTAAGTTATGAGATTTATCAAGTGAAAAATCCGGACGCTGAATTTTTAAAAAAGATAACTCAGCCCAAAAACGAATCAATGGAAAAAGATGTGAATGAGCTGCTCAAAAATGTAGATATTTCAAAAGACAATTCTATTGATTGGAGCAAAGAATATACATGGCAAAAGGTAGAATTAAACGAGGGGTTTGATGTATTATATCTAATACTCTTTAAAGACAATAATACAGTTTATGCTATTGCAAATTCTATATAGTATTGTTGCAACTTAAATCAAATTTTGCAGAATTTGAGGTGCTTTTGACGCATATAAAACATAAAAAAACCTTTATCATAGTGATTGTAATAATTACTTTTTCTGTTTTTCTGCTTTGTTTAGTTTCTTTAAATCGAAAGAGTGTCGCTTATAGCAAAGAAACAGTAAATACATATGTCCAAAAAATTGAAAAATGTACTAATGAAAAAGATAGAAAAAAACTAGAACAAGTTGTACAGAATGAAATGGCTGTCAATCAATTATTAGAAGATTTTTCTGATGATGATATGATTATCAAAGAAGTGAATTATTATAATCTCAAGGATACTATACTAAGAGTTGAATTACAGTGTGAGTTTAAAAAAGAAGTAAAGACTTATCTTATCATGATAGATAATAAAAATCCCAAATGGGAAACATATGTAACTGGTTTTATCTAATGAAATTAGAGAATACAAAGGGGGCTTTATAATGACTAAAATAAAAATGTGGATTGTTTTATTCATTGTCGGCATAGTCATGATTTTAGGTGCTTCGGAATTTAGCAGACTTATAGCGAATGAAACAAACTGGTACACAGCAGGAATAATAGTGTCTGCTATTTCTGGACTTGGACTATTATTTGAAATGTATTTCAGACGGAATAGGTAAATTCCATTTTATAAGGCAAGTAGAAAAATTGGAAGTTGAGATGGAGGAAAACTTTATGGAATATGGACTTGTAGCTTTAATGATAATTGGTGGAATTTTACTTTATACAAAAATCAATGAATTACAAAAACAAGTAAAATCACAGCAGATACAAATTGATAAATTGTGTAAAGAAACTGATAATCAACGATTAGCTACATCTTTCATTTCAGACGAAGAAAAAGCATATATAACACATCTAAAAAACAGCAGTAAAGAAGTAGAAGCTGTTAAAAAAGTGAGAGAATTGACTTCAATGGATTTAGTACAAGCAAAGCAATATGTTGATACATTATAAATTCTAGTTTGTGCGAAAGATAAGCGTAAAAACTCAATAACCGCCGGGGTGATCCGCCAGCGGTGGCGGTCGTAAGACATAGCGCCACGCCAGCTTGCTGGCGAGCGGGCGGTTCACTTCGGCGGTTTGGCGAGCGTTAGCGAGCCTTAGAAGCCCCCGTTATCTAACAAGGGGGGCACAAAAAACAAAAAACAATAGACAGTAGTAAGCGGAAAACGCTGTATTTACAGGGCAAACCCGTATTTTTAAGGGTGTGAAATAAAATACAGCAATCTCACATGGCAAAAACTGAATATATGAAGCATGGGACAGTTGATTTTTAGATTGACTGTCCTTTTTTTATGCAACGAAACAGAAAGGACGGATAACATGAATAACAAAGACTTTATGCAAGAAGTGAAAGAAAAACGTGAGGAATACGGCATTTCGCAATCAAGATTTGCCGTTGCCTGCGGTATCAGCCGAGAATACTATAACCGTATCGAAAACGGCAAGACACCGCTCACAGAAGAATTGAAGCAGGAAATCACAAAACAGTTGGAGCGTTTCAATCCAGACGAACCGCTGTTCCTGCTGATTGATTACTTCCGTGTCCGCTTCCCTACTACGGACGCGCTGACCGTTATAAAAAATGTCCTGCATATCAAGGCAAAACATATGCTCCATGAGGACTACGGGAAATACGGCTATGAGGAGCAATATTTTACAGGCAATATCGTATTGCTGGTATCTTCTAACCCTGTATTGGGCGTTCTGCTGGAACTGAAAGGCAAAGGCTGTCGGCAAATGGAAGCCTATCTGACCGCAGAGGGGCGAAGCTGGTTTGATTTTATGATGGACTGTCTAAGTGCCGGCGGCGTGATGAAACGCCTTGACCTTGCAATCAATGACCGGGCTGGTATCCTGAATATCCCTATGCTAAAGGAAAAATGGAAGCGCGGCGAAGCAATCTCCTATTTTCGGGGGCATAAAGGCTATGACAGTACAAAAAAGAACGGGGGCATTGTTCCAGAAGATACGGGCAATACGCTGTATATCGGCTCAACGAGCAGCGAGGTCTATTTCTGTATCTACGAAAAGGCAAAGGAGCAATACGCAAAGCTGGGGATAGACATAGAGGATATGGAAGTCAAAAACCGCTTTGAAATACGCTTGAAGAATGAGCGGGCTTATCATGCTGTCGCTGACCTGCTGACTTATTATGACGCGGAACGGACAGCCTTTTCTATCATCAACCGCTATCTCTGCTTTGTGGACGCTGAGGAAGATAAGCCAAAAAGCGAATGGAAAGTCAATGAGGATTGGGCGTGGTTCATAGGGGAACACAGGGAAGCACTCAGGCTTACGACACAGCCCGAACCCTTTACCCTAGAGAAAGCCTTACGCTGGCTACACAGACAGGTAGCACCGACGCTGAAAATGGTACAGGAACTTGATAAACAGAACCATACGACGATATTAAAGGATATGCTGGAGCATACGGAACTGAAAGAGAAACATAAGCACTTATTGGAACTGGAAAAAACGGATATAAAGGACAGGATAGACACCGCCGTACAGGAGAAAACGGACGGTGTTTTTTGATTGAAAAACATTTTTAAGAATTTTTCCAAAAAAGTCATTATTTGGACAGTCGGCGGACAGATATGGGGTAGAAAGAAGAAATCTTAATTTTTTTTTACTAGCCAGCTTAACAAATGGCACTCCGCTTTCCCTATATGAAGTGGAAGAAGAAAAAATGAGATTTTCTCGTTTCCAACTTAACAAACAGCTATTTGCCGGACAGATATGGTGCGGAAGAAGAAAAAGAAAAAAATTTTGGGCTTTAGTCATGAAATCGCCTGTTGCTGTCCCTATATGGTGCAGAAAGAGAAATTTCTTTTCAAAAATGGAAGCAAAATGCCGTTTCCATTCCCTATATGGAGCGAAAGAAGAAAAAAGTGAAATTTTTTCATTAATCAACTTAGCAAACAGCACTTTCTTGTCCTTATATGGTGTGAAAGGAAGAAAGCAAAGCGATTTTTGCCAAAATGCACCGTTCCGTTTGTATTAATGGTGTAAAGGGAAATTTCTTCTTTCAAGCGTTCCTTGAAAATCGAATAAAGCGGTCAGATACGTTAGACAGACAACGAGCCGTTGAAGCAGATACGCCACGACCTTATCTCCTGCCCTGTAAGCGAGCGAAAACTATCTGTGTTCATGGGAAAGGCTTGTCCCCTTTTCCAGCCATGACCTGTCCCGTCTGATAATGATACTCCCGTACAGCCACAGCCTGAACGCTCACAGCGTCGCACGCAATGGGTACGGCTACATGAGAACCATGCAGGGGTACAATTCCCGTGGGCTTTGACACAAGCCGTCTGACTGCTTCAAAACCGCTAAGAAAGGGGGTATGTGTGATAGACAAGGTTATAGAAAAACAAGCAGAAGCAGAAAAAAAGCCTGCTCCTGAAAGACAGCGTTCCGCGCGCGGCAAGACGCGAATTGTCGTAAAGGAACATTTTTCACAACACGGCAAGACAATGGAAGAACTGCTGACTGATGTACTGCTGGAAAAAGTAAAACAGACCACAGCATGAGGAAAGGTGCGGAGAATGGAAAAAAGATTGAATATAGAGAAATGCCCGTGTTATACTTTACCTGCAAGCAGGTATTGTAAGCATGGGTTGGTTATAAAGGAGGATAACTGACAATGAAACAGATGATTTACAATACCGCACTTTATCTTAGGCTGAGCCGTGATGATGAATTACAGGGCGAAAGCTCCAGCATTACCACACAGCGGAGTATGCTCCGCCTGTATGCAAAGGAACACCGTCTGAATGTGATTGACGAATATATCGACGACGGCTTTTCTGGGACGAACTTCGACAGACCGAGCTTCCAGAGAATGATAGAGGACATAGAGGCAGGAAAAATCAACTGCGTTGTTACAAAAGACCTGTCCAGACTTGGCAGGAACTACATCATGACGGGGCAATATACAGAACTGTATTTCCCCAGTCATGGTGTCCGCTATATAGCGGTTGATGACGGCGTGGACAGCGAGAAAGGCGAAAGTGAGATTGCACCGTTTAAGAACATCATCAATGAATGGGTGGCAAGAGATACGAGCCGGAAAGTGAAATCCGCCTTTAAGACAAAGTTTGCAGAGGGCGCGCATTACGGGGCTTATGCACCGCTGGGCTATAAGAAGCACCCTGACATTAAGGGCAAACTGTTAGTTGACGAGGAAACAAGGTGGATTGTTGAGAAAATCTTTTCCCTAGCCTATCAGGGGAACGGGGCGGCGAAAATCACGAAAGAGTTGATAGAGGAAAAAATCCCTACTTCTGCATGGCTGAACTTCCAGAGATACGGCACATTCGCACACATTTTTGAGGGCGAGCCGGAAAGCAAGCGGTACGCATGGACAATCGCACAGGTCAAGTCGATACTCAAGAGCGAGGTTTATATCGGGAACAGCGTACACAACAAACAGTCTACGGTATCGTTCAAGAGCAAGAAGAAAGTCCGAAAGCCGGAAAGCGAATGGTTTCGGGTGGAAGATACGCATGAGCCGATTATAGACAAAGAGGTATTCTATCGCGTACAGGAGCAGATACAGGCAAGGCGCAGGCAGACAAAGAGCCAGACCACGCAGATATTTGCAGGGCTTGTCAAGTGCGCGGACTGCGGCTGGTCTATGAGGTTTGGAACGAACAGAGCCAACAGCAAGCCGTACAGCTATTTCGCGTGCAGCTTCTACGGACAGTTCGGGAAAGGCTACTGCTCTATGCACTATATCCGCTATGACGCGCTGTATGAAGCGGTACTGGAAAGACTGCAATATTGGGCGAGGGCTGTCCGGCAGGACGAGGAACAGGTGTTGAGGAAGATACAAAGGGCTGGCAACGCGGAGCGGATAAGGGCAAAGAAAAAGGCTGTATCTGCCTTAAAGAGAGCCGAGAACCGCCAGAAAGAGGTGGACAGGCTGTTTTTGAAAATGTATGAGGACAGAGCCGGCGGGAAGATAACGGAAAGGAACTTCGTCATGCTTTCCGGCAAGTACCAGCAGGAGCAGATAGAACTGGAAGAACAGATAGAGAGCCTAAGAGAAGAAATACGGAAAATGGAACAGGAAATGATAGGCGCGGAGAAGTGGATTGAACTTATCAAGGAAAATGCTGTACCAAAGGAACTGACGGCAACGCTGTTGAATACCATGATTGAGAAAATCCTCATTCACGCGCCAGAGATAGACGAGAACGGAGAGAGGACACAGGAAATCGAGATATGCTACCGCTTCATCGGGAAAATCGACTGAATAAGACAGGGCAATATTTTTAACTAAGGGAAACGGGAGAATCCTATCCGGATATTACTTTTTTGCCGGCATTAGCCAATGTATTTGAAACGAGCATCGATTTGCTTCTTGGCATGGATACAATTCGAGCTGAAGAAACGCGTTTGAGTATTCATAAAAAAGCTGTTGCCTATCAGCGAGATGGAGATTATGATTCAGCCGAGAAAATATACAGAGATGCTTTGCTGATATATCCGAATAAACCTGGTATGATTCTTGGATTAGCAGGTACATTGGCGTTAAAAGGAAATACTGATGAAGCCATTGAACTAATGGAAAGAGGATTGCCTCTATCAATCAATGAAAAACAGAAAGCAACTATGCGCGCAACATTATGTTTTTTATATCTGAAAAGTGGAAGAGAAGATAAAGCAAATAAACTTGCATCAGAACTTCCGCACACAAGGGAAAGTAGAGAAGTGATTCAACCACTTATTCAGCAAAAATTAAGTGATTTTGAAATTAATGAAAATATAAAAGTGATTCTTCTTGGAGATGGAAAGGGGTTATGGTGATAGTATGAAAATGGATTTAGCTTCGCTTTACAAATTGAAAGGATTGTAAATACAAATAGGTAATAAATTTGCCGCAAAAAAAACTGAAAGCCCAAATAAAACAAGGCTTCCAGCTCAGTAATGACTAGCGGAGATGGTGGGAGTCGAACCCACGCGCCCTTGCGGACCTATCGCATTTCGAGTGCGACCTCTTACGACCACTTGAGTACATCTCCTTACTTGCTGACAAACTCAGCTTATACATTATAACAAAAAAACAGAGAAAAGAAAAGGGAAAAAACAGAAAAACTTGAAGTTGACTTTTACACAAAGACAACTGTCTTTGTGTGTGAGAAAAAGACATGGACGCACAAAATGTTTGCCAGAGACGGAAAAAGTACTTGAATTTTTACAAAGGAGGGAGTATTATATAAATAGAAATTATGCAGTTTGTAAAAAGAACGGAGGAATTCAAAAATGAGCGATAACATGATGTGGGCATTGGTAAAGGAGAAACCGGAAGCCGGATTATGGATGAAGAGAGTACCGATTCCGGAAGTAGGACCAAACGATGTAAAGATCAAAATCCACAAAACAGCTATCTGCGGTACAGACGTACATATTTATCAGTGGAATGAATGGGCACAGCATACGATCCCGGTAGGACTGACCGCCGGACATGAGTATGTTGGTGAAGTTGTCGAGGTAGGTCCTGGCGTACAGGGATTTAAGATCGGAGATCTGGTATCCGGCGAGGGACACATCACATGCGGCAAATGTCGGAACTGTCTGGAAGGCCACAAAGAAAACTGCAAGGACGCAAAGGGCGTCGGTGTCAACAGAAATGGTGCATTTGCAGAGTACCTTGTGATTCCGTCTTCGAACGTATGGCCATGCAACCCGAATATTCCGGAAGAGATGTATGCGATTTTTGATCCGTTCGGAAACGCTACACATACAGCGCTTTCCTATGATATGCTTGGAGAGGACGTGCTGATCACAGGTGCGGGCCCGATCGGTATCATGGCAGCGGCAATCGCGAAGTTTTCAGGCGCAAGACATGTTGTTGTGACAGATCTCAACCAGTATCGTCTGGATCTTGCGACAAAGCTCGGTGCGACAAGAACAGTGAACTTAAAAGAAGAGAAACTGACCGATGTGATGAAAGAGATCGGAATGACAGAAGGATTTGATGTAGGTCTTGAAATGTCCGGAAGTCCGGCTGGTCTGTCTGACATGATCCATAATATGAAGCACGGTGGAAAGATCGCTCTTCTCGGACTTCAGGGAACAGAGACGAAAGTGGATCTGGAGACAGTGATCTTCAATGGTCTGAATATCCGCGGTATTTACGGAAGAAAAGTATGGGATACATGGTACAAGATGTCTACGATGCTTCAGGCAGGACTTGACATTTCCCCGATTATCACACATCGTTTCGATATCAAAGATTATGAAAAGGGATTCGAGGCAATGATCTCTGGAAATTCAGGAAAAGTCGTACTTGACTGGTCTCATATCAACGATTAGTAGAAAGGAAGAGAAGCAAAAATGGCACGTAAAAATGATCTGTTAAGCATTTATACAAAAACTGTAGATGAAATTAAAGAAGCAGGCCTTTTCAAGGGAGAGGCTCCGATCTGCTCTCCTCAGGGAGCAAAAGTGACACTGGAGGACGGGAAAGAGTACCTCAACATGTGTGCAAACAACTATCTGGGACTTGGAAATAATCAGAGACTGATCGACGCTGCAAAGCGTACATACGATGAGAGAGGGTTTGGTGTTGCATCCGTTCGTTTTATTTGCGGAACACAGGATATCCACAAACAGCTTGAGAAAAAGATCTCTGATTTTCTTGGAACAGACGATACGATTCTTTATTCTTCCTGCTTTGACGCAAACGGCGGTCTCTTCGAGACCATCTTAAAAGCAGAAGACGCTGTCATCAGTGACGAATTAAACCACGCTTCTATTATCGACGGCGTGCGTCTTTGCAAAGCAAAGAGATACCGCTACAAAAACAACAGCATGGAAGATCTGGAAGCAAAATTAAAAGAGGCCGATGAAGCCGGAGCAAGAATTAAGCTGATTGCGACAGACGGTGTATTCTCCATGGATGGTATCATTGCCAACTTAAAAGGTATCTGTGATCTGGCTGACAAGTACAATGCACTTGTTATGGTAGACGACAGTCATGCGGTTGGATTCGTTGGCAAAAAGGGCCGCGGTACCGCAGAATACTGTGGAGTAGAAGGCCGTGTAGATATCATTACAGGAACACTTGGAAAAGCACTCGGCGGAGCATCCGGCGGATATACATCTGGCCGGAAAGAAATTATCGACCTGCTTCGTCAGCAGAGCCGTCCGTATCTGTTCTCCAACTCTCTTGCACCGGCAATCGTAGGCGCGAGCATGGAGCTGTTTGATATGTTAAGTGAGAGTACGGAGCTTCGTGACCATTTGGAAGAAGTGACATCTTACTATCGTCAGAAACTGGATGAGAACGGATTTGACGTAATTCCTGGAACACATCCATGTGTGCCGGTTATGATTTACGACGAGAAGACAGCGGCTGAGTTTGCAAAGAGAATGATGGAAAAAGGCGTTTATGTCGTAGCATTTTCTTATCCGGTTGTACCGAAGGGAAAAGCAAGAATCCGTACTCAAGTATGTGCAAGTCATACAAAAGAAGATATTGATTTTATCGTAAAATGCTTTATCGAAGTACGTGAGGAAATGGGACTGAACAAATAACTTTATATTGTGTAGCCATGATAGCAGAAAGGCGCCCTGAGGGGCGTCTTTTTGCATGAGAAAAGGTACAGAATTTCATACACAAACACGATAGACTTTATCCGGAAAATCACTTGCTTTTTTATATATAAGGAGTATAATGATAAAGATTTCATAAAGATTACATTAATTTTTCGTTTACGCAGGAGGAAACATGAATATCATCATTGTAGGAGCCGGAAAAGTTGGAATCACGATTGGAGAACAGTTAAGCTCTGAAAATCATAATATTACAATTATTGACCTGAATCAGAAGAAAGTAGAAGAGGCGGAGGAGAAGTTTGACGTCATGGGTGTTGTGGGAAACGGCGCCAGTTACCAAGTTCAGATGGAGGCAGGCGTTATGGACGCGGAGCTTTTGATTGCGGTGACAGGTGCGGACGAACTGAATCTGCTTTGCTGTCTGATTGCGAAAAAGGCCGGAAAGTGTCAGACCATAGCCAGAGTCAGAAACCCGATTTACAGTAAGGAAGTCAATTTTATCAAACGGCAGATGGGATTGTCCGTGGTAATCAATCCGGAGCTGGCAGCAGCACAGGAGATTTCAAAGCTTCTTAGGCTGCCATATGCTAAAAAAGTTGATACCTTTGCCAGAGGCCGTGTGGAGATGGTGAAATTCCGGATGCATCCGGAATTACATATGGACGGACTGAAAGTGGCCGACATTCTTTCCAAGATGAAGTGTGACGTTATGATCTGTGGCGTGGAGAGACTGAAAGAGAGAAAAGTTGTGATCCCGAACGGAGATTTCATCCTTCGGGATGGTGATCTGGTTTCTATGATGGCGGTTCCGAGAGAGACGGCGAAGTTTTTCAAGAAAATGGGAATCCCGACGCATCAGGTGAAGAGTACACTGATCGTAGGCGGCGGAATGATCGCTTTTTATCTCGCCAAGCAGCTTCTGGAAATGCGGGTGGATGTACGGATCATCGAGCAGAATAAAGAGCGCTGCGAGATGTTGAGTGAGGAGCTCCCGGACGCGACGATCCTTCAGGGGGACGGAACGGATAAAGAGTTTCTGCTGGAGGAAGGGCTGGCACATACGGAGTCTCTTGTCGCCCTGACCAATATGGATGAGGAGAATTTGATGCTGGCCCTGCTGGCAAGAAAATATTCTGAGGCCAAGCTGGTAGCAAAGGTCAACCGCATCCATTTTGAGGAGGTGATCGACGACCTGGATATCGATAGTATTATTTATCCGAAAAACCTGGCGGCAGAGCACATTGTGCGTTATACGAGAGCAATGCAGAACTCTCTTGGAAGTAATGTGGAGACTCTTTATAAAGTCATGGACGGAGCGGCTGAAGCGCTGGAGTTCGTTATCCGGGAGGAATCTCATGTCACGAACCGCACGCTGAGGGAGCTGTCGCTCAAGGATAATCTGCTTGTATGTTATATCAGCCGATTTGGAAAATTGAAAATGGCCCGTGGGCAGGATATGCTGAAAGTAGGCGATTCGGTTATTGTTGTCACGACCCATAAAGGGCTGAATGATATTACGGATATTCTGAAATATTGAATGCCGGAGGGGGAAAAGGAGTAAGACTATGAATTATTCTATGGTATTGTATGTCGTAGGGTGGATTCTCAATTTTGAGGCCGCTTTTATGCTTCCTTCCTGTCTGGTAGCCTGCATCTATCAGGAAAAAAGCGGTCTGGCCTTTGTAGCTGCCATGGTGGTTGCGCTTGTGGTCGGGATTCCACTGACGATCCGGAAGCCGAAGAGCAGAGAGTTTTATACTAGGGAGGGCTTTACAAGTGTAGCCCTTGGTTGGATTGTACTGAGTATTGTCGGAGCAATTCCGTTTGTACTAAGCGGATCTATTCCGAATATGGTGAAGGCACTGTTTGAATCTGTATCCGGGTTTACGACGACCGGTTCCAGTATCCTGACAGATGTGGAGGTGGTGCCCCGCTGCGTACTGTTTTGGAGAAGCTTTACGCACTGGATCGGAGGAATGGGAGTCCTTGTCTTTATCATGGCGGTCATGCCCTTGATCGGAGGTAAAAATATTAATCTGATGCGTGCAGAGAGTCCGGGACCGTCTGTCACAAAGATGACGTCCCGCATCAAGAATACGGCGAAGATTCTTTATCAGATTTATCTTGTAATGACCGTGATAGAGATTCTTCTTCTTCTGATAGGGAAGATGCCGCTTTTTGATGCACTTACGATTTCCTTTGGCACGGCGGGCACCGGAGGATTCGGAATCAAAAATGACAGTATAGCAAGTTATTCTCCATACTTACAGTATGTGGTTACAATTTTTATGATTTTATTTGGGGTTAACTTTAACTTTTATTTTCTGCTGCTTTTGAAAAAGCCCATCGAAGCCTTAAAAAGCGAGGAGGTTCGGTGGTATTTTGGCATTATTGCTGCATCGATTCTGGTGATCTTTGTTTATGTCCGGTCCATCTATCCAACTGCGGAGGAGGCGTTCCGTCATTCTGCGTTTCAGGTGGGATCGATTATCACCACCACGGGATTTGCCACGACAGACTTTAATCTATGGGCACAGGTACCGAGGACGATCCTTGTCATGCTGATGTTCATCGGTGCCTGTGCAGGAAGTACCGGAGGCGGTATCAAGGTATCCAGAATCCTGATCCTTGGAAAGACAATCAAAAAGGAGCTTAATCAGCTCGTACATCCGACTGGTATTAAGAAACTTCAGATGAACGGGCGTCTGATTTCCCACGAGGTGCTCAGGTCGGCTAATGTCTATATGATGGTCTATCTTTTGATTTTTGCATGTTCGGTTCTTATTGTGGCGATGGATAATTTTGACCTGGTGACAAATTTTACCGCAGTGGCGGCAACATTAAACAATGTTGGTCCAGGTCTGGAATTGGCCGGCCCGACAGGCAATTTCAGCCAATTCAGCAACCGCTCGCTTCTGGTGATGATTTTTGATATGCTCGCCGGAAGACTGGAGCTTTTCCCGCTTCTGCTGTTATTCCATCCGATAGCATGGAGAAAGTTTTAGCGTGTAAATCAGGATTCATCGAGAGAGTGGGAGGGACAGCATTTTTAGCCGCTGTCCCTTCTCTTTGTAAGATGTACAGAGGAAAGTGTCATTCCTATCCGCAGGATGACAGTAGCATATCGATGGCGTCCAGAAGCAATGCTTTTTCCTCCGGAAGATGACCTTGGATCGTGTAAGTATTGAGGACGGTGGTGTCGTGGAACATACAATCTGTCACAGCCAGATTTTCAAGGAGAATTCGCTCTTCCCACAGCATTTCCGCATCGTTCATCATATCAAAATGTCCCTTTTTTACATCTTTATAAAGGGGAGTATCTTCCCAGAGCTTAAGTTTCAGGCACCAAATATCCGCAGGATGAAGCTGGTTTAACAGTCTTGCGGTGGACAAGGCGTGATGGACGGAAAAGTGCCGTCCCCCGAGTCCTAGAATGATGGTGACATAGTATTCAATTCCTACGTCTTCCAGTCTGCGAAGCTGGGTCAGCATATCCATAGAGGTGACGCCTTTTTTTTGTTCCAGGAGGATAGAGTCGCTGCCGCTTTCCAGTCCGATATGGAGTGTTGTAAGTCCCATCTGGTGAAGAAATCGAAGCTCCTCGTCAGTTTTCCGCGCAATATCGTCTATCCGGGAATACATGGCAAATTCGTGGATATTTGGCATGTACTGGTCTGTCATGTCAAAAATCACGCTCAGCTTTTCATAGTCCAGAACAAACGCATTTTCCCCGAGCAGGAAGAGCCGGTAGGCATCAGGCCGGAACTGTCCCAGGATCTGCATGTTACGGCGGATTCTTTCCAGGGAATGGATATGGAACGGATCTTTAGCAAAGTCGCAGAAGCGGCATTTGGCGTGGCTGCACCCAAGAGCCACCTCCAGAGCGGCGCTTTTCTGTTCGCTTGGCGGCAGATAGATTGTGTCATGGGTATAGATAGAAGCAAATAATTCTTCTTCTGTCATTATAGGACCCCCTTTCTTTGAAAAGATACTACAGGAAGATAAATCAGCGGGTCAGACCGCTAAGCATCTCAAAAAATCCCGGGTAGGAGACATCCACACACTGCTCTTCCTGGATGTGGGTTTCTCCCTGGGCAGCAAGGCCTGCTACGGCAAAGGCCATTGCAATGCGGTGATCCATATGAGGATGGATCGTAGCGCCTGCTAATGGTTTCCCACCGTGTATGATCATGCCATCATCGGTCGGTGTAATGTCAGCGCCCATAGCCCGTAAGTTTTCAGTTACAGTTTGTATCCGGTCAGTCTCCTTGACTTTCAGCTCAGCGGCATCCCGGATGATAGTGGTGCCGTCAGCAAAGGCAGCCAGAACAGCGATCATTGGAATCTCATCGATGAGCGTTGGGATGATGGAGCCTTCAATACAGGTACCGGTAAGGCTGGAATGACGCACCAGAAGGTCTGCGGTCGGTTCGCCGGCGCCATCTTTTTGATTCATGTAAGTGATATCAGCGCCCATGGACTTGCAGACTTTGAGGATGCCGGCGCGGGTGTCGTTGATTCCTACATTCTGGATGAGTACCTCCGATCCTGGGACCAGAAGTGCCGCCCCGATAAAATAGGCAGCAGAAGAAATATCTCCCGGCACGAAAATATCCTGGGCGTATAGCTCGTCACATGGTGAGATGGTGCTTTCGGCTTCGCCGCTTTCCAGAAGCGTTGTGTGAAGAACAGCGCCAAACTGAGAGAGCATCAGCTCGGTATGGTTTCTGGAAAGAGAAGGTTCCAGGATGGTGGTCGGACTGTTGGCATAAAGCCCTGCCAGCAAAATGGCGGATTTTACCTGAGCCGACGCCACCGGGGATTCATAGCGGATGCCGTGAAGACATGGTTGTCCCTGAATCATCAGAGGGGCACAGTCATTGCCGGACAGACTTTCGATCCGGGCTCCCATCATGGAAAGGGGGCGGATGATCCGTCCCATCGGGCGGGAGTTGAGTGAGTCATCACCGGAAAGGAATGAGGTGAAGGACTGTGCGCTTAAAATCCCGGAGATAAGCCGGGTTGTTGTACCGCTGTTTCCCACATTAAGAGTGCCAGACGGGGCAGTAAGGCCGTGAATCCCTTTCCCTTGGACGAGAATCCTTCCGTCGGTTTCTTGCTGAATATCTATTCCCATCTGCCGGAAACAACCGATGGTAGAGAGGCAGTCTGCACCGTTCAGGAAGTGGCGGACGGAAGTGGTACCCTTCGCCAGGGCACCAAACATAATGCTTCGGTGAGAAATAGATTTATCTCCCGGTATCGTAATCTCCCCATGGAGCGGGGAGGAAGTTTTGATCTGTTTCATAAGTAGTCTCCCTTATCATATTTTTCCTTATTCTAATCAGGATCGTTCATAGACAGTGTAGCGATGCCGCCTTAATACCTGTGCTGCCTGTTCCTGTGCCGATGCCTCGTAGAACTCGATACGCAGAACGCCCTCTTCAAATTCGCGGTTGTGGACGATCCCGATATTTTTGATGCTGATCAGATTGGAGGCCAGGATCGTGGCAATTGTCGCGATTCCGCCTGTCTCGTCGATGATATCACAGTAGATGGCAAAGAGCTTCTTGATCGGTCCGGCGGAGATATCCGGCACGGAATTTCGATAGCTTCTGGAGGAATCAAAGAAGCTGTAAATACCCTGGGAATCACCCTGATCGATCATGGCTTTTGCCATGTTCAACGACTCGATGTAGTTTCCGAGAATCTGGGAGATATGTTCCCTGTTTGCCGTCAGGATATGCTCCCACATGGTTGGGGAGGAGGAGGCGATCCTCGTGATATCCTTAAACCCGCCGGCAGCCAGAAGCTTCATCAGTTCGTCCTTCGTGTCGTGGTCCCGGACGAAATTGACGAGGCTGGATGCAATCACATGGGGGAGATGACTGATGGTGCCCGTCACATAGTCGTGGGTCTTACAGTCCAGTGCAACCGGAATGGCCCGGAGCGATTGGATAAAGTCAGAAAACGCCTGCACCTTTTCTTTTTGCTCCGGTTCGGACGGCGTGAGAATATAGTAGGAATTCTCAATCAGTACCGACTTAGAATTGGCGTAGCCCGATTTTTCTGATCCAGCCATCGGGTGACCGCCGATAAAGAAATCAGAAAGACCAATTTTTTCTACTTCCTCATGGATTGGTGTTTTGACGCTTCCTACATCGGTCAGGATCGTCTGCTTTGACAGAAATGGCTTTACCTGGCTTAAATAGGCAGAATTATATATGACTGGCGCGCACAGAAAAAGATAGTCGCATCCTTTGAAATTTTCGTCAATGACAGTGACCGCCGTGTTGATGACGGATTCTGCGGTGGCAAGTGCCAGCGTTTCCCGGTTTTTATCAAATGCGATAATTTCGCTGTCCGGATAATACTGGCGGATGGCTTTTGCGATTGATCCGCCGATCAGTCCAAGCCCGATAAATCCTGTTTTCATAATTGAGTTCTCACCTTTCATGATCTGGTTATTTCCTTATATTTTAAGAGATTTTTGTGTCTTTGTCAAAATACATCTCAAATTGCTGTACAAAATGATTAGAAAAGGAAGGACAGAACGCCAATTCAGGAATGGGGTAGCCTGATCCTGATACAAGTATCAATCAATTCCGTCCATCCATGATAGTTGAACTGTTACAAAAACATTGTGAATATTCAATAAAAGAGTTGTAAAATAACTAAAAATTTAGTACAATATACACATGGTTACTGTAAAAACAAACGCAGTAAAATCGAGCTAGACAATGAAGGAGGCAGCACTATATGAAAGTTTACAGGACGGATGAAATCAGAAATGTTGTTTTGTTAGGTCATGGCGGAAGCGGAAAGACGAGTCTTGCAGAAGCAATGGCCTATGTATCAGGCGCAGTAAACAGGATGGGAAAAGTAGGCGACGGAAATACCATCAGCGATTTTGATAAAGAAGAACAGAAACGTGGATTTTCTATCGGAACAAGCCTGATACCGATCGAGTGGGAGAAGGCAAAGATTAATGTGCTGGATACACCGGGTTACTTCGACTTTGTAGGAGAAGTAGAAGAGGCGGTCAGCGTTGCGGACGCGGCAGTGATCGTTGTTTCCGGAAAGGCAGGCGTGGAAGTCGGCACTGAAAAGGCATGGGATCTCTGTGATAAGTACAATCTTCCTCGTATGATCTATGTGACCGAGATGGATTTAGACGATGCAAGTTTCCGTCAGGTAGTGGAAACGCTCCGTGAGAAATACGGTAAGGTGATTGCGCCGCACTTCATGCCGATCCGTGAAAATGAGAAGCTTGTGGGCTATGTCAACATTATCAAAAACGCAGGACGGCGTTACACCGATATCGGTAAGAGAGAAGAATGTGAGATCCCGGATTACTGTATGGACTACTTGCAGCAGTACAGAGAGGCGCTCATGGAGTCTGTAGCGGAGACAAGCGAGGAGTTTCTGGACCGTTATCTCTCCGGTGAGGAGTTCTCTGTGGAGGAGATCCGTTCTGCTATGCGTACAGAAGTCATGGATGGTGACATCGTTCCGGTGGCAATGGGATCTAATATCCAGGCTCAAGGCGTTGCGAATCTGCTTTCTGACATTGTACGTTTTTTCCCTAGTCCGGCAAACCGTGAGTGTGTCGGCATGAACCGTAAGACAAACGCGATCTATGAAGCGAACTATGACTTTGCTAAAGCAAAAAGTGCGTACGTATATAAGACGATGGTAGATCCGTTTATTGGAAAATATTCCTTTATCAAGGTATGTTCCGGCGTGATCAAGGGCGATGATGTGCTGTATAATGCAGATACAGACGCAGAGGCAAAACCAGGCAAGATCTATACGATGCTAGGCAATAAGCCGGTAGAAGTCTCAGAGCTGTTTGCGGGAGATATCGGAGCCATCGCGAAGTTGACAACAACAAAGACCGGAGACACCCTCTCCACAAAGAATACTCAGATCACATTCGCAAAGACGGAATACTCTCAGCCGTATACTTATATGAAATATACGACAAACTCTAAGGGAGATGAAGATAAGGTATCCCAGGCACTCTCCAGAATGATGGCAGAGGACGTGACGATGAAGGTTGTCAATGATACAGAAAACAGACAGATCCTTCTCTACGGTATGGGCGATCAGCATCTTGAAATTATCGCTAGTAAGCTTGCCTCCAGATATAAAGTTGCGATTACCCTAGAGAAACCAAAGGTAGCATTCCGTGAGACGATCCGGAAGAAATCCGATATCGACTCCAAGTATAAGAAGCAGTCCGGGGGACACGGACAGTACGGACATGTCAAGATGACATTCGAGCCGTCCGGTAACCTGGAAGAGGCATTTACATTTGAAGAGAAAGTCGTAGGAGGAGCGGTTCCGAAGAATTACTTCCCGGCAGTAGAAAAGGGGCTTCAGGAAGCAGTATTGAAAGGACCTCTTGCCGGATATCCGGTTGTGGGCATTAAGGCGACATTATACGATGGATCCTACCATCCGGTAGACTCTTCAGAAATGGCGTTTAAGACTGCTACCATCCAGGCATTTAAGAAAGGTATTATGGAGGCGTCCCCGGTACTGCTTGAGCCGATCGTATCTTTAAAAGTGACAGTGCCGGATGAATATACCGGGGACGTTATGGGAGATTTGAATAAACGTCGTGGACGGGTACTTGGTATGACTCCGGTCAATGGAGGAAAACAGGTGATCGAAGCCGATGTTCCGATGATGGAGCTTTATGGCTATTGCACGACTTTGCGTTCCATGACAGGAGGACGCGGCATCTATGAATACCAGTTTGCAAGATATGAGCAGGCTCCGAACGACGTTCAGGAAAAAGAGATTGCAAACAGAGCGGCAGAGGAATAAAAGTCTGCTGAAGAGTGCAGACGAGACGAAAAGTAATAAAAAGAGACTTTGAGATCAGGTACATAAGAAAGGGTCCGGTACTACGAAAAGGAACGTAGTGCGGGACCCTTGTTTTCCCCGAAAAAGAGTGCTATAATTGCTATTCATAACCAGATATTTTAACAACAAGAAGAGGAGACATTATGAAAAAGACAAAAACGAAAATTTTGACAGTTCTTGTTCTGATTTTACTGGCGGGAATCTATTATTATGTCAAGCTTCCGGCGATTAATATCCATGCGGATGGCTTCTGGATGTTCCTTCTGGTGGTGATAGCGGCGGTGGCTGTCTTTTATATCGGACGGCGGAGACTATTCCGCAAAGAGGATATCAAGGCTTCCGGGATCGCAAAAGGGCTGATTGGGCTATTTCTTCTGGTAGTAGCGGTATATCTGGCAGGGACGTTGTTGTCCTCCCCGATTATCAATGCCAAGAAGTACCAGAAGCTTCTTAATGTAGAGAATGGCGATTTTCAGACGGACATCAAGGAGCTTTCTTTTGATCAGATCCCGCTTCTCGACCGGGATTCTGCGACCCTGCTTGGAAACAGGAAGATGGGAAGCATGGTGGATATGGTATCCCAGTTTGAGGTGGATGAGCTCTACAGTCAGATCAATTACCAGGATAAGCCGGTGCGGGTATCCCCGCTTCGCTATGCCAATGTGATTAAATGGTTTACGAATCAGTCCGAAGGTATTCCGGCATATATCCGGATCGATATGACGACTCAGTCTACAGAGCTTGTCATGCTGGACGAAGGAATGAAATACTCCACAAGCGAATATTTCAACCGGAACATTCACCGGCATTTGCGGTTCCGGTATCCGACCTACATCTTTGGAGAGCTGAGTTTTGAGATTGACGACAACGGAGTTCCGTACTGGGTAGCTCCGGTGAAGAAGTTTAATATCGGACTCTTTGGAGGAGAGACGGTCGGACGTGTTGTTCTTTGCAACGCCATCACCGGGGAGACAGAAGATTATGCGATCGATGAAGTGCCGGAGTGGATTGATCATGCATACGATGCGGATCTGCTCGTACAGCTTTACGATTATTACGGTACACTGAAACACGGATTTTTCAACAGTATCCTGAGCCAGAAAGACTGTCTCAAGACAACAGATGGTTACAACTATCTGGCTATTGATGATGACGTCTGGGTTTATACCGGAGTTACGTCGGTGAACGAAGATCAGTCCAACGTCGGTTTTGTTCTGATGAATCAGAGGACGATGGAGACGAAGTTTTACGAGGTAGAGGGAGCGACAGAGAATTCTGCCATGTCCTCAGCAGAGGGCCAGGTGCAGAACCTGCATTATAAAGCGACATTCCCTTTGCTTCTGAATATTTCCGGTGAACCGACATACTTTATCGCACTCAAGGATGACGCGGGACTGGTGAAGAAGTACGCCATGGTCAATGTACAGAAATACCAGGTAGTTGCCATCGGTGATACGGTCAGCAAATGTGAAGAGAGCTACACAGAGCTCATGCAGGAAAATGGAATTGAGACGGACGACAGCAGCGCCGCAAAGGAGACGAAAACGATTACCGGTGCGATTACCAAGGTCGCGCAGGGTGTCGTGGATGGGGATTCCCATTTCTACGTGATGGTGGAAGGCTCCGATGAGATTTTCGACGTATCAGTAGTGAATTTCATAGATATCATCAAATACGACGTCGGCCAGCAGGTGACGATGGAGTATCAGGAAGGAGAAAAGACGAACGTCGTACTTTCCCTCAATGGAGAGGAGAAAAATCCGATTAAAGAAGAGGAAGACGAGGAGACCGACAGCAACGACGAGGCAGCAGTCCCGGAAGAAAAATAAAAGGATTCTCAAGAATGTAAAAAAGAAAGAGACGGAAAATCATTCCGTCTCTTTCTTTTGTAAACGGGACAACGCCGGATCAGGTAAGGTAAGGACTCTTTCGGCAGAAGTCCCGCCAGCCGGTGTGATTAATTCAGATAAGCGCATCCCTCAGCGTCAACGAGCCTCAGTTCTTCTTTTCCCGCACTGATGCTCACATAGAAATCCAGATCACATTCTTTTGAAATTTTTTTCAGCTTTTCCAGAAATTCCGGGATGTCGTCAAGAGAGATATGTGCATGTTTCAAAATGGCGTCGATGAAGATCGCCTTAATATCGTGATCTGCACTTGTCATACCATAAATAAACCCAAGATATGCATCGATGTTATCGATTGCTTCATAGTCGTCCATGCAGATTGCACGAATGTCGAAAGATAAGCTGTATGTATCGCGGTGGCTCTTCTTGATAAAGATTACGTGTCCATCGGACTCCTTTGCCGCTTTGTTGGCAAGTTCAATCATCTGTTGTGTCTTTCCGCTGCCTTTTGGGCCTGTCAATAAATTAACCATATGCATTATCTCCTTTAGCTATATATTTTTCTTACTGAAATGACTTGTGATTATTATACACCCAAGAGGGATTTTAAACAATCCTTTTTTGTCAAATTCCACAAAACAAGCTCGAAAAGAATGAGGGAATCTTGACAAAAAGAACGGATGTGGGTACAATGAACTGGTATTTAAAGAAGTAGAGAAAAACGATCGATGAGGAATAGTAAGGGCTGATGTTTTTTCAGAGAGTCGCCGGGTGGTGTGAGGCGGCAGGACAGACGCTCCCAACTCGCCTCGGAGTTCTTCCGGTGAAGAAAGTAGCCGGGAGCGGTTAGTCCCGTTACAGACGAGAGGGCGTCGGTTCTTATGGAAGCGGCGAAGAAGAGTGGTACCGCGTGAGCTTTTGCTTTCGTCTCTTGCAGATGTCAGAGACGAAGGCTTTTTTATTGTATTCATGTAGAAGCGAGCGAAGGCAAAGATTTGAAAATTCAAAGTATTCTAATTTATTAAGGAGGAAAGAGAAGATGCCGACACCATATAATCACAAGGCAATCGAGAAAAAGTGGCGTACACGCTGGAAAGAGCATCCGGTGAATGTTCAGGAAGACGAGAGAGGAAAGCATGAGAAGTATTACTGCCTCGACATGTTCCCATATCCGTCTGGAAACGGTCTGCACGTAGGACACTGGAGAGGATATGTAATTTCCGATGTATGGAGCCGTTATAAACTGCTCCAAGGTTACTATATCATTCATCCGATGGGGTGGGATGCGTTCGGCCTTCCGGCGGAGAATTACGCCATCAAGATGGGAGTGCATCCGGCGAAATCAACAGCAGAAAATGTAAAAAATATTAAGAGACAGATTAATGAGATTGCGGCTCTTTATGACTGGGACAGAGAGGTCAACACAACGGATCCGAATTTTTACAAATGGACCCAGTGGATCTTTGTAAAGATGTTTAAGGCAGGACTCGCTTACGAAAAGGAGTTCCCGATCAACTGGTGCCCGTCCTGTAAAACCGGGCTGGCGAACGAAGAGGTTGTCAATGGAAAATGTGAGCGCTGCGGTACGGAAGTGACGAAGAAGAACCTCCGTCAGTGGATGCTCAAGATCACCCAATACGCAGAGCGTCTTCTGAATGATCTGGATAAGCTTGACTGGCCGGAGAAAGTAAAGAAAATGCAGACAGACTGGATCGGAAAATCATACGGTGCGGAAGTCGATTTTCCGGTTGATGGAAGAAAAGAAAAGATCACTGTTTATACGACAAGACCGGATACCCTTTATGGGGCGACTTTCATGGTACTTGCCCCGGAACATGCTCTGGCAAAAGAGCTTGCAACCGATGAGACAAGAGAAGCAGTAGAGAAATATATCTACGATGCGTCCATGAAATCAAATGTAGACCGTCTTCAGGATAAGGAGAAGACTGGAGTCTTTACAGGAAGCTATGCCATCAATCCGATGAACGGTGCGAAAGTGCCGATCTGGCTGTCCGACTATGTACTGGCTGATTATGGTACCGGAGCGATCATGTGTGTACCGGCCCACGATGACCGTGACTTTGCATTTGCAACGAAGTTCCATATTCCAATCATCCAGGTGATCGCCAAAGATGGAAAAGAAATTGAAAATATGACGGAAGCATATACAGAGGCTTCCGGAACCATGATCAATTCTGGAGAATGGAATGGGATGGAGTCTGCTGTCCTGAAAAAAGAAGCCCCGATAATGATCGAAGAGAAAGGCATTGGAAGAAAGACAGTCAACTACAAGCTTCGTGACTGGGTATTCTCCCGTCAGAGATACTGGGGAGAGCCGATCCCGATTGTTCATTGTCCGGACTGTGGAGCCGTACCGGTTCCGGAGGATCAGCTTCCGCTGACCTTGCCGGATGTGGATTCCTATGAGCCGACGGGAACCGGGGAGTCCCCTCTTGCGGCGATCGACTCCTGGGTGAATACGATCTGCCCGGTATGTGGAAAGCCGGCGAAAAGAGAGACCAACACCATGCCGCAGTGGGCGGGTTCTTCCTGGTATTTCCTTCGTTATGTAGATCCGCACAATAACGAGGAACTTGTTTCCAGAGAAAAAGCAGACGCCATGCTTCCGGTCGATATGTATATCGGTGGTGTAGAACATGCGGTACTGCATCTTCTGTATTCCCGTTTCTACACGAAATTTTTGAGCGACATCGGCGTAATCGATTTTGATGAGCCGTTTATTAAGCTCTTTAACCAGGGGATGATCACCGGAAAGAATGGAATCAAAATGAGTAAGTCGAAAGGAAATGTCGTATCCCCGGATGATCTTGTGAGAGACTACGGATGCGATTCTTTGAGAATGTATGAACTCTTTGTAGGACCGCCGGAACTGGATGCAGAGTGGGATGATAGAGGAATTGACGGTGTATACCGTTTCCTGAATAAGCTGTGGAATCTTGTGATGGACAACAAAGAGAAAGACATCAAAGCGTCCAAAGAGATGCTTAAGCTTCGCAATAAGATGGTGTACGACATCACAACCCGTTTGGAAAGTTTCAGTCTAAATACGGTGATCTCCGGATTTATGGAGTACAACAATAAGTTCATCGATCTTGCAAAGAAAGAAGGAGGTATCGATAAAGAGACTCTTTCCACGATCGCAGTCCTCCTGGCTCCATTTGCGCCGCATATGGGCGAAGAACTTTGGGAAGAACTCGGACACGAGGGAAGTGTATTCCATGCAGGATGGCCGACCTATGATGAAGAGGCGATGAAAGACGATGAGATCGAAGTGGCTGTACAGATCAATGGTAAGACAAGAGCGGTTGTGACGATCTTTGCAGAAGCCGGAAAAGAGGAAGCCATCGCAGCCGGAAAAGAGGCGATCAAAGATAAACTGACCGGAAACATCGTAAAAGAGATTTATGTGCCGGGAAGAATTATTAATATTGTTATGAAATAATGGAGAAGAAACTCTCATATTTTTAAAATGGAGTAAATTGGGAGTAAAAGTTGAAAGAAAATGGAGTAAATGGCGTGGATAATGAAACATTATCTGCGTCATTTTTCTATAAAATGATGTAAAGAAATGCAGAATATGATAAACTAAATGAAACAAATAGATTCGAACTTTATGAGGTGGTGGGACTCATGTTGAAAATAAGTTTTAAAGCACAGCTTATGATTGCTGCTATTATAGTCATTGGAGGCTTTGTATTTTCCCTATATTTCGAGAATGATATATTTTATAATTTTACATGGGCGTTTGTAGGTGTTCTTTTCTTTATTAACCCTGTTTATCCTGAAAGTAAGGTACATTTGGAAGAAGTAAAAGCCCAAAAAGCAATGCGAATTGCGGCAGTTGTTGTTTTTTTTGCCGGAATAACGAACGGATTTGGTGTATAACTTCCGGTTGCAAAATTGATTATATTACAAGAAAGGGAAGAGTAAGATTATGAATTCGACAAAATGAAAAGCAATGGGGGATTGGGAGTAAGGTGAAGATGCTGTAAGGAAGCAGTTTTGCATATTCTTTATTTTTCATATTTACATCTCGAGCTGATTGTGCTATTTTTAATAAAGAAGTTATTTAGGGAGGTGGCTTGATGACGGCTGTGCGTAAATAATAGGGCAATAAATTTTGATATTCATGTAAATGGATTGTTTTTTTGTCGTGTTCATTTGCGTATGGTGATGGCAGCTACCTCTTTACGAGATGGTTTATTTTTCGTATATAAAATCGTATGATGGTGAAAGTACCGGGGGTACTTTTGACTGCAATGACACTGACAGGATAGCTCTCCATGAACGAGTTATCTTTTTTTATTGTCCTGATAAAGTGGGAACAACAGCAGAAAAGAGGAAAGGAAATATGAATCGGGAAAATAAAAAAAGAAAATATGAAAAAGGTTACTATAAAAATCATCCATGCACAGAAAGTTTTATTTGTAAAAACTGTGGCCGCCTCGTTGTTTCAGCGGGGGCAGGAAGCAATCACCGAAATCACTGCCCGAATTGCCTGTGCAGTATGCATGTAGATCATGAACCGGGAGACCGGGAATCAGATTGCGGAAGTATTATGGATCCGGTAGCTGTATGGGTGAGAAAAAATGGAGAATGGGCGATCATCCACCGTTGCAGGAGGTGTGGAGCGTTGAGTTCCAATCGGGTGGCGGCAGACGATAATCCGATGAAACTTATGTCCATTGCCATGAAGCCACTATGTTCCCCGCCGTTCCCACTGGAGCGGATAGAAGAAATGACAGCACTTATGGGAGGAGATGGAAAGTTACACGGATAGACAAGTAAGAAGAGAATCCGCACCCGAAGCTATTTTATAGTTTTCGGGTGCTTTTTCAACTTTTACTTGATGTAAGTTTGTGCTACAATAAAACGTAGATGGAACAAATAACATGCAGATTCTGGAAAAAGAAAGGAAGAGATTGTGTGAAACCACTGTATCGGACTATATTATTTACAATTATATTTGTTCTTTCGTACTGCATCGTTTTCTTTTTGATGAGACACGAGATAGATCTGGTAGTGCTTGCGGTTCTGACCGTCGTGCAATTCATTCTGAATTTTGTGATTTATACGGTGCTGGAGAAGGTGGATAAGTCCTGAAAAGGGAAGAAGATACATCCGGTGCATCAATATAAAGAGACTGCGGCTGTAGTCTTTCAAAAACCGCCAGTTTGGGAAGATTATTGAAATTGATGGAAGTGTATTTTGGCGGAACAGAAATTTTTGTAAAAAAGACTTTCAAAATCCACAGGAAACGAGTATAATAAAAAACTGTCTGAAAAATATGCACATAAGACAGGAGAAGAACGATGAGAGAGGTATATGTGAATATTGGTTCTGTGGAAAAGGCCAAAGGACTCAACGGAATTTTGAGAAAACTGGAGGGAGATTTCGATCTGGTGCAGGGAAGAGCTACCATTGATGCGAAATCTTTTCTGGGAATCCTTAGTATGGATTTGTCCCAGACTGTGAAGCTGATCATCCATGACAGTGACTCGATCGACATGGCGCTTCTGAAAGAATATATGGCATAAAATGGGGCCGGGAGACCGGCCTTTCATTTACCATTGACTAACCGGCTTTCTTTTTTATATGATGAGTAAAAGATCACCGGACGGCAGATACTAAGTCTGTCAGGCGGAAAAAGGAGGGATCGGTATGCTTGCTTTGACAGACGTAAAGCCAGGATGTGAGTGTATGGTTAAGTGGTTCTTTGCAGATAGAGATATCGAAGAGAATATGAGGTGTCTTGGGATCGGGCAGGGAAGCCGCCTTCAGGTGGTGAGCAGGTCGAAAGGACATTTGATTATTGCTCCGGAGAATGGGAGACGGATTGCATTGTCTGAGGACATTGCAAAGCGAATTAAAGTATAGAGAGAAAAGAGCGGAGAGAGACTGATTGAGTCAGTCCTCTCTGTCTTTTTATATTCGCGCCGGATTTTGCAGATGTAGCAGCTCACATTTCATAGATGGTTCTTGTACATGGAATAGCCGTATAGTATAATAAATAAAAAGGGCTTTGGCCCTCAGAAAGCCGCAGCCCGAAGGGAGAAGATTGTCATGCAGGAGTTAAATAAGCTGGAGACATTGCGGGATATTATCGACAAAGGAGAATACATTGTCGCTCTTTGCGGATCAGGCATGATGGAAGAGTGTGGAATCCATCCGCTGAAAGACCAGGACCGGGCCTACCGGATCGAGGAGAGGTATGGACGCTCCCCGGAGTACCTCTACACGGATGCCTTTTTTAATACACGTACCGAAACCTTTTATGACTTTTATAGGAATGAATTATTGGTAGATCTGGAGCCTACGGCTTCGACCTATACCTTGGCGGCCATGGAGCGGGCGGGGAAGCTCAAGTGCATTATCTCAAGTAATATTTACGAGCTTAGTGAGCGGAGCGGCTGCCACAATGTCATCAATCTTCACGGAAGTATTTATCAGAACCATTGCCAGAAATGCGGCAAAAAGTATTCCGTTGACTACATCAGACAGGCGAGGAAGGTTCCATACTGTGAGGCGTGCGGCGGAGTGATCCGGCCGGATGTATCTTTCTTCGGAGAGATGCTGGACAGTGAGAAGCTTTCCAGGACGTTGGAAGAGATTGAAAAGAGTGACGTACTTTTGCTGCTTGGAACATCACTGAGTTCCGATGTGTTCCGCAATTACATCAAATGTTTTGAGGGAAGTAAGATTGTACTGATCCATAATAAGGAGAAACTGATGGATGAGAAGGCGGATCTTCTGATCTACGACGAACCGAAGAACGTACTTCCCAAACTTGGTTTTTAAAGACGGGTAGAAAAGGCTGCTGTCAGGTCACAGCAGTCTTTTTCTTGCATTGACGCAAAGAGCAAAATCCCTTATCATAATCTGGTAAGACTTGAGATACAAGGAAAGAAAAGACAGGAGCGATAGACATGAATATTATCAATATTGAGCATATCAGTAAGCGGTTTGGAGATAAATTTCTGTTTGAGGACGCCTCTTTCGGGGTGCAGGAGGGGGATAAGATCGGGATTGTCGGAATCAATGGAACCGGAAAGTCGACGCTTCTTCAGATGATTGCAGGGGAGGATGAGCCGGATGAGGGTCAGATTGTCCGCCAGAATGGCAAAAAGACGGCATACTTGCTTCAGAGTCCCTGTTTTGAGGGCTGTACTACCATTTCAGATTACGCATTTGCTGGGGATACGGACGGAGGATGGAAGGTGCAGAGTAATCTGACGAAGCTTGGGATTTTTGACTATATGGCAGAGCTTAACACTTTGTCCGGCGGCCAGAAGAGAAAGGTAGCACTTGCCAAGGTGTTGGCAGAGGATGCGGACATCCTTCTCCTGGATGAGCCGACGAACCACCTGGATGAAGAGATGATTCTCTGGCTGGAGGACTATCTGAGAGCTTACCGGGGCGTTGTGTTGATTGTGACCCACGACCGGTACTTTTTGGATCAGGTTACGAACCGGATTCTGGAGGTAGACGACGGAAAGTTCTACGGGTATGAGGCTGGATACTCCGGTTTCCTGGAGCTGAAAGCCAAGAGAGAAGAAATGGAGTTGGCTTCAGAACGGAAGAGGAAGAGTGTTCTCCGTATGGAGCTGGAGTGGGCGAAACGGGGCTGTCGGGCGAGAAGCACGAAACAGCGGGCGAGACTGGAACGGCTGGAAACGTTGAAAAACGGGAAAGCGCCGGAGGCGGCAAAGACTGTGGAGACTGCCAGAATCAGCACCAGGATGGGAAGGAAGACCATAGAACTGCATCATATTTTCAAAGGATTCGGTGAGCGGACTCTCATCCGGGATCTGGATTATATTATACTACGGAATGAGAGACTGGGGATCATAGGTCCGAATGGCTGTGGGAAGTCGACCTTGTTAAAGATGATTGCGAGGCAGATTACTCCAGACGCCGGGGAGATTGAGATCGGGGAGACGATCCGGATCGGCTATTTTGCCCAGGAGGTACCAGATATGGATACGGATGCCAAGGTCATCGATTACATCCGGGATTTTGGGGAGTATGTGCAGACGGAAGAGGGGAAGCTTAGTGCCTCTGCGATGTTGGAGCGTTTCCTCTTTCCACCGGAGATGCAGTATGCTCCGGTGTCCAAGCTCTCCGGCGGTGAGAAGCGTAGGCTCTATCTATTGAATGTGCTGATGCAGGGGGGCAACGTCCTCCTTCTCGATGAGCCGTCCAATGATCTGGATATCGCAACCGTGACGATTCTGGAGGACTATCTGAATTCCTTTGATGGAATTGTGGTTGTCGTATCCCATGACCGGTATTTCCTTGACAATGTAGCGGACCGGATTTTCGAGATGGACGGTCAGGGTGAGATTCGTCAATACGAGGGAGGATACACGGACTATTTGAATGTCAGACTTTCAAAAGAAAAGGCGCTGACAAAGGGCGTACAAAATTTGCGTAAAAATGAGGACAGCAGTTCGAAAAAACCGCGGCATACGAAGCTGAGATTCTCCTACAAAGAGCAGAAAGAGTATGAGGAGATCGACGGAGTGATTGCCGATTTGGAAGAAAAGCTGGAGATGTTGGATCAGGAGATGGTGAAGTTTGCCACTAATTCCATAAAGCTCACCGAACTGACGAAAGTGAAAGAGGAGACCGAGCAAGCGTTGGAAGAAAAGATGGAGCGCTGGGTCTATCTCAACGACCTGGCTGAGCGGATTGAGGCGCAAAACGCAAGGTAAGGAAATCCGTGCTTACAGCAGATCGCCATATATAAAGCGCACAAAAATCTTCGTTTTGAAACAGGTTTGGACCCGGATTTTTGTGATTTTGTGCAAAGCTGAATTGTTACATAATAACGAAAAAGATTTAGTACTTTACTTGACAAAAGAAGGATTCATTGTTACAATAAAAAAACAGAACGCACTCTGTTTTTAGAAAAGAAAGTAGAGGTAGGGTTTATGAGGAAACAGGTTTATTCTTTATTGGTAGATAACACACCGGGCGTACTGAGCCGGATTGCGGGACTGTTTAGCCGGAGAGGATTCAGTATCGACAGTATTACTGCCGGGGTGACTGCGGACAGCAGATTTACCAGGATCACGGTTGTGGCAAGCGGCGACGAAAGGATTCTTTCCCAGATTGAAAAGCAGGTACGCAAGTTGGAAGATGTTCTGGAGATCAAGCTTCTCAATGATGAGGAGGCGGTTTACCGGGAGCTGATTCTGATCAAGATCAGAGCGGACGCGGCACTCCGTCCAGGGATTATCGCGATTGCGGACGTTTTCCGGGCCAAGATTATCGATGTGGAAAAGGAATCGCTGATCGTAGAGCTTACCGGCGCACAGTCAAAACTGGAGGCGTTTTTAAATCTGCTGGACGGATATGAGATTCTGGAGCTTGCAAGAACCGGAATCACGGGCCTTTCCAGAGGCAGTCAGGATATCGCTGATGCGGAGGAAATCCTGAGGAAGAGAGCCGAGCAGGATGGGTTCGACAGAGAATGAAGCTGAAGGGGTAGTTCCCCTTTGACGAGCTATAGTAAAAAACAGGAGGTAGAGTACAATGAACAAACCAAAAATTTATTATCAGGAAGACTGTAATTTAGCATTACTGGAGGGCAAGAAGATTGCGATCATCGGCTATGGAAGCCAGGGACACGCACATGCCCTTAATTTAAAAGAATCCGGATGTAATGTAGTAGTCGGACTTTACGAAGGCAGCAAATCCAGAGCAAAAGCAGAGGCTCAGGGATTACAGGTTATGACAAACCAGGAAGCAACCAGATGGGCTGACATCATCATGGTTCTGATCAACGATGAATTACAGGCTGATATGTACAAGAAAGACATCGAGCCGAACTTAAGCGAAGGCAAGATGCTGATGTTCGCACATGGTTTTGCAATCCATTTCGGACAGATCAAAGCACCTGCAGGTGTAGATGTAGCGATGATTGCTCCGAAGGCCCCGGGACACACTGTAAGAAGTACATATGTGGACGGACAGGGTGTACCGGCGCTCGTTTGTGTAGAGCAGGATGCATCTGGAAGAGCACTGGATCTGGCTCTGGCATACGGCGCTGCAATCGGCTGTGCGAGAGCAGGTCTTCTGACAAGTACATTCCAGATCGAGACAGAGACAGATCTTTTTGGCGAGCAGGCAGTTCTCTGCGGAGGTGTATCCGCACTCATGCAGGCTGGATTTGAGACTCTTGTTGAGGCTGGATATCCGGCAGAAAATGCATACTTTGAATGTATCCATGAGATGAAGCTGATCGTTGATCTGATTTATCAGAGCGGTTTTGCGGGAATGAGATATTCTATCTCCAACACGGCAGAATATGGCGATTATATCACAGGACCAAAGATCGTCACAGAAGATACAAAGAAAGCAATGAAGAAGATTCTTTCCGACATCCAGGATGGTACTTTCGCAAAAGACTGGCTGTTAGAGAACAAGATCGGAGCACCTCACTTCCACGCAATGAGAGCAAAAGGTGCACAGCATGAATCCGAAGTAGTCGGAGCAGAGTTGAGAAAACTCTATAGCTGGGCAGAGGATGATAAGTTGATCAATAACTAGTTCCTGTATGGTCTGACAGGGGCATACTCCCCCTGTCAGATTTTTATTGTCATTTCCATACAGATAGAATTCTATTTTAACAGATATTTTTCAAATGCTTTATGAGGGTCAAGACGCACTTCTTTAAAAAAGAGAATTATCCAGATAAGAAATGCAGGAATTGCCATATATGGCGTAAAAAAATAAGATAATACTGCCCCGCCTAACATAATGGCGGACCAGACAAAACATTGGTTTCTCATGTCACGGGCAAGTCGGGGTTTGTCATATAATGCCTGTTCCTGTTTTGGTAAAGTGTTAAACCCGGAGACAAATTTAACAGCCTTTTCTTTCAATATCGCAAAGAATACTCCTACAATAAAAAAAGGGATTACGAGAACTCCGCATGTCCAGAAACCGATATTGATATTCATCACAAAACCTCCTTTGCGTTCATCAATGACAAAAAAGACACCCTCTGACGGTGAGGATGTCTTTTTTCTTTTTCTATAAATTAAGCGATAGAATTTACAGCTTTTGCAAGGCGGGATACTTTTCTGGCGCAAGTGTTTTTGTGGTAAACACCTTTGCTTCCAGCCTTGTTGATCTCAGCGATTGCTACACTCAGCGCTTCTTTAGCAGCAGCAGCGTCTTTGTTTGCAACGGCTGTCTCAACTTTCTTCACGCAAGTTTTCACTTTAGATTTGATCGCTTTATTTCTCGCAGTCTTTGTTTCAGCAACTAAAATTCTTTTCTTTGCGGATTTAATATTAGCCATGACCTACACCTCCAACTTTGGTAATTTCGTTTCTTGCCCTTCGTCAGAGCCGGACACGGAACGATCTGACGAAGCATACTCACTTATTTTATGTCAATAAATAATTTATGTCAATACATATTTCGGCTTTTTTTTGAGAAACTATGGAATAAATGAAAAAAAGCGAGGTTTTATCATGGTTGAGAAGTATAGTATCCGGACCGATCTGGCTTTGGAGGAGAAAGAGCGATTTGAAGAAGAGAACGTAGAGGTCCAGGGCGTTGTCCTGGAGGAGGAGTACGACGAAGAGTGGGAAGTTCGGACGACAACGGTCATTATTAAGACAGAAAATGGAGCAAAGACGATGGGAAAGCCTGTGGGAACATATATTACAATGGAAGCGCCAAATCTTGCCGTTCCGGATGAGGCTTACCACCGGGAAATCTCTGTAAAGATTGCCGAATGTGTGGAAAGGCTTCTGCGCCATAAATGGAAACGGCAGGAAAAGCGGGATACAGGGGAGGACGTATCGGTGCTGATGGTGGGGCTTGGAAACCGGGCAGTGACGCCGGACGCTTTGGGGCCAAGAGTGGCGGACAATCTGAATATCACAAGGCACATCGTCCGGGAATACGGAAAGTATGCTATGGGCGAGGATGAAGTGACTTTGGTGAGCGCCCTTGTTCCCGGTGTGATGGCTCAGACCGGAATGGAGACAGCGGAGATCGTAAGGGGCGTCGTGGAGGAGACAAAACCGGAGGTGATTCTCGTGGTAGATGCCCTGGCAGCGAGGAATTCCAAGCGTCTGAACCGGACGATCCAGATTACAGACACAGGGATCAATCCAGGATCCGGCGTGGGGAACCACCGCAATGCCATCACAGAGGAAAGCGTCGGGGTTCCGGTGATTGCCATCGGAGTGCCGACTGTCGTGGACGCTGCCACTATTGTCAACGACGCCATGGAGAATTTGATGAAAGAGATGGAACACTCAGAGACCCTTAAAGGGGTTGGGGTTGTACTGCAAGGTTACCATGCGGCAGAAAAATATGAGCTTGTACGGCAGTTGATTTCGCCTCATCTCAACGGGATGTTTGTGACTCCAAAGGATGTGGACGAGACAGTGAAGCGGATCAGCTTTACCATTTCTGAAGGGCTGAACCTGCTTTTTTCAGCAAAAGAGTCGAATGGAGACAGTTTGGCAAAACAGGGAGAGGAACAAGATTCAGTAAAAGCGAAGGGAAAGGAAACAAAAGGACAGGCACATAATCCGAAGAAAGCAGGCATATAGTATTAAGACACGAAAATTTGGATCATGGTTTTAAGAAAGTAGAGTGAGGTATTTGAGTGGAAAGATACGTCTCCATCATCTTCTGATCGGAGGAGTGGTGGGTGTGCTTGGCGGATATATTATTCTGGGAGGCTATGAAAGTTCAGCAGAGTTTCTACGGGCAGAAATCGGACAGACGATCCAGAAAGGGGCGGAAGCAATGTACTTTCCGACCCTTATCCGGTTCGGGGAAGAGCCGGAGGGAACAGTGGGCGAGTGGGTGGCAAAGCAGGCGATGAAGATGACACCCCTTGGAAACTACGTAAAGGCGAACGAGGTCAGCGAGACTCAGATCGAGGACACGGAGACTTACGAAATGCTTCTGAAAAAGGAAGCGGAGGATGAGAACGAAGTAGATGAGAACGGGAAACTCATTAAGAAGAATCAGGAAAGTACCACGGAAGTGCCCCACGAATCTCAGGTCAAAGGAACTGTAGACAGGGAGAAACTCAAAGACTACGAGTATCTGACGAGTCACTTCTATACGATTGACAGTACGACGATGACGAGCCCGGAAGAACTGAACGCGGAGACACTGCTTGCCAAAAATATGAAGTTTACAAAAAAGGACAACGGGCCGAAGATTCTTATTTACCACACCCATTCTCAGGAGACATTTGTGGACTCGGTACCGGGAGATGATAAAACTTCTATTGTGGGGATCGGAGACTATCTGACGGATCTTCTGAACAATACCTATCATATCAAGACGATCCATGACCGTGGCGTCTACGATATTATCAACGGAAAACTCGATCGGAGTGAGGCATACGAACTTTCGGGGGCAGCGGCGGAAAAGATCCTGGCGGAAAATCCTTCGATTGAGGTGGTGATCGATTTACATAGAGATGGTGTGAACGAAAATACCCACCTGGTGACAGATGTCAATGGAAAGCAGACGGCAAAAATCATGTATTTTAACGGGCTGTGCCGGACGAGGGCGAACGGGGATATTCAGTATTTTAACAATCCGTACATCCAGGATAATCTGGCGTTCTCCCTGCAGATGAAACTGGATGCGGAGGAGCATTATCCGGGATTTACGAGAAATATTTATCTGAAAGGCTACCGCTACAATATGCAGCTTGTACCGAAGATGCTTCTGATAGAGGCCGGGGCTCAGACGAATACGGTTCAGGAGATGAAAAATGCCATGGAGCCGCTGGCAGAATCATTGAACCGGGTTCTGAACGGGTAAAAATATAATTTCTTGAATCGTATGTTCGATTGTGGTACACTGTTGAAAGTAATGAACTGGCAGGAACACCAGAAGAGCATAAGGAGAAAGGAAGAATACGATGGCGAAACATACGACATACGATGCGGACAGTATTGCGGTACTGGAAGGTCTGGAGGCGGTCCGGAAGCGTCCGGGTATGTATATCGGAAGTGTGAGTACGAAAGGACTGAATCATCTCGTATACGAAATCGTGGATAATTCGGTGGATGAACATTTGGCCGGATTTTGTAAAAATATTGAAGTGACACTGGAAAAGGACGGCTCCGCGACCGTTGCAGACGACGGGCGCGGCGTGCCGGTAGGACTGCACCAGAAGGGCGTGTCAGCGGCGCGGATCGTCTACACGACGCTTCATGCGGGCGGGAAGTTTGACGACTCCGTTTACAAGACAAGCGGCGGGCTTCATGGGGTGGGCTCCTCCGTTGTCAATGCCCTTTCCGAGTATATGGATGTGCAGATCAGCCGGGACGGAGCGATCCACCACGACCGCTATGAGCGGGGCGTACCGGTGGTGAAACTGGACAAGGGGCTTCTTCCGGTCATTGGAAAGACGAAAAAAACGGGAACGAAGATCAATTTCCTTCCGGATGGCGAGATTTTTGAGAAGACGAGATTCCGGGAGGAGGAAATCAAGAGCCGCCTTCACGAGACGGCCTATCTGAATCCGGAGCTGACGATTTATTTTACGGACAAGCGGAAAGATCCACAGGAGGAGATCACATACCACGAGCCGGACGGACTGATTGGATTCATTAAGGACTTAAATTCCAAAAGTGAGCCCATTCATGACCCGGTGTATTTTAAGGGCGAGGCCGAGGGAATCGAAGTAGAAGCAGTTTTCCAGTACGTCAACGAATTCCATGAGAATATCCTTGGCTTCTGTAACAATATATACAATGCGGAGGGCGGCACACATTTGACCGGGTTTAAGACGACGTTTACTACGGTGATGAACCAGTACGCAAGGGAAATCGGCGTGCTGAAGGAAAAAGACGCCAATTTCACCGGAGCCGACATCCGTAATGGTATGACCGCCATTATTTCTGTCAAGCACCCGGATCCGAGATTTGAGGGGCAGACGAAGACAAAGCTTGACAATCAGGATGCGGCCAAAGCAGCCAGCAAGGTGACAAACGACGAGATTGTACGCTATTTTGACCGGAATCTGGACGTTTTGAAAAAAGTGCTTTCCTGTGCGGAGAAGGCGGCGAAGATCCGAAAGACCGAAGAAAAAGCAAAGACCAATCTTCTTACCAAGCAGAAGTATTCCTTTGACAGCAATGGGAAGCTTGCCAACTGTGAGAGCCGGGATCCGAAGAAATGTGAGATCTTCATTGTTGAGGGAGATTCTGCGGGCGGTTCTGCCAAGACGGCAAGAGAACGGATGTACCAGGCTATTCTGCCGATCCGGGGAAAGATTCTCAATGTGGAGAAGGCAAGTATCGACAAGGTTTTGGCGAACGCGGAGATTAAGACGATGATTAATGCGTTTGGATGCGGCTTCTCCGAAGGATATGGAAATGACTTTGATATTACGAAGCTTAGGTATGACAAGATTATTATCATGGCGGATGCGGATGTGGACGGCGCCCATATCTCGACGTTGCTTTTGACCTTATTTTACCGTTTCATGCCGGAGCTGATTTTTGAAGGACATGTCTATATTGCCATGCCTCCTCTTTATAAGGCAATGCCCAAAAACGGCAAGGAGGAATATCTCTACGATGACCGGGCTCTGGATGAGTACCGCAAGACACAGAAAGGCCCATTTACCCTCCAGAGATACAAAGGTCTCGGTGAGATGGACGCAAATCAGCTCTGGGAGACGACCTTAAATCCGAAGACCCGGATCTTAAAGCAAGTAGAGATCGAGGATGCCAGAATGGCATCCAGCGTTACCGAGATGCTGATGGGAACCGAAGTGCCCCCAAGACGGATGTTTATCTATGAGAACGCCAGAGAGGCGGAGCTTGATATTTAGCAGATGCTGATCATACGAAATGAGGAAGAGACATGAGTCAGAAGGAAAAGGAACAGATCATTCGCACCGAGTATTCGGATGTGATGAAAAAATCATATATTGATTATGCCATGAGCGTCATTATTTCCAGAGCGCTCCCGGATGTACGGGACGGACTAAAGCCGGTGCAGAGAAGGACCCTCTATGATATGTATGAACTGGGGATCCGTTACGACAGACCGTACCGGAAATGCGCCCGTATTGTCGGAGATACGATGGGTAAATATCATCCGCACGGCGACAGCTCTATCTATGAGGCGCTTGTAGTCATGGCCCAGGACTTCAAGAAAGGCATGGTGATGGTGGACGGCCACGGCAATTTCGGTTCCATCGAAGGGGATGGAGCGGCGGCAATGCGTTATACCGAGGCACGGCTTGCGAAAGTGACACAGGAGGCATTCCTGGCAGACCTTGATAAAGATATCGTCAACTTTGTACCGAACTTTGACGAGACGGAAAAGGAGCCAGAAGTACTGCCGGTGCGTTTCCCGAATTTACTTGTCAATGGGGCCGAGGGGATTGCGGTTGGTATGGCGACAAGTATCCCGACCCACAATTTAGGCGAGGTCATCGACGGGGTGAAAGCCTATATGAAGAATAATGCCATCACTACAAAGCAACTGATGAAGTATGTCAAAGGGCCGGATTTTCCGACGGGAGGCATCGTTGTCAACCAGGACGACCTGGCGGAGATCTACGAGACCGGAAACGGTAAGATTAAGATACGGGGAAAAGTAAAGGTGGAAGATCAAAAAGGCAGACGCAAGCGCCTTGTGATTACCGAGATTCCTTATACGATGATCGGAGCCGGAATCGGAAAGTTTTTAAATGACGTCTGCTCCCTTGTAGAGACAAAGAAGACGTCGGATATTGTGGATATCTCAAATCAGTCTTCCAAGGAGGGCATCCGCATTGTCATCGACCTGAAGAAAGATGCTGACGTGGACAAGCTCATCAACATGCTTTACAAGAAAACGAAGCTTGAAGATACTTTTGGAGTGAATATGCTGGCGGTGGCGGACGGGAAACCAGAGACTATGGGACTTAGGAAGATCATCGAATACCATGTGGATTTCCAGTTTGAGATTACCACCAGAAAGTACAGAACGCTTCTTTCCAAGGAACAGGAGAAGCGGGAAGTACAGGAGGGGCTTATCAAAGCCTGCGACGTGATCGATCTGATTATCGAGATTCTTCGGGGGAGCCGTTCGGTCAAAGACGCCAAAGCCTGCTTGATGTATGGTATTACCGATGAGATCCGGTTCAGGAGTAAAACTTCGGAGAAGATGGCGAAGCTTCTCTCTTTTACGGAGCGGCAGGCGACCGCCATTTTGGAGATGCGTCTCTACCGGCTGATCGGGCTTGAGATCGAAGCTCTGCAAAAGGAACACAAAGAGACCGTCCGTAAGATCGAGCGATACGAGAAGATATTGAACGATTATGATGAAATGTCTGCTGTTATCATCGAAGATCTGAACCGTCTGAAAAAGGAATACGGTGTAAAGCGCCGGACTCTACTTGAAAATGCCGAAGAAGCAGTATACGAGGAGAAGAAGATTGAGGAGCAGGAAGTGGTTTGCCTGATCGACCGCTTCGGCTATGCAAGGACGGTAGACCCGTCTGTGTACGAGAGAAACCAGGAGGCGGCGGATTTAGAAAGCCGTTATATCATCACCTGTATGAATACCGGAAAGCTCTGCCTTTTTACGGCGGAAGGGCGTATGCACCAGATTAAGGTACTGGAGCTGCCTCACGGAAACTTCCGGAGCAAAGGGCTTCCGGTGGACAACATCAGCAATTATGACAGCACCGCAGAGCATATCGTCACAGTGATAAGCGAAACGGATCTGGAAGGTGAGATGTTGATTTTTGTGACAAAGGACGGACTGATCAAACGGGTGGATGGATCGGAATTTCTCGTCTCCAAGCGGACCACTGCAGCTACCAAGCTCCAGGAGGGGGATGAAGTGCGTCAGATACTTCGTATGAACGGACAGGATTTTATCGTACTTCAGACAAGGAGCGGATACTTCCTGAAATTTATGGTGGGTGACGTCTCTGAGAAGAAAAAAGGGGCACTCGGAATCAGGGGAATCCGGCTGCAAAAGCAGGACTGCGTGGAAAATGCCTATGTCTTTGCGGAGGGAAACGAGACGAAAGTTTCCTATAAAGAGAAAGAGATCTCTCTGAATCGTCTAAAGACCGGAAAACGGGATACCCAGGGAATTAAACAGCGAGGATAAAGTTTCTGAAAAGATTTTATTAAGAAAAGACACCTTCTTTATTAAAAAAGTTCTTGACTCTGGTATAATACCAGAGTTTAAGATAGAAATAGAGGAGGTGTTCTTATGTTAAAGAACAAAATGAAATGAACTGTTCAGAAACTGACAGAAGGAATCACGCTCCAGATGCTTTTCTGGATTGCTATTGGGGCGGGGATCGCTACTTTCGGAATCCACAATATTCACGAGCGGACTGGAATCACGGAGGGTGGAGTGATCGGGATGATGCTGTTCATCCATCACTGGTCTGGTTTGCCGGCTGGTTGGATTACACCGGTGCTGGATGTATCATGTTACCTTCTGGCATTACGGTTTTTGGGAACCCGTTTTATCAAGGTGTCCATCTTGTCCACGTTCTGCGTCTCCACCTTTTATAATCTCTGGGAGCTTTTCCCGTATCTTCTGCCGGATCTGTCGGATTATCCGCTGGCGGCGGCAGTCTTTGGCGGTATATTCGTAGGAATCGGTGTAGGACTCATTGTCCGGCAAGGCGGTTCCAGCGGCGGAGATGACGCATTGGCGCTCTCTATTTCCAAGGTGACGCATTGGCGGCTCTCCCGTTGCTATCTGTTCACCGATTTAGTAGTATTGGGGCTTTCGATTTCCTACATTCCGATTATTCACATCGTCTTTTCCGTGGTGACTGTAACCTTGTCATCGTTTCTTATTGATCTGGTAATGATGTACGGCAGAGACTCGCAGAAAAAAATAATCAACACATCTCGTTCCGAACAGGAATGTTAAAAAGAGGGGTTCCCCCTCTTTTTTTGCGTTTGTTAATTTCTTTTAACATTTCCCCATAAACAATAACAAGAGTTTTACATAAGCTTTACGAGACCTGGATAGAATGAAAAAGCGGAGCAGGGTATAGTATGAAAGGATGATACATGAATAGAAAATCGGAAAGAGAGAAACAAAGAAAGAAAGGGGCATTTTTTATGCTGGAGTTAAAGCATATTAAGAAATCATTCGACGGAGTTCCGGTATTAAAGAACATCAATCTTGAGATCGAAGACGGAGAGATCGTTTCCATCCTCGGTCCATCAGGATGTGGAAAAACAACACTGTTAAATATCATTCTCGGTCTGACAGAGGCGGATGCGGGGGAACTGATCTTTCAGGAGAAAGATATCCTGCACGTACCGATGGAAGAGAGAGGTTTCAATATCGTATTTCAGGATTACGCACTGTTTCCGAACTTGAATGTGAAGCAGAATATTACATACGGACTGCGTAACAATAAAAATCTCGCCACAGTGGAAGAGGTAAACGGACTGATAAATCTTCTCGGATTAAAGGAGCATCTGGACAAGAAGATCGAGCAGCTTTCCGGCGGGCAAAAGCAGAGAGTAGCGTTGGCAAGAACCATGGTGATGAAGCCCAAGATCCTTCTGCTTGACGAACCGTTGAGCGCTCTGGACGGTGTTATCAAGGAATCTATTAAGGATAAGATCAAAGAGATCGCAAGAGAGTATCATTTGACAACGATCATCGTTACCCACGACCCAGAAGAGGCGCTTACCCTCTCCGACAAGGTGCTCATTATGAACCAGGGGAATATTGCTCAGTTTGGAAGACCAGAGGACATCATCAACGCGCCGGAAGAAGATTTTGTAAAGAAATTTATCTTAAGGCAGCTCGAAATCAAGAGAAACAACATTATGGTGCTTTTCAGCGAATCCGAGGCAAAAAGGTTTCAGGTGGTGTAACAATGAGAAAGAAGATCAAAGAAAAAGAAATCAAAGGGATCTATGGTATCGCGATCCTGCTCTTCCTGGCATTTTTGTTTGTACCGGTAGTTGTACTCTTCCAGCAGTCTTTGGAAGGGGAGACAGGATTTTCCCTGGCTCATTACGGAGCGATGCTTACCCAGAAAGGCTTCGGGCTTGCGGTAAGACACAGCCTGGAAGTTTCCATTGTCAGTGCTATCTTGGCAACATTGCTTGCGTTTTTGCTTGCCTATACCGTCCACTACACAAACGCGCCGGGAGGTTATAAGAAATTTATCCGGCTGGCAGCACAGCTTCCGATGCTTCTGCCGACCATCACATATGGATTTGCTATTATTTACTCCTTTGGAAAACAGGGACTTTTGACGAGACTGTTCGGCAGACAGCTTTTTGATATCTACGGATTTAAAGGGCTGGTGATTGGATATGTGATTTACACCCTGCCGGTATCCTTTATGCTTCTGTCTAATACGATGGGCTATATTGATAAGAAATTCATGGTTGTTTCCCGAATCATGGGGGATACCCCGCTAAAATCCTTTTTGCAGACAATTATCCGGCCGCTGCTCGGCACTTTTGCCACCTCGTTTGTACAGTGCTTTTTTCTCTGCTTTACGGATTACGGAATTCCGGAATCGGTAGGAGGGAAGTACGAGGTTGTTGCCACGGTTCTTTACAATGAGATGCTTGGGAGTATCCCAAACTTCAATAATGGAGCGGTTGTGGCAGTGATTATGCTCGTTCCGTCGATTGTCAGCATCCTGCTGTTAAAATTTCTGGAACGGTACAATATCCGTTACAACAAGATTTCCACCATTGAACTTGCAAAAAATAAGATGCGGGACGTATTGTGCGTCATTGGTTCTGCTGTAGTTTTGCTCTGTGTATTCGCCATCTTTGCGGTAATTTTTATTATGCCGTTTATTCAGGAATGGCCGTACCGGGCTGTCTTTACTCTGGGGCATTTTCAGGATGTGCTTCGGGATAATACACTGACAGCAGTATATAAAAACTCCCTGTTTGTAGCGTTTCTGACCGCAATTTTCGGAACAATTCTGGCTTACGGATGTGCCCTGGCTTCTGCACGCAGCAGCCTGCGGGGTTCTGTAAAGCAGGTGATAGAGAGTACGGCACTCATTACCAACACCATTCCGGGAATGGTGATCGGTATTGCTTATATGCTCGTGTTCTCTGGAACAACGTTGCAGAATACATTTTTCCTGATCATCATCTGTAACATGATCCACTATTTTTCGACGCCGTACCTGATGATCAAAAACGCGCTGCTGAAGTTAAATACTTCCTGGGAAGCGACAGCGAAGCTTTTAGGAGATTCCTGGGGCAAGACATTACTTCGGATCATTACACCGAATATGTCCTCCACCCTGATGGAAGTCTTCGGATACTATTTTGTAAACGCCATGGTCACCGTCAGTGCGGTCATTTTTATCGCCGGGGCAAGAACCATGGTTATCACAACGAAGATCAAAGAATTGCAGTACTTTATGAAATTCAATGAAATCTTTGTGCTGTCTATTCTGATCCTTCTGACGAACCTTTGTATGAAGGGAGTATTATTCCTCCTTTCAGATAGAAAAAAATCCGAATCGAAAGTGAAAAAGGAGAAAAACATTATGAAAATGAGACAGGTAACTGCAATGATGATGGTATGTCTGGTAGCAGGCTCTTTGATGCTTGGAGGATGCTCCGCAGGAGAGTCGAAAGCATCCGGATCTTCAGACGATCAGGTCATTATTTACTCCAATGCGGATGAAGAGGCGGTTGACGCCATGAAAGAGACGCTGGACGCGAATGGATACGAGGGAGAATATATGTTCCAGACCTTTGGAACGTCCGAGCTTGGCGGGAAGCTGATCGCAGAGGGCAAGAACCTGGAGGCAGATCTGGTTACGATGAGTTCGTTTTATCTGGACAGCGCCCAGGAACAGAATACGATGTTTCAAGATCTGACCTTTGATTATACGACGATCAGCGAGAATGACGCTTCTGATTTCTATGCGCCGATCACAAAACAGGAAGGGGCTATCATCGTCAATACGGAACTGTTAAAAGAGAATCATCTGGATACACCGAAGAGTATCAAAGATCTGGCAGACGAGCAGTATAAGGATCTGATTTCCGTGACGGATATTAAGAGCTCTTCTACTGCATGGCTTCTGATCCAGGCGCTGGTAAGCGAGTACGGAGAAGATGGAGCAAAGGATGTTCTGAAAGGGATTTACGCAAACGCAGGAGACAACATTGAAGATTCCGGTTCCGCACCACTGAAGAAAGTACGTGCCGGGGAGGTGGCAGTCGGATTTGGACTGCGGCACCAGGCGGTGGCAGATAAGGAAGACGGACTTCCAATCGATTATGTAGACCCGACAGAAGGAAATTTTTCTCTGACAGAGTCTGTGGCAGTCGTGGATAAAGATAACGGAGACAAGGCAGACAAAGCCATGGAGATGGCGCAGTGCATTATTGAAAAGGGAAGGAAAGCACTGCAGAAAACCTACCCGCTTGCGATTTACGAGGGCGAGAAGGATTCAGACAACAAATCCGCTTACCCGAAAGTATTCTCCGAGAAGCTTACGGCGGACTTACTGGAAAAACATCAGGAATTATCTGAAGCCTGCAAATAAATATTGCAGGAGGTAATATTCAGACGACAGACTGTCAGAGGCGCCTTTCTGACAGTCTCTGCCTGCGCCTTAGACGCAGAATATATCATATGGAAGAAAGGAATAAATACATGAAGAACTACAAATTACTTACACCGGGACCGCTCACTACAACCGAAACAGTAAAAAAGGAGATGCTTTTTGACCATTGCACATGGGATGACGATTACAAACAGATCACCCAGGAGATCCGCAGGGAACTTCTGAATCTTGCTCATGTTTCCGAAGAGGAATACACGGCTGTTCTTATGCAGGGCAGCGGGACATTCGGTGTGGAATCCGTTTTGACCAGTGTGATCGGAAAAGAAGAGAAGCTTTTGATTGCGGCGAACGGTGCGTATGGCAAACGGATGGTTTCTATTGCAGAGCACGCATGCATTGATTATACTTTGTATGAAGAAGATTTTGATAAAGTACCTTGTGCCCGGAAGATTGCGGAGATTCTTGACGGAGACGGACGCATCACGCATGTGGCGATGGTACATAGCGAGACAACGTCCGGAATATTGAATGATATCTCTTCCGTGGCAAAAGTTGTAAAAGAAAGAGGCAGGACATTCATCGTGGATGCGATGTCAAGCTTTGGCGGTGTAGACATTCAGGTAGGAGAGCTGGGAATTGACTTCATCGTCAGCAGCGCCAATAAATGTATTCAGGGCGTACCAGGATTTTCTTTCATTATTTGCAGAAGAGATAAGCTGATGGAAAGCAAGGGTAAAGCAAGAAGCCTTTCTCTGGATCTTTATGATCAGTGGGAGACTATGGAAAAGGATGGAAAATGGAGATTCACGTCTCCGACCCATGTAGTGCTGGCGTTCCGCAAAGCGCTCGATGAGCTGAAAGAAGAGGGCGGAATCGAAAAGAGAAATGAGCGTTACACCCAAAATCATAAGATCCTTATTGAAAACCTGGCAAAACTGGGCATCAAACCGTATGTCGGAGCAGATGTTCAGGGGCCAATTATTACGACTTTTTATTATCCGGAAAATCATCATTTCTCCTTCCAGGAGATGTATGAGTATATTAAGGAGAGAGGATACGCCATCTATCCGGGGAAAGTGACAGACGCAGACACATTCCGCATCGGAAATATCGGGGAGATTTATCCGGAAGATATGGTGAAGGTGACAGCAATTATTTCAGAATTTTTAAAGGAGACAAACTAAGATGAAATACGAAGCAGTGATTTTTGACTGGGCAGGAACAACAGTAGATTATGGGTGCTTTGCACCGGTGCAGGCCTTTCTTGACGCTTTCCATGAGTACGGGATCGACCCGACGATGGAGGAGGTCAGAGGACCGATGGGAATGTTGAAAATCGACCACATCCGTACCATGCTTCAAGGAGAGCGTATCAGCGCTCTCTGGCGGGATAAATATGGCAGAGACTGGACAGAAAAAGACGTTCAGGATGTTTATGAACTCAGCGAGAAAAAGATTCTGGAGATCCTTCCGGACTTTGCGGATCCGAAGCCATACGTGACAGAGACAGTCGCAAGCCTTCGGGAAATGGGAATGAAAATTGGCTCCACCACAGGCTATACAGACGAGATGATGTCCATTGTTGTGCCAAAAGCAAAAGAACTCGGATATGAGCCGGACTGTTGGTTCAGCCCGAACGCGGTGGAAAACTACGGGCGTCCATATCCGTACATGATCTTTAAGAATATGGAGACGCTTGGGCTTTCCGATGTGAGGGCGGTCATCAAGGTGGGAGACACGGTATCTGATATCCGGGAAGGCATTCATGCGGGCATGAAAACTGTCGGCATTGTGGAGGGAAGCTCTGTTCTTGGACTTTCCAAAGGAGAGTTTGACGCTCTTACAGAAAAAGAGCAGAGGGAACAGTACGAAAGAGCCGAGAAGATCTACAAAGAAGCGGGAGCGGATTATGTGATCCGTGATATCCGTGGACTTCTTGATATCGTAAAATAAGTCCCTATTCAGCCAAATATCCTGAATAGTTACTGAAATAAAAGGCAAAACCCCTTGATTTTGTCATAAAAACGTGCTATAGTGCATATAGTTACATAAGAAATCGGCAGAAGAGTGGACGTTATGTTCACTCTTCTTTAGTGCTTGGCGGTTTTTTATTGGAATCCGGGAACTTTGTTCCTTATATTAAACAAAGAAAGGATGTTAGGATTGTCAAAAAGAGAAGACTTTGAGCAAAGAACAGAGGAATTGCTGATTCCGATCCTCGAAAAGTATGAGTTTGAACTGGTTGACGTAGAATATGTGAAGGAGGCAGGAACCTGGTATTTAAGAGCTTACATCGACAAGCCGGGGGGGATTGCGATTAACGACTGCGAAGTTGTCAGCCGGGAGCTTTCCGATCTTCTGGATCAGAAAGATATTATCGATGACAGCTATATCCTGGAGGTGAGTTCACCAGGGCTGGGAAGACCGTTAAAGAAGGAGCGGGACTTTGCAAGAAGTATCGGTGCGGAAGTGGAGATCCGGACATATAGGATGGTAGAAGGCCGCAAAGAGTTTACAGGAGTGCTTGAAGAGTACGATAGTGAATCTGTAACGGTTTCTTATGAAGATGGAACAAAACAGAATTTTGACAGAAAAGAGATTGCACTGATCAGGCTGGCATTTGATTTTTAGTATTATTTAGGAGGAAAGGAAAAAATGAGTACAGAATTAATGGAGGCTCTTACCATACTGGAACAGGAAAAAGACATCAGCAAGGAAACGATGCTGGATGCTATTGAGAATTCCCTGATGAACGCCTGCAAGAACCATTTTAAAAAAGCGGACAATATTAAAATCGTGATGAACCGGGAGACTTGTGATTTCGCAGTTTATGCGGAGAAGACCGTTGTGGAGGAAGTTGACGATCCAGAAGAGCAGATTAGCCTTGTGAACGCAAAAATGATGGACTCTAAGTATGAGCTGGGCGACATTGTCCAGGTGCCGATTGATTCCAAGTCCTTTGGCCGGATCGCGACGCAGAACGCAAAGAACCTGATTCTTCAGAAGATCAGGGAAGAAGAGCGCAAAGTTGTTTACGACCAGTACTTCGAGAAGGAAAAGGATATCGTGACCGGAATCGTGCAGCGCTATGTAGGACGTAATATCAGCATCGACCTTGGTAAGGCGGATGCAATGCTCACAGAAAATGAGCAGGTCAAAGGTGAAGTATTCAAGCCGACTGAGCGGATCAAACTTTATGTGGTGGAAGTGAAGAATACGACAAAAGGACCGAAGATTCTCGTATCCCGTACTCATCCGGAGCTTGTAAAGCGTCTTTTTGAGTCCGAGGTGACAGAGGTAAAGGATGGCATCGTGGAGATCAAGAGCATCGCAAGAGAGGCTGGATCCCGTACAAAGATTGCCGTATGGTCTAACGATCCGGACGTTGATCCGGTAGGAGCGTGCGTTGGGATGAACGGACAGAGAGTCAATGCGATTGTTAATGAGTTAAGAGGAGAGAAGATTGATATCATCAACTGGAGCGACAATCCGGCGATACTTATTGAGAATGCATTAAGTCCGGCGAAGGTGATCTCCGTGGCGGCGGATCCGGAGGATAAGACGGCAAGCGTGATTGTACCGGATTACCAGCTCTCTCTGGCCATCGGCAAAGAAGGACAAAATGCGAGACTGGCTGCGAGACTGACCGGATACAAGATTGATATCAAGAGTGAGACTCAGGCAATCGAGTCTGGAGAACTTCCGGCAAACTATATGGATTTGCCGATGGAAGAGGGCGTATACGAGTCCGACGTCTATGAGGATGATTACGAAGACGATTACTATGAGGACGACGCTGTCTACGAAGAAGAAAGTTACGGGGATGAAAGTGATGAATAAGAAGATCCCGATGCGTAAGTGTGTCGGATGCGGAGAGATGAAGAATAAAAAAGAGATGCTGCGCGTCATTCACACAAAAGAAGGAGAATTCCTTCTGGACGCTACTGGAAGAAAGAACGGAAGAGGAGCCTACCTTTGCTTTTCCAGAGAATGTTTTCTAAAAGCAGTAAAGAATAAGGGCCTGGAGCGCTCTTTTAAACAGGCGATTCCAAATGAAGTATATGAACAGCTGGAAAAGGAGATGGAGCAGATTGAAACGGAATAAAGTTCTGTCACTTTTAGGTCTGGCTACCAGGGCGGGGAAAATAAAGAGCGGAAGTTTCCTGACGGAGCAGGCAGTGAAGGCCGGTAAGGCTTATCTCGTCTTGATTGCGGGAGACGCGTCGGAGAATACGAAGAAAAAACTAAGCAATATGTGCAGTTTTTATGAGGTCCCGGCCCGATTTTACGCAGATCAGGATACCCTTGGCCATGCAATAGGGAAGGAATTCCGTGTCAGCGTCACGGTGACGGATGCGGGATTTGCAGACGAGATTGAAAAACAGCTGAAAACAGAAGAAGAGAGAAATTGCATATAGGAGGTAGTTGGATGTCGAAAGTGCGAGTACATGAATTAGCAAAAGAGATAGATAAAACAAGTAAGGATATTATGGAATATCTGAATGGAAACGGGGCAGATTTAAAAAGCCATATGAGTTTCCTGACAGATCAGCAGGTGGAAGCTGTAAAGAAGAAATTCGGAAAAGCCGCTCCAGCCGGAGATGCTCCGAAGAAAAAGACCATCGTGCAGGTATTCCGTCCGCAGAATACCCAGGGAGGCCAGAGACGCCAGGGAGGAAGAGGCGGTCAGAGACAGACTCAGGCAGGAGCAGACAGCAGACCAGGCGCAAATCGCGACAGAAAGGAAGGATCTGTATCCGCTCAGGAGCGAGGGCGCGACAATAACCGTCCGGCAAAAGACCGGGATGGCAATCGTCCGGCAAGAGATTTCCGTGACAGGGACCGCCAGGGTCGCGATGGCAGAGACAAAAGAGATGGAAGAGATCGCGACAGCAAGGATAAAGAGCGCCAGGGACGTGATTTCCGCGACCGTGACGGAAGAGACAAAGATCGTCAGAACCGGAGTCAAAGAGATGGTAAGGACAAAGACCGCCAGGGCAGAGACTTCCGTGATCGCGACCGTCAGGGCAGAGATAATAGAGACGGAAGGGATCGCGGTGGCAGAGACAGAGACCGTCAGGGACGCGAGCGTGACCGCCAGGGCAGAGGAGGAAGAGACGGAAGAAATAACGGACCATCCATTCCGGCCCCGATTGTGGCAGAACAGAAGCCGCAAAGGAGATCCCAGAAGGATAATTATAAGAAAAAAGAGTATGACCGTGACGAGGAGCGGGAAGGCAAATTTAGTCAAAAGCAAGGCAAGGGAAAGAAAAATCAGCAGCCTGTGATGGAAAAACCACAGCCGAAGGAAGAGAAAAAGGAAGAGCAGATTAAACAAATCACGATTCCGAAGATGCTCACAATTAAGGATCTTGCAGATGCGATGAAGATCCAGCCGTCGGCAATCGTCAAGAAGCTGTTCCTCCAAGGCAAGATCGTGACGGTAAATCAGGAGATTGATTTCGAGACTGCGGAAGAGATCGCGATGGAGTTTGATGTACTCTGCGAGCAGGAAGTAGAGGTCGATGTGATCGAAGAGCTCCTCAAAGAGGAGGAAGAAGACGAAAAGAAGATGAAGAAACGTCCGCCGGTTGTCTGTGTCATGGGACATGTGGATCATGGTAAGACCTCCCTTCTGGACGCTATCCGTGATACAAACGTTACGGACAGAGAGGCAGGCGGAATCACACAGCACATCGGTGCCTCTGTAGTGAATATCAACGGCGAGAGCATTACGTTTCTCGATACACCGGGACATGAGGCATTTACAGCGATGCGTCTGCGCGGAGCCTGCTCTACAGATATTGCGGTTCTTGTCGTAGCAGCGGACGACGGTGTTATGCCGCAGACGGTGGAGGCGATCAACCATGCCAAAGCGGCAGGCGTTGAGATTGTTGTTGCCATCAACAAGATTGACAAACCAAGCGCAAACATTGAGCGTGTCAAACAAGAGCTGACCGAGTACGAGCTGATTCCGGAAGACTGGGGCGGAAGCACCATCTTTGTTCCGGTATCCGCGCACACGAAAGAGGGAATTCCGGAACTTCTGGAGATGATTCTTCTCACAGCGGAAATGTTGGAATTAAAGGCAAACCCGAACAGAAGGGCAAGAGGCCTTGTCATTGAGGCGCAGCTTGATAAAGGGAAAGGACCGGTTGCGACTGTTCTCGTACAGAAAGGTACGCTTCGTGTTGGAGATGCTATTGCCGCTGGATCTGCGTTCGGTAAAGTCAGAGCCATGATGGACGATAAAGGAAGACGTGTTAAAGAGGCAGGTCCATCCACACCGGTTGAGATTCTCGGATTTAACGAGGTTCCAAATGCCGGAGAAGTTTTTGTTGTAAGCAAGAACGAAAAAGAAGCAAGAAGTTTTGCGGAGACCTTCATTTCCCAAAACCGCATGAAGATGTTGGAGGAGACGAAGTCCAAGATGTCTCTTGACGATCTGTTTAATCAGATTAAAGAGGGAAGCTTAAAAGAGTTGGATATCGTTGTCAAAGCCGATGTACAGGGATCTGTAGAAGCGATGAAGCAGAGTCTTCTTAAGCTTTCCAACGAAGAAGTTGTTGTTAAGATTATTCATGGCGGCGTCGGAGCTATTAACGAGTCCGATGTCACGCTGGCATCCGCATCCAATGCCATTATCATCGGATTTAACGTGCGTCCGGACGCGGCGGCAAAGGAGACTGCGGAGAGAGAGAACGTAGACGTCCGTCTGTACCGTGTCATCTACAATGCCATCGAAGACGTGGAAGCCGCTATGAAGGGGATGCTCGATCCGGTATTCGAGGAACAGGTTCTCGGTCATGCGGAAGTACGTCAGACATTCAAGGCTTCCGGAGTCGGTACAATTGCTGGTGCTTATGTGCTGGATGGTATTTTCGAGCGCGACTGTTCGGCAAGAATTATCCGTGACGGAATCGTCGTATTTGAAGGAAAACTTGCTTCTCTGAAGCGTTTCAAAGACGATGTCAAAGAAGTGAAAGCCGGTTATGAGTGTGGTTTTGTATTTGAAAAGTATAACGATATCAAAGAAGGCGACCAGGTAGAAGCATTCAAAATGGTAGAAAAACCAAGATAGGATGAAATTATGAGAAAAAATAGTATTAAAAACACAAGAGTGAATACAGAAGTGATGCATGAGCTGTCCAATATTCTGCGCGGGGGGATCAAAGATCCCCGCGTAGCAGAGTTTACCTCTGTTGTAGCGGTGGAGGTGGCGCCGGATCTGAAAACCTGCAAGGCATATATCAGTGTGCTTGGTGATGAGAAAGCGCAGGCGGATACAATTCGGGGACTTCAGAGTGCCGAGGGATATATTCGCAGAGAACTCGCACATTCATTGAATCTTCGTAATACCCCCGAGATTCGTTTTGTCCTGGATCAGTCGATCGAGTACGGGGTAGCGATGTCCAAGAAGATAGATGACATCACGAAGAGGCAGGAGAAAGAGGAAGAATAATATGGTAAAGCTTTACGAAGTACTAAAAGGAGCAAAACGGGCCGGCATTGCGGGTCATGTACGTCCTGACGGGGACTGTACCGGCTCCTGTCTGGCGCTCTACCAGTATATCGGGCTGTATTTTCCAGAAGTTGCAGTGGATGTGTATTTAGAGGAGATCCCGAATTCCTTCCACATGCTGACAGGGGCGGATGAGATTTGCCATGGCTTGCCGGAAAACATGGTATATGATGTCTTTTTTGCTCTGGACTGTGGGGATGTAGGGCGGCTTGGATTTGCGGGCACTCTGTTTGAAAAGGCTAAGAAGACGGTCTGCATTGACCATCATGTAAGCAATGAGTCATTTGCGGATGTGAACCAGATTGTTCCGGATGCCAGCTCCACTTCGGAACTGATCTATAATCTGATGGACAAAGAAAAGATCACAAAAGAGGTTGCGGAAGCGCTGTATCTTGGAATTGTACATGATACAGGAGTATTCCAGTATTCCAGCACGAAGCCATCCACCATGGAGGCGGGAGCCGAGCTTCTGCGAAAAGGAATCGACGGACCGAAGATTATCGAAAAAACCTTTTTTGAAAAGACCTATGCACAAAATCAGGTGCTTGGTAAGGCGCTTTTGGAAAGCATCCGCCTGATGGACGGCAAGGTCATCTTTTCCTATATCACGAAGAAAAGCATGAGCTTTTTCGGGGTGAAGGCGAAGGATCTGGAAGGTATTGTCAGTCAGCTTCGAGTGACGGCAGGCGTGGAAGTCGCTATTTTCCTCTATGAGCTGGAAAGTGGGGAATTCAAAGTCAGCCTCCGCTCCAAGGAAAAGGTGGACGTCAGCAAGGTGGCACGGTATTTTGGCGGGGGCGGTCATGTCAGAGCGGCGGGCCTTACTTTTCGTGGAACCGTTTATGACGCGGTCAACAACCTGATGAATCAGATTTCCCTCCAGTTGGAGGATGGGGCATGATCCACGGAATTTTAAACGTAAGAAAAGAAAAAGGGTTCACATCTCACGACGTGGTTGCGAAGCTTCGGGGAATGACAAGGCAGAAAAAGATCGGGCACACCGGAACCCTCGATCCGGATGCGGAAGGCGTCCTTCCTGTCTGTCTTGGCAAGGCCACCAGGCTCTGCGAGATGATGACGGACAAGGAGAAAGCCTATGAGGCGGTTCTGGTGCTTGGAAAGGAGACGGACACGCAGGATCTGGGTGGTCAAATATTGAACGAAACGGAGACAAACCATCTGACGAAAGCAGAGGTGGAGGAGGCGATTCTTTCTTTCCTGGGGAGTTATGACCAGATTCCGCCGATGTATTCAGCGCTGAAAGTGGGAGGCAAAAAACTCTATGAATTAGCAAGAGAGGGCAGGGAAGTGGAGCGGAAAGCCCGTCGGGTAGAGATTCGTTCCCTGCGGGTTCTCGATACGCATCTTCCAGAAGTACGCTTTGAGGTGGTCTGTTCCAAAGGGACCTATGTGCGTACACTCTGCTATGATATTGGCAGAAAATTAGGATGCGGCGGATGCATGGGGGATCTGCTTCGGACAAAATCGGGAGCGTTTACCCTTGCGACGAGCCATACACTCTCTGAGATCGGGGAGTATCTGGAATCGGGACGGATCGGGGAGATTCTCATTCCTATCGATGCCATGTTCCCGGATATCAGAAGGGTGACGATAAAAGCAGGTCAGGAGAAGTCCGTTTATAATGGTAATCCGCTTCGTAAAGGGCAGCTTGAAGATGGTGAAAATCTGTGTCCTGAAGACGGAGAACAGATCCGGGTCTACGGTTCGGACGGAACGTTCCTTGCGCTATACATTTACCGCAGAAGCCGGGAGAGCTATGCGGTAGAAAAGATGTTTTACAGCCCAGAGTAATCAGAAGCCCGGAATGAAGATAAAGAGGAAAGAACATGCAATATATTACAGGATTTGAACATTACAGAGAAGACGCCGGGACCGCCGTGACCCTTGGGAAATTTGACGGTCTGCATCGTGGACACCGAAAACTGGTGGAGCGGATTATGGAGCACGTGGAGCGGGAGCCGGATTTAAAAAGTGTTGTTTGTTTTTTCGAAATGACGGAATTCAAAAAGATGCGTCACCTTGATCAGAAGAGGCTGATGCTCAATGAAGAGCGGGCGATTCGCCTGGAAGGAAAGGTGGATTATCTGATCGAATGCCCGTTCCTTTCTGTCAAAGAGATGGAGGCGGAGACTTTCATTGAAAAGATTCTCTCCGGACTTTTCCATGCCAGATATATTGTGGTAGGAGAAAATTTCCGATTTGGCCATGACCGGCGGGGAGATGTAGCGATGCTTGCGAAATTTCAGGAGCGGTACGGTTATTGCCTGGAAGTGATTCCGAACGAATACTACGGGGAGCGGATTGTAAGCAGCACTTATGTGAAAGAGGTAATGAAGACAGGGAATATCGATCTTGTCAACCGTCTGTTGAGTTATCCGTATACGATTGCGGGAACCGTACAAAAAGGAGCCGGAATGGGACGGGAAATCGGCTATCCGACTATGGACATTTATCCATGCCAGGAAAAGATACTGCCTCCAAACGGAGCTTATGTCTGCAAGCTTCATGTAGATCAGGAGTGGTATCAGGGAGTATGCAATATCGGACAGAAACCGACTGTATCCAAGGGGGGAGAGACGATTCTTTCCGTGCACCTTTTCTGTTATGAAAAGAAAGAGGAAGCAAACGGTAAGGCGGTTGTCCTCCATCTTTACCACTATCTGAGACCGGAAGAAAAGTTTGAGGACGTGGAGGAATTAAAGTGCCAGATTGAGGAGGATATCTGGGAGGGGAAAAGGCATTTTTTGCTCACGATGGAGAGCAGGCGCGCACTGCTGGAGAGCGAAACAAAAAAGCAGAAAAAGAATTGACATCCACAAGGATGACATGATATACTCAACAAGTATGAGTGAGCCGATATCCAGTGGACGGAGGACTCCGACCGCCGCCTGATATCCGGCGTTTCAAAATAAAGGAGGATAAAGACATGATCGACAGAGAAAAGAAAGCAGCGATTATTGCTGAGTATGGAAGAAGCGAAGGAGACACAGGATCTCCGGAAGTTCAGGTAGCTATCCTGACAGCCAGAATCAACGAGTTAACAGAACATTTCAAAGCAAATCCAAAGGATCATCATTCCAGAAGAGGTCTTTTGAAAATGGTAGGTCAGAGACGTGGTCTTCTTGCATATTTAAAGAAAAAAGATATCGAAAGATACCGTTCTTTGATTGAAAGATTAGGACTCAGAAAATAGTCGGCACTTCAAAAGGGGACGGAACATCATTTCCGTTCCCTTTTATACTGTTTATCGTACCGGAGCTTTTCGGCACCTGAAACATGTCATGGTCAGAAAGACCGGTTGCGGGGAAATGATCCGGGACCACTGAAAAGCATACCAGCCTATGGCCTGTTTTTCAGTAGTTTCGGGATTCTCCGCAGAAAAATTATCAAAACTAGAGGAGGATCATATGTATAAGACATTTGAGATGGAACTTGCCGGACGCACACTGCGTGTTGATATCGGCAGAGTGGCAAAGCAGGCAAATGGAGCCGCGCTGATGCATTACGGAGAGACGACAGTACTCTCTACAGCTACAGCTTCCGAGAAACCAAGGGAAGGGATTGATTTCTTTCCGCTGAATGTAGAGTATAACGAAAAGATGTATGCGGTTGGAAAGATCCCTGGAGGATTTAATAAAAGAGAGGGGAAGGCGTCCGAGAACGCAATCCTGACGGACCGTGTCATCGACAGACCGATGCGCCCGCTTTTCCCGAAGGACTACAGAAACGATGTGACGCTGGAGAACCTGGTACTTTCTGTGGATCAGGACTGCAGCCCGGAGCTGACTGCAATGCTTGGCTCTGCGATTGCGGTATCGATTTCTGATATTCCGTTTGACGGGCCGACAGCCTCCACACAGGTAGGGTTAGTAAATGGAGAGTTTGTCTTTAATCCGACGGCCGAAGAAAAAGCGGTATCCGATATGCAGCTGACTGTCGCGTCCACAAAAGAAAAGGTCATTATGATTGAGGCCGGAGCGAACGAGGTGCCGGAAGAAGTGATGCTCAAAGCGATTTTTGCGGCTCACGAAGTGAACCAGAAGGTGATTGCTTTTATTGACCAGATCGTAACAGAGTGTGGTAAGCCGAAGCATGAGTATGAAAGCTTTGCGGTACCGGCTGATCTGATGGAAGAGATCCAGAAGATTATTCCGGCAGAGGAGATGGAAGAAGCTGTATTCACAGATGACAAGCAGACGAGAGAGGCAAATGTGCGTACTATCCAGGACCGTCTGGAGGAGATTTTTGCGGAGAACGAAGAGTGGCTTCCACGTGTTGGCGAGGCTCTCTATCAGTATCAGAAAAAGACTGTCCGCAAGATGATTCTTAAGGATCACAAGCGTCCTGACGGAAGATCGATCAATGAGATCCGCCCGCTTGCGGCAGAAGTCGATCTGATTCCGAGAGTCCATGGATCCGCGATGTTCACAAGAGGGCAGACACAGATTTGTAATATTACTACACTTGCGCCGCTTTCCGAGGCGCAGAGGGTGGATGGCCTTGACGAGTCCGAGACTTCCAAACGCTATATGCACCACTACAATTTCCCGTCCTACTCCGTAGGAGAGACGAAGCCGTCCAGAGGACCGGGGCGCCGTGAGATTGGACATGGAGCGCTTGCAGAGCGTGCCCTTGTACCGGTACTTCCATCAGAAGAAGAGTTCCCGTATGCAATCCGCACGGTTTCCGAGACATTCGAGTCCAACGGCTCCACATCTCAGGCGAGTGTCTGTGCATCTAGTATGTCCCTCATGGCAGCGGGCGTACCGATCAAGAGCGCGGTGGCAGGTATTTCCTGTGGATTGGTGACAGGTGAAACAGATGATGATTATATCGTTCTGACGGATATCCAGGGACTGGAAGACTTCTTTGGAGACATGGACTTTAAGGTGGCTGGTACCCACAAGGGAATTACAGCGATCCAGATGGATATTAAGATCCACGGACTGACAAGACCGATTATTGAGGAAGCTGTTGCCCGCACAAAAGAGGCGAGATTCTATATCATCGATGAGGTGATGAATAAAGCAATCGCAGAGCCGAGACCGGAAGTTGGAAAATACGCTCCGAAGATCATCCAGATGAACATCGATCCGCAGAAGATTGGCGATGTAGTAGGTCAGAGAGGAAAGACGATCAACGCCATCATTGAGAAAACAGGTGTGAAGATCGACATCTCTGATGAAGGTAATATATCCATTTGCGGTACAGATCAAGAGATGATGGATGAGGCAAAGCGTCTTATCACGATTATCGTGACAGACTTCGAGGCAGGGCAGGTATTGGAAGGAACAGTAGTCAGCATCAAAGACTTTGGCGCGTTTCTGGAATTTGCTCCTGGCAAAGAGGGAATGGTTCATATTTCCAAGATCAGTGATCACAGAATCAATCGTGTAGAAGATGTTCTGACACTTGGCGATAAGGTAAAAGTTATCTGCATGGGTAAAGACAAGATGGGACGTATCAGCTTCAGTAAGAAAGATGCAGAATAATCAGCAGATACAGATGTTTATAAAAGCACATAAATGATCAATAAATAGAGGATATCATTTTGCGGAGATAAAAATCCACAGAATGGTATCCTTTTGTTGTTTTAAGGGTGCAGGGTGTGGTAAGATATAATTAACAGCAAGCTATGCATGCTGAATGCCTGATGACTATGAAAGAACAGGACTTTTACAGGCAGTGCGGTCAATAAAGCAATAAAAAATGCAACAGCCAAGTTAGGAAGTGGGGGAGAGGAATAAGATATGAAAGTAAAGATATGCCCATTATGTGATAGTGAGATGAAGAAAGCCCATTACTGCGATACCTGTCATTCTTTTATATGGCGTCCGGAGATCCTGGATGTTCATTACAATGCGCAGCAGAGAGGAATGGGAGAGGAAGATTGTGCTTATGGTGTGAGCCATGATCAGAAGGATCACAGGAATGACATCTATGGAAGGTTTTCGGATGCGCTGAAGAAAGAAGACAAGAAGCAGAAAAATCGGAAGAAGGCTACATCCCATGAGGAAGTCTATGGCAGCAGTATACAGAAAAAGGCCGGCAGATCTTATAGAACCGACAGGTCAGGCACGGACATGGAAGCTAAACGGCGCAAGGCCGGAGGCTGTCTGGGGAAGGTTGTATTGGCGATCATTATTTTGAATGCATTGTTAGGTGTTGCCGGAAGTCACCTTATTCATTATTTTACAAACGGTGATTTTCAATATGTGATTGAAGATTTGATGGATGAATTGGGGGTTGACGATGCAGATGAAATTATTGGTTCTGATACATCGTCAGAGGAATCTTACAGAGAACTTTCAGAACAGGAAGTTTCTGCGTATCCGGATGGATGCAATGGCTATGGACATTTTGATGTGACAGATGAAGACATGGGGGCATTGATTGAAGCCTGGACCAGAACAGAATATGGAAGAGATATATCAGGAGATGATTCGTCATCGGAAGATAACTATATTTATACATATGATGGGGAGACAACGTCTTATCTACAG
>OLSM01000124.1_pt1 | contig 79078 bp, 52 predicted proteins | sample 1672721 | NCBI WGS metagenome assembly OLSM01 (sample SAMEA3136717, study PRJEB25190) | human gut metagenome
CGGTGAACTTCGTCAAGCTCACCAAGGAGCAGCAGCTCGACGTGATCTCCCGTACGTTCCACCAGGGCGCCGTCGTCGACTGAGACTAAACGGCACCGTGTGAAACGGTAGAGTGCAAGGGGCGGAGCGTGAAGGCTTCGCCCCTTGTTTTTCCCTGTACAATATGGGGAAACCCATTGGAGAGATACAACGAAAGGACATCGATGTCTGAGAACGTACATTTTCGCTCCACAACCAGGCACATGCTCAGAGAATCGCAAAGCTACATCAACCAGACGCTTATGGGAGGATTGTCGGGCTTTGAATCACCGATCGGGTTGGATCGTCGCGATCGCATCAACGCGTTGAAAAGCGGTGATATCGGTTTTGTGCATTCTTGGGACATTAACACGTCCGTCGACGGTCCGGGAACACGTATGACTGTTTTCCTGAGCGGCTGCCCATTGCGCTGCCAGTACTGCCAGAATCCAGACACGTGGAAAATGCGTGATGGCAAACCCGTCTACTACGAAGCCATGGTCAAAAAGATCGAACGTTATGCTGACCTTTTCAAGGCGACGCATGGCGGTATCACCTTCTCGGGCGGCGAATCCATGATGCAACCGGCGTTTGTTTCCCGCGTGTTCCATGCGGCCAAGGAGATGGGCGTGCACACCTGCCTCGATACTTCCGGATTCCTTGGCGCAAGTTACACCGACGACATGCTGAACGACATCGACTTGTGCCTGCTCGACGTTAAATCCGGCGATGAGGAAACCTACAAGAAGGTGACTGGCGGCATTCTGCAACCGACAATCGATTTCGGACAGCGACTGGCCAAGGCGGGCAAGAAGATCTGGGTGCGTTTCGTACTCGTGCCAGGGCTCACCTCGTCTGAGGAAAACGTTGAGAACGTGGCGAAGATCTGCGAATCGTTCGGCGACGCCGTGGAACATATCGACGTGCTCGGTTTTCACCAGCTGGGCCGTCCAAAATGGCATATGCTTGGCATTCCCTACCCGCTGGAAGATCAGAAAGGGCCGTCCGCGGCAATGAAACAGCGTGTAGTGGAACAATTCCAATCGCATGGTTTCACCGTCTACTAAACGGGAAGCCTTGCATATTCCAGCCAACGATCCCGGGCAAATCAGTCGTTTGAAAGTGCCTCAGCGATTGAAAAAAGGAATATTCGCGCAACTGTTGAACCAGCATTCGCCACGCGGAAAAATCTTCACATTCGACGCGTGGCGAAATGCTGTGAAATACCATGAAAACGGTGTCACGGCCGTAGTCTTGAATCATGGCGGACATCTATGCTTTTCCTCAGGGTGCACTCGACGAAGCGCGCACCACAGATAGGGGATCGTGCGCCTGCGCAGCCCCTCCTGAACAAATGTTGACCCGACCCTCCGGCGTGCCAGACAAGGTATGGGACGCCGTGCTTTCCGTAGAACGCATGCCTCGATTACCAAGCGTGTCGTATCGTGAGATTCCAGTGCCGTGCGCCATGGCGAGTTTCGGCATTGGAGTTGAGATGCAATGCGACGAGGCGCGTTCCACAGGCTGGATCATGGTGTTGTATTCGCACAAATACCGAAATGACTGGCATTCTCATTGGCGTTGCGTCGCTTTCGCCGCGTTGCCGTTGTCTGGAGGCGAAGGCGATTGTCTGACACCGTCCATGTATTGGGATGCGATGATGGACCGTGTCGGCTCGTACGATGTCGAACATGTTTCGGGAACCGTCACAGTCACGAAAAGCACGACGTTTGGCACTCAGTCCGACGCTCCCGAAACCGGGTGTGAGATTCGTGTGTCTTGGACGCCACTAGACTATGCCGATGGAGGCCTTGACGCGGGCGCCCAAGTGGGCGCGTGGGCTAGGTTCCTCCGGTCCATGACGCAATCCGAGGAGGATTATCCCGTTGACTGACGAGCCAAGGTTGCAGGCCGAGCCGCGTGAGGGCGTGCCCGATGTGATCGACACCCTACCGGCATTCCGCGAGTACTGCAGCGCATTGGCGTCTTCGCATGGGTCTTTGGCTGCGGATGCGGAGCGAGCATCCGGTTTCCGATACGGTCATGACGATTGGTTGGTGCAGTTCAAAAGGGACGGTGCCGGCATAGGTTTGCTTGACCCACAGGCATTGGCTGCCGAAGGTGTTAATTGGAACGATTTCAATGCTGCCGTAGGCGACGCGGTATGGATTCTGCATGATTCGTTGCAGGATTTGCCGGGATTCGCTGATTTGGGATTGCAGCCGAAACGTTTGTTTGATACGGAAATCGCCGCGCGGCTGCTGGGTCTCAAACGTTTCGGATTGGCCGCTGTCACCGAACATTATCTGGGATTGACGCTTGCGAAAGAGCATTCCGCAGCTGATTGGTCATATCGTCCATTGCCGCGTGACTGGCGTAATTATGCGGCGCTGGACGTTGAACTGCTGATCGAACTCGAATCGACCATGCGCGCCGAGTTGCAAAAGCAAGGCAAGATCGAATGGGCCGAGGAAGAATTCGATTACGCGCTGCGCGAAGGAACCGCGCCGCGCAAAGAGCATCCCATCCCATGGTTGCGCATCTCGCATATCACCGAGATCATGAAGGACCGCCAGGCTCTGGCCGTGGCAAAAGCCCTGTGGCTCAAACGAGACGAACTGGCTCGCGAATACGATATCGCACCCACATTGCTGCTTGCCGACAGCACCATCATTGAAGTGGCGGAGCGCAAACCGCACAATGCGGCGCAATTCAGAGCGGTTCGTTCCATCAACGAGCGTGTGCGCATCCAGGCCGGTGCCGAACAGGAGAAAATGTTCGAACGTTACGCGCCGATCCAACGTAAAATCAAGCCAAGCATGTGGAAGAGAATAATCCAACAGGCGCTTGATCTGCCGGAAAGCGAATGGCCGGTCATAGACAACAATCCTCAAAATCAGGAAGCACAGACCACGTCCGCTCCACGGGCGACGCGAGTCTGGAGGGAACGTTATCCGGAACGTCTCGCAACGCTTGACAAGGCACGCAAGATGGTGGCGCAGATAGCGGAAGACACGCGTACCCCTGCGGACGTCATCATCAAACCGCAGTATCTGCGCAACCTGTGTTGGACCGACGAACCGCAAAAACGTGACGTTGCGCAATTCCTCACCGACCAGGGCGCGAGGGCGTGGCAGGTCGCGCTGGTTGCAGAGTCCGTGAGTCGCGCTATCATGTAGAGGTTGCCTAACGGCAGAAATGTGAAGAACCGTATTTTTCAGGAGCGCAAGCGTGAAAATCAGCGTCAGGAATCTTGAGCCGACCAAGGTGAAGCTCACCATCACCGTTGATCCGGAAGAGTTCAACCCGTATCTCGACAATGCTCGCAAGGAAATCGCCAAGCAGGTGAACGTGCCTGGCTTCCGTAAGGGCCACGTGCCCGGCAAGATTATCGACCAGCGCATCGGTTTCGGTGCCGTTGCTGGCGAAGCCGTGAACAACGGTGTGCCGGAGCTGTACTCCAAGGCTCTCGAAGAAAAGGGCATCCACCCGATGGCCCAGCCGGAAATCGACGTTCAGGAAGTGCCGGAATCCGCTAAGGACGAGACCAAGCTGAAGTTTGTGGCCACCGTTGAGCGCCGCCCGGACATCGAGCTGCCGGCAATCGACGGCATGGAGATTGAGGTCGCCAAGGCTGAAATCACCGACGAAGACATCAACAACCGTCTGGAAGCCCTGCGCCAGCGTTTCGGCACCCTCGTGGGTGTGGACCGTCCGGCCGCCAAGGGCGACTACGCCAACATCGACCTGACCGCCGAAATCAACGGTGAAGTGGTCGACTCCCAGGAAGGCGTGAGCTACGAGCTCGGCTCCGAAACCATGCTCGACGGTCTGGATGAGGCTCTCGAAGGCTTGTCTGCCGGCGAAGAGACCACCTTCGAAGGCACGCTGGAAGCTGGCGACCACGAGGGCGAGAAGGCTCAGATCAAGGTCAAGGTCAACTCCGTTAAGGCTGAAGAGCTGCCGGAGCTCGACGATGACTTCGCTTCCGAAGCATCTGAGTTCGATACCCTCGACGAGCTGAAGGAAGATCTCAAGAAGGCCGCTTCCCAGGATGCCGAAGGCCGTCAGGCTACCGCAGCCCGCGACGCTTTCATCGCAAAGCTCGAAGAAGGCCTGGAGATTCCGGTGCCGAAGGGCGTCAAGGCTGAAATGGTTGAGCAGCAGCTCAAGGGTGTGACCGCTGATCCGGCCAACGCCACCAAGGAGCAGAAGGCAGAAGCCGAAGAAACTGTCGAAAAGGAACTGCGCGACCAGATGGTGCTCGACGTGCTCTCCGAGAAGCTGGATGTCAAGGTCTCCCAGGCCGACGTGTTCAACTTCCTCGCTTCCATCGCCCAGCAGTACGGCATGGATCCGAACGCCTTCATCCAGGCCATCATGCGCAACGGCCAGCTCGGCTCCGCAGTGCAGGAAGTCGGCCGTTCCAAGGGCCTGCTCGCCGGCATGCGTGCCGTGACCTTCAAGTCCGAGGGTGAAACCCTGGACCTGAGCGCCTTCCTTGGCGAAGCCGCTGAAGATGAAGAAGCCGAGAGCGTTGAAGCTGCTTCCGCAGCCGCCGCTGTGGCTGACGAACTTGCTTCCGAAGAGTGAGCTTCGCTTAATGCCTGACTCGCGAGAGTCATCTTTCTAAAGCGTTGAGGGGTGAAATCCATATGGGATTCCACCCCTCAATTTATTTCGTATTCGGTTTCGGCATCCTTAAACAGGGCAAGACAGAGACTGCCGAAACATGAGTTACAGCAGGAATTTAATCTCAGCAAAAAACTCGCGAACCATGTTGTTGACAAGCATATCCTGAGGGGAACCGGCCGCAATGCCTTGGGCGTTGTCCAAACCATATTTGTCGGCAATCTGCAACGCGCGGAACATGTGGAAATTGTTGGTGATTACCCCTACGGAAGCATTATCGTCACTGATCAGCTTCTTGCTGTTGACAATGTTTTCCTCAGTGGTCTTCGAATCCGGCTCTTCAAGAATGCGCTGCTCGTCAATGCCATGTTCTTTAAGATAATCAGCCATGCCTTGGGCTTCGGGGAACGGCTCGTTCGGTCCCTTTCCACCGGAGACTATGCATGTGGTATTCGGGTTCGCGTCCAAATACTCAATAGCCTTGTCAAGACGGTAACGAAGCACAAGGCTTGGCCCGGACTTGCGCACCTGAGCTCCAAGCACCACCACATAATCGAGATTTGGTTCACCTTGCGCATGCATTTTGCTGACAATGCAACCTTCCACCGTGCCGAATGCGACCAGACCGACGCATGCGACTGCGATCGCCACACCTCTGACCAGTCTTGGCAGCATCGCCCACCATTGGAAGAGCACTCCGAATCCAAGCACGGCGAACAGCGCCGCGAATGCTAGCCAGACAATCCAGAATACTGTGCCGGAATGCGTGTTACGCACTGCGAAAGAGTAACAAACACATACCGCGGCGAGCACTATGCATAGCGCGCCCGCAATTCGTCTAACCAACGTTGCCATATGAACCTCTCATTCATTGCGCGTCGCACGCAATCCTGTCTCATCCTAAGCGCGTGACCCCAGACCCCCAAGCGTCACACGCCAATGCCAACAAATCCTGCGCATTCCTGCTATCGCAATACCATGTGCATTATGCCATCCAGGAACGGAGCTTTGGCATGGCTGCGGCTAGGATGGGGGAGCATGACTTCAGAAACAATTATGCTTCGGACGATGCGTCGCACGGATTTTCCTGCGCTTGAAGAACTTGTTCGACAAGCTTGGTATGCGGATGATGAGTCGGATGATAATGGGAACGTTCCGAACGATGAGCGCGGGCTGCGTAAGTATAAGCTGCGCAAGGCGATTCACTTGCGTAATATGCATCGACTCGCGGCCATCGACATGCATGATTTTCTTTCCCGCACCACCGAGGCTACGGTCGCTGAACGTGATGGTCGGGTGCTTGGCGTGGTATTGGGATCGTTGAGGTCCCGTGTCACCACAGCGCAGAGGATACGTCATGCTATTACGCGAAATTGCTTGGCGTTGCCCTTGTTGGCAAGTAAGGATGGCCGTCGAGGACTTGCCGATCAGATTGCGATTTTGCAGGTCGATGAAGTGTTGAAACGAGATGCCGGCAAAAGCTATCAGGCTGAGATAACGTTGTTTGTGGTTTCCCCGGAAGCGCGGGGCATGGGCGTCGGTCGTAAGCTGTTCAACCACATGCTTGACGTGTTTCGTGATGCTGGAATGAACGAGTATTTCCTCTTCACTGACACTACCTGTGATTACGGTTTTTATGATTACCGTGGTTTGACGCGTAAAGCGGAATGTACCATACGTAGGGATTCCTTTACTCAGGGCGGTTTGGAAGACGGTTCGCTTTCCTTCTTCCTGTACGAGGGGCGCTGCTGAACATTTTTGCCCATCACTGTGAAAGGCGAGACGGGACGGGAGATTATCCGCAAACGTGACGAACACCTGCTGCGGGCATTGGTAGAGGAGTGTTCGGTCGCGAAAACAGGAACTTAATTTCCGCGAAAAATTCGCGGAGCATATTGTTTGGCAGCATTTCGCGAGGTGAGTTGGCGGCAATGCCCTCAGCTCCGATTAGTCCGTTTTTATGCGCGATCTGCAATGCGCGGAACATGTGGAATTGGTCACGATGCCGATTGTGGCATTGGGCTTTGTAATCAGAGCACGACTATTCGAGATGTTTTTCCTGCGTGGTCTTCGACTTCATCTCTTTGATGATGCGGTTTTTCTTGATGCCGTACGATTCAAGGTAGTTGGTCATGCCCTGCGCTTCCGCGACCGGTTCATTCGGCCCTTTGCCACCGGAGACGATGTAAGTGGTGCCCGGATTTTCGTTCAGATGGTCGATTGCGGTGTCAAGACGATACCGCAGCACTTTGCTCGGACTTGATTTGCGCACCTGCGCTCCAAGCACCACCACATAGTCGAGATTAGGATCGGCGTGCTCGTCCATTCTGCTGATGATGCACCCCTCCACAGTGCCGAACGCCACAATGCCGATAAAGATCAGAGCAATAATGACATTCTGTACGAGACGGGGAACATTTGATCACCAGTCGGTCGCTGCAGATCGCGAGTAGGATGAGAATGATTGCGATGACCAGCCAGATCATCCAAAAGCTGGTGCCGGAATGAACTCTCCGCACGACGAACGCATAGAACGCCGACAATAGAGCCAATGCAATGCACAGAACGACTCCCAACCGTTGTCCCATCGTCTTCATGCCAACCTCTTAATGCGTGTTGCCTTTTTCTTAAGTCCACCACTCAATCCCTGTCTAAGAATAAATGCGATAACGGATAAGACCGTCATATTGTGGATGATGAGACGATTCCTTCGCGTTCCTTTCGGAATGTGAAGTCCCTGCTTTACATGGCATGAATCGCTCGTAATGACATCCGTCGTTCCTGCCCGGGCCGCGCAGGTCGAGGAACGGCCCACGGCGACCGCCGCGATCTCCAATTCACGGTGCGCGGCGTCAACCAAGGCAAGGATTCATCATGGCAGAGCCATCCTCTGAAACGATTACCCAAAAACCACGCATCCCGATGCTGAAGCATGCTCCGCAAACAACGGAGGAAACACGCAGATCCCTGAAATGGCGTGTCGTCGACATCGCCGTCGGAGCGGCCGTCGGCGTAATGTCCGGCGTGATGTTCTGGGTGTTCGATGGCATGTCCTATGGCTTGTTTCCTTTACTGACTCTGATATTTCCAGGCTCCGCGGCACTGCTGCACGCATTGTTCTATTTCCCCGCCACACTGGGCTTGTTGATCGTACGCAAACCGGGCGCGTCGGCCTACGTGCTGTTAGTCGCCTCGTTCGTGGAAGTGGTGCTCGGCACGAAATACAGTGTGAGTCTGGTAGTGATCGCGCTCGTGCAGGCGCTCGCCGCCGAAACGGTGTTCGCGGTGTTCCGCTACCGCCGTTGGACGCTTGGCGTCACATTGCTGTCATCCGTGGCGATCGGCATCGTATACAACTTCTACCTGTTGTTCTTCTACTACCAGGCGTTTTCGTTCTTCAGCCCGCGCGGCCTTATCGGCACGGCATGCGAGCTGCTGAGCGCGATCGTATTCGCCGGGTTCGGCTCGTGGATCCTCTACCGAGCCTTGGCCAAGTCGGGAGTCCTCACCCGCTTTGTCTCCGGACGATGACGCATGCTCGAGGGAATTTACTTTGATTGGTCGGCGTGCCGGAATGTGAACCAGGCGAGGATCTGTTGTTCGCTGACTGGCTTGAAATCCCATGCGTCGAGCCCCACGTTCACGCTGAGCGGATCGGTGCCGTCTGGAATGCCTTGATGCGTGTGGCCGTAGAGCAGCCAACCTTCGGTGGTAGGCGCCACATCGGCGAACTTGTTCCAGTTTTCCGGCCAGTTGCCGTGTTCTTCGGCCAATGCCGAGAGTCTGGGAAAGTGGCTCATGCCTATGGTCTGCCGTGTGGTTGCGGCCGTCGGCTTGCCGGTTCCGTCGAGGACGGGAAGTTCCATGTCGATTTCACGGTAGTCGTCGATGGTCTCGAACACGTTCTCGTATAGCGCGTCATTGGATCGGAGACGGAAGTTGCGGTCGTGGTTGCCGATGATCAGGTGCAGATGGCGGCAGTTGATGCGGCGCAGGCAGTCGAGCGTGTGCTCGACGGTGCAACGGTAGGAGAGATCGCCGAGAATCCATAGCTCGTCATCACGCCCGACGGTCTCGTTGATGTTGCCGATGATGGTGTTCTCATGGCGTGTGATGTCGCAGATTGCTTTGAATGACGTCTGATTGTCGCGCACATATTGTTTGATCCATGTGTGCGCGGCGGCACGCCCCTGCGTCTGCCAGACATCACGGTATTCGGCGCGGAGCCTGCCATTGTTCAGGAATCCGCGCAGTGCGGTGACCAGAGGGTGGCCGAAATGCGTGTCCGAAGTGAAATAGCGCATGTGGTTCCTTACGGTATGCGATTGCTGGATGCCTTTATCAATGATAGAGCGCAACATTACGCGAAAAGCCTTCCCCAAAATGCTTGTTGGCTTGTTTGTGGCACTGTTTGGCGATTATGGCGAGTATGAGCGTTGGAATTCCAACGCTCATACTTCGGATTTCAGCGTTCGGCTGCCACAAATAAGACAAGTAGCGAAAATCAAGTAGTGAAGACGGGCTGGGCCGGCTTGATTTATCCGGTAGATATCAGTGAATAATTACACGACGCGGCAAGATCGATTTACCAGGAAGCGCAATAGTCCGAGCGGTTTCCCGCCTATCAGTTTGGATGAGGAGAGTACGGCCCGCGATCATGCGGCGCATGTGGGGCTGTGAGGGGCTGAAGCATTGCGGGGCATGCATACTGATGGAGGCTAATCAGAGGAATTCCGTGAAAAAACAAAAACTGATGTTTCCGCAGCTGATACACCGCGTATGTTTTGTCGTATCCTTTAACGAATATCTGGGGCGCCAATCAGGTGCATGTTCATCAGATGGGTTCGAAAGTGAGCGAGAAGCCTCGGTCTTTGCCAATGGCTTGCGATGAGGATTATTACGGATAAAGTTCGTCCCTGTTTGACGCTCTAGACGGTAATTAGCTTGTAAGCTAATATATCGGTATGGGAACAATACATGAGCTTAACGAAAAGCGCAAGCGATTAGGTTTCTCACAGAAAAGCGTGGCGGAATCCATGGGCGTGACCGCTCCTGTGCTGTCTCGCGCGCGGTGAGGGGGAATCCGACACAGGCTTTTACCCGGCGTTATCAGGATGCGCTTGACGCGATTTCGCGGGACACCACGCCTCAGCAGATAGCGGAGATTGCTCGTCCTATCGCGCTGCGGCATCATGTCAATGAACTGTACCTGTTCGGTTCCATGGCTCGAGGGGAGGGACATGCGGATTCGGATATCGATTTCATCTATCAGTTTGACGACACCGCCAATCCAATGATTGATGAGTGGGCTTTGCGTGATGATCTTGCATCGACTTTTGGTCGGGAGATCGACTTGGTGAAAAAACGATACATTACCATTGAACTGCAGGACAGACTGGCTGAAATGCAGCGTGTGATATTCGTCAATTCCATAACCTCCAATCCGATGTTCCGCATTATCTGAGGTGTGTCATATTTATCATTTCCTTCGATACTGGGCTTTCTCATGACAATGAGATTCGGGGAGCTGACAAATATTGGTCAGGTGGCTGTGTCTAATGCCACCGTTTAGGATGGCATAATCCCCAGAAATAGTCATCATTCGACTCAGCTTGCTTTATAAGCATGGATGAATATGTGGAATTCTTTTTTATTCCATCGATTAAATCCATGAGAACAATAAGAGATTTCCAGACGGAGCGGTCTTCATAAGCATATGAGCCATAGCGCTCAGCTGTGGCATCAAGGACTGGGGGAGGAAGGACAATCTCCCTGTTCCAAAGACGGCAATGGTGCGAGCAAATGTTGCGTAGATACACCATGCTGTGAATGATTTGCGCAGCACGTTGACGATTTTTCCCTAGAGAAAGCGACTGATTGAGTTCGTCAACAGCTGTTGTGTTGGTATGCAATGAAATCATTTTTGAGAGAGTGTCAAAGGGCATCGCCTCGACCGCCGCCCATATGGGAATAGGCTCGTTGTTATTCCGATAATGGCGAATGCATACTTCGCTGGAACGTTCAAGCCATTTGTGAATGTTCTCAATTAGAGCTTCTCTGGCTTCGGTGCCGTCAGGATATTTGATTGTTTTATATGAACTGAGATCAGTGTAGGAGTAGGCACCTTCATTTTGGGCAAGGTAGTAAGCAAAATGGGCCCGAAGCGTTTGTTCTAAGGATGATGTTCCACGAAGGATGAGTAGACGTAGCTGTTCATCCATCAAATAAGGAATCATGAAATCCTTAATGTGCGTTCCATTTCGAAAGCGATTATTGCCATGGGAAGGATCAATCTGAAAGGCTCGGAAGTAGCCGGACAATCTGTAATAGTTGCAATCAAGGAGGACGGTGCTGAATTCGGAGAATCCGGTGATATCCAAGCCGCGTTCTTCGACTAAAAGCGTCATCATTTCCTGTATTGTTTTTGGCTGCTTCGTCATGGCGTATCCTTGTGCGACTTGATAAAAAAAGAGCCCCCGGATTTGAGCATTGTTAAGAGGCTTGGAGGCTACTGTTATTAGTTACGATAGCATAGTTGGTTCGCTTGGTCGATTCGAGCGTGTCTCAAGGAATGCTCTACCGTTGTTACAGAGAAGAAGAGACCCACCGCGTTTCAGGACGTAAACGTAGCCTTGGATAGGACTGTACATTCTTTGGCGATTTGAACATGCCGCATATCATCCATCGAACGAATGAAGGAGCAGATACCATGGGCATTAAACACAGTGCGTCTTATCAGAGTGAGGAGAACATGGCCAAGAACTCGAGTGGTCGATTGGCCGATGTGCTCGTGCGCAATCTAAATGGTGAGTTCGATGAGACCGGTATGGAACTCCGCCCGGAATTCAGAAAAGCTAAGTCCTCGGAAGACGACGAAGTCACGATTCATGCGATTGAGATAGATGACTGAAAAAACCGATGGGTTGGAGATATTAAAAAGGAGAAGGCGACGCATCGGCTCTTCCTAGGTGTCGCCCGAAGGCTTCCACCGCAATTAAATTGTTAACCTAGCATGAAAACGAATGCCGCACGTCGATAGGACGGTTTTTCAATTCTCTTTTTGCAATTCGCCAGAACATGCGATGCCGTTATCGCACAGATGCTGCATAAGTTCATCCAGTGTTTTCGTTGCACCTCTATCCGTCGAAGTCATAAGAGCTAATTGTAACTTGAAGCATGCCGTAACAGTGTGGCATCTGCTGGCTCATGGTGTTGGAGGAATCTTTTCATTACAGCCATGTTTTCGGACACTACCCGATCATGACGGGATTATGACGGGATTCGGATTTTGATGACGCGATTATGACGCGATTGCGACGCGATTCGGATTACAATGACGCGATTGCAGCTTGCGTATTCCCCGATTCAATATCTCGTTGTGCGTTTTACTGCCAAGGAGTTTCATGGGAGCATCGTTGGTTTCCTTGGCGATTGAACATGCCGTACGAATGACGAAGTATGTGATCAAGATCTGAGTGCGCGCATTTGTGCGTGCAAATACGTGCAAATGCGTGCAAATGCGCGAGTGGCCTTGATTGATTCGTTGATTTGAACGCAGAATCTATCTGCTGGAAGTCCCTCGCGCTCGCGAAGAAAACATGGCTTATGGTAAATGCGCATTGTTCGCATATCATCCATCGAACAAGTAAGTGAGTAGATACCATGGGCGTTAAGCGTAGTGCGTCTTATCAGAGTAGGGAGAACATGGCTAACCCGGATTCAATGGATGGAAAGTGGAACAGGCTACACTTTGATGGGAAGACAAAGAAATACGAATGAAGAGGGTTGGCTCTATGACTTCCGATGATTCGCTGTTTGAGGAAGCGAAAAGTGACAAGGACACACGTAAGGCGGTTCAAAATCAAATTGCGGATATTAAGAATTTCGTCAAGGGCATCAATATTGATGAATTCAAAAATGGAGAATGGTTTGCGAAGTTGCTGACCTTCTCTCTTGATAAGTATGTCCAGAAGGTGAATGCTGACTATTTTAGGGGAAAATATCCCAACCTTCCTCCTGATGCAATTGTCCAAGCCCGAATAAAATTAGCGGCCAAATATGCGGGGATAGAGGGGTCTTTGACTGCAGCGGCGTATTCCACAGCTGTTATTGCGACCCTAGGATCAGCTGGTGGTGCTTCCCCTGTTACTGGGCCAGCTGGTCTTACTGCATTCGGTGTGGATTTAGTTTATGCTTCTCAGCTGCAGCTTCGTTTGGCATATGATATTGCAGTTTTATATGGCGTTCCACTGGATTTGGACGATCCTGAAGATTTGTGGAAACTGATCAGAATAGCTTTTGCCATACAGGTTGGAGAGGATGCCGGTAATGCTGTTCTAAAAGGGGTCCCGGCTGTGGTCCGACCAGTGGTAAAAGCGATTTTTTCAGGTCCCAGACTCGTCGCAGCCAAGAGCCTTCCGGTTATCGGCAAGTATTTATTGCAGCGCAACATCATCAAAATTTCAATTCCGGTGGTGAGCATACCGCTGTCTACGGGTGTGAATTATTGGATGACGAAGGTAACGGCAAATAAAGCCCGTGAAATCATGCGCAAAGAGGCCAAGATGATTGAATCCGCAAAGCGCATGGTGAATGCTTCGGAGCATTGCTTGGATGAATTATTATGGGCCGCTTGGATGATTATTGCCGCAAATGGTGCACAGCCGGATGAGGCTGAATATACATTGTTTCATTATCTGACTTTGATCAGTAGCGAGTCAGGTGTCTCAGCTGAGACGTTAGCTGAAATACGCAACACGGTAGAAGTGGATTATTCCAAAATCTGGAGCATGCTGAGTCAAGTTAGTGACGCTGCTCCGATTTATCGTGCATGTACTGTTATGGCAGCGGTCGATGGCAAGATCACAAGCCAAGAGATTGATGTGCTGCGGCGTCTGGCAGATTGTTGCGGTGAAACTTTCAACGAGCAGGAACTGCGCGCAGAAGCAAGACGATGGCGCAAATGATTCCTTCTTGTGAAGGTTGCGTCGTGTAGAATGCGATGCAACCTTCACAAGAAGGACGTTTACCGATTGAAGGAATCAAAACAACGTGGAATCGCCTGATCGTTCTTTGATGAGTGTTTCGACAATTCCTGGAACGTTGTGCTTCAACTCGTACTGCCAATATTCATTTACTGCTGACGCGGATACTTTGGGTTTCATATCCGGAAGGCAAGTGAGAGTAGTCTCTTTGCCATCCAGCATGAAAGTCATCTTGTCGCTTTTGAATGAACATACCGCCCTTACGTCATCCTGGATCACTTCTGCAAGCGAAGCAAAGGCATCCCGTGCATCACCATCAGACACGTGATTTCTCACAGTCCCATTCATCGCATAGTCAAGCAAATCAAGTGCTGCGTGACGATCGAGCTGATTGTGGAATTGCTTGTTATAGTAATGCTTCAGACAGGAGAAGCATGCATCTTCGCAATCGCAACTGGTGAGTATGCCTCTAGTCTTGCCGAAGAGTTTCTCGAGATTATGCCCTTTGGAAAGGGCGGACGAGTATCCGGCTCCACTGGAGAGAGAATCGAAAAGAAACACGTCTGCGAACGCGGATTCACCACTTCCATCAAGACGTGAGCGGCTGCCGACGCATAATTCATTGAAATCGATGTCCAACAGGTCGACGGCGGCGAGACGCATCGCTTCGGCAAGTGATACGCGAGCCCGTTTCAGCCATCTATTCGCTTGACCGACACTCACCTCGCTCGGGTCTAAGCGGAGGGCGAATATGATCATATCCGTATTGAACACGTCTCCGATATATATTCCGCTGTCAAAGTCATGCGTGCAGTCAGGCTGCCGGTTCTGCGGAGTCTTAGTATAAGGCGCCTTGATACGCTTAGCTATACCTGCTGAATCCGTTGTCGGGAAAGCGGCTCCGCACCGGGAACAAATCGTGAATCCCTCGCTATTCGGCCCTTTATTAATGACCATAAGGGAGCAGTCATGCCTTTCGCTGTACTTGATATGAGCATAACCGGCATCCGTCATCTCTTCGGAAGGCGTTGCGGAATAGAAGGGTGGTTCCGCAAAGGATAGTTCGGAGCGCTCGCTTGCTGATGGGGAAGGCTTTCCGTCCTTTGGCGCGAATCCCCATGGTTTGAGGAATGGCTTGTGTTCAAGTCCGGGTTCTTTGCAGAATGGGCAGCGGTCAGGTTCTCTCAATTCTTTTTCGTATCCGAACCATCCACAGGTCGGGTTTGTGCAGAGAAGTACCTCGTTGTGATAGTCCTTATTATTGAAATATTTTCTTGCTGGTTCGAAAGATTCTCCCTGTTTTTTAGCGAATCTTGACGAATGCGAGTAGATCCCGCCAGAAATGTACCGTTTCTTATTCACAATGAGTTCCCGTCCTGGGGCGTATTCGCTGATGGCCATGTCGAGTGACCGTTCCGGACGTTGCTCGAGTGTTTTGGCATCGGATGAATCCTCGATATCGAATCCGGTGACGTTACGAGGGAAGGAATACGTTGGAAGTATGGCTGCTTCAAGGAGGCTGTCCAAAAGACTTTTGCAGGTTTTATTATCTGCGGACAGATAATTTTCTCTGTATTTCCCGAAATCTTCTTTAAGATTGTTCAATTCCACAGATAGGGCCCGACGGAATCCATCGGGATCCAGCTTCCAATTCTGTGGGATTATCTGTTGCTGGACGATGGTGCCGAAATCGTACGATTTGAGGAAGGAATTCCATTCCTTCCAATAGCTTTCGAAGAAATCCTCAATGGTGATGTTCTCCATTGAGAATCCATGTTCGGTGCTGAAATCGGTGAGCAGGATGGTCGCCAGATGCCGTCTGATTAGCTTCTCATTATCCACATCGATGTGTGGCTCTCTCAACTCTCCTCGAACAATATGATCCGGGTGTTCGAAGTAGTGGTTGTCGAATGGCCTGGCATCGACATATGTCACGATAGTGGATATCGAAGAGCCACGACGACCCGCGCGCCCCGCTCTTTGCTGGTAGTTCTCACGCATCGGTGGAATGTTGCGAAGCGCCACTGCGGTAAGGGATCCGATATCTATACCGACTTCCATCGTCGTCGTACAGGAGAGAACATCCACGGGCTCTTCGTTATCGGACGTATAAATATCTTGGAACCGCATCTCGTATTCCTCGGTGGTGGACCAGCTTTCGCTCTGACCATCCTTATGGGACAGCTGGGCTGTATGTTCCTCAGTGTTGATTCTTGCGCGTAGGGAATCGTCATCACCTTGGAGAATCTTGACTATTGGATCGCGCCAGAACGCAACGGAACTGAAATCCGCGAGTTCATGCATGTCGCCTTGCCGGCAATGAGGGCATTTGCCCCATAGATCATATGGTGCGTTTTTGCCGCAGCGACTGCATACTTTCCATTGGGTATTCGGTTCGATTCTCAATGTGAGGCGGTGCGGATTCAGATATTTGTATCGAATATCTTTCGCCGATGTCTCAAGGAAATGATTTAGCGCATTCGTGAGATGCGTCATTTCATCGGCATCGAAACGTTTTTTCAAGAACTCGTACAACGATCTCTTTCCCTGAGTCTGTCCTTTGAAAATATTGTCATGGTCTATGCCATATTCTCTGGAGAAAGGCATTGCCTTATCTCGTGTGGACCATTTGATATTTGAGTCCAAAGCGGCGTTGTGGATGAGCAGATATTCACTCCACGCGTAGAAAATAGCCTTGAACTCGTCTTCAGTAATTCCGCTCTTGTCAAGTTCCTCGCTAATGTCGAATATATCTTCATCAAAAGGATCTATCCATCCGATGGCCATGTCGCTGAGGGACCGATAATGGTCGCAGACTAGTGCCAAAAGAAGGCGCTGATACTCTTCCGGCACATTGCTGTCGCTGCTTCTTAGAATTCTCAGGAAACGGTGTGGATTGTCGAAACGTCTCTGGTCGCTTTTGATTTGATCCATTACGACTGTGCGATCATCTCCATAGAAGATGCGTGATTTATGTTCCGAAACGGTTTTCAGGAACATCGGGTAAATCGCACTGACCGTTGCCTCGTCTTCGTACTGCTGGTACAGGTCGTATGCCGCCCGGCACAACAGCTTGCGCATCAGGTCCTTATCGGAGGATTCGGTCAGGTCGAGCGCTATTCTGGCGGCGGCTTGTCTGCTATCGGAGAAGAGGATCACTTTCTTTCCGGCGTTCGGATTCCTTCGTAGCTTTTCCGGGTCACTTGAAGGCTCTTGCAACGAGAATTGTTCGGCGACGACATTGTAGAACGGTTCGTTGCCTTTGGTCGTGAAATCGCTGACTGAAAGACGGCCATTGCATTTCGGGCAGGTGGTGAACTGCATCCTTTTGCCATCCATGTTTTGGGGTTGGTCGAAAGAGAAGGCCACATGTGAGAAATGCGGTTGTCCGTGATGATCGTCACGGTATATCTTGCCGGATATCGTATTGAGCCATCCTGTTTTGACATCGTCAGGGCGGGAATCCTCCGCTATCGGCATGATGATGAGTTCTTTGATTTCACTGTTTCCGACAGGTTTTTCGTTCCAGAAGAAGAAGCCGTCTTCACTGGGGTTGGCATAACCTCTAAGGAACAAAGCGCCGCAGGTACGATCGGTGGCCAGGCCGTAGGTCTTCGCGCCGCAGAGGCAGCGCCCAGCCGATTTGTTGATGAACGCCTTGCCAAGCGGCAGATCATCTCTTTTCTCCACATGAGGACATCCAGGATCGGCACAGATCGTGAGCGACTGGATTCCTCTGATGAAGAGATGCATGCGCGTCGGCAAGAGCGGCCGTCCATCGTTCAAGGCCAATGCGGCGATGTTCAGCAGGATGTCGGTCGCGTTGGCGGCATCGGGCTCGTCGTTGAAGATCTCTTCCGCGATCTCGTCCAAAGTCATTGTTCTCTGGCGGAGAATCTCCTCCAACATTCCGAATTGCTCAATCTTCTGGAGCTCGTCTCCGGCCAGTTCTCGTATCGTTTGTTCATCCATGTCATTCGGAACAGGTCGTCCGATTCCCGACAAGAATCGTCGGAGACATGTCATCGACGTATCCGGCCCATCACTGGTTCCAGCGGCGGCTACAATGTCCTTCGCGGAAAGGACTCGGGGACCGCAGATGACTTTCTGCTCCCTGCCTGTGATGATGCGCAGTTTTGAAGCTGATCTGCCAGCCATGTCCTCGAAGAATCGTGCGACCGGCTCATGATCCTCGGGAATGGAAGCGGAAGTCAGTATGAACTGGAAACGATCCATCCCGACACCGAGCTTTGCAGCAAGGCGCTTCAGCAGCAGGGCGACCTCGCCTCCAGCAGCGCCTTTATACATATGCGCCTCATCGAGAACGAGCAGCATTCGCTCCTTCGGATTCCGTTCCAACCATTTCGCGGTATTCTTCCAGATACCGTTTTCCGTGGATCGTATAAGCATGTACTGCAGCATGGAGTAGTTGGTCACCAGAATGTCCGGCGTATGCCGTTGCATTTCAAAACGCATCAGCATCTCAGCATCCAGTGGACTCCATCCGTCCCTACCTTCCGCGATCACATCGGCATAGGCGAGAATATCCTGCTTTTCCGGGAAACGTCCCGTTTCTGACAGATGAAGCCTGTCCTCCTCACTGAGTTCACAAAAATCGCGCCGCAGTGTTTCGGCATATTCCTTGTCGCGTCGCTTGCTCCTTGCGTCACCTGCGTAAGGTGTCCTGCCGGTATACATGCCGAATTGGGGGCGTCGTACATCCCCGACGGCACTTTTCCATATGTCAAGGAAGCTTCCTTGCTTGTCGCCGACCATTTTGCGCAGACGGCCGACCTGGTCTGATACAAGAGCGTTCATCGGATACAGAATCAATGCTCTAACCGCCCGGCTTCCTTCCCACGACTGACGGTCGCCGGTCAATCCTATTGCCTCTCCCGCCATTTTGGAGACGAGCGGCCACATGAAGCATTCCGTCTTTCCGGAACCAGTTCCCGTGGAGACCAGGACATCATAGCCGTTCCAGAATGATTCGAGGGATTCGATTTGGTGACTATAGGGTTTGGCGAACACGCCCTTGTCTTTCTCCGCCATAGTCCGGAGAAGGATTTTGATTCGTTCCGGAATCTTGGCATTGCCGATACCTCCTTCGGCAAGCTGATAGGCTTTCGCCGCCTCCAGATACGGTTTCTGGAACAGTGTTCCAGGAGCGGCGAGTGTTTCCTTGCATCTGGAAAGAAGCTCCCGTGTCTTGCCGAAGTATTCGGTCTCGATGTATTCGATGAGTCTATTCGAGATGGCTTTCTCGGCGTCGGCGATACTCAGTTGGACTGGCATGTTTTGCTGTTCCTTACTTTGATTCCGCAGGATTCAAGCATATCCGTGGCGGTTTTCAATAATTCGGTGCGGATGATTCGGAATACGCAATCATCGGGGGTTTTCTCAGGCCATGTCATGAAATCAAGCCATCTGGATGTTTCGGGCGGAAGTAGGCTGAAAGGCGCTTCAATCCTGTAATGGGCATCATCCAGTTTTTCCACGTCCGCCCAATAGGGATTGCCCACGATGTTCCTCAGATGCGTGTACAGCGACGGCCATCGGTAGTCGTCGATGATTCTCGCTTCGATAGTGTCCTGATGGTTATGCAAAAGGAAGTATGTGTATTTATGGGCTTCCTGTCTCCTTCCAAGACCGATTCCATCCGGTAAAACGGGTTTCGGAATCCAACAGTCTCTGACGCTCTTTCGGGATGGGTCGGCGTATTCGTTGATTCCCTCGTCGGAGCAAGACGACCAGGCATAGTATTCTCGTGGCAGATTCCACCATTCCGGGTTACGTTTGATCTGTGGTTCAGCTTGGTCGCGTTTCGAGAGCATCATTCCCGAAATCGGCAGAGACGTGTCGTTGCCTGTCGTATCGTAAACGCCTAAGAGCGCCTTCAAGCCATTGTCGATTTGAATCGTATGGCGGGAGGAACATCTGTATGTTCCGCCGTTGTTCTCGGAGATGATGTCACCGACCATGATGAGTCTGTTGTAGAGGAGTTTGGAAAATGGCGTATAGTGCCGTTGGCTGTTAATCCATTGTCCTATGAACGGATATATGGATGAGATTCTGTCGAGCCAAAGGTTCAGTTTTCGTGAAATGATGCCGGGCTGGCATCCATCAGCCCCCATCCGTCCATCGTCCAGACAAAAGGCTTCGATCCAGAATCTTGAAGCGGAATAAACCGTTCTGATGCCGAACGATTTATCCGATTCATTTCGATATCGACTCATTCCAAGATCCGCGGCCATAATATTGAGCAAGTCGTCATGCTTCATTGGCTGCGTCCTTGTCGATTCTTCTGAGAAGCCGTTCGGCTCGATTCGTCTCATCTATGTTTTTGGCGAAGATCATCATTTCTCTCGGTCCGGCGAAGGCATAGACCAGAATGAGCAGATGATCGATTGTCCATTGCTGGAAATCGCTCATTTCTTTTCTTTTTTGCTGCTCATCTGTTTTGGCGCTGTTACGTCGAAATGCCTCGAGTATCTTGCATGGAAGCACGAGCGCGTTATTTGGCAGCGTGTCTTGAAGATTTTCGTCCAATGATTCCTTGTTCTTGGGCTTGAATTCGACCTGCTCAATATCGGACAAGTCTTTTGCTTTGTATTGGGCCAGCATCTCATCCGATGGATCCTGCATGAATCCATCGGTCGGTACATAGAAGATACGTTCCCATAATTCCGGCGCGAGGAGCTTGAGGTTTCCTCTCGCTCCGATGGGGAAGACGATGGTCTTATCGGTTCCCGATCGCACGAGGGAGAATAGAAGTCCTTCGTTCATGGTGTCGATGATATTGTCTATCACCAAGACTGTGCAGTCTACTTGATTTGCCTTCTCTAACACGGTGTCGGCGTTGGTCCAATCAATTGGCACTGCGACATGGTAAGCGGGTTTGCCGGATATCGTGAACGACAACGAATTGGCAATGCTGCAGCAGAATGATGAATCCATGGCAAGGAATCTGGTCGCTGCCATTGTTGCCAGTAATCCGTCTGATAATTTTTCCGTGCTGATTTCCCCGATTGCGTATATACCGGAATCCTCGAGATTGTCGATGAGCGTGCCGCCCGCTTCTACTCCCGGTTCTGCTTTCTTTGATGCGCCAGACAAAGGGCAGGGGAGGGGAATCGAACCGATTGGGCTGTCGGTGGCCGTTGGCATGTTCCGAACGACACTTCGTAGCCCGATTTTCAGAGCAACGTTATTTTCCAGTTCTTTCAGAACCTCGTCCTCATTTCGACGCGTCATCTTTATCTGTTGGTCGAGTTGGGAAAGCTCCTCAACAGACTTCGAATGTTTGGCTTCGTCGTCAGCTTCTCGTTGTTTTAGCGAAGAAAGCATAATGTTCTTTTCGCGTATACGATTCTCGATTTGCTGGAGGGTCTTGTTCTTTTCCTCGATTTCCTGGTCCTTGCTTGTAAGAACAACTTCAAGACATTTACGATGGAAGCTTTCGTCTGCCGCTAATACGTGGATGATGATCCGATTCATCAAATCATCATCAGCATGTATCAGCCTTTGTACTACGCGCGAGTAGAGCTGTTCATCGTGCTCATTGAGAGGTCTTCCTGCATAGGTTTCCAGTGTGGTTGGTGAGCTGATGGTCTCCTTGAACAACGCTGCGATTCTTTGACGCTCGTCTTTGGAATAATTGAAGCCGGATTGGTCGCAATACCATTTCAGATAGTCGTCAGCATAATCCTCAAAAGGCCTGATGGGTATGGTGCCTTTGGAATCCGGAAGAGTGGCTTTTGAATAAAGCATCCGTGCGGTCTTTTCTCCGAACTGTCTAGGCAGTACCAGCACGTCGTCTTCATTGATGATGAAGCAGGGTGCCGTCACTTTTCCGTCATGCATGTATTTGCGCAGCTTCGCTCTTCCATTCTGGAATTCAAATTTGCTGCTCTGGAGCATAGTCGCTTCCAGCATGTTTTTCTTGTGGCGCTTGTATACGAGGAGAATACGCTCTGCTGGTCTGCCTTGGTATTCGAATCCGACAGAAAGCATCTCAGAAAGCGCGGCGTTGTTGTCTGTCAGATAGACCACCTCGATGAGGCCACGCGGATTGGTGTCATAGGACGAATTATGGAAATCAAAAGGATCAATTACAGTCGGTCTGTCTGGTTTTGAGGGGTTAGGCCTCCACCTCAGGCGTACGAAATCGCTGCTGAAACGTTCACTATTGCTAGTGATGCTCATCGAATACAGCGTTGCTGGGTCATCCGGATCGTTCTTATCGATCCAACGACCGGGATCCAGCCACAGGAAAGGGATATCCTGCGCTTGGGAATCATAGTCGGCAAGACGGAGATAATTGTTGACTGTGCCGTCATGGTTGTATCGAACCATGCAGATTGATTCTCTTATGTACTCTTGTCCCCATGCCATTTTTATTCCCCTCTCCTTGCTTGGATTAGTATTTTGTTTTTTGATGCGCTATTTTCCCTGGTTGTGATGCCGGCACGTCTCATTGCAATTGACATGCCGTGACTTACTTCTCGCAGTCGTGACTTCGAATCAAGCCCAGTGACGGGGCAGGACGCTGACTTCACTGTCATATCGGCATTGTTTACGCATAGCAGGAAAGACCTTGGGAATGCCTTCCTTGCCGATGCAACCAGAACCAGATCCTTCCGCTTCGTAGGAAGCGTTTCCTCGCTTGTAAGAAGGCTCTCGGTCTGGACGTTCCCTGTCCTCGAACGTATTTCCACGTTCACAGGGAATGAGCAAGTCAGATTCGGCTTGTCATCTGATGCCAGGATCACCGACGTTTCGTCGCACTCCGATGCCGAAAATGCTGACAAATCGATTTGATCTTGGCTGATCATTCGCCATGTGTGGAATTCATCCGGTCGGGACACCAAAAAACCGGTGTCCAATTCATAAATTGGGCGTTCATGTTTGCCTGTTCCAATATATCCGAATGGAGATATGTAGTCGTCTCCCAGCGCATAGATTTCTGCGGGATGCGTGAGTTGAACGGTTCCATTATCCTTGTGGCTGCCGGTTCCCTCGGGTTCGTGATATATGACGGATGTGTTCTCGAACAATGGCTGATCGATTCCATTGGAGGTGAGAGATGGAGGCCAAAGCAAATCGACTGTTCTTTCCTTGTCGGTAAGACGGCAGCCGAAATGGGCGAACATATTCGCAGCGGTCTCTCTTTTGGAGGATGACGCGGCAACAGACACACGCCAAACAGTGAAACAGCTGTTTGCTGTAAGGACTCCGACTTTTTTCGCCGTATCGAAGGATGTGGCAACCGATTTGGACAGTTTCGGCTCCCTTGAATCGATTACAAGATAATAACGTCGTCCCACATACACGTCATTTCCACGTCGGATTCGGATTCCGATATGGTTGGCATGATTTGGCGGAGCGCTGTCATAGTCACTGGTGAATACCATGCCGGATCTGCAATCTTCGGCTTCTCCTATTCTTCTGCGTATGGATTCAGGAGCCATTACCGTTATCTCATTGCTTAGTTCCAGCGTTGGAAGTTTCCGAATGGGAATCCTCAAAGACTCAGCTGCCATCTGCCATAACGGGTATGTTCGCCCATTGACTGACATGTAAGCCTCTGTGGTCTTTTTGAGATCGCTGCGCAGTCTTTTTCCGATTCCATACAGTCCCGTCTTCAGCACGTACCGTTTTGTGGATTCGCCTTCGAGATCAAGGAAGATGGGAACGACAGGATTCCTCATGAGGAGGTTTCCGGATCCGTTACTGCTGACATACTCATCACAGAATTTGGCCAGTTCATCATTTCGGTGATGCTTGAAATAAGTTGTGACTTTCGTGGAATCCAATGCGGCGAGATCAACTGGACGACCACAGTAAGGGCACTTGAAACGGGCGCCATGAGTGACGCGCTTTCTCCCCTTACTGCTGAGATCATGCGCGAAGACAGTTATCTCTCTGCCATCTTTTAATGTCTTCGCCCGATCCATCGTTTAATCTCCTGTGGTTGATGATGAACGCTGAATGGTCATGTCCTCACTGACCTTTTCATTGTAGGAACGGGTGGAAAGATTTTGTCAGATTTCTAAAGGGTGTGTTTCCGGAATTGGACGAAAAGAATGAGGAAAAGCAGAGGGTTTCCACCCCTAATGGCATACAATATATGCGAAAACATTGGGATTAAGAGCATATGGGGGAGCACATGGCGATGAAGCATGGCGCGCATTCGGAACGAGAATTGCTCTCTCCGGGCATGAGGGTTCTGGTTCGCGGCCAGGAATGGCTCGTGGATAAGGTCGAGCCGAACAGCCTCGGGAATCACGCCGTCTCGTGCACCGGCATCTCCGCTCTGGTGCGGGATGTGACGGCCACGTTCCTTGATGATTTGGACACAATTACACCTGTCGATCCGGTGAAGACGCGTTTCATTCCCGACACCTCGGCAAGGGCCGCGAAATCGCATCTGTTCATCGAGAGTCTGTTACGTGCCACTGCGCCGACCGATGCGAGGATTCATGTCGGCAACAAGGCTGCCATGGACTCCCTGCCATACCAGCTCGTTCCGGCGAAGAAGGCGCTCGCCCAACCTCGTCAGCGAATTCTCATCGCTGACGCCGTCGGCCTTGGCAAGACCTTGGAGGCCGGCATCTTGATGTCGGAACTCATCAAACGCCGCAAAGGACGTCGTATTCTCGTGGTGACGGCGAAAAGCATGATGGTCCAGTTCCAGAAGGAGATGTGGGAACGGTTCACCATCCCGCTGATTAGTCTGGATTCCTCGCGTATCCAGCAGATTCGTTCCGAGATTCCTGCGAACGCCAACCCGTTCTCCTACTACGACAAGGTGATCATCTCCATTGATACGTTGAAACGGGACATCCAATATGGCGCGGCACTCGATGCCTCGTATTGGGACATCATCGTGATCGACGAGGCTCAGAATGTCGCCGACCGTGCCGTCAACGGCCGTAGTGCACAGCGCGCCAAGCTCGCCAAACGCCTTGCTTCCCGTTCCGATACGTTGATTATGCTGTCCGCCACGCCTCATGACGGCCGCGCTCGTAGTTTCGCTTCGTTGATGAACATGCTCGACCCAACCACTCTGCCCGATCCGGAGCGGTACGACAAGAAGGATGTCGAACACCTGTACGTCCGCCGTTTCAAGAAGGACGTGATGGCCGAGGTGTCAGGCAGCTTCCCGGAGCGCAAGGTGACGCAGGAGAAATGCATGGCCACCGCAGCCGAGGAAGAGGCGTTCGATTACTTGACCGATATGAAACTCGTCATGGATATGCATCAGAAAAGAAGCAATTCCTTCCTGTTCAAGACGATGCTTGAGAAGAGTCTGTTTTCATCGCCGGCAGCGTGCATCAAGACCATCGACGAGCGAGTGAAGCGGCTTGCCAAAAAAGATGCGTCCGACCAGACCGGAGACATCGACAGGCTTGAAGGGCTCAGGGCTGCCTTGGAGAAGATCGGTCCGATGCAGTTTTCCCGATACCAGAGACTGCTACAGCTTCTGCGCAGCACCGATTACGGTTGGCATAACGGTGAAGACGCCGACGACCGTATCGTGATCTTCACGGAACGCATCGAGACGAAGAACTATCTCGAGGAGCACTTGCGGCAGGATCTCAAACTACCGAAGAAGGCTATCGTCTCCATGGATGGAGGCATGAGCGATGTGGAACAGCAGAAAATCGTCGAGGATTTCGGTACGAAGTCCTCGTCTGTACGCATTCTCGTGGCCTCCGACGTGGCCTCTGAAGGTCTGAACCTGCACTATCTGAGCCACAGACTCATCCATTTCGACACTCCATGGTCGTTGATGGTGTTCCAGCAGCGTAACGGACGCATCGACCGTTATGGGCAGCGTAAACAGCCTGATATTCGTTTCATGATGATTAACTCGCGTAATGCAAAGATTCAAGGTGACGCGCATATTCTCGAGATCCTGCAGCAGAAGGAAGACCAGGCACGTAAGGATATTGGCGATCCGTCCTTGCTCATGGGTAAATTCGACGTCGATCAGGAGGAAGATTTTACCCGCGAAGCGATTGAATCCGGCGAATCAGCGGAGAATTTCGCAGCCAGACTTTGTATTCCTGATGAGGACATCGATCATTCGGACAAACGTTCCGGAGACGTTGAGACTGTGGCGGATGACGATGTTTTCGATCCATTGAGTTTCTTCAACCTCACTACGCCGGATGGTTCCGATACTACGAGCACTGAGGAAAACGAGTCCGCAGGGGAGAGCGTGACTGGGAGCGCCGACGATGGCGGCATAGTCGATTCCTCTACGCTGATGTCGGATTACGAGTATGTGGATGAGGGGCTCTCCTGCGAGGAGTTCCGGCAGTCGGCTGGTCTTAAATCGAAACGTCAGTTGCGTGATGCTCATGGATTCGCGGTGGAGTTCCAAGGGGATAGCCCGTTGTGCGCGTGGCTGCGCAGACGTGTGCCGAACACGCAGGTGTTGCGAGACAACATCGCCGAATGGAGTGATGACGCGAAATACTGCGAAGGCCAAGCCAACGGTCTGCTGGCCCGTATCAACGATGAGTCATGGAGCCGGGTCCAATACCTGTGGGAATTGAATCCAATCACGGAATGGGTCGGGTTGAAGGCTTCCTCACTGCTGTACCAACGTGACGAGGCCCCGATTATTGGCGTAACCAACGGAAACCTGCATGCGGATGAGACGATTATGCTGATGAACGGCATGGTCGCCAACAAGCACGCATCCCCGGTGATCGATGAATGGTTCGGTGTACGGTATCTCGATGGCGAATGCATGGGCATACTGCCACTTGAGGAAGTGTGGCGTATCACCGGATATCGTGGGAACTTGATTCCGGGAACCACTGAACGTCGTTATGTGAATCGAGAGGATTCCGCGGCCAGCTCCGAACAGATAGATGCGGCACAACTGCTGTTGGAGGATGCGGTATCGCGCGGCAAGAGCATGCTCAGCGATTGCGGTGAACAATATCGTGCGCAGGCAGATGAAGAAGTGACTCGGCAAATGGACCGCATCGAGCATTGGTCCCATGCACGCAAGGCACTGTTGCAATCCCAAGGCAAAAACACCAAGGAAAACACAAAACAGGTTGATCGGATGCTCGAACAATATGCCGACTGGGTTCAGGACACATTGGACGCCTCCGGCGAACCAGTGATCCGCATTGCGGCCGCATTCGTAGGTAAGGAATAGAGGGGGAGACCATGGCGAAGGAACTGAACGAGACATTCCCAGGCATCGAGGCGGTCAACGACTTCTACACGCCGTACTACATGAAGGAATATTTTCCGGATGAAGTGAAGAATGCCTCCGCACCTTGGAAACAGCTTCCTCCTGAGAAACGCCCAGCGCGACTGCTGAAGGACATGCGCCAGTCGTTCACCGAAGTCATCAACAACAACGAGAACGATCTGTTTCCAGCTGAACGGGTACGGAATTTCATCGACGGCATGCTCGCCGCACTCGGCTATACGCAGGAGGGGAATCAAGCCAAAGACGAGGGATTGCTTGACAGGATTTCAGGGAAGTCTGTTCCTGTCTACTATCAGGTCAATGATTCCGATGGGGCTCCGCGCTTGCAAGTTCTGGTGAGTCTGTCCGATAGTGCGGAGGCAGGCGTTCTGGAAAACCCCATCGAAGACGGTTCTGGCAAGGACGGCACCTCCTGTGAGGAATATGCACGCATGCTGCTCGCCGATTTCGACGAGCCGGCACGGTGGATTCTTCTCATGGGGTTGCATCAGATAGCGTTGATCGACCGCCGTAAATGGAATGACAAGAAATGCATGCTGTTCGACCTGGACGAGATCTTCAGCCGCCATCAGGATCATGTGTATACGGCGATGGCTGTGCTGTTGCGTCGCGATAGTCTCTGCCCGAACAAAGGTGACAGTCTGCTTGACACGTTTGATGACACGTCTGCGAAGAACGCGGTTGAGGTGTCTGACAATCTGCGTTCCGCGTTACGTGAATGTGTGGAGATTCTTGGTAATGAGGTCATCCACGACTGGACTTGTAATAAGGGGCGGAGCATCGATGAAATCGACGCGGGCGACCTGACAGTGCAGGCGTTGCGATACATGTACCGTCTACTGTTCCTCCTGTTCATCGAGGCGAAGCCGTCGCTCGGCTATGCGCCGATGAAATCCGACATCTACCGTACCGGCTATTCACTGGACAGCTTGCGAGATATTGCGGAACAGATGCGTGGCCGCATGGATGAGGCTGGCGATTCCACCTATCTAGCGGACACATTGCGCCGACTCGACGATCTGGTGTTCAACGGTTACCCGAAGGCGGATGAGGATTTCAAGGGGCTGGCTGGCGAGGAAGCCATCAACGCGGTGTTCATGGTGCCACCGCTCAAGGCGCACATCTTCGACCCGGAACGGACCGCGCTGATCGAACATGCCGCACTCCGCGACAGCGTAATGTTGCGCATCGTCGATTTGATGAGCGTCACCAAGACGGGTAAGGGAGTCAAACGCAGGCAGCGCATCTCCTATGCGGCCCTGGGCATCAGCCAGATGGGTGCCGTGTATGAGGCATTGCTGTCTTACCGTGGTTTCATCGCCAAGGAGAAACTCTACGAGGTCAAACGAGCCAAGGATTCCTACGACCCTTTGAAAGTCGGCTATTTTGTGCCGGAACGAGAACTCGACAATTATTCGGAGGCCGAGCGCGTACGCTACCCGGACAAGAGCCTGCATGCCGGCGAGCTACGCACCTACGAGCCGGGCACATTCATCTACCGACTTGCAGGCCGGGAACGTGAAACGTCGGCCTCCTTCTATACGCCGGACAGTCTTGCGCAATGCCTGGTGAAGTACGCGCTCAAGGAGATTGAGCCACGTATCCATCAAGCCACCGATATTCTGAGCCTGAAGATCTGCGAGCCGGCTATGGGCTCTGCGACCTTCCTGAACGAGACCATCAACCAGTTGGCCACTATGTATCTGAACCGCAGGGAGAAGGAGCGGGTTGCTGAGGAAGGCCAGAAGGCGGCGATTCCCGCGGAACGCAGGCAGGCGGAACTGCAGAAGGTTAAGATGTACATCGCCGACCACAACATCTACGGCATCGACCTGAACCCCGTGGCAGTGGAATTGGGGGAAGTGTCACTATGGCTTAACACCATCTGTGAAGGGTCCTTCGTGCCATGGTTCGGAACCCAGCTGCAATGCGGCAATTCACTGATCGGCGGCCGCCGCGTCGGATACCTTGAGTCGGACCTGTCCAGCAAAACCAAGAACCGCCACTGGTATGAGGTCGAGCCCAAGCATATCGGGTTCAACCAGAGTTCGTCGTCCGTCAAGCGCATCTACCAGTTCCTGACAGGGGATCCGGACATGTGCAAGTATGACGACAAGACCGTTAGAAGCATCGAATCCGAACATTTGGAAACCATCAAGGCATGGAAGAAGGAATTCGCCAAGAAGCCCTATTCCCAAACGGAGATCGCTCTGATGAGGTCGTTGTCGAAGACTGTCGACGAACTATGGCGCGGTCAGATCGAAGCACGACAGCAATTGGAGAAAGCGACCCAGGACGATCTGATCATCTACGGTTTCGATGCGAACGCCTCCAAAAAGACTGCGAAGGCTTTGGAAAACCAGCAGAAATATGGGCAGGGCTCGCTTGGCTTCGAAAGCGAATACTTCCGTGGCAACAACCTCACCATCCGTGAAAAGGATGAGATGCTCCGCATTGCCTACCATTCGGAAAAGGCCGAGAACGCCAGCGAATACGCTCGCTTGAAACTTGCCATGGACTACTGGTGCTCGCTGTGGTTCTGGCCCATCGACCAAGCGGACCTGCTTCCCACAAGATCGCAGTACCTCACGGAAATGTCGCTGATTCTCACCGGCGAGATCCCACAGGAAGAGGGATTCACGCTGATGCCGATGGATAACGATCAGCCCACGCTTATGGACACCATGGATGATAGTCATGAACGCGACTACATGTATGACCATACCGTGGATCTCGACGAGCTATGCAAAGGTGACGGGGAACCCGCACAAAGGCTTCGCTTGGTGAAGGAGATCGCCAAGAAGCAGCGCTTCTTCCATTGGGAGCTCGAATTCGCCGACGTGTTCAAGGACGGTGGTTTCGACTTCATGGTCGGCAACCCTCCGTGGGTGAGAATGCAGTGGGAAGCCGCCAATGCTATCTCCGATGCGAACCCGAAGTATGCGGTCCAATCCATCAGCGCATCCGATCTGAACAGAAAACTGCCTGAGCTGCTGAAGAGCCAACAAACGTATGGCGCATTCATCAGCGAATATGTGGCAACGGCCGGTCAGCTGGCGTTCTATAATGCCATCGGCAATTATTCGCTGCTGCAAGGCCAGCAGACAAACTTGTTCCGTTGTTTCCTGCCGAATGCGTGGAATTACACGCGCAAACATGACGGTGTAAGTGCGTTTGTGCATCCAGACGAACTGTATGGCGATACGCGAGCGGGCGTACTGCGTGAACAGATGTATCGCAGGCTCAAATATCATTTCCAGTTTTTCAACGAGAAGCAGCTTTTTCCTAATGTTGGTCATCAGGCTTCGTTTAGTTTGAACATTTACCAGAATCCAAACGTGGATGATGGTTTCCCCTGTTTTGATTCCATCTGGAATCTCTACGATCCCAAGACCATCGACGAATGCTATGCGTCCGATGGCTCGGGAGCCGTTCCCGGAGCCAAGAACAAACTAGGCGAATGGAATACGCGAGGGCACAAGAGCCGTGTTATTTCTATCTCCAAAGATGAACTGTCTATGTTCTCTAAGCTTGTGGGTAATGGACAGGAGAATGGGTGGAAGCAAACTCCGATGGTTGGAATTCATGCCATTGAGCTGCTTTCTGCATTGGGGAAAATGGCTTCTTCCCCGGAGAAATTGCGTAATCATTCCGATGAAATTACGTACTCCCCAATGTGGGATGAGACCAATTCCCGTAAGGATGGCACCATCAAGGACGACATCCACTTCCCAACCTCAACGAAAGCGTTGATTTATTCCAGTCCGTTCATTGGCGTTGCCAATCCGCTGTTTCAATCCACTCGCAGAAACTATAAAGTCAAGAATGATTACGATCCAATCGACCTGACCGACATTTTAGCGGACTATATGCCTCGCGTGAAATACTCGCAGGCATGCACGGATGCTGAATACGAATTGCGTGTGCAGAAAATGGCCGATCCGAATCAGGAAAACGGTGTTGTCAGCCGATTTGATGCCGTTTATAGGCTCTGTTGTCGAAGAATGGTCGGAATTACCAGCGAAAGGACGCTGCAAGCGTCCTGTGTTCACCCAGGCGCAGCCTGGGTGAACACCATAACAGGTTATGGTGTGCACCCAGAGCACTACGCGTTGCTCGCGCTCATGAGCGGCCTTGAGGCCGCTCTGCCGTATGATTTTCTCGTACGCTCCATCGGCAAAATGGATATCCATAGCTCCACGCTGCAGCTTTTCCCAGTTCCGGAAAGCATCCTCACTCCCGAAATCCGTCTCCGTGGTCTGCTGCTCAATTGCCTGACCAAGCCGTATGCGAATTTGTGGCAATCCTGTTGGGACGAGACGTACACGTCCATGAGCTGGGCGAAGGATGATCCTCGACTTACCGCCGATACGTTCACCTCATTGACGGACGAGTGGGACTGGCATACGCCATTGCGTACGGACTACGAACGCCGGCAGGCATTGGTGGAGCTGGACGTACTGGCATCCATGGCGCTCGGCATCACCTTGGACGAGCTCATTGACATCTACGGATTGACCTTCATGGTTCTTAACCAGTATGAAGCGGATACATGGTATGACGCCAACGGGCGCGTGGCTTTCTCATCCAAAAAAGGGTACGGGAAGCTGACCTTCGACCGTCCCGATTTCGAAAGAATCAAGAACGCGCCTGCAGGCAAAGTATTCACTCGCACCATCACAGACGACACCCAGTCGGGTGGTCCACGTGAGCGGACCATCGAATATGTGGCGCCGTTCGACAAATGCAATCGCGTAGAGGATTACAAAACCGCGTGGAAGTTCTTCACGCAGAAGTACGGAGATGCCAAATGATTCCCATGGTGCTTGCACGGCACATCCAGTCCGGACTCGCCGATTACGTGGAGACCACGTTCCCCATGACCAACAAGCCGTTCCGTGGCTCCATCCGCAGGCTCGCACATCAGGAAGGCATGCTTTCCCAGGAGCCGTTCGTATCAGTCAAACTGCCGTTCCGAGTGGTCGGCAAACACGCGGAATTCCCGTTCCCATGCCTGCACCCCTCGTACCGGCCATACGCGCACCAGATGCGCGCATTCAAACGCATCGCCGCCGGCGAATCCACACTGGTGGCCACCGGCACCGGCTCAGGCAAGACCGAATGTTTCCTGTACCCGATCCTCGACTACTGCTACCGGCAGCGTAGACTTGGACGCAAGGGCATCAAGGCCATCCTCGTCTACCCGATGAACGCCCTCGCCACCGACCAGGCGAAACGATTGGCCGAACTCATCCACGACAGTCCGGAACTACGCAACAACGTGACCGCGGGCATGTATGTGGGCCAGATGAGCCAAGGCGGCAGCGACAAGGACAATCATGCCATGACCGCCACCAACATCGTGACCAGTCATGAGGAACTGCTCAAGAACCCGCCGGACATCCTGCTCACCAACTACAAGATGCTCGACTACCTGCTGGTACGCCCCAAAGACTCCCGGATCTGGGACAGCAATGATCCGGACACGCTCAAATACTTCGTCGTGGACGAATTGCACACCTTCGACGGCGCACAGGGCACCGACCTAGCCTGCCTGCTGCGCAGGCTCACCGACAGGCTGAACACCACCAGCGACAACATGTGCTTCGTCGGCACGTCGGCCACCATGGGCACCGAAGAGACAGTACGCGACATCTGCGCGTACGCCAGCCAAATCTTCAACACCACGTTCACACCGGAATCCGTGGTGACCGAGAATCGTCTTCGCGTCGATGAATTCTTCGTCACCAGCGACTACGACGACACCATGCCCACTGCCGCGCAAGCTGACCGGCTCATCGAACTCGAAGAGGATGTTGACCCCAGCGAATATCTTGCCCTTGCGGCTCAAGCATGGCTTGACGAAGCTCCCACAGAGCCAAGCGCCACAGATAAGGCACGCATCCGGCTCGCCGAATCCCTCCGCCATTCAAGGTTCCTGGCCAGCCTGTCCTCGTTCATCTGCGACGAACCCCAGCAAATCGATCGCAAACTGCTGGACAGACTCGCCATCATGGATGCAAGGTTCAACGCCTTGCATCCACGCCAACAGAAGGCCTGCGTGGACGCGCTGATAGCACTCGTCTCCCACGCGCGCACCGGTTCGGAAGGCCACACACGTCCATTCCTGAACGTACAGGTACAACTATGGGTCAAGGAACTCGGCCGCGTGGTCGCCAACATCACCTCGCAGGAAGGGAACATCGACTACCGTCCGGTCGTCGAACTGTCCAAAGACGACCTCAAGACCCGCATGCCGGTGATCAACTGCCGTGATTGCGGAGGAACCGCATGGATCGGACTCGCCGGCAAAGACGGCGGTATCAGCATGGGCGACCCCCGAACGTTCTACAACGAGTATTTCGCCTACCATGCCGATAATGCGTTGGTGACCCTGCAGCCCTGCACCATGGATTATGTTCTTGACGGTCATGCCGACAACGGAGCCATGGTCTGGTTCTGCAATGCATGCATGAAGGAACAGGCCGTAGGACGTTTCGAATCCACGGAACGTGAATGCCCAGCATGTGGAGAGCAACGCATACCCATGGTCGCCAGGGGCATGGAGCTTGTATCCGGCAACCGCAAACACTATCAGTGTCCGTTCTGCGGCAGCGAACAGGACATCGCCATGGTCGGCGTGAGAACCACCACGCAGGTCAGCGTGATGCTCACCCAACTTTCCGGAGACTCCTTCAACGACGACAGCAAGGCCATCGTGTTCTCCGACAGCGTGCAGGACGCCTCCTACCGAGCCAGCGTGTTTAACTCCCGCACCTGGCGATTCGCCCTGCGCAACTCCGCCATGGACTACATGCGCGAGGAGTGCAAGGAAGGCGTCTCCTTCGCCGAATATCTCAACAAGCAGAACAGCTACTACCATCGCCGCTATCCGGACGAAAACGAATACATCGTGCGATTCATCGCGCCGAACATGACATGGATGCGCGAATACGAAGCCGTATTGCAAGGCAATCCCGCAGGGCCCGGCCGGCGTCAGCTGCTCGATTGGATCGAGCGCAGACTCCGACTGGAATCGCTGCTGGAATTCGGCATGCGCTCCCGTACCGGACGCACATTGGAGAAATCCGGTTGCGCCGCAATAGCATTCGACCAGATTCTCCTGAAACGTGTGGCACAGGCCGTTGCGGAACGTTGCCATAACGAGATCGGATTGCACGAGAATTCCATCATGGAGACCGACTGGCTCCGGCTGATCGTGGCGTTCCTCGACCAGCTGCGCACGAAAGGCGCGTTCTTCGACGTGACCTATGACCAGTTCCTGCAAAACGACGGCAACAAGTTCCTGCTTTCCAACACGAACATCAAATGGATGCCCGGCATGTACGCGGATGGTATGCCCTATTTCCTGTCGGACAAGGAACCAGTGCGCAAAGGCGTTTTCAATACCCTGAATTCGCCGGCATACCGTCAGATCGTCGACCGGTACCTCACCGACGGCGCCCTTGAAGGCGACATCCACCACGAGCTGTTGAGAATCGTGCTCGAAGAGTGCATAGCAGCAGAATTCATCACGCAGCAACGTTATCCAAGCATGAAAATGGAACGCACCGTGTACGGGCTCAACGAGTCCGGCTGCACGGTCAGCGGCAAGGTCACGCAGCTGATCTGCGACACGTGTGGACGGAGCTATTCGTGCGCCACACAGAACCTTGACGCATGGAACGGAGCACGTTGCCGTATCCACAAATGCCCGGGCAGACTGGTATCCGGCACTCCCGAAGCCGAAGCCTTGGAATTGCGCTACTATGGCAAACTGTACTGCGGGGAGCCAGCCGATCGCATCCACGCTGCCGAACACACGGGACTGCTCAACGGCGACGACCGTGCCAAGGTCGAAGAGGAATTCAAGCGCAAGAATCGCAAGCCCGGCGACGTGAACGTGCTCGCCTGTACGCCGACCCTGGAGATGGGCATCGATATCGGAGACCTCTCCACAGTGATTCTCTCGTCAATTCCGCCTACCCAAGCCCAGTACATCCAACGTGCCGGTCGTGCAGGGCGACGTGACGGCAACTCCTTGGTGCTGGCGGTGGCCAATACCAAGGAACACGACACGTACTTCTACCAGCGTCCGAAAGATATGCTTGGAGGCGCGGTGAACCCGCCGCACATCTTCCTCGACGCGACCGCAGTGTTGGAGCGTCAGCTCACCGCCTACGCATTGGATCGTTGGGTGCATGCCATGCTGGATGCCGGCAGCGAACCGGCCGATGTGGTACCCGACAAATTGAAAAACTGTTTGGATAATGTCAACGGCAGCGGCTCCAGCGGGTTCCCGGTGAATTTCCTGAACTGGACAGGCCAACATTCCGGCGAACTGCTCGACGGATTCGGAAGAATGTTCTCATTCTCCGAGGAACTCCGAACGCAGCTCGACGGATTCGTACGCGGTACGGAAGATGGCAGCACCATGGCCAGACGCGTCTACGATGTGTTCCAAAAAACCAACGATACCGTCAGAACGCTGGAATCGCAGAAGAGCGCTGCGAGGCAGCTGCTCGACGAGCTCAAGAAGAAGCCCTCCGACTCATCGTTCGAAGAGCAGCAGCGCGAATGCGAAGATGAGATTCACAATCTTGGCCGCATCGTCACAAGCATTCTCAACACCAACACGTTCAACTACCTTTCCGACGAAGGTATCCTGCCCAATTATGCGTTCCCGGAAACCGGTGTGACCCTCCACACCATCCTCAAAGAGGACAAGGAACCGTCCGATGCGGCACACGGAATCGAGCCTGCCGCGCAGGACAAGACGAAACGCAGGGGGAAGGCCACGCGTGATTTCGTGCGCCCGGCGGCCACGGCCATCACGGAACTGGCGCCGGGAAACACGTTCTTCGCGGGCGGACGCAAATACAAAATCAGCCGTGTGCTATGTTCGAAAGGCGGTGCCGACGACGAACTGGCAATGTGGCGCCTATGCCCGAACTGCTCGCACGCGGAACCCGCCTCCAGCACCGAGAACCTCGCCAGCTGTCCCTCCTGTGGGTCAATGCAGTGGGCCGATAACGGCCAGAAAAGGCCGATGCTGCGCATCGACACCGTCATATCCGATGAGACCTACAGCGAAAGCCTGATTGAGGACACCTCCGACAGCAGACCCAAGACCCAGTTCCTGAAGAATACGATGGTGGACATTGATCCGGCAGACATCCAATCGGGATGGCAGTTCAAGGGAATCACGAACTTCGGATTCGACTACACGCCGCAGGGCACAGTCCGTGAAATCAACTTCGGACAGGTTTCTGATAGGGGAGCCTCGGTGGAAATCGCCGGTAGCAAGGAGATACGTAACGGTTTCAACGTGTGCCTGAAATGCGGCGCGTTGCTCGGCGAGCGCGAATCACGGCACGCCTACTTCTGTCCGGAACGCAAGAAGGCGCAGGAACAGCAGTTGGAGCAATCGGAGTGGAACGGTACGTGCCTGTTCCTATACCGTGAGGTCAAATCGGAAGCGCTGCGTATGCTCGTGCCAGGGCTTGCCGATGCCCAAGGTGCGGATGGTGCTGCGGAGTCGTTGACCGCCGCAGTGATGCTTGGGCTGCGTGAACGCTTCGGCAATGTGGAACATCTACAGGCGACACTCATGAACGAGCCGTTGCCGGATAACTCCGGACTGCGCAAAACCTATCTTGCACTATACGACACAGTGCCCGGAGGAACTGGCTATCTTAAGCAGCTGTCCGATCCGGATACGATGTTCGAGGTGTTTTCCAGGTCAAAGGAAGTCATGAAGCATTGCGAATGTGCAAAGAACGGCGGCGACGGGTGCTACAGATGCCTGTATGCATACAGACAAAGCCAGGACCTGAAACTTATTTCCCGTAAGACCGCGCTGGCGATGCTCACGGGCATCCTCGACCCGTCCAACAAACGCAGTCGTGTGAAGACCGTTTCGAAGATCAACACGAACAAACTGTTCGACAGTGGACTCGAACAGCAGTTCATCGAAGCTCTCCGGTGCATGCATGCCCATCCCTTCGCGGAATCCGACGATGCCAAGGGACGTCGTGCCATCGTCAAGGACGAATTCATCAATAGCAAACCCGGATATTCCATCACCGTGAACGGAAGCGTGTGGAGCGTCGAGCCACAAGTCGCGTTGGGGCCGGCCGATGGGGTCGCGATTCCCTGCAAGCCTGATTTCGTGCTGACGGTCAGCAATATCGACGAATCCGGTGACGTGGTCGAACATGACGGAAGAAAGCCGGTTGCCATCTTCACCGATGGTCTGCAATACCATGCAGGCATCGTCGCCCAGGATTCCCTGAAGAGGGAAGCGCTTCGTCAGGCAGGCTATCGCATATGGTCTTTGGATTATGACGATGTGATCGGATACGTGCAGGGCAAGGATGCGGCGCAGCTCGCCGATCCGATGCTGGCACCCAAGTCCATGCCGTCTCCGGTGGCTTACAAGAGCACGATTGGCAAGAGGACTGACGAATTCAACCCCAGCGAAGTTTCGGCAATGGCCATGCTGGAATATTATCTCGCGGAACCGGATGCCGAACGGATATTCGCCATCCAAGCGCTGGCAATGAGCTATGCTCTGAATCCGCGAAACAAGAACGTTGAACCTCAGGCCGTGGATATGCTGCATCGGAATGAAGCGTTGCACGGCGAGAACGAATCGACATTCATGATTTGCTCGTCCTGGAATCCTTCGAACTGCACGAGACTGAAATTCCAATCCGGTTTGTGCATTGGAGAGGATATGCGGACCACCGAACCCCACGTCGGCATGGTGTTCTCGGACATTCAACGTGATGCCGCGAAAGCAAAGAACGATGATTATAATCCGTTGGATGCTTTGGACGAGAACGAGGCAGAGGCGTTCAAAACGCAGTGGGCAGCCTTCTGGCATTTTGCGAACGTGATGCAATTCTCGGAATACTTCCATGCTATCGGTGATGCTGCGCTACGTGACGAATCCATGTACGAGCCGCTTCGCAACGGCCTGCGGAACGCTCCTGATCTGCAGAAAGACAATGATTCCGAATGGAACGATATTCTGGCGGATCCGACCTACGTGTATTGCGCGGATGAAACCAAGGAGGCCGTCAAACGGTTTATTGAGTCTGACATACCGGCACCGGATGCACTCGGATATGAGCTGCTGGACGAGAACGAGGAAATCATTGCTCAGGCAGAGCTCGCATGGGAGGATGGGAAGATCGTGTTTTTCCCGTCCTACGACTTGCAATCCGACCGAGAGAACGCCGACGAATTCGTCAAGCGCGGCTGGACTATCATTACGGAAAACAACGATGACCTTGACAAGGTGTTCGCTTCACTGACGGAAGGCATGGAACGCTGATGGCAGATATACGTACGATGAACAAACCCGTGGTCGCACTCGGCAGCGATCTCATGCGCAGCCTGCTCGAGCTGCCTAAGAAAGCGCAGAAACATGCCACGACGTTTCTGACAAAATTCCAGGCGAATCCTCGATCATCTGGAATCAATCTGGAACGAATCGCCAATGCGGCGGACGAAAAACTGTATTCCGCGCGCATCGACCAGCGATATCGCGCCATCATCGCTTTCCAGAAAAGCAGCAACGTGTACGTTTTGCTGTACGTTGGAGACCACGATGACGCCTACAAATGGGCGGAAACAAAGCGAATCAGCGTCAACCCGAATACGAGGGCCATCCAGCTGTACGATATGGCTCCTCAAGAGGAAATCGACGCGGCAATACGTGACGATCTCCAAAACGAAGTTGGATGGGGGAGCGTTGCCGCAAATGTGCCCCAACCGGATTCCGCTGTACCGGAATCCGTTTCTCCTCCCATGGAAGACCATTACGGCACGAATCACGGAACAGCTTCAGCTAGTGCGACTTCAGCCGTGGCGTCCAAGACGCCGCAGCAGGCACCACGGCAAGCCTCCGAACCTCATACCGGTCCGCTTCCCGACACTTACCGGGCATTGACGGACAATGACATGCGCCGGTTCGGTGTGCCTGACATGTACGTGCCGGTCATGTGCACGAGAAAAACATGGGAAGCGTTTGAACGGTGGGGGTCCAAACTCCCGAAGGATGCCTTCGCGTACCTCACCTTCGTCGCTGAAGGACTTCCCAAGTCCGAGGTCTTCGGTCTACTTGATGAGACTGAAGGCCAGACCAGCGACAGGCTGGGGCTGGAACAGCAGATACCCGCCTCGTCCATCGATTCTGGCGAAGAGACCGATCCGGGGGACTTCCGTGCCGCTCTATCAAGCTATGCATCACAGCAGTCTTTCGTGGTCGTGCAGGGAGAAGCGGATCTCAAACGTATTCTGGATGCGCCGCTGGAACAGTGGCGTGTGTTCCTGCATCCATCGCAGCGTCTTTATGTGGAACATGATTACCATGGTCCGTTCCGCCTGCTCGGCGGTGCCGGTACGGGAAAGACCGTGGTGGCCATGCATCGCGCGAAACGTCTCGCTGCAAGACTGCTGAGAAGCGGTAGCCGTCAGAAAGTGCTGTTCACCACATACTCGCGTAATCTTGCCACCGATATTGCATCGAACCTGAAACTCATCTGCACGCCAGACGAATTCAATACCATCGACGTGGTCAATCTCGACAAGCTCGTAAAAGATCTGCTGACGGGGCATGGCTATTCCGGTGAGATTTGGTATGACGGTATCTCCGACTATGGCAACGATCTTGACGCCGCGTGGCGTAAGGCTATCGCGTCCATCGGCGTGAACGATCCGAAACTCACGGTTTCCTTCTTCAAAAGTGAGCTCAGCCAGGTAATTGTGCCGCAACAGGTGCGGAATGCTGCCGATTACATGCGCGTGCTGCGCAAGGGGCGCGGTACGAGATTGAACCGAGCCCAGAAGCTGGCCGTATGGCAGGTTGTGGAAACGTATCGTCGTATCATGCAGGCAAACAACGCGTACGATGTGGACACGGCCATGCAGAACGTTGTGTCATTGCTCACACAGGGCGATATGCCAAGGAAATATGCGCATGTGGTGGTCGATGAAGGGCAGGACTTCTCCACGCCGGCATACCGTGTGATTCGTGCTCTGGTGGATGAGGGAGACAATGATATCTTCATCGTCGGCGATGCACAGCAGCGCATCTACGGGCATATCGCGGTGCTATCGAAATGCGGCATCCGAATCCAGGGGCGTGCCCGCAAATTGCGGATCAACTATCGCACCACCGAACAGATTCGTAGCGCAGCCGACTCCATTTTCCGTAGTTCCGGCGCCGATGTCGCGGATTCAGTGTTCGCGGCTGTTCATGGTATCGAAGATGCTTCGCCGGCCACAACGTTCGATGACCTGGACGGAGGGGAGAGTCCGACCGGCGATAGCAGATCGTTGATGAGCGGTCCCGTTCCCGAAGCGCTGCGGTTTGCATCCCAGTCAGATGAGATGGATGCCGTTAGGGAATGGATTTATGGATTGTGCGGCACGGCGGAAGACGCGGCCAGCGATGAGTCCGACGGCGGGCGTGTGGATCCGCGTAATGTGTGTGTGGTGGCAAGAAGTCGCTACTGCATCGACCAGTGGTATAAGACGCTTGATGACGGCTTGCCGTATGGCGTGTACCGGCTTGATAGGGATGCAGAAAACAGGCAAAGGCAAGGAATTCGCATCGCCACCATGCATCGAGTCAAAGGTCTGGAATTCGACTATGTGGTGGTAGTCGATGTGAACGATGGTGTATGCCCGCCGAAGCCCGCGTTGCAATCTGCCGGTGCCGATCCGGCTGCGTTGAATGACATCTACAGGGAGGAACGAAGTCTCATTTATGTGGCTATGACACGTGCCAAAAAGGGTGTGCTGCTGACTGGCGTCTCGGCGCATGTGAGGTAAGGGAAGAGGAGCACCATGGACGCTGGAAAGAAAATCCTGCTGGACTTATTGACCGGTTCGCTTCGGTTCGTGGTTCCGGTGTATCAGCGCAGATACTCATGGGGCGAGACGCAGTGCCGGCAATTGTGGGCCGACATCGTAACGGCTGGCAGGCATCCTGAGAGAACGCATTTCACCGGATCGATCGTGTGGATGCAGGACGGCGGCATCGGTCCGGATGGTGTCAGCCGGTGTCTGCTCATCGACGGCCAGCAGCGCCTCACCTCGGTGACTCTGCTGCTTATCGCACTGGCCGAATATGCTCGCGAACACCCTGAGAACCTGCGATTCTCCACAGACATGCTTATCGACCGTGGCTATATTGTCGACAAGTACGCAACCGGCGAAGGCCGCTACAAGCTGACGCTTTCCGGCGACGATAGGGAAGTGCTGCACAGCATGTGCGACCATGCGATCGCCCCAGATCGGCCGGACCATGCCAATATGGGTTCCCGGCTGGAAACGAACCTCGATCTGTTCCGTTCACTGGTCGCCGCAATCGATGATGCGAACGTGGTGTGGAACGGTCTGCAGCGTCTCGAAGTCGTGTCTGTCACCTTGGACCAAGATCGTGACGAACCGCAACTGGTATTCGAATCAATGAATTCCACCGGGCTTGATCTGGAGACTTCCGACCTGGTACGCAACTACATGCTCATGGGGTGCTCCATGGCCGAGCAGAAAACCTTATACGAAGACTATTGGCTGCCCATGGAACGTGTTCTCGGCAACCTCTCATTCGATGCATTCCTGCACGACTGGATGGTCGTTACATTGAAAAAGCCCGTGCTCAAAGGCCGCGTCATGTACGCGGAATTCAAACGTTTCGCGGCCGACAGTTCCTTGCTGCGCATGGAACGCACGCGTAATCTTCTGGCGAACATGCTGGAATACGCCAAATACTATGCCGCTATCAAAGGCGTTGCCGCCGCTGGCAGCGGCGATATGAACGTGGACCGCCGTCTCGAATCAATTCAAAAACTGGTCAGCACGGTTACGGACCCGTTGGTTATGTACATGTTCGCGGCATGGAAGCGTGATCGCGTAAGTTGTGATGGACTGCTGCGCATGCTTGCGGATCTTGAATCGTATCTGTTCCGCAGAATGATCTGCTCGGTATCCAGCAACGGATTGAACAAGCTCGTTCCGTCGCTGATCGTCAGACTTGATTCGGCTGAAGATGATTTGGCCGAAACCTTCGCCGCACTACTCATCACCGAGACCGCCAAAGCCACACGCATGCCTGCGGACAGTGAATTCAGACAGGCGTTGCTCGGCGAGAACCTGTACCGGCCGGCCTGGCGATGCAAGTATCTGCTTGCCGGCTTGGAGAACTATAACCACCCCAAGGATCCGCGGTCCTTCAGCGAATACACCATCGAACACATCATGCCGCAGAACGCCATTGCGCACGCCGAATGGCGCAATATGCTCGCAGACCTCGACCGATTCCCGCTATTGGTGAACAGTCTGGGTAATCTGACGCTGACCGCATACAATTCGGAGCTTTCCGACGGAACGTTCGAACAGAAGAAGAACCGTGCGGTCGGCGGATACGATAGCGAATACCTATCCATTTCCGCGGAACTGCATGATGCTTTGCAATGGGATGAACAGAAGATCGCGCAGCGCGGAGCCAGACTTGCCGATCTCGCACTGCAGGTGTGGGTACGGCCCACGGCGGGGGAACAGGTTATGTGGACTTTGCATAATCGGAACGCGCGCCAAGGGGAACGTGAACAGAATGCCGTTGATTTCGCTGATTTGTGCAGACGCGGAGTCCTCGCGGCCGGAGATGTGCTGGAAAGCTGTTACGCTGGCGTAACCGCCACGGCTACCGTAACCGAAGACTATCGCATCCGCTTGGCCAACGGCGAGATATTCGACAGTCCATCCGGCGCGTTTCGCCGTGCCAGAATGCTCGAAACCGGCGAGGACAAGCAGGTCAACGGGTGGACAGTGTGGAAAGTCGCGGACGGCAGAACTTTGAACGAATTGCGGTGAGTCGGCAGTAATATCTCGCTGCGGCGTAGTTTCTGGAATGGATTGTACGAATATGCCGCAACACGGGCTGATTTTGTCGACGTGGGTTCGGAAATCTGCCACCCAGATGGGACGCTGAATATCCGTGGCGGCTATATTACGTCGACCTGTACTTCACCGACACGTTCCAGTACGCGAAGCTCTACACCATGAGGGATTCCGTTGAACGGATACTGGCAAATCTGGGCGAGGTGATGTGGAACGAGCCGGAAGCCGACAAGAAAAACCGGCATCTTTGGGTACGGCATGATGTGGATTTCTCCGGCGATATGACGGACGCCTACCAATGGATGACAGACGGACTGCTCGCCATGCGCAATATGTATGAGCTGCTCGGCTGATGTTTTGGTCGTTTCGACTGCTGTGCGTTCAATACTTCATACAATGAACGCAGTCATCCGAAAAGAGGCCGTCATGAAATATGGGATGAGAAAACCTAACTGGAACATCTACGACGCCGAAACGAACGACATGGCCACGAAAATCCACAACAACCAATGCATGGTGAACTGACGGAAACGATTGTAGCCGGCGCCGCCTAGCATGCAATATGGGAAATGACGCCGGCCACAACGACCGGCCAAGACGGACGGAACACACGAAAAGGCGAATCAAACACAGCATGGGCAAGAACGGCACGCAACCAACAACGAAAAACGTCACACCGGCGGTCACATCATGGGGCAAGAACCGTGTGAAGAACACCGAAACCAGCAAGCACGTGCTCATCATGCCGGGCATTGGATACACCGTAGACCGACCGCTGCTGTACTGGGCAGCGCAGGCGCTTGCGGCCAACGGATGGTTCGTGGACCGGCTCGACTTGAAACTGACGGAAAGCGTCGAGTTTCCGGAAATGATCGCCTGCATGGAACGCGTGGTCGACGAATGGCGCAAGGCGGCGCTCGAACATGCTGCCGAATCGGGTGAGGAGCCGCATTTGCTGGTCGTCACCAAATCGCTCTCCACACTCTCATATCCGCATTCCGCAAAACTAGGATTGCGTGTGGTGTTGCTCACCCCGGTACTCAACCCGCCGCCATTCGACAAGCACAAGTCGGTCATTCCCGCGCCGCTGCCGGGAACTGCCGGCAGCCCGATGCCGCTAATCTGCGCAGGTGACGCCGACCCATACTACGATGACGCCAAAGCGCATCTGCTCACCGACCATGTGCGCACGTATGCTGGTGCCAACCATTCCATCGAAGTGCCGGACGATTGGCAGACGTCGCTCGACTACCTGAAACAGGTCACGCAGGCCATCGTCGACTACGCCGGCTGAAAAGAACGGGACGGAATATGCGCATCGTATTGCAGAAGGTCAGTGAAGGATCCGTCGACGTGGTCGACGAGACAAGCGGAGAAGTCGACACCACATTCGAACCACAGCATATAGGCATCGGCTATGTGCTGCTCGTCGGAGTGGAAGACACGGACGGAGCGAAACAAATCGACTGGCTCGCCCGCAAAATCGCCAACCTGCGCGTCTTCGAAGACGAGAACGGCAAAATGAACCGTTCCATCCACGACGTGAACGGTAGTGTGCTGTCCATCTCCCAATTCACGCTATACGCGGACGTGCGCAAAGGCAACCGCCCAAGCTTCGTGAAAGCCGGAGCGCCCGCACACGCCGAACAGACATGGCACGGATTCAACGACGCCCTGCGCGCACAAGGACTCGAAGTAAAAGAAGGACGATTCGGCTCCCACATGCGCGTGCGGCTCGCCAACGACGGTCCGGTCACCATCATCTTTGACACCGACGAACTCGGCGTCTGACCCAGAACCCAACGTGAAACCCTATATCCGACGATTGTCATAGGGTAAAACGCATGGGAATATGGAACGACCGCAAACTGATCGTCAACTGCCTGCCGTTGACCGAATCCGAACGTGCGCAATTCATACGTGCCGCGAAAGACATGCCACAGGAATTCGTCGGCGATTCGACCCAACGGGGAAGCATGAGCTGGACCGCCGCAGTGCCGGAGGAACTCAAGACCAAAGCCACCGCGGTCATTGGCAACATCGCGCCCGAGGAATGCGCGCAATGCCCCAAACTCGAATGGCTTCAAACTTGGAGCGCCGGCGTCGACAAATACCAGCGACCCGGCATCCTACAGCCCGGATCCATGCTCACCAATGCCACCGGAGCCTACGGACAAAGCGTCTCCGAACACATGTTCGCCATGATGTGGGCCATCATGAAGAACCTGCACATCTATGCGGCAAGCAACCCGAATGCCATATGGCAAGACGCGGGCCGCGCCGTCAGCCCCAACGGAAAAACGGCGCTCGTCATCGGAACCGGCGACATCGGATCACACTTCGCACGACTCTGCAAAAACGTCGGAATGACAACCATTGGCATTCGCCGTAATCCCGCCGTCGAAGCGCCGGGCGTCGATTATATGGTCGGTTTCGATTCCCTCGACGACGTGCTGCAATACGCCGATGTGATCGCCATGTGCGTACCATCCACTCCGACAACGTACCACCTGCTCAATGCGGAACGCATCGCATCTCTCAAACCTGACGCCATCATCATCAACGCGGGCCGCGGCGACGCCATTGAAAGTCAGGCGCTTGCCGACGCGCTCGCGGAAGGACGAATCCATGGCGCCGCGCTCGATGTGACCGAACCGGAACCGCTGCCGGCCGACTCACCGCTGTGGTGTGAGCCGAAATGCCTCATCACCCCACATGTGGCGGGAGGCAACCATCTTGAGATCACCGAACGCAGTATCATCTCCATTGCATTAGGCAACGTCCGCTGCTACGCCAACGGTCAGTCGCTCGACAATCGCATGCCCATCAAAAGCTGACGGTCGCGCGTGCGGGGAGACCCGTATGATGGCAGTCGGGAAGAAAGGAAAGGGTATGACATTGAACAAATGGCGTCGTGCGACGGAATGGTTTATGACGGCATTGGCGTTGGTGTTCCTGTTCGCGTATTCGTGGGAAGTTCTGGCGAGGACGCATATCCTGTTGTGTGAAATGGTGATCAACATCATCTGGATGGTGTTCATCGCCGACTGCGTCGTTTCGATCCTGCTGGCAGAAGATAAGAAAACTTGGTTCAAAGACAATCTGCTGATGCTGGTGTCCATCGCATTGCCCGTCTTCAGGCCGTTGAGACTGCTGCGTCTGGTGGCAGTGCTCAACGTGCTCAATCGTACCGGTGGCATGGCGGTGCGTGGGCGCATTACACTGTACACATGCTGCAGCGTGACACTACTGATGTATATCGGCGCCCTTGCCGAATTGGATGTGGAACGTGGGGTTCCAGGCGCTTCCATCACCGATTTCGGTGAAGCGATATGGTGGTCGTTCGTGACCGTCACCACAGTCGGCTATGGCGATTTGTCTCCGGTGACATGGCAGGGAAGATGCATCGCCATCGGACTGATGATAACCGGCGTTGCCCTAATCGGCATCGTCACCGCGACGCTGGCTTCATGGATTGTCGACCGTGTTCGTGACGAGACCGACAAGCGCGCGGATGAGGCGGAATCGGAAACGGAACAGTTGCGCCACAATGTGCGGGAACTGACGGACACCGTCAACCAGTTGCGCGATGATATCGCGCAGCTGCGCAGGTTATAGCGGTTCTCATGCCTGCAACGGTATTATCGGTCGGTTCCACGGCCAACGCGGATCCAACCGATAAGCCGACAACCAACCCCACGGCCAGCAATCCGGACAATACGGACATCATCGAATTGTGACGATGCCACCCTCGCGCTGCTGGAATCCGAACCGGTGGAACTCGATCCATGGCAGCCGCTCACCAAGCGTTGCCGCTGATATAACCGGTATGGAGCGAAGCCGTGGCTGGGATTGCAGCCACGGCTTTCCTGTTCCGCTGTGCTGATACTCTTTCATAAGAACAAATGTGCGAACGATTGGGGTTCAGTTGGCGGATACTTTGCCATGGCTTTCCGACGAACTACGCAGCGAATGCAGCACGCCGGTACTGCAACGCGCACGCGGAATCCGCAACCAATGGCAGGGCAAAATGAGCGCTCTGACCTGCCTGAACGATCCGGAATCCGACCGGATCACCCTATGTGCCGTCGTACGTGGAAGCACATCGCCCTCCAGCAGGTATGATGTGCAGGCCACGCTTGATTTGCATGATGAGCTTTTCTTGGCCAGGTATTGCTCCTGCCCCGCGTTCAACGGTTCGCAGCACGGTTATGGCACGTATTCGTCAGCATATTCACCCAGCTACCGCAACAATCCAAATTATCGCAGTTTCGACGATGATGACGATGAATATGATTACGTCGACGATTATGATGATTTCGGTTCAGGATCAACGTTCGGTCACGTGCAGGACGATGACGAGTTCGATTCGGATCCGGCTGGGGGACGCCGCTATACCGGCATGTGCAAGCATGTCGCCGCAATGCTGCTGCTGTTTCTTGACCAGCCCGAACGGTTCCACGGATTCAAGCGAAGTGGCGTGACCTCGCATATCCTCTCCGACTATATGCGTGCGCTGGATGCGAAGAATGACAATACCGGTCAAAGCGCGCAGCTTGACGTGCTCAAGCGCATCGTCGACGCGAAAAGCCGTCTCGCTGACGAGCAACGAGGCGTCATTACGCAAGGGGCCGCGAAAACAAAACGCAAGAGCGGTTCCATCATAGTGAAACCGGGAAGTGTGCGTCTGGAGCCCACGCTGATCATGAACCGTGAGCTGTGGAGCCTGACGTTGAAAATCGGCTGCGGCGACGCAAGTTATATCATCAAAAGCATTTCCAAATTCGTAGCCGACATGCACGACGAAGCATACGTGTCATACGGGCAGAAACTCTCGTTCACCCACACTCCGGATATGCTCGAACCGTTCTCGCTGCAGCTGTTCCGATTCCTGCAAGGTGTTGTTGGATCACGTGTCGCCGCACAGCTGCAGAACAACTACTATTACGCGCCAGACGTGCGTATCGAACGTGAAATCATGCTTACCGATGGGGAATTGTGCGATCTGCTGAACCTGTTCGAAGCGGAACCGCAACAGGACTACATCGAAGACGTGCTGATAGCACGTGGGCCGCTGGAAGCTCCCAAGCATGAGGGGCGTGAGAGGGCGCGGCAGCTCACTCCGAATGATTTCGCCTATACGGATGACGCCGCTCCGGACTATGTCGAAGTGGCCACGCCAGGGGAGTCCAGATCGCATACTATCGCCATATTCGATGGCAATCCGCAATTTCGGTTCATCGCCGAATATGTGAAGGAAGGCGCTTCGTCGGGCGTGCGTATCACGTCGAACCGTACCATCACGGATCGGATTGTTGGGCAGCGGGGCGTGTACCTCATGAGTGCCGAGCATAACGGCACTCCGACGGATTCCCATATGATGTCAGTGAGCGGACTCTTCCGTTGCGCCGACAGCATCCTTCCCGCAGTGGACGCATTGATGACATTGTGCGCGTCGAACGTTAGCGATGGCGTGTTCATCGCGGAAAACGACTGGCCCATGTTCGCACGAACAATACTGCCAAAACTTACCGAAGCGGGCATTGGTTTCGATATTCCGCAGGAAGTCGCCGAACGGATGGGAGTCGACTGCCAGATTGAATTCTACTTGGACCGTGATCTGCAGGGCATCACCTGTGAGGCTGTGGCACGATACGGTGATTTCGTGTTCCAGTTGGTGCCGACCGCTAAAGCACTACGAGGCGTGATTAATCCGGATTCGCGGTCGAAAGCGGCGCTCATCAAACGAGATACGGCTCGCGAATCATTCGCGGTGCAGGTGGTTCGCCAGCTTTTCCCGACATGGAGTTCCATTGACGTGGCGCGGGTTCGTGAGGAAGACGAACAGACGATTCTGCTCTTGCTCACCGAAGGCGTGGATATTTTGCGCTCGGTCGGGCAGGTGTTCTCCACGGCCGCGTTCGACGGCATGATGATGCCAAGCAGCCCTACAGTGAAGGTCGGACTGTCCATCGACTCGAATCTGGTTGAGATTTCGCCGATAGCCAACGAAGCGCCGATGAACGAGGTCGGTGCGTTGCTGAATTCCTACCGCAGGAACCGCCGCTACCATCGCTTCAGGGACGGTACGTTCGTAGATCTGAAGAACGCCGATCTGCATGAACTTGATCAGATTGCCACAGATCTTGACCTTGATGAGCAACAGCTTGATTCCGGAAGAATCACCATTCCTGGATATCAGGCGTTCCTCTTGGATGCTCAAGTTGATGACGATGGCAAAAGCGAATCGTTCGTCGACTATGTCAACGATGTGAAAATCATCGACCCGAAACGATATGAAGTGCCCAGCAACCTCAAGAACGTACTGCGCCCATACCAGGTGGAAGGCTTCCAATGGCTTTCCACCTTGTGGGACAAAGGCTTCGGTGGCATTCTCGCCGACGAAATGGGTTTGGGCAAATCCGTGCAACTGCTGTCACTGGTGGAAGCTCGCAAGGGGAGCGGTCCAGCGTTGATTGTCTGCCCGGCATCCCTGGTATACAACTGGGCTGCCGAATGCGAGAAGTTCACGCAGGATCTTACCATCGAAGTCGTGGCAGGCACGAAAGCACAACGGCGCAAACTCATCGCAACCGTGGCGCAGCAATGGAACAATTCGACTGAGACCAACGAAACGCAGCAAACCGATGTGGTGATCACCTCTTATGATTTGCTGCGTCGAGACGTGGATGATTATGCCGACTGCCGATTTGCATTAATGGCACTTGACGAAGCTCAATACATCAAAAACCATGCCACCAAACTAGCCAAAGCCGTCAAGCAAATCACCGCCGAACACCGGTTCGCATTAACCGGCACGCCCATCGAAAACCGGTTGAGCGAACTGTGGAGCATCTTCGACTTCCTCATGCCCGGATTGCTGGGAACCTACACGAAGTTCCGAGAAAAATACGAACAGCCGATCATGGCACCCGGTTCTGAACATTCCGTCATGGCTGACAAACTGCAGGCTTTGGTCGGACTGTTCATTAAGCGACGTCTGAAAAAAGACGTGCTGACCGATTTACCTGACAAGTTCGAAAACGTGCTCACCGTCAAATTGGAAGGCGAACAGCGCAAGCTCTATGCGGCACATGAGCAACGGTTGCGTGCCACCCTTACCAAAACCAAGGATGCCGACTTCAATACGAAGAAGATTCGAATCCTTGCGGAATTCACACTGTTGCGCGAAATCTGTTGCGATCCGAGACTCGTCTATGCGGATGCGAAAAATGCTTCCGCCAAACTTGACGCCATTTGCGAACTCGTATCCACGTGCATGGACGAAGGCAAGAAAGTGCTCGTATTCTCGCAGTTCACTTCATTCCTTGACCTGATTGGTACACGTTTGGCTGAACAGGGCGTGGACTTCTACACCATCACCGGCGAGACGCCGAAGAAACGCCGTGTGGAACTGGTGGACGAATTCAACGGCAACGATGTTCCCGTATTTCTCATCTCGCTCAAGGCAGGCAACACGGGACTGAACCTTGTGGGCGCATCCGTAGTGGTGCACGCCGACCCTTGGTGGAACGCCGCCGCGCAGAACCAGGCCACCGATCGTGCGCATCGTATCGGTCAGACGCAGGATGTGAACGTGTACCAAATCGTAGCCAAAGACACCATCGAGGAACGTATCCTCAAACTTCAGGAGAAGAAAAGCGAACTCGCCCAACAGTTCACCGACTGTACCGCATCCGGAGGCGTCGGCACGCTCAGCAAAGACGACCTACTCGACCTGCTGTCGTGACGTGCGGTCGGAGGAATCTTGCGTTCCAAATCGCAAGATAAAAACGGAACATAGGTTGCGAATATCGCATGGTGGGCGTATATATTGTCGTGCAAGTTTCAGGGAAGGTGAAAATCCTTACTGGCGGTAACGGTACGACTGACGTTCATAACAGTCCCATGCCGAAGCCCGCGACCCGCGAAAGCGGCTGATCCGGTGAGAATCCGGGGCCAACGGTCAAAGTCCGGATGGAAGAAACGGGGCTCAACATGAGTGTATCCTCACCAAATAATACCCAAAACAACACCGCCGAAATCGCCAGCGAAAGCATGACGCGTCCCGACAACGCGCATTCCACAGGCGTGGCCGATTCCGGACGCTGGTCCACCAAACGCATCGCCATGTATGCGCTGTTCGTGGCGCTGTCGATGGCCGTCAGCTTCGTGGACTTTCCCATCATGCCAGGCGTGGAATGGCTGAAATATGATCCGTCCGGCATTGTCAGCCTGGTAGCAGGTTTCGCCTACGGTCCAGCAGCGGCGGCAATCGTCAGCGTGCTCGGTTTCCTGCCGCACCTGTTCACCAACCCATGGGGCACGCTTATGGCCGTACTCGTGGCTTTGGCGCTATCCGTGCCGGCAGCACTGATCTACCGCAGGAACAAGACCCGCAAGGGCGCGGTCATCGGCATCATCGTCGGTGCTATCGTGGCTTTGGTGGTGGCGATTGTGGGCAACCTGATCGTCACGCCGTTCTACGCGCACATGACCACCGCACAGGTCGTGGCATTGATCGTGCCGGCGCTTTTGCCGTTCAACGCGTTGAAATTCACCATCCATGGCGTGATCACCTTCCTGATCTACAAGCCGATCTCCAACCTGTTGAACCGCTGAGCCTCGTTCACCATATCGATTCCGCATATTGATGAATAGGAAGGAACCTTTCGACGTATGGAAGGTTCCTTCCGTTTATGAAAGACGATTCCATGAATCCTGATAGCGACACGAACATCGTTGCGGTCGAATTGCGTGATATTCGTTTCACGTATGACGCCGGCGCGACCTGGGCGCTCGACGGTGTGAACCTGACCATCCGCCAAGGAGAACGTGTATGCTTGGCAGGCCCAAACGGGTCAGGAAAATCCACACTTTCACGCATCATTGCAGGGCTTGCCGCACCCGATGCCGGACATGTCACGTTGTTGGGAAACAACGTATTCGATGAAAGCGGTGCGCACGCTGACGCTTACCGCGGCGCCCGGCATGGTATCGGGGCGGTTTTCCAACATCCGGAAGATCAGATCGTCACCACCATTACCGAGGATGATGTTGCCTTCGGTCCGGAAAACCTCGCCATTGCGCATGATGATATCGATATGCGGATCGCCATGTCACTTGACGCAGTTGACATGAGCGAACAGCGAGAAGCCGATCCCACGCGAATGAGCGGAGGTCAGCAACAGCGCGTCGCCATTGCCGGCATGCTTGCCATGAATCCTGAAATCCTCGTGCTCGACGAGCCTACCGCCATGCTCGATCCGCAAGGCCGCGCCGACATCATGCATATTCTTGACGAATTGCAGCAGCACGGCACAACCATCATTCTCGTCACCCACCATCGTGACGAATTCGCCAATGCCGACCGCATCATTCGCCTAGATAACGGGAGTATCGTGCAAAGCGCTCACGGTGATACTGCAAGTATTCCGGAAATGGACGAATCAGACACGGCGCAAGAAGACAACCCAATTGCCAAATCCAATATCGCAAATGGCGCATCAAAGCCAGCATCGGCTGTACCAATCATTGAAATCCGTAATCTGACATACCAATATCCAAACAGTAACAAGCCTGTGCTCGATAAGCTTTCCATAACCATCAATGCGGGCGAAACCGTGGCCATCACAGGGCATAACGGTGCAGGCAAAACCACCCTCGCGCGTCTTCTCTGCGCGCTTGACCAGCCGCAATCCGGCAACATCACCATCAATACCATTCCCGTCGCACGCCAACGCACCAACGGCAATATGCAGTCGCTCAAACGTGCGGACCGTGAGAAACTGCACGCCACCATCGGCTACGTCATGCAACATCCTGAACGTCAGCTTTTCGCCGAAACCGTAGCCGAGGATATCGCCTACGGACCACGCAACCAACATCTTGACGAAACGCAGGTATCCGAACGCGTCAATCAAGCCATGACGCTGCTGCATATCGAGCATCTTGCCGATCGTTCGCCATTCGACCTTTCCGGCGGACAACAACGACTTGCCGCCATAGCGGGCATCATCGCATGCCAACCGCAGATCCTTATTATGGACGAGCCGACCGCAGGACTTGACGAGGCAGCCACAACCCGCGTGCACAATCTCATCCAAACCCTCCACGCACAAGGCATCACCATACTCATCATTTCCCATTCGCAAACGGAAATCGACGTGCTCGCCGATCGGGTGATCGCGCTTGATCGCAGACAAAACGGTAATGACCTTACTCGAGATATCGGAACCAATGTCACTTCCGAAACGGTAGGTTCGAAGAATCTGCACACGCTTGGCTCCGGACGTGCAAAGGGAGACGTCCGTGAAAACCGCAGTTTTATGGAACGGCTTGACCCGCGCGTGAAGATGGTGGGTGCGTTGGCGGTCATGTTCTCCGCATTCGCCATCCGCTCCTTCTGGCAGTTACTGGTGGCCGCACTGTTGACCGGCATGATCGTTGCGACATCGGGCATCGGCGTGAAACAACTGTTCAAATCGATTCACATGTTCCTTGCATTGTTCGTGTTCTGCGGACTGCTCAATGTGTTCTTCGTACGATCCGGCAATGTTCTTACGAGCATCGGACCGATTCCAATCACCGACGACGGTGTGCGTATCGCTATACTGTACGCCTGCAGATTCGTCGTGGTCATTATCGTCGGAGCGGTATTCCTTGCCACCACCACGCCCACGGCCATCACCGACGCATTCGAAGCGTTGCTCAAACCTTTCGCAAAATTAGGCATGCATGCGCAGGAGATCGCGTTGGTGATGAGCCTCGCATTGCGGTTCCTGCCCACGTTAGGAAGCGAAGCGAAAGCCATTGTGGATGCGCAATCAGTCCGAGGCGGCAGCATTGAAACGGGAACATTCGTGCAGCGGATCAAAGCGATGACCGCCATTATCATTCCGGTATTCGCAGGAGCGATACGCCATGCCGATAATCTCAGCCTTGCACTCGACGCACGATGTTACGAGGAAGGCATCATGCGCACGCACTGGCGAATCATGCGGATCGCCAAACGTGACATCGCCGTAGTCGGTGTGGGTGTGTCATACATTGCCGCGTTGGCTCTGATCGCTGGACTAGGCTGAGCATTATTCACGGGTGCACCGCTATGAGAGCGTCGCATTGCTTGACGTAATTGCAGCGGGGAAGATGGCGGGATCGCGTATGCCCGCGTCGGGGACACTGCTGGCCATCCCGGACGGGCATGGCACTCCATTGATCGCATTGGAAAACGAAATCGCCGAAGAAGCACGTCTGAACACGCGCAGGAACATCGAAAACGGTGTGAACGCCATCAAAGGCGCGGGAGGAGTGATATGCAAGGTTTTACTGCCCTCACGCTACTCTTAAGCAAGCATCATAGATAGGAATGGAACAAGTTATGGCATTAACCAAGAAGCAGGTCAAGCAGTTGCGCGGCCTGGCCACCAAGCTCAATCCGCTCATCCAGGTCGGCAAGAACGATTTGAGCGAAAACGCCATCAAGCAGGCGGACGAGACCATCGAAAAGCGTGAGCTCATCAAATGCTCTGTGCTCGACGGATCCGGACTGACGGCTAAGGAAGCAGGCGAGGGGTTGGCCGAAGAACTGAATGCGGAACTCGTACAGGTTATCGGCAACCGTTTCGTGCTCTATCGCCGCTCCCACCGCGATGACGTGGAGCATATTCGTCTCGTACGCGAATAAAGCGGGAAACTGACGCGACCAAACATAACAGGGCGGGTGCTTTCTGAAAACCAATCAGAAGGCACCCGCCCTATTGCAATGAAAATAAACAATCGGAAGTCAAGAAGACATGCGATGGAGCGGTGTCAGCGCTCCTGATTCCATTCGGACTTCCACGTGTACTGCATGTCGTACGCGCTGGCCCAGAACATGTATTCGTTCTCCACGCCGGTCACGAAAATGTCAATCAGCTCGCGCTTGCGCTCCTCGCTCGCGTCGGCTACCAGCTTTTCGATATGATCGAGCAGCCATACGGAATCCTGCCAGAATTCGTCGGTCTTATACATGTCGACCCAGCTTTTGTACGGATTGTCGTCAAGCGTGTCGGCAAACTCGGCGGCAAGACGGTAGCCATAATCCGCATACACCCAGGCGCACGGCAGCACGGCCACAAGAATGTCGAGAATGTCCTTGCCGTAGGCGATGGAAAGGATATTCGACGTGTAGGCGCGCGCGAAGGCCGACTGACGTACATTGTTCATCTGCTCTTCGGTGATGCCATAGCTGGCCAAGTAGGAACGGTGCACTTCGGTCTCCACCTGCAGGGCGCCGTTTTGCACCTTGAGCATGAACGCCATGATTTCAGGGTCGGTGGTTTTAGCCAATCCCAGAGCGTGCACTCTGGCGTAATCGTTCACATAACGAAAATCCTGCAGCAGATAGAAGGCGAAACGTTCGCGTTGCAGTGTACCTTCGCCAAGCTCGCGGATGAACGGCTGCTGGTAGCCTTCCTCCCAAACCAGGTCAGCGGCCTTGCGCATGCGCTGCGCGAACGGCGGAAGATTGTTGCGTTGGATGCCTTTGGTGGCGTCGAACGCATAATCGAAATCGGTTTTTGATGTCACAGCAGCCACTAGACATGCCTCCCTACGCTGGTGTTAGCCATCAGGTTCAAAGGGTTCAGACCTCACTTGGCCCATCTCAACCCGACAAACACGGGTTCCCCTGCATTACGCCGTACATTATGGCAAAGCCGCCCGAAATGTGCAAGGACCTGTTCGCAGAATGGAATCGTGCCGCACGATGCGAACGCCGTCGATGTTCGGTTGAGGGCGAGTGCAAGAATGGAACGCATGACTGAAAAGCAAGTTGCGAAGAACACCATCGGAAAGCTGGCTATCGTCGTGGTGACGTACAAGCGTCAGCAGCTGCTCGCCACCCTGTTCGAGTCCATCGAAAAACTCACTGTGGCGCCGTGGCGCATCATCGTCGTGGACAACGAGCACAGCGATACGACCCAAGGCATGGTCGACGATTTCCGTGAAGCGGTCACCGCGCAGTGGGGCAATACCATCGCCGACCAGTCGGGCAACGAAAGTCGCGTGGTGTACGCGCCGCAATCCGACAACCTCGGCGGCGCAGGCGGCTTCTCCGCGGGTGTGAAGAAGGCATATGAGCTGGGAGCCGAATGGTTCTGGGTGATGGACGACGATGTGGCCGTGATGCCTGAAGCCATCGAACGACTCGCCAAGTGGACCGGCAGTCATGATGTGATCCAGGGCAGTCGATACGACTATGATGGCGGTCCGTTCTACTGGCAATACGATTTCATCATTCCCCTCGGCATCCCCAATCCGATCGCTCCGGCCGCATTCGGACGCCCCGGCTACCGCGTGATGGATACCCTATGTTTCGAAGGAGGGCTATTCCGCCGCAACATCGTCGAACAGATCGGCTTGCCGGATCCGCGTTTCTTCATCTACTGGGACGACACGATGTACGGCTATCGCGCCAGCAAAGTCACCAACCCGATCGTGGTGCCCGACGTGATTCTGCGCCGCACTCGTGAAATCGGCAATTGGGATATCGCCGGCGTACGCCAGCTCAACTCCACCTCCGACATGAACCGTTACCACATCATGCGTAACCGAGGCTACATGGCGCGCTATTTCATGGCGTTCGGCGATTACCGTCCGCTGATGTTCGGTCTGGGTACGCTGCTGACCGCCGCCAAGGAAGTCATCCGTCTGGTGATGGTGGACCGAGAGCATGTGAAGACCGGCTTGGTGCAGATCGCCAAGGGTTGGTGGGATTCTCGCAAGCTGCTGCATGATCCGGATTGGAAGCCGATGCCGCCGCTCAAGTGATGGGTCGCACCGTTTTCAGACGGTCATTTTCTTACTATTCGCCCCATGTCGATGCGTTGAATTGACATGGGGCGAATCGTTTGCAGAAAAAAAGTTGCAGAATAAATCATTTCATTGCGAAAAATTATGCAATCGTATTCACCATTTGTGCTTTTCCGGCGCGTTTTGGGGCATGGGGCGAGTTACTATGGCGCTTACCGGTTCGATAACACCCACTATGTACCTTGATAGGAGAGGTCGAAGATGATTGAAACTGCACAGGCGTTTGGCGTTGACATTGGTGGCTCTGGCATTAAGGCAGCCCCGGTTAACCTCGAAAAGGGCGAGTTTGCCGAACCGCGTCTGAAGATCCTTACCCCGGAAGTTTCCACCCCGAAGGCCGTTGGTGAAATCGTTCGCCAGCAGCTCGAGCATTTCGAGGTTCCCGAATCCGCTCCGGTTGGCATCGCCTTCCCGGCTCCGATCCACGTGGGTGAGAAGCTCGGCTACATGGCCAATCTGGACCAGTCCTGGGTCGGCGTGGACGTCACCGAAGTGTTCTCCGAAGCTTGCGGCCGTCCGGTCACCGTGGTGAACGACGCTGACGCAGCCGGCCTTGCCGAACAGCAGTTCGGCGCAGCCAAGGGCCAGGATGGCCTGGTTGTCGCCACCACGCTGGGCACCGGTATCGGCACCGCGCTGATCTTCAACGGCGAACTCATTCCGAACACCGAGCTTGGGCATCTGGAACTGCTCAAGGGCAAGGGCGACGCCGAAAAGTATGCGGCATCCTCCATCCGTGAAAAGCTTGATATGGGCTACAAGAAGTGGGCCAAGCGACTGACCAAGTACTATTCCCTGATGGAGTTCTACTTGGATCCGCAGCTGTTCGTCGTCGGCGGCGGCGTGTCCCGCGTGTCCGAGAAGTTCCTGCCGTACATCGACATCAAGACCCCGATCGTTGCAGCCAAGTTGCACAATGAGGCTGGCATCATCGGTGCCGCGTACTACGCAAGCACCAAGCAGAAGTGATTCCGTGAACCATTAAGGTTCCCAACCTTCATATAAGCGAGAGCCGTCCGATTTCATCGTCGGGCGGCTCTCGCCATTTCATTAATGATTGTGAGGCGAAAGCATACCATCTTGCTTGACGCAACGACTTGCGCAACCCAAGGAGTATGGTGGAGACCATGCGTTTTTCCTCCAGAGTCGATATCAGCGAGCCCAATTTCATCGCCAAAGCGGAAGCGGAAGCCAAAACAAACGGCATCACGCTCGGCAAACTCAACGACTCCAATCCAACCAAGCATGCGCTCGCGCCGGAATTTCTGCCAGACATATACGGCGCCGAGCCACGCGGCCAACAGTATGCGCGCGAAGCGCTGGCCGCATTCCTTCAAGGGCAAGGCAATGATGTTGCCGTCGAAGACCTGTACATACTGAGCTCAACGTCCGAAGCGTACTCGTGGCTGATCAAGCTCCTGTGCGATGCCGGCGATGCCGTGCTCGCGCCGAAACCCGGCTATCCGCTCATCGAATCGATTGCACGACTCGAATGCATCGACATGATCGAATACCAGCAGCGATTCGACGGATCCTGGTATATCGACGTGGCCGAGCTTCGCGAAGCACTCGAAAGTGAAGAAGGCGAACGTATCCGAGCACTGGTGCTCATTAACCCCAATAATCCGACTGGCTCATATGTCAAACCATCGGAACGTGAAGCCATCGTGCGGCTTTGCCACGACCATGAGGTGGCCATCATTGCCGACGAAGTGTTCTACGATTACGATCTGGAACCGTTCGACGGCAACGCGCGTCTTGCGGGGGAGAAGGGTGCGTTGACTTTCGCATTGGACGGGTTTTCGAAAACTTTGGCTGCGCCGCATGCCAAAGTCGGTTGGATCCAAGTGTCCGGTCCGGCAGGAGAGGTGGAAGAAGCCAAGCGCCGGCTCGACGTGATCGCCGACGACTATCTGCCGATGAGCGAAATCATCGCCAAACAGATTCCCCTCATGCTGCAGGCGGCTCCAGCGCAGACTACGCGCATAAAAAACCGCGTGCAAGCCAATCTTACCGCATTGCATGCCATGCTGGACGCCGACGAAAACGGCATAGTCAGTGTGTTGCGTGCCGAGGGCGGATGGAACGTGCTGTTGCGCGTGCCGAGCGTACTTGACGAGAACGAGTTGGTATTGGACATGATCGAACGCCATGGAATTTCAGGCCAACCCGGTTACTTCTTTGATATGACGTCGAACGGCTATCTTGCGATTTCGCTACTGCCGGAATCCGACGAATTCCGGCATAATGTGCAAGTGGTGCTTGACACCGTCAACACAATGATCGCTTGAATCGTGCCGTTGTGCCGCAATTAACGCCAAAGGCGGCACAACGACGCCATTCGGACAATACGATCGATCGGAATATGAATCAGGCTTTGGAAGCCTCGTATTTGGCTCGGATGAGATCTGTGTAAAAGGCGACAGCCTCATGTGGATCACCGTCGAACACAACCTGATGGTCGTCGACCACCAGTGTGCGGTCGATCGCATATTCCGCACGTGTGATCAGTTCCGTGTCATGCGTGGCGAACACCACTTGCTTGTCGTAACTGAACAAGGCCTTCGCCACATGCGCGGACGCCACCTCATCCAAACCCTTGGTCGGCTCGTCGGCAACAATCACCGCGGGAGAGAAGCTCAATGCGGAAGCGATTGCCAGCAGATGGCGCTTCTCGCTATCCAACGCGGAAGCAGGCTCGCGCGCGACCGCAGCCAAATCAAAATGCGCGAACAGATTGCCGATAATCGCCTGACGTTCGCTTTCCGGCACCTTATGCTTCTTCAACGGCTCATCAATCGCATTACGAATGGAATCCGCCTTGTAATAACTGTTCGGAATCTCCTCGCGGCGAACACGACCGATCATCGACTCGATACGTTTCAGATCACGCTTCACCGACGGATCGCATACAACGCCATTCGCACCGATGCGTACCGAACCGGAAGTCGCTGTCAACGTGCCATCCAACAACTGCAATAGCGTGGTCTTACCAGAACCATTCAACCCAATCACGGCCACACGCTTGCTTTCCGGAGTGATCGTCAACGACGTCGGCTTCAAACCGATATTGCCATCCTCATACGTGTGGCCAGCCTGGTCGAGCGTGAACGTGACATTATGCGCCACTTCGGGACGCTTGGATGAGAACAACGAATCGAAAAAACCCATGCTCCCATTCTACGGGCGTGCCGAACCCGCCACATACGAAACGGGGACAGAAACCCAAACCCCTACAAGGAGTTCAGATTCCAGTCCCGTCAAGATTCGCGAATGCCTACGCGTCAGGCGAAATAGAATCCCGAGAAATCGTACTTGTACACGCGATAGATGTATGCGCTGTTCAATGTCATATGGAACTGCGCCAACAGATCGCCATCCTCGTCGTACTGGCCGAACAGGCCCTTCATGCCCGAATCGATGAGAATCTGGCCGTTGTCCAATTCCTGTGCGGAACTGACATACGGTGAATACGGCACGTCGAACGACGACACTTCCGTATACGTGTCTGCATTCTCGTCGACCAGATACTTGCGATACTGCGACTCCGCCGTGTCGGAAGACAGTTCGGTCGAGATGCCGTCAATCACCGTCCAGTCAAAATCAGGACGCGTCAGTGAAGTGCCGAAATTATTGTCGAACATGTACAGGTAATATTGGCCGTCAGGCAGCGAATCATCGGCGACGTATGTGATGGAATGCTGTCCGCCGGTATCGGAAAAATCTCCGTTTTTCGTCAGGAAGCTGCTGACCTCATCGGTGCCTGCCCACACGGACGGCTCGCCGATCATATAGTCGAGCGTCGGATCCGATTCCATATCATCCACCTTGATGATGGTGGACGTTTCGCGTGCGGAGAACAACGCGGAACCATCATCCAACAGTTGGATGGTGTTGCAATGCAGCCAATCCCAACGATTCTTGGCGCTCGAATCCGACTCGTCGGTTCCCGCATGCGTGGTGGAGCCCTTATAGTCGGCGAACAGTTCACCGAAATCCACCAAGCTCGTCACACTGCCGGTGGAGGTGCTGAGCTTGATGACCTGATCTTGCACGGCATTGTCATCGCGGCCTATCTCGGTGGCCAACAGCACGATGTCTCCATTGGAATCCATCGCGTAATCGTGGTGCAGAATATAGTCGGATCCAAGATCATAGATCTTCTCCAACTTGCCGAGACGGTTCATCGCCACCATATGGTTCGACAGAAGTGGAAGCGATTTCATAACTGATGTCTCTAACAAGGGTTCATCTCATAGCGAACAGTTACGACACCACTGTTATCCGCAAAACTCGGAACAAACCGGCGATTTTATTGGACGGATCGTAACAAAACCCTGAAATAACCCTGAAAACGCCGTGCCTCATATCAGGGTGAACCACGACTGCACGTCGTGGAACAAACCGGGATCATTGCGTATCATTTCGTCGTCGCGACCATATAGGAACAACGACAACACTGTCACCGCCAACATGAACAGCAGCAGCGCCAGCACCAGTACGCGCAACAGCCAGCGCAGCCGCGGACGATCGCAATCCAGCGCAATGAGCAGCAGAGGCAACGAAGCCAAGGCGAACAGCCAACCGAAATCGGCGATGTAACGCCATCCAAGACCACCCAGCCGCGCGTCAAGCGCCACAATCAGCAAACCCAACAGCAGGAATGTCGTCAGCGTGCGCCACATGCCGGCATGGTCACGAGCGTGCATATGCCGGCGCAGGAATGGGCATGCCAGCGAAGCCAATGCGAGAGGTGCCATGACGAACAAGCCTCCAGGCATCGCCTCCGTGAACCCCCAATCCTTCAACGGGGCGGGTTCGACGGCAAGGAACGGGAACATATTCGTCCAACGCAACGGCAAAAACAGATAGTATGCGACCGTCCAAATGAAATTCGACCACGATTGATGGTAACTCGTCATATCCGTGACCGTCAGCTGATACGACGAACCGAAATCGAATGGCGAGGAGAAACGCACCATGTTATAGGCGAACAACGGCACCACCACAACCAATGCGGATACCAGCACGGCCAAAGGCGCACGCAACGCATGCAACATGGCGCAGACACGCCCATGCTTACCGGAAGCGAACACGCCATCACGCAACTGTTTGGCAATCGCACGAATCTGCGGCCAGAACAAAGGAAACGCGGCGAACGCCACCACCACAAACGACGGACGACAACCCACATTTGCGGCAATGCACACCGAACCGGCAGCCAAACGAGGCAGCGATAACGATCCGACCGCATTCCCCTCGCCATCCTCGCCAGCGTAGGCCGTGGATGGACGTTCGGCTCCCAACCATAGCCACAAGCCCAACGTGCTCAACAACAAAGACGCCGCGATCGGCACCGAATAGAAATTCGTCCGATACCACAAATACGGAGCATTCGACGCCAACAACACAAACACGCACAACATGCTGACCGCAGCCACCGAAACATGCGGACGCACACGCTTGATCACACGAATCGTCAACAGGCACGCGAACACCAAAAAACCAAACATCAGCAACGGCACCGCAGCGCCCGACGGCATCATCAGACCACCATCAACCCACAACGACGTTATCGCACGATACGGCACAAACAACAGCAACGCCGGCACCACACCAAAATACGAATACCAACGTCCATTGAAAAACGCATAATCCCAATACACAGGACTCACGCCATCGGCAAGCAACTGCTGCCGGGTCGCCACATCATACGGATCATCCGCATCACGCAACCCCTGGGGCACATCCAAATCAAGCCACGCATGACCATCAAGCAACGCCCGAGCCACATGATCATACTGATCGTAATCATACGTATACATGCCATCCGTATGAAAGCTCAACGGCACGGCATACACCAACTGCCACACCACCACCGCAGCAGTCACCAACCCAGGAACCGCCAGCAACACGCCCAACGCCACCCGCTGACGCACACTCGACGTATCCAACGGCACCTTCCACAAGCGCGAACCCGGACGCCACAACGCCACCAACACCATCACCAACACCAACAACGCCACACGCAGCGGACTCACCGAAAAAGGCACACGCACATTCGCACGCACCGCCTCAAACGGAATCAAAGACCCCTTCGGCTCCACCACCTGCACACGCACCGTACGACCAGCCGCAGCCCTCACATACAATGAACGAGACGAATCCAACGACACCGAAGTAAGCTCACACGCCCTACGATCAGCATCAGGACGCACACGCACCGTACGCAACACGCGCTCACCCTGCCGCTCAGCCCTCTGCAACACCTCATCAGAAACAGGAACAACACGCACATAATCCGACGAACCATCCGCCGCCACCTGCAAATACGCCTGCGTCGGATCAGTAACCTCCAACAACCCATCATCACGACGCTCAAGCCCCGGCCCCAACGTGTTATACGCAGCCGCCGAATCACCCGACGCCGCCAACGACTGGAAAAAAGGCACATTACACAACACGCACTCAACCAACGCCACCACAACAAAAGCGACTACAATAGCTGCGCGCACACGATGACGCGCCTGAAAACGCTGTTTCGAAAAAACCACAAATATTATTCTAAAGGCTGCATGTCGCATTGAATTGAAAGAATAGCCCACATGTCACACCTCACACCAGCATCGCCATCAGCACACCATCCACACCAAGGACGGACCATGCTCAACCACGCCATGCAAGGGGTACGACAACTCATCAACCACAACAAACACCCCCACAACACCACCGACACCAACCCCTTCGGCAAAGCCCTCAACACGCCAGACGACATCGTCGCCGAACTCACCCGCAACGCCATCAAACTCAACCCACTCATCAAACGGCACATCATCAAAGGCTTCGAAGGCGTACCAAACACACTCCAACTCGGCTGGGCACAACTACCGCAAACCCAAGGCAAAGCCTTCTCCATCGGCCTATTCACCGACACCAACCACTTCGCACAGATCGCGCTCGCCGACAGCAAAGCGCGCGTCTTCGCAGGCACCGATCCCGAAATGGACGTGCAGGAACTGGATCCACGCTTCATCTTCGTCAAAGAGGAGACCCTCACTCTGCCGGACGGCCCACGATTCGGGCATGCTGCGAACGGCACGCCAAAAATGGTACGCGCATCACAAGGCGGTGTCGTAGGGCGCATGCCCGGAGGACGCATGATGTGGCTCGCATCCTGGCTCAAAGTCGGCAACCGCTACACGCTCGAACAGATGCGCGCCAACCTGCCGGAAGCCATGCGATTCGACCTGGAATACCGTGACGCCATCACCATCGCGTTCTTCGCGGCCTACATGCTGCCGCAAATGAACGGACTACTCGTAGGATTCGGCACTGGCAACATCTTCCGCAGACTCAACAGAGAAGCGCCTATGGGCGCGATCCGCCGATCCATCAGAGATACGATGAGTGCCCGCTCGCACGGCATGCGCGCCTCCGGACTCGAGGATTATTTCGCCGACCTCATGCGCGAGGCCGGGGCGCTCGACAAAGACCAAGGCCTTGAGGCCGTGCATGGCGCGGAACCGCTGCACCTGTACACGTCCAGCTATTCCGGCTGCTACTTCTTCGCATGGGATTCCACGTTGCCGTTCTCAGCATCGTTGCGTGCGTTGAACATCGAAGGCAATCTCAACCGTTTCGTCGCAGTCAGCTCATGGTTGGAACGCAACGCCCGTATCGGCAAGCTCCCCACGGAAGACACCGTGACACGGGCCGAAGCGGCGCAGATCGACATGGCGCTGCTGGAAAATCCGGCGTTGATCGCATTGAAACCGGATGACGAATTCGGCGCAATCCTCGACTCCCAACAGGATGATGGCGTGCAGGCCGTCATGCGTTTGGTGGACATTGCCTCGGAAACCAGGCGTTCCATTGCCGAAAACACGACGGTCGGCACGGACAGCGTCGCCTTCGGCAGCGAAGGCGGTTCGGAATGGGTGTACCGCCAGACAATGTCTCGGCTGCTACGCAGCATGCGCCTTCCGTACCGTTTCGACGTGGATTTCCGATGCAGCCTCAAGGACGGCAATATGGCGATCGGCTTCACTTCCGCAGGCGTTTCCATGATGCCGTCCACCAGATACGATGCGGCACGCCATGCATGGGTGGATATGACGGACGCCGAACGCGCTCGCATGAGCGCGGACTACAATCTGCGTGTCGGACTGATGATGGCTGCGTTGAGTTTCGGTGCCGATCCAGGCATCCAGCGCGTATCGATGCATATCGATTCGATTGGTTTGGAAGAGGCCGTGGTCGAGCAGGATTCCGCCATCAGCGAGCTGATGAGCGAGGCATTGGCCGCGTTCGAACGAATCCGTACCGGAGATATGGGCGTTTCCGGATCCAAAGCCGATCCGAAAGACGGCGATTTCCATGGGGATCCGTCTCGGCCGGTGACGCCGAAAACCGCTGACTTGGGTGTCGATGGCGGTGACGGTGATGATGCGGACGATTCGCTGAACAGACAGTTCGAGGATTTGATAAAGGATATCGACTTCGACGAGATGACGTTTGCGGTTCCTGACGAAGCTGCAAACGAGTCCACCGGAGAGGAGGGCGATTCCGAGCATTTCACGCATGACGGTCTTGATGCTGGTTTGATTGGCTATAACGATTTCGACGGGGATGGCGACGATCCGTTGAGCCAGCTTCGCAAGAATCCGACCGTGCGCAATCTGGTGACGGTCACCTTTACCAGAGGCGAGTTCATGGAACGGTTAGGTGAGTGCGGACTGTCTGACCCGACAGGTACGTACCGCATGTTCGACGCGGAAATGGATGTGGATGGTCTTGGCGCATTGAAACCAGTGGATGCCGCGCTCAACCTGCGTGACAGCCGTTTCTCTCCGGCGGGAAGCCAAGAGGAGCCCGAGCTTTCCGATGTCACATTCGACCATGATACGGCGCAACTGTTCGGCTGCCGCGACATGTCGGGGCTGTCCATCCAGCGTGTGGACCTGCTGCAGCGCGCGGTTGGTGAATTCCATAGGATCGCGCAGGATCCCCTTCTGGAGTCGGTAGCCAAAGCGAAGCAGGCCATGGACATCATCAACGCCATCGCCGACCCTGAGTTAACGGCCTTGGCTCCGCAAGTGACAAGCGCTCTTATTGATGGCAAGGACACGCCGGATTTCTCGTTCCGCGTGGCCGACGAGCTCGATGCGGAACGCATCAAGGCGAGGGACCTGCTGTTTTCCGGGCAGGTCGATCAGAGCGTGGAATTGGTCGAAGCAGCGCTGGAACGAATGGATCAGCTGTTCGCTTCGAATCCGGGCGTGCCACGGTATTTCAACTCGTATGCGGAACGTGTCATCTATAACCGTATGTTTGCCACGGAAGGCGAACGTACCGTGCTTATCCCTGACAACCTGTTCTATGCGCATATGGAACTAGCCGACGTGCTCGCACAGGTCAAAGGCGTCAAGGCCGCGCTGCCGCATCTCAACGCGATGGTGCGATACGCGCCGGCCTATCCGCTCTCGCACCTCAAACTGGCGGTGCAGTTGGCACGCTCCGAGGATTGGGATCCAGCCAGAGCCGCATGTCTCAACGCGTTGCATGTCGCACTTGACCGTGAGGACGCATCGTTCGCCTACTATAGGCTTGCCTACGCGGAATGGATGTGCGATCACTTCGACATCGCGGCCGCCGCATATATCATGAGCGAGGAGATCGCACCGGCGCGTATCGCCATGTTGGAGGGTGAGCTTCAGGAATTGATCGGACGTGCGCAGTCGCAGTGCATTCCGGTGCCTACCAATGTGTCGGAAGCCATGCATGTGCTTACGCAGGCTGGACTGCCGGTATGGCCCAACACACAGGTTGCATCCTTGGTACGCAAGGCCGCGCGAGTCTGCGTGGACGAGGGCATGTTCGTGCCGGCACGTACGCTTTCGGTTGCCGCTTCAAGGATGGATGATGAGGAGCGCGACGGTGCCGATGTGGTGCAGATGCAGTTCCTGAGGTCGTTGAACAACTGACCGGCACCATCCGGGGCGAACAATTCAGCGTCGACGGCACGTTAGTCGAACATTTGTGCGATACTGTTCGAAGCGTCGCCGACCGACAGCACTGAAAGCACATCGAACAATGTTGACAAGGTAGTGACAATGACAAGGCATGACGATTCCGAACAGCTCGCATGGGATTTTGACGCTCCCGAAACGGATGGCGGCGCCATGGGCACGTCGACGCCCGTGTCGGCAGACGAGGGAGCCGCCTCATATGCGCCGGGAAGCGAACAGTGGATCGCCGCATTGCAGCCGACAGATGCGGACGCCATGCGACTGGACAGGATCGACGTTTCATCGATGAGCGCCGAGGCCGCGGCACGATTGTGGGCGCGAGTGGCAGCATGGGTGGAATCCGATCAGATCGCATACTATATCGATGATGCGCCGGTCTCATCTGATGCGGCCTACGATGCGAGAATGCGCTGCCTACAGGCTTTGGAAGCGCAGTTTCCATCCCTCGACTCCACGCAATCGCCGACGCATCGTGTTGGGGGCACCTTCTCCAACGATTTCGCATCAGTGCGTCACCCGTCACGCATGATGAGTCTTGACGATGTCTTTTCGCTTGAGGAATTACGCGAATGGTATGACAGTGTCATCCGAGGTCTTGATTGGCCGGACACGAAGCCCCTGCCAATGACCTGCGAAGTGAAGATTGACGGGCTTGCGCTCAATCTCATTTACCGTAATGGCGTGCTTGAACAGGGCCTGACCAGAGGCGACGGTGTGACTGGCGAAGATATCACACTCAATGTGCGCACCATCTCCACCATTCCACAGAATCTTGCCGGGCCAGAGGAGGATATTCCTGAATTCGTGGAGATTCGCGGCGAGGTTTTCATGCGATGGGATGATTTCAACACGCTCAACAGGGAAAGCGAGGATGCGGGACGCGCGCCTTTCGCCAATCCGCGCAACGCGGCCGCAGGAAGCCTGCGTCAGAAGGACCCGCGCATCACCTCCACCAGAAGGCTTAGTTTCTACGCGCACGGTATCGGCACGCTCCAATGGGGCGCCAAACGAGGCGACGGCCACGATATCGTCAACAACCAATCCGAGGCGTACGAGCTATACAAGAAGTGGGGTATACCGGTCTCTCCGCACAATCGTGAAGTCACCACATTCAGCCAAATCCTCGACATGATCGACTATTACGGTGAGCATCGCGGTGACATCGAGCATGCGCTCGACGGCATCGTCGTGAAAGTGGACGATCTGGGGTTGCAGCGGTCGCTGGGTGCGACCTCGCGTGCGCCACGTTGGGCCATCGCCTACAAGTATCCGCCGGAGGAAGTCAATACGGAGTTGCTCGACATCACCGTGCAAGTGGGGCGTACCGGCCGCGTGACGCCGGTGGCCATTCTGAAGCCCGTATATGTTGCGGGTTCAACGGTGTCGAGAACCACTTTGCATAATCCGTTCGAGGTGGAACGTAAAGGCGTGCTTATCGGCGACACCGTTGTGGTGCGCAAGGCAGGCGATGTGATTCCCGAACTTGTAGGTCCAGTGTTGGAGCGTAGGGAAGGGTGCGAAGACCAGCTGCGCCGTTTCGTGATGCCTTCGCATTGCCCGAGCTGTGGGGCACAACTCGCTCCGGCCAAAGAGGGGGACAAGGACATCCGCTGTCCGAACGTGGAATCCTGCCCGGCACAGTTAACCGAACGCATCATCAACCTGGCATCCAGAAAGGCGTTCGATATCGAACATCTGGGTGACCAATCGGCCATCGCGTTGACGAATCCGGAAGAGGATCGCCCCGATTCGGTGGCGACCTACGCGCCGAACATCACCGAAATCGTGGTGGCACCGGGGCAGGAGCCCGAACCGTACGAGCCGGTGAAAGGGCTGGAACTGCCGGCCCGGCAAACGCCGGTGTTGTCCAGTGAGGCCGGCCTGTTCTCGCTGACAGCCTCCGACCTGCAGGATGTTCGCGTATGGCGAGAAGCGCCAATCATCGAAATCCACGAAACCGTCGGCAAGAACGGTAAGCCGAAAAAAACGCGCAAACGTATCGGCGGATCAGGCCTATGGCATCAGGTCCCGGCGTTTTGGACGACTCCGACAGCGGCGAGAAAGCGTAAGGACGAAGTCGATGAATCCGCGGAATATCCCGGATATGACGTGCCTGAGGATGCCATGGTGATCCGAGAGGAAACCAAAGTATCGCGTTCCGGAGCATCCAGCGTGCAGCCGGTATATATACGCCCTGCGGAAAACACAAGGAAAATGCTTGACGAAATGGACAAGGCACGCCACGCCGACTTATGGCGTGTGCTTGTAGCCCTGTCGATCCGGCGCCTCGGACCGCCCACGGCACGTGTTATCGCCAATACGTTCGGATCGCTTGACGCCATCGAACGCGCCAGTGTGGACGAACTGTCTCAGATAGACGGCATCGGTCCGGAGATTGCGGAATCGGTGGTCACGTGGTTCACATCGGCCAAGGAACCAGGCGATTGGCGCGGCACGGTGTTGGAAGCATGGAAGGCTGCTGGAGTTGGTGTGGAGCAAGCTGAAATCAGTACACTACCGCAGACACTTGAAGGCAAGACAGTGGTCGTCACCGGTTCGTTGATTGATTTCTCGCGTGACTCCGCCAAAGAAGCGATTATCTCTCGTGGTGGAAGAGCCTCAGGATCCGTCAGCAAGAAAACCGATTGGGTGGTCGTTGGCGAAAACGCCGGCGCCAAGGCCGCCAAGGCAGAGGAATTAGGCGTTCCCATGTTAAACGAGGACCAGTTCAAAATACTGCTGGAAAACGGAACGGTGTGACGTCGGAACGTCAAGCTGGCAACATAATCGCAAGAAGGCTCTGGCATGCCGCGCCTCCAGACGCTAGTCTGGTACGCGGTTAAAGGAGGAACCATGACCGACGAGCGTACCATTGAAGCGCGCATCTATGAGCGACTCAGCAAAGTGATCGATCCCGAGCTGGGGCGGTCCGTGACCGATCTGGGCATGATCGCAGCCATCGATGCGATACCGGTGGAAGGCAAAACGAACACTTACGAAGTCCGTGTGGAAGTCGAGCTGACGGTGGAAGGCTGCCCATTATCGCAGACCATCACCAACCAAATCAACGGAGCGGTGGCATCCTACCCGGATGCGACGCTGCTGCCGCGTATCGAAGTCGGATCCATGAGCCAAGACAAGCTCACCCAACTCGTTGCAGGTCTCAAAGCCGATCGCAAGCAGAACCCCTTTAATAAGCCGGGCATCAAAACCCGTATTTTCGCCATAGCATCTGGCAAAGGCGGTGTCGGCAAATCGTCCGTCACCGCGAATCTTGCCGCCACTTTCGCGGCGCTCGGTTATGATACGGCCGCCATTGACGCCGACATCTACGGGTTCTCGCTGCCGCGACTGTTCGGCGTGCATGCGCAACCCACCAATCTGAATGGTATGCTCATGCCCGTCACCGCTTGGGGGGTGAAACTGATTTCCATCGGCATGTTCGCGGGCGCCGATCGTGCGATCCTTTGGAGAGGGCCGCGACTGCAGCGTTCGCTCGAACAATTCCTTTCGGATGTGTGGTGGGGCGAGCCCGACGTGCTTCTGCTTGACTTGGCTCCGGGTACTGGCGATATGGCGATTTCCGTGGCCCAGGCCCTGCCGAATGCGGAACTGGTGGTGATCACCACGCCGCAGCCGTCCGCATCCGACATCGCAGTACGCTCCGGCTTGGTGGCGCTGCAGGTGCCGATGAAAGTGCGCGGCGTCGTAGAGAACATGAGCTATTACGAGCATAAGGGTGAACGTCTGCGGATTTTCGGCGAAGGCGGTGGTACGCGCGTATCGGAACAGCTGACCGAAAGCCTCGGCTATGACGTTCCTTTGCTCGCTCAGCTTCCACTGGAACCGGAATTGCGGGAGACTGGTGAGGACGGACGCCCGGCCGTGCTGAATGAGGATGGCTCGTTACGTGCCGACGGTATTGGCGAGACATTCAGGAACCTAGCTGAATCATTGATGTGCAGACCTCTGTAAAACTCTATGGAACCGTGTTTCCGTGCTGCATTCAGTACGGGAGGGAAACCCGTGAAGACAGGCCATTGCAAAAATCCGAGCGTGTTCTATGCCGGAAACGAAGCGAAAATGAAACAGCCCTTGTGAAAATCTTGTGCCTTGTGTAGTATCAAGCGCAGACACGGGGGCCGTATGGCTGAGAGGAAGCAAACGCTTCGACCGTATGAACGTATACCGGGTAATGCCGGCGCACGGACGTCTCTCTTTTCCCGTGCCTTGACATAAAGAAAGGCACATTCATGACCGTAAATGAATCTTCCGCGGTGAAGAAGCACAACAACAAATGGCGAGTCGTTGATATCGTTGTGGCCGCCATCGTCGCGGTTGCAGCTGGTGTGATTTTCTGGGGCTGGGATGTTATCTGCGCGGCTCCGATCACGCTGTTCGAAGCGGTGACGCCTGGCTTCGAAGGCCTACTGAACGGCATCTGGCTATTTGCAGGACCTCTGGCCGCCCTTATTGTGCGAAAGCCTGGTGCTGCGCTGTTCACCGAAACCCTTGCTGCCGCTATAGAACTCGCCATGGGCAATCCCTGGGGCATCGGCGGTTCCCTGATCATTGGCATCTGCCAAGGTCTTACTGCCGAAATCGGCTTTGCGATTTTCGCGTACAAGCGTTGGGATTTGCTGTCGGCCACCATTTCCGGCACCCTCGCCGGTTTGGGATGCTTCCTCTACAACTGGACCGTAAACCCCGCCTGGGCAGGCTTGCGTATTGCCGTCAACTGCGTCACTTCCGTTATTTCCGGCGCTTTGGTGGCTGGAGTCCTGATGTATCTGCTGCAGCAGGCTATCGCCAAAACAGGCGTGCTTGACCGTTTCGAATCCGGTCGTGCGCAGACTCTGGTCTGACGATTCGTTTGTGAAGTCCCGTATCGCATTCACGGTGGGTGGATACGGGACTTCTTTGATGCGTGTTCGCCTTACGAACGCCAAATGCAAAAGGAATGAAAGAACGATTCATGGGTACTGATGCAGAAAAATCGTTTTCCGCAGCCGGGGTGGTCGCACGCGATTGGGGATGGCGACATGCCTCACGTAAGGATTTTGCGTTAAGGCATGTGGACTTCACCATACAGCCGGGGGAGCGTGTGTTGCTGTTGGGTGCTTCCGGTGCCGGAAAATCGACGTTGATGGCCGGTCTTGCCGGCGTGCTCGGCGGTGATGATGAAGGTGAACTCGAGGGTGAGCTGCTGATCGACGGAACGGATGCCCGCCATTCGCGTGGGCGCTCAGGATTGGTATTGCAGGACCCCGATGCACAGACGATTCTGGAACGTGTGGGAGACGATACCGCTTTTGGCTGTGAAAATCTGAATCTGCCAAAAGATGAGATTTGGAGCAGGGTCCGTTCCTCACTTGACATTGTTGGACTTGGCTATATGAAACTTGACCGCTCCACGCGCAGGCTTTCTGGCGGGCAGCGTCAACGTCTGGCTTTGGCTGGCGTGCTCGCCATGCACCCCGGATTGCTGTTGTTTGACGAGCCGACCGCCAACCTTGATCCGGAAGGCGTCAAGGAGGTGCATGATGCGGTACGTGATGTGCTTGACCGAACCCATGAAACCTTGGTGGTGGTGGAGCATCACATTGACGTATGGCTTGATTTGGTGGATCGTGTCATTGTGCTTGGCAAGCCGGAATCCGATTCGCATGTCAGCGGAGTCATCGCCGACGGCACTCCGGAAGAAGTGTTTGGCAGCATGGCGACGGTGTTGGCAAAAGGTGGTGCCTGGGTCCCGGGGCGCACCATTGAAAGCCATATTCCCAAATCCAAGCAATCGTCGGGAAAGGTTGTTCTGCGAACCGAGGATCTCAGCTTCGGGCGTGAATTTGCGCTTGGCGAGCATGTGAACCTCGCGTTCCATGCCGGCGAGATTACTGCCCTGACCGGCAAAAACGGTGTGGGAAAATCCACGCTTGCTTTGACTTTGGCTGGCTTGCTCAAGCCGATTTCCGGGCGGGTAAGTATGGATGAAAGCATGGTTCCCGCACATAGGGAGAACAACGTCTTCACATGGAAAAGCAGGGATCTTCTTGGGCGAATCGGCATGGTGTTCCAAGAGCCGGAACACCAGTTCGTCGCGTCCAGTGTGCGCGACGAAGTGGCGGTCGGCCCTAAATCCATGGGGAAAACCGATGACGAGGCCTACGCCATCGCCGATATGATGCTGGAACGGTTGAACCTCAAACGGTTCGCTCCAGCCAATCCATTCACGTTATCCGGCGGTGAGAAGCGTCGCCTTTCCGTGGCGTCCATGCTTGCCGCGGCACCGAAGGTGTTGGTGATGGATGAGCCGACGTTCGGTCAGGATTTCACCACATGGACGGAAATGGTCAGGCTGATAGCGGGCGCGCGCGACGCTGGCTGTTCCGTCATCATGGTCACTCATGACGAACCGTTGATCGAAGCGTTGGGAGCGCGTCGCATTCTCGTAAGCGAGGGGGAGTGAGATGGAACAGTTGGAAACCATCAGCGTGGTGCCGCATAAGGAACGTCATGATGACGCCAAGCCGGCGTCTCCGTCATGGTTTGTCGCGAAGATCAATCCGGTCAGTCGTTTCATCGGCGCGCTGATATTGTGCATTCCCATGTTCGTGACGTTGGACGTGGTTTCCGCATCGGTGGCGTTCGTGTTGGAGATGTTGCTGCTCTGGATTGGAGGCGTCGCTCCATGGACGGTGCTTCGTAAAACCTGGCCGGTATGGATCGCAGCTTCGGGAAGTTTCATTTCCGTGGCATTGTATGGCAAAACCTCCGGTGCCGTGCTGGTCAATCTTGGCAATGTCATTGTGATTTCGCAGGGATCGTTGTATTTGGCGTTGGCCACGTTCCTACGTGTGGCAGCCATTGCCGTTCCCGGCGTGATCCTCGCGTTTGGCCTTGACCCGACCGATCTGGCCGATGGTTTGGTGCAGATTTTGCATTTGCCGTCGCGATTCGTATATGGCGGTTTGGCTGGTATGCGCATGTTCACGTTGCTGCAGAATGATTGGTATGCGCTTGGACAATCCCGCCGCTCTCGTGGACTGGGTGACGGTAGTGCCATCAAGCGCGTGTTTTCTCAGGCGTTCAGCCTATTGGTTGTGTCGATTCGACGCGGCACGAAGCTTGCCACCGCCATGGAGGCGCGTGCTTTCGGAGCGGATGCTCCACGTAGCCAGGCCCGGGAATCGCGTTTGCATGCCGTCGACTGGCTGTTTTATGCGATTTGTGTGGCAGTGCCGGTGATTGCGTTGTCTTGTGCTTACTTCACGGGTTACTGGCATTGGGCTTTTACCGGTACCGGCAATTGATCGAACGCATGATCTCATAGCGAGAGATTGTTGGATTTGCGGCGATTGCAAAAAGGACGTTTCATTCGTTGTATGGAATGGAACGTCCTTTTTTGTATTTTTTTTTATTATAAAAAGCGTGGCATCCGCTACTTGGCAAGCTTGTCAAGCAACAGCGCTTCGGTGATCACATTGTTTTTCAGACTTGGCAGGCTGATGGACTCGTTCGGGCTATGCGCATTGGCCTTCGGATCCTCCGGTCCGGTAACCAAGACTTGGGCCTTTGGGAAAATACGCTGCAATTCCGGAATGAACGGAATCGAACCGCCTTCGCCCTTGTTGACAGGAGCCACGCCAAAAGCCTCTTCCATGGCTTCCATGGCGTCCTTGGTGGCTTCGGCATTCGGATCCATGGCCCAGCCCATGCCATTGTCGAGCTTGTCTACCCACACTTCGGCGCCGAATGGGGCGTGCTCGACCATGAATGCGGCGAGTGCCTCCTGGGCCTCTTCCGGACGCTGGTTCGGAGCGATGCGTAGGCTGAGGCGGAACGTTGTTTCAGGGGAGATCACATTGAAGGATCCTTCCACTGGATGCGCATCAAAACCGATGACGGTCACGCTTGGTTTGGTCCACAGGCGTGCGGCCAAAGAACCGGTGCCGGCCAGACGGTAGGAACCGACGATGCCGGCATCCGCACGCACGGTTGTCTCGTCCATGTCTCTCTGCAGTCCGCCGACTGGCTCTTCTGAGGCGACGCCCGGTACCGCCAGATCGCCGTGTTCGTCATACATGGATGCGATCAGCATGGCTGCGAGCGTGTTCGCATCGAGGATCGGTCCGCCGTACTGGCCGGAATGCACCGGATGGTGCAATGCCTTGACATGTACGTCGATGTCGGTGTTGCCGCGAAGTGATGTGGTAAGGGAGGGGATTTCCGCGGACCAGTTGCCTGAGTCGGCGACGATGATCACATCGGAGTCGAATTCGTCTTTGTGCTCTTCGATGAAGGGAATGAAGCTTGGTGAGCCCATTTCCTCTTCGCCTTCGATGAAGACTTTGATGTTGACTTTCAGATCGTCGCCGAGGGCCTGCAATGCGCCTGAATGGATGGCGATGCCGCCGCCATCGTCGGCCGCGCCTCGCCCGTACAGGCGGGTGTCGATTACAGTGCCGACGAACGGGTCGGTGTTCCACGCGGTTGCGTCGGGTACCGGCTGTACGTCGTGATGAGCGTACAGAAGCACGGTCGGTGCGTCGGCGTTGACGAATTTCGATCCGATGACTTCCCATGCGCCTGGCGTGCCATCGGGATTGTGGGACTGCACCACTTGGGCGTTTACGCCGACCTTGCTGAGCTCTTCGGCCACAAATTCGGCGGATCGTTTCATATGATCCGCGGTGATGCCTTTTGCCGAAATGGACTGTAATGCGATTTTCTTGTTAAGCACGTTGACGATGCGGTCAAAATCCGCTTCGACTCGTGATCGAACTTCTTCGACAGGTAAAGCTGCCATATTGCTCCTTACAAAGACGTGCTGCCATACAACAACGCAGCGTGATCATATGCGTGTAACGAATGACCATTGTATCGGTCTCAATCGGCACGTCCAATTGTTGACAGGGCAGGGCTAAAGCGTCGATACGTCACTTTACGCTCTATAGGCATGAGTTTGTTTAACAAGAAGGAAGAGACGACGCAGGAGCCTGTCGAGACCAAGGTTGCGGAAACCACTTCCGGCAAGGGTCATCCGACGCCGAAGCGCAAGGATGCTCAGGCGCAGAATCTTCGCCCGTTGGTTCCCAAGGATCGTGAGGCGAGCCGTAAGGCCGCCAAGGCGCGTATGCGCGAGCGTGAGAACGCTGAGTACGATGCCATGCAGAAGGGCGACATCAACCACATGCCAAAGGCAGAGCGTCTGCCATGGCGCATTTACATCCGTGACTACGTCGACGCTCGTTTTAACCTCGGTGAGTTCTTCATTCCGGTTGCGTTCGTCATTCTGATCGGTTCGATTTTCGTAACATATCAGTGGCCTGCGCTGGCATTGCCGTTGATGGTGCTCATGTATGTGTACCTGTTCGCGGTGATCATTGACGTGGTGATCATGTGGCGCAAGCTCAAGAAGAAGCTTATCGAGAAGTTCGGCGAGCAGTCCGTGGCCAAGGGCATGCGTTCCGGCTCCTATGCGTGGAGTCGTGCCATCCAGATGCGTCGTTGGCGTCTGCCGAAGCCGCGCTATCCGAAGCGTGGACACTGGCCGGAGTGATCGGCTCCTGCCGGGAATCGCGGCCATCGTTTTTTCAAGCCGTCGGCGAAAACCGGCGGCTTTTCCATTACCATGTAACCAGTTGTAACGCACGAATCAACGAGGACAGACATGACTGAACAGCATTTCGACATCGTCATCATCGGAGCGGGACCGGGCGGATATTCCACGGCACTACGCGCTGCTCAACTTGGCAAAACGGTGGCAATGGTCGAGCGTGACAACACCTTGGGAGGCACTTGCCTCAATCGTGGATGCATTCCATCGAAGGCGTTGCTGACGGCCGCGCATAGCGTGGAGAACGTACGTCAGGCGGAGCGTATGGGCATCAATGCCGCATTGCAGAGCATTGACTTCGGCAGGTTGCGTGACTTCCGTACGTCCACGGTGAAGACGATGACGAAAGGATTGGCGGGATTGCTGTCGCACCGTGGCGTCACCGTGTTCCATGGCGAGGCACAGCTGCAAAATGGTCATGAGGTGCATGTTGCGCCGTCCGGGGGAGGGACGCAGGTTTTGCGTTCCATCAAGGCGGGAATAGAGGAACCTGTAGGGTCGGAACTGACGATCGCAGGAGACGATATTGTTCTTGCGACTGGTTCGCGCCCGATGCCGTTGCCTGACGATCCGTTTTCCGGAGCGTTGATTGATTCGACGCAGGCTCTGGAATTGGACACGTTCCCATCCAGCGCGGTGATTGTCGGCGCTGGCGCGGTGGCGTTGGAATTCGCATCATTGTGGAATGCGTCGGGATGCGAGGTGACCTTGCTCATTCGCAAGGACCGCGTGCTGTCGTCTTGGGAGAAGCGGGCTTCGATGACGTTGACGCGTGAGCTCAAACGCCGTGGCGTGAATGTGGTGACGCACACGTCGGTAAATCATGTGGACACCGGCACGAACTTGGGGGCCACCGTGCATTACAGGCAGGGTGATGGCGGTGAGGAGCGCACCGCGTATGGCGAAGTGGTGCTTGCTGCCATTGGCCGCATGCCGAACACCGATGTCGACTGGTTCGCATCCAACGGCATCGCATTGGATGAACGTGGCTATGTTCTGACCGATGTGTACGGGCGTACGAACGTGGAAGGCATATGGGCTTTGGGAGATATCACGCCGGGGCATGCCTTGGCGCACCGTGCGTTCGAGCAGGGCATCGCCATCGCCGAAACCATCGCGGGACTTGATCCTAAACCTGTTGCCGACGAAACCGTGCCGCAAGTCGTGTTTTCCTTCCCCGAGGCGGCAAGCGTCGGGCTTACGCTCGGCGAAGCGAAAGCCCGTGATACCATTGTCGATCCGCAGGAAACCGCATATCCGATGCTGTCCAACTCGCGTATGCTCATGAGTGGAGAGGGCGGATCCATGACCATCGTCAGCGGTGCGATGGCTGACGCTCCCGATATTCCTCTTGTGCTTGGCGTGCACATCGTTAGTCCGATAGCCAGCGATCTGATCGCGGAAGCCGAACAGCTGGTCGGCAATCATGTGCCGCTTGCCGATGCGGCGAGGCTCATCCACCCGCATCCCACGTTCAGTGAAGCGTTCGGAGAGGCGCTGCTCAAAGCGGATGGCAGGCCTTTGCACACCCGATAATCACCGTCAATCAAGGGAAACGGCGGCAATCATGCGATATGGCATGGTTCCTGATAAACTACCGTTCCAGTGTGAGTAACCGCATAACCAAGTGAGGAAGTCGATGGCAGACAAAGAAGAGCCAAAGAAGAAGCAGAGCACCATCAAACAGGTCATTCAGATCTTCAAGTACACCCATGCCGAAGACAAGGCTCTTCCGTGGCTGTGCGGAGGCGTGTTCGTGGCGCCGATCATCGTATTCGTAGTGCTTGGCATCGTATTCAAGTGGTCGGTGATCGGATGGGTCACGTCCATGATCCTGGCCGTCATGCTTGGCTTGCTGTTCGCCACCATGATGCTCACCAACCGTGCCGACAAGGTTGGATACGCCAAGCTTGAAGGCCGTCATGGAGCTGCCATCAGCGTGCTCGGCAACGTCAACAAGGCTGGCTTCAACTTTCCGCAGGAACCGGTGTGGGTTGATCCGAAGACCAAGGACGCCATCTGGCGCGGTACCGGCTACAACGGTATTTATCTGTTGGGTGAAGGCGAATACGGCCGTGTCAAGCGTGCCATGGATCGTCAGGAACAGAACATCAAGGGCGTGACCGCCGGATCCGATATTCCTGTTTACCGCATCTACGTCGGCCAGGGCAAGAACCAGACGAGCCTGAAGAACCTGCGTAAGACCGTGCTCGACTGCAAGAGCTACCTGCCGACCCACCACAAGAACAAGCTGGTGGCTGCCATCCATCCGAAGAGCCGTTTCGTGCTCACCAAAACCGAGTTGAGCATTCTCAACGAGCGTCTGCGCACTCTGCAGATGAAGAACGGCATGGGCATTCCGAAGGGTGTCGACCCGATGCATCCGCAGCGTGTCAGCCGTCGTGCCATGCGCGGCCGCTGATGCCTAGGACTGATAATCCGATATAACGTGCAGGAACCTCGATTGGCATGTCAATCGAGGTTCTTTTTTATTTCATCGTTCCACGAGCCTACGTAAGGGTGTTGCCTGGAAAAGAACTGGCGTTACGGACGGTGTGACGACACGAGTGTCCGCAAATTGAACGGTTTTGCGCAGGCGAATATGCGTGTTCGTAACAATTGAATCCCAGTTTTCCGCGAAATCATCCTTCGAATATGTCATTACGAAACATTCTCGTAACCCAATTGGCGAGTGAGTGAAACGCGCGTTCTTAGACTAAGAGCCTGTAAGTTACTTATTCGAAAGGAGCGGTCCCGTGACTGCACTTGAAACCAAGGCTGATGCTGA